>Ga0209698_10000195_pt1 | contig 65059 bp, 45 predicted proteins | sample LitLauG_LLR_2012_FD_187203 | JGI IMG/M metagenome (GOLD analysis project Ga0209698, IMG submission 187203) | Freshwater sediment microbial communities from Pennsylvania, USA - Little Laurel Run_MetaG_LLR_2012 (SPAdes) (version 2) | ecosystem: Environmental > Aquatic > Freshwater > Creek >... | reverse complement strand
GTATGGGTGAATCGGCGCGCAGATCCCATGTTGTTCGGTTCAGCACCCCCGCTTCCGCCGTGGCATTTATCTGGCGAATCTTATTCCCCACCTTGTCCGCCACGGCGATCGTTACCGGACCCGCCACCTTCGCGAAATAATCCAGGATTAGTCCTGCGGGCGCGTTCGGCGCATAGAACATCGCGGAGCCGATGAAGCCGCGATAATTGGCCATTCGCCACTCAATCGCGGGACGGCCTTCGAACAGCTTCAGGTCGGTGGTCAGCGTCTGGCTGTCCATTTGTTCGAGGGCGGAGATATTATCCATGATCCAGATGGACCGGCCGTGCGTGGCCACGATCAAATCATGCTCGCGCGGATGGATTTGGATGTCGAACACAGGCACCGTGGGTAGCCCGTTCTTCATGCGCGTCCAATTCGCCCCGCGGTCGAAACTGACGAACATGCCGAATTCCGTGCCGGCGAACAGCAGGCTGGTGTTCACCGGGTCCTCGCGAATGACGTGCACCGTGCCCGCCTCCGGAGGGATGCCATTGGTCAGTTTGGTGAACGAATCACCGTAATTGTTGGTGCGCAGGATATAGATGCCGTAATCCGCGCTGCGATGATTGTCGAAGGTGATGTAAGCCGTGCCGGCGTCCGCGCGCGAAGGCTCAATGCGGCTGACGTAGCCTCCCTTGGGGATGCCCTGCATCGTGCCGATGACGTTGGTCCACGTCTTGCCGCCGTCGCGCGACAGTTGCACGTTGCCGTCGTCAGTGCCCACCCACAATACGCCCGCCTTCACCGGAGATTCGGCGATGGCCGTGATGCACGGCCACGCCACCACGCCGTCGTGACGCGAGAGGGTCTCCTGATCCACCACTTTGCCGAGGATGGTCATCTTGTCGCGCTCCTGGCGCGTGGTCAGGTCCTCACCCAGCCGCTCCCAGGTATCGCCGCGGTCGGTGGATTTGAACAGGTGATTGCCACCGTAATAAATGGTCTTCGCATCGTGCGGCGAAATCATCATCGGCGAATTCCATTGAAAACGATAGCGTGGCGCTGAATCGCTCTCTTCCTGCGGCCGGATCGACTTCGATTCGCTGGTGCGCAGATCTCGGCGCGATAAGTTGCCGTCCTGCGATTCGGCGTAAATAATATTGGGATCGGTCGGATCGATGCGGTTGTAGAATCCGTCGCCGCCCTGTACCGTCATCCAGTCTTCGTTGCCGATGCCGCCCTGCTGCGTGGTGGAGCTCGGCCCGCACCAGGAATAATTATCCTGCAAGCCTCCGCAAACGCGATACGGCTTCTGAAAATCGTAGGCCACTTCGTAAAACTGGCCCAGCGCGATGTTGTCGAAGTGGCGCCAGTTGCGTCCGCTATCCTGCGTCGCCCAGATGCCTCCGTCGTTGCCGGACAGCAGGTGATCCGAGTTCGCCGGATCGATCCAGATCGCATGCACATCACTGTGGACACGCGCGAACCTGGTCTGAACGAACGTTTTGCCACCGTCCTCGGACATATAAATGTTGACGCCGCCCATCCAGATCTTCAGGTCGTTATTCGGGTCCACGCGAATCTGGCTGAAATACGAAGGCCGAGGATTGGTATCGCCCATGCGCGTCCAGCTTGCGCCCTTGTCTTCCGACCGATAGATTCCGCCCAGCGTCCGATGCTCCACCAGCGCGTACACGATGTTCGTATTCCGGCGATAAATATCCAGCGCGCAGCGCCCGACGTCGCCTGTGGTTGGCAGGCCCTTCGTCATCTTGGTCCAATGCGCTCCGCCGTCAGTCGATCGATAAAGGCCGCTGTTCGGCCCGCCTCCGTTGTAGCCGAATACGGTGCGGCGATGTTGATACGCCGTCGCGTAAAGAATGTTCGGGCTCTCCCGGTCGATGGCGATATCGGACGAGCCCGTGTCGGCGTCGATGGCCAGCGTATGGGTCCACGTCGCGCCGCCGTCGGTCGAGCGGAATACGCCGCGCTCCTTGTTCGGCCCCCATAAATCGCCCAACGCGGCGACATAAACGATATCCGGATTGGTCGGATGCACCACAATACGTCCGATATGGTGCGTCTCCTTCAAGCCGAGGTGCGTCCACGTCGCGCCCGCGTCCATCGACTTATAGACGCCGTTGCCCCACGATGAGCTCTGCCGGTTATTCGCCTCGCCTGTGCCAACGTAGACGATGGACGGATTGGAGGGCGAAATGGCGATGGCTCCAATGGACGGATTCGGTTGATCCCCGAACAAGGCCTGCCACGTCATGCCGGAGTTGACCGTCTTGAACAGACCTCCGCCGGCCGCGCCAATATAGATGACGCGCGAGTCGTTCGGCGCCACGGCGATATCGTCCAGGCGTCCGCCCATCGTGGCCGGGCCGATGCTGCGGAATTTCAGATTTTTGAGCGCCGCTTCATAAGCGGGCTGCGCCGCTACGCTGGCCAAAAAGATTGCCGAGGTGGCGCAAATGCGCGCGAGTTTGGCTGAGTCCATGTTGGCTAGCCATTTTACACTACTGGCGCCTATGCCCTACGCCGTTGTTGAGCATCGGAATGCGTTGGGTCAGTTGTCGCTTGCAGTACCGCGCGAGATCGGCCGCCTGGCCTCTACTGAAGCGCGACTGCCAGTTTCTGCGCGCCCGCGCAGCCACGCCGCCAGGCTGGTAGGCGCTCTGACCGAGTTCAAGGCGCACCGACACGCAAGGTCAAGGCTGCGCTGGTAACGCTCGAATACCTCGGTGCGGAAGCGCCCCTGACGGTCCTGTGGCACACGCAGTTCCAGCTTGCCCACCCGCGTCACCAGCGTGCGCCCGAAATAGCCGGCCCGATAGCCCAACCGGTTTCCGGTCCGCTCCCCCTTGGCCGCGCCGACGGTTTCCTCCATCTCGGCTTCCAGCACACTTGCTGCTGCACCTGTTGAATCAGCGGCAACAGGAAATCCTCCTGCTCGGCCACCACCTCTTTCCAATCCACGCGCTTCGCGCTATCCTGCTTTCGGGTCATCTTCTCCTATCCTTTCTTCCGCGCCTAACGACATGTTGACAGGTCTAGCTTGACCCATTCCCTTTTTGCAGAACGATTGCAGCGTAACCTCGCTAGTCGGCGCGAACCGGGCAGGAGTTCATTGCCGTAACGCGCGCAAAACCTGTACACTATCGCAATGGGCTCGCCCGCGGACATCCTCGAATGTCCCCAGTGTCGACATCAGAATGCGGCTGGTGCAGCGCGTTGCGCGAACTGTGGTATCGATATCGGGCGAAGCGATGCGACGATCACCCACGTTGACGCCGATCCAGGCTGGTCCAGAGCTACACGTGTTGCCGCGCCGATCTCCAGTTCCGGATTGTCCCTGGAAGTCGGAAGCGTGATCGCTGACCGGTATGAAATCCTCAAGCTCCTTGGCGAAGGCGGCATGGGAGCGGTGTATAAAGCGCGCGACCGCGAGGTGGATCGACTGGTGGCGCTCAAAGTGGTCCGCCCTGAGCTTGCCGGCCATTCCAGCGTTCTGCAACGCTTCAAGCAAGAACTGGTACTTGCGCGCGCCATCACGCATCGCAACGTGATTCGTATTTACGATTTGGGTGTCGCCGAAGGGTGCCGCTTTATCACGATGGAGTTTATCGAAGGGCGCGACCTTTCCTCCATCCTCGAAGAGGGCAAGCTGAGTCCGGCGGAGGCTGTCCGGATTTTGCGCCAAGTCTGTTCCGCGCTCGAATCCGCGCACGCCGAGGGCGTAGTGCATCGCGATTTGAAGCCCCAGAACATTATGGTCGAGGCCAGCGGGCGCGTGGTAGTGATGGATTTTGGTCTTGCGCGCTCCATGGAGACGTCGGGCCTGACGCAGGCAGGAGCGGTGATGGGGACACCGGCTTACATGGCGCCGGAACAGGCTAAGGGATTCCCAGCGGACGAACGCTCCGACATTTTCGCGCTGGGCATCATTTTTTATCAAATGCTGACGGGGGTCGTTCCCTTCAAAGGCGATACGGCCCTCGCCACCCTGCTGATGCGCACACAGGGGCCTCCCAAGCCGCCGGCGCAGTTGGAGCCTGCCATTCCTCCGATGTTGAACGACGTCGTTATGAAAGCGCTGGCTATCGACCCCGCCCAGCGGTACCAGAAGGCGTCCGATCTGGGTAAAGATCTGTACGACTGGGAACAGGGCGCGATTCACAAGAGCATCGTCACGCCGCCGATGAGGATGATCGGCGAATCGACGTCGGGTAAATGGATTGGCGTGGCCGCCGCAGGAGTGCTGGTTTTGGCCGGCGCCGCCTATGGCGTTTTCCGTTTCTTAGACAAGCCGCCCGCGCCAGTTCCGGCGACCACCGTTCTGATTTCGGACTTCAACAACCACACCGGAGACCAGGTGTTTACCGGAACTCTGGAGTCCACGCTCAAGCTGGCGCTCGAAGGTGCCACCTTCATCAGCGCTTACGACCGCGCGAGAGTTCGCGAGCTGGGATTGAAGGCGGTCACGGGCGTATTCGACGAACCGGCAGCGGAGGCGGTTGCCGCCAGTCAGGGGCTGAACGTCGTAGTCTCCGGCTCCATCGATCGCCGCGGAAACGAATATCAACTCGCCCTTCGTGCGGTCCGGACGGTCACCGGCAAGGTGATCGCCAACGTTGATGCCACGGCGCCGGATAAGGACCAGGTGCTGTTTGCCGTCACCAAGCTGGGCACCGCGCTCAGAAAGACGCTCGGTGACTCGACGTCTGAATCGGCGCAACGGTTGTCCATGGAAACGCTCTCCTCCGCGAACCTGGAGGCGGTCCATGAATACGCGACCGGTTTGGATCTGCTATCGGCCGGTAAATTCTCCGATGCGCAGGGCCATCTCTCCCGCGCCGTGGAACTGGACCCTAACTTCGGTATCGCCTATACCATCATGGCAAGCGCGGCGCGCAACCAGGGCCGGTTTCAGGATGCCGAGCAGTACATCCGGGAGGCGATTAAGCTCACCGGCCGTATGACCGAACGGGAGCGCTATCGCACGCGCGCATACCTGTACTTTCTGACGGCCGATTATCAGAAGTGCGGGGAAGAGTACGGCGCGCTACTGGATCGCTATCCGGCGGACACCGGGGCGTACACCAACCTCGGCGTCTGCCTCGCCCATCAGCACAACATCGCAAAGTCTCTTGAAGTGGCGCGCAGGGCCGTCGCGATTCTGCCAAAACGCGCCATTTACCACTCCAACCTCGCCATGGACCTGGTCGATAGCGGAGATTTCGCCGGAGCGGTGAAGGAAGCAGCCGACACGGTGAAACTCGGCTACGTCAACGGCTATCTGATCGAGGCCTTCGCCCATCTCGGCCTGGAGCAACCCGACGAGGCCGCCATCGCTTACCATCAACTCGAAAAAACTCTGCCATCCGACGCAGCCACCGGTTTGGCCGACCTTGCGGTGTATCAAGGCCGGTATTCGGAAGCGGTAAAGATCCTGGAAAAAGGCGCGCAGCAGGACATGGAGGGGCGCAAGCCCGATAAGGACGCCGCTGCCACCAAATATTGGATGCTGGCGCATGTCCAGCTCTTGAGGGGACAGAGTGCCGCGGCGCTGGCGGCGGCGAATCTCGCGTTAGACAACAGTAAGACCTTTCAGACCAGGCTGGTTGCCGGTCAGGTCTACGCGGCCCTCGGTCATGAAGAAAAAGCGCGGGAACTTTCGGCGGGTCTGTCAAATGAACTCCAGGTGGAGCCTCAGGCGTATGCCAAATTGATTGAGGGCGAGATTGCTCTGAAGAACAGCGACGGGCGCACGGCCCTCAAGAGCTTTTCCGACGCAAATAACCTGATGGACACCTGGATGGGCCGCCTGGACCTGGGCCAGGCTTATCTGGCGATCGAAAAATATACGGAGGCGGATTCGGAGTTCGATCGCTGTATCAAGCGCCGCGGCGAAGCCACCAGCCTTTTTCTGGACCTCGCCACATACGGCTATTTCCCGCCCGTGTACTATTATCAGGGCCGCGCAAGAGAGGGCATAAAAACGTCCGGTTACGCCGATTCGTACAAGAAGTACCTGAGCATCCGCGGCCAGAGCGGCGAGGATCCCCTCGCGGCCGATGCCAAACGGCGGGTAGCCCAATAAAAGGTAGTACTGTTCTAATACCTGGGTTACGACTGAACCTTGACTTGCCCCGGCAGCGTCCTGCATACTAGGCGCTCGATCCAAATGGAACATCGTCCAGCGATTCATCGTTTTGTAACGATTTCTCAGGATCTTGCTGATGACAGAAGCTTCCTGTCGAACTGATTTCATGAGGGCATATTAGACAATGACTCGCATTCTTGAGAGTGTAGGTACCCGAGCGTTACTTCTGTTCGCCGTTTTTTCGACGCTCGCGCTAAGCCTAAAGGCGTCATCGACGGACTCGCTAACATTTTTCAATAACTGGTTCGTGACGGGAGACTACTCCGTGGCCGGCGTTGGCCTTCGGGGAACCGGCCAGGGTGGCTGGGCGACCGGCAAAATCAACATGACCGGAATTCCCTCCGGCGCGCAGCCCATCGCCGCGTTTCTGTATTGGTCCACCTCGGAACCTTCATCCACGCCCAGCGCCGCCATCGGCTATTTCAACTCGAACAAGATCCAGGGCGCCGCGCTCGGAAATCCGCAAAGCCCCAATGCTGGCTGTGGCGCTCAGGGCGCCACGTCCGGATACGCCTTTGTTTATCGTGCCGATGTTCTCCGCTACTTACCCGTCAATTCCGGCAATATTCCGCAAGCTGGAGGAACTCAAACCGTGAAACTGGCGGACTCCGTCAGCACCGCCAATGGAAGCCTCTACACCAACGGCGCAAGTCTGGTGGTGATTTATAAAATTGTCGTGCCTGGGCTCGCGAATATCACGCCGCTACGGTCGGTGGTGATCTACAACGGTGCGTACACTATAAACAAGCAGTCCGCAGGGATGACGCAGAACGTTGCCGGGTTCTATCAGGCCTCTACGTTCGCGGCCGCCCGGATGTCCGCTATCGTCGCAAACGGCCAGCCGGGATTCACTACGCCGCTTACCGTGAATGGCAGCACTCTTGATACGGACCCGTTCATAGGCGCTGGGGGGGCGCGCTGGGATAATCCCAGCTTCAATCTGAATCTAGCCGCCAACTCCTCCTCTTTCTCTGCCATGGCGACGGCCAACGGCCAGGCATGCGTGACGTGGGCAGCTCTTGTGGCAAGCACGAACGTCCAGGACAGCGATAACGACGGCCTGTTGGACATTTGGGAAATCCATGGGTTGCACCGAAACACCCAGGTGTTCCCCGCGACCTTCGGTACTTGCGTCGAGTACCCTTCGGACTGTGTGAATCTGCCCCAAATGGGCGCACTTCCCAACAAAAAGGACGTGTTCATCCAGATCGACTGGATGCACGGCACCGGTGACGGAACGGGAGGCACCGATGGCCGGGGCACCCACGATCACATTCCGCAACTTGCCGCGCTCAGCTCCGTGGCCAACGTATTCGCCTCGAACGGCATAAATCTACATTACGACGTTGGACCGAACTATCAGGGAAATCAAGCTGCTTGCGGAAACGCTCCTTGCCCGTTCATCGTCCCCGCGGCTGTCGCCAGCGGCGGGTCCGATATCGACGAAGCCACGCTGGTTTGCCGCAGCACGCCGACCCACGCTTGTGATTATCCCAGCCTGCTCTATCCGGTGTTGAGCTTCGAGTTTGGCTTCGCCTCGGTTCGCGATGGAAATCACCTGATCAACATTGCGCCGCACTTCGCGCAGAACCGGAAGGATATTTTTCACTATTCGCTGTTCGCCCACGCGCTGGCTGGACCCTTCAACTCGGCCGGACAACCGATAGACCCGTTCACCGGACAGCCCACCACCACACCCAAAAGCTATTCCGGCATCGCCCACCGCCCCGGTGGAGGCTTTATGGTTACGCTCGGTCTCTGGCGATCGGATATTCCTGCCAACGACCAGGTGGGAAGCGTCCAAGTGCAGGCCGGCACACTGATGCATGAGCTGGGCCATAACCTCGGCTTAGGGCACGCCGGGTTGTCGACCAAGCCCAACTGCATTCCGAACTACCCCAGCGTCATGAATTATCTCTACCAGACGCGCGGCCTCACCGACGCTTCCGGAGCAGAGCATGTCGATTATTCCAACGGCGTCCTTCTGCCGCTCAGCGAAGACTTTCTTTCCACGAGTATTCCCATGGCGTTGTTTTCCAGCCTTCAAAAATACCGTGTCCGTTACTATGGGCCCCTGGCGCCCAACCAGCCGTCCACGCAAGCTTCTCAGCTGCATTGCGATGGCTCGCCTATCAGTGGTAGTTCGCCGCTGGAGGTGCGTTTGGAAGGGCCAGCAGTCGCGACGCCAGATTGGAGCAATGGCACAGTAGCGCTAGGCAAGATCAGCCCCCCATTGGACGTGAACTACGATGGCACCACAGGGCAGGTTTTTCTTGACCAGCCGGACTGGCTGACGCTGAATCTGCAACAGATCGGCACTGGATACAGCTTCGGTGGACTATCGGTTGGCGCATTCGCGACCGATGGGGGAGCCTATGCCACGGATGGCGGAGCATTAGCTACCGATGCCGGCGCCCTCGCAACGGATGGCGGAGCATTCGCCACCGATGGTGGAGCGTTTGCCACCGACGGCGGAGCATTCGCCACCGATGGCGGAGCATTTGCAACCGACGGCGGAGCCTTCGCTACAGACGGCGGGGCCTTCGCAACGGATGCGGGAGAACTGGACGAGACCACGCTGCTTCTGTCGAGTGTTGATCCTCCCGCCACGCTCACCGCGGCCAACCCAGTTGGCACGGGCATCACATTAACCTGGACGCCTCCCAGCGTAGGTCAAATTCAGAATTACAACATCTATCGCTGCGCGGCGATCTTTCCGGCGACAACCTGTACTCCCATCGCGCCCGTGTTCGCAACCGCCGCCGGTGCCACCGGGACGCCCACGTTTACCGATACCGTCAACGATACGGTGGATTCGGGCAAGGGCGGCAGCGCGATTTGCAGCACCAAGACCTGCTATAACACCACGTATTTCTATTTCGTCACTTCAGTGGTGAGCGTTGCCGGCAAAATCACGGAGAGCGGCAATTCGAACACCGTCACGACGGAAGTCCCGCACCTGTTCGTAATCGCCAACGCGCAACCCAACGCGGTTTACGGAGCCGCGTTCACCAACCCACCCACGTTCATGATTTACGGTGATGTTGCGGGTGCGCTTCCCAACACCCAGGTCAGTTGCGTCTACGGTGCAACCGGCAGTCCGGTGACTCCTCGTAACGTGGGAACCTACACGATCGCCTGCTCTGGACCGGCAATGGCGTCGGTCAACAATGGCGTCACATATAACGCCGCCTATCTGACGTACACGCCTGGCTCATTCACGATCACGCCGAGGCCGATCACAGTCACCGCGGCGAACGCAACCAAGGTTTACGACGGAACGGTGGCGTCCAGCGCTCCGCCAGTTATCACAGGAACGCTGGCATACTCCGACACATCGGGATTCAGCGAGACCTACGACACCCGGAACGCGGGCACCACGCACGTCATGACGGCATCCGGCGTGGTGAACGACACCAATGGCGGACTCAATTACACCGTGACGTTCGTCAAGAGCCCCGCCACGGCGGTGATCAGTCCGCTGCCCATCACCGTAACGCCATCCGCTAGCACCAAGGTCTATGACGGGACCACAAGTCCGCAGCCCGGAGTGATTCCAACCATATCGCCGAACCTCGGCGCCGGGGACACCCCCAGCTTTACGGAGGCATATACGAGCAAGAACGCCGGCACCGGGCTGACCATGACCACGTCTGGCTCAGTCAATGACGGCAACAACGGAAATAACTACACCATCACCCTCGGTACCGCCGCCGTCGGGACGATCACGGCCGCGCCGCTCACTGTTACGGTGACCGGTTCACAAACATACGGCGGCATGAGTCCATCGTTTTCCATCAGCGGTTATTCTGGGCTTGTTCCGACAGAAAACTCCAGCCTGGTGACGGGCACGCTGGCCTGTGCTCCTCTTGCGGCAGCAACTCCGATCGGCACGTACCCCCTCACAACCTGCTCCGGCCTCAGTGCACCGAACTACAACATCAACTACACCGGGTCGATCACGGTGACCAAGGCTCCCCTGATTGCCAACGTCACGGGCTCGCAGGTCTACGGCGGGACGAATGTTAATCTCGTGGCCACTTATTCGGGTCTGGTGAACGGCGATCAACCGGGCGTGGTCACCGGCTCGTTGCTCTGCGTGCTGCCCGCCACCACAAGCCCGGTCGGCACGAACTACATGGCCACCGGATGCTCCGGGCTGGGGGCCAGCAATTACTCAATCAATTACTCCTACGGAAACTTCGTCGTGACGCCGGCGCAGCTCAACGTCACGATCTCCGGGACCCAAACTTACGGGAGCGGAACGCCGACGTATACAATCTCCGGATATATAGGTTTCGTGGGTACCGACAACTCCAGCGTTGTCAACGGCACCGTAACGTCGTGCACCTTGACGACGCCGGTCACCGGGCCCGGTGCCTATAGTATCGCTTCATGCTCCGGGTTGACGGCGGCAAATTACAACATCACCTACGCGGGGACGCTCACCGTGAGCGTGGCCCCGCTTACTTCGTTCTCGCTGCTCGGCGCTACCAGTATCCTGAATAATACAAGTCTGCAGTTGACACAGGATGTGGGCAGCGAGACGTCCGCGGCGTGGTATCCAGCGGAGCTCCCGGTCGCGTCCGGGTTCACCACTTCGTTCCAGTTCCAGATCACCGGCCCCCCCGGGCAGACCCTGGCGGATGGATTTGCTTTCGTCATCCAGGCCAACCCGAGCGGGACCAGCGTACTCGGAACAACTGGCGCGGGTGGATATCTTGGCTACTTCGGCATCGCGAATAGCCTCGCTGTGGAATTCGATACCTACCAGAACACGGAGTACGGGGATCCCGCCAGCCCCCACATCGGCATTCAAAGCGCCGGAATGGGTAGCAATACGCCTGACCACGGCACTTCTGCGAATCTCGCGGGACCACAAGTGGCGACTTTCGCCGACGGTAATGTCCATACCGCGACGATCACTTATAACGCGTCCACCACTACGTTGACCGTATTGCTGGACGGTAATCCGGTGGTCTCGGCCATCGTGAATCTGGCGACGAAGCTCACCCTGGATGGCGGTACCAACGCCTACGTCGGCTTCACCGCGGCGACGGGCGCGGCCATGGAGTATTCAGACATTTTGAGCTGGACCTGGACGCCCAGCGCGCCTTAGAACGCTCATGGCGTTCCATTCCAATCGTGGCGGCAAGTTCGATATCTGGACCATTCGTCCGGATGGCAGTGATCTGAAACAACTAACACATTTCCCGAACGGGAACATTACTCATACGGTTCGGTTCCCGGATGGAAAGCGGTTGATTTACTCGCTGCCAACGGGACTCCGAGGACATCTCACTCGCACTCCGAATCGCCGACGAGCATTACTCGGGGCACCAAGCCTGGCGGCTACCCGCGGGTTCCCGTGCCACGGTCACTTCCCGCGGAAAATGGGAATCAGTTCGATGATCAGGATAACGATCACGAGCAGCTCCAAAATCAAGCTGCGGGCTTCGCGGAATTCGTTGACCATGAACTCGTAAAGCTCACCGGCAATTCGCAGCTTCTGGTCAACTAGGTCTCGGTAGTCACCGGCGCCGACTTTTGAGGCTGCGAGGCGATAGGCGCGGGCATAATACATATCACTGAGAAACTTGATGGCGTTGTCGGCGCGTTCGGTTAGTTCGGTTACCTCGAGGCGCAGCCGGTTCAACTGCTCGGCGTCGCGGGCCAGTCGCCAGCGGGAGAAAAATCCGCCGCGGCGCTCAAGCGCCCTGTATGCGTCCTTCAACAGAGCTGTCAGGATTTCGTCGTAGCGGCGGTACTCCAGGAGTTGCGTATTGGCATACTCCAGCAGTTGTATGAGCGGCGAGGCGCCTTCGGGTGTGTCATATACAATGGCTGCCAGCCAGCCGACAACCAGGAGGTCGTTCGGATAGTAGGAGAGGCTGGAGGCGAGGACTTCCTTCTGTTCCCCTTCTGAAAGCGCCTGGCTTTCACCGCGGATCACTTGGCCGATCTCTCGGCCGTATTGGGCTATGACCTGAGTGCCGGTGAGCGGGATGCCAGTTCCGTTCGAAACCTCGCGCAGATGGACCACGTAGTAGGCCTCTTCGAGCCACTCCGCATAGGGCTTGCCCTGTGCGGATTGCAGGCGGGCCAGGTGCTCGCGCACGCTCTTCATTCCACGCCGCTCAACTTCGCCAGCCTCGATCCAGCGGTTGGTGAGCGCGATCAGCCCCGGCCAATCGTCTTCGAATTGCACCTCGATTTCGAGACTGACCACGCCGTAGTCAAAGTAGCGCAGGCTGGCACTGGCGGATTCGCCGGTCGCCAATCGGATGGGCTCGCACGTTTCGGGTACTGGGGGACGCTCGAAGCGCACGTAGCCCGGCGCCGACAGTTTGAACCCCGGCGAGCGCGGAAGAGGCTCGGTGCCGAGCACCCTACGTACCTCGTCAAGATCGAACTCCTCGGCGATGTCGTAGAGCAGCAACGCGTGCAATGAGCCACGGCAAGTAGGCACGGTACCAGTTTAAGGGAACCAGGGGTCGACAGTGCGCTACCACGCTAGGAAAGCTCGCACGAACGCGACTCCTCTTTCCGGACAATTGGCTATCCGTCCACTACTTCTCGCCTCGGGGTCCAGACTTTGTGACCTTATTCTGATTGCGGTGTCAACGGACCACTCTTTTTCAGCGGCACAGTTTTCTTCGCCGTGTGTCCTGTCGGGGTTTCTCCCGTCGCCTTTTTCACAGCGGCCTTCTTCGAGGCGGGTGAGGATTTTTTGGCCACTCCGCTTTCTTTCGCAGCTACTGCTTTCTTTTCCGCAAGCCGCCGCTGCACACCTTCTTGGATCGCGCGTCTGTGAGCCGTGCTAAGTTTTCGTTTGGCTGGTTTGGGCGTCTCCGCTGAAGCTGCCCCGGACGATGCGTGCGAAGTTACCGCCGCCCTCAAATGGGCGACAGCAACCTTCGCACCTTGAAGTGCGGCCCGAACATGCACCGCCCCTTGTGAATAACGCTCAGTCAAATCCGATATCAGAGCCTCAATCTTGGCGAGTCGCTTGTGGACCTTACTCATTTTCATGGTCACTCCTCTCCATCACTCTTGGCGAGGGACAGTTCTGAAGATTACCCGGCGCCATAAGAATATCACGAGGGAGACAGTCCTGTACCTTCTGAGTCTGCGGAGCGGGTTAACGCCCGGATGACGCGCTATTCGGAGAATCCTCGGTATCGTTGCACGCCTCGCACGGGAAAGCGATGTATTTCTGCTCTGACAGGAGGACGCTTCAATTGCTGGATGAGAAGACCGGAGACTTGCACAGAAGCACCGGGCTCATAGAGCAGCGGGGCGCCCGGCTAGAATCGGCTTCAAGCGCAATTCCCTTTAGCCGTTCAGCGCGGGCAGTTGAACCAAGTGGCGCGCCGGTCGAGCGCTCAACCGGCAAAACAGGCTTTAGCCTGCGGCGGCCCTTGCCATCGATGGGGTTGGATGCTGCGCCATCCGGTGCTGGTGAAGCTCAGACGCTAAATGCGCCTGACGCTTGCGGCTGCACAGAACCTCGCTCTCCAAACGCTGGCGGGTCGGCGGATCGCAAAGCGCCCGACCCTTAAGCGTAGCGGACGCTTCCGCTTCGCATTCGTGATTATGCTCCCGATTCAAAGCGGCGCAGACAGGACATTGCATGACGGTCACCCTCGAACGGTCATTATACCCCGCAGCCTCGGCCATCGGGGGAAGCCTGGAACTTTCGGCGGCGTTCCACCGGTGTTTTGCGGCCTCGCGTCCGCGGAGACAAAACCACCACGAGCTCTTCGATCATCTTCTGTTAAGAATGAGCAACTTAGCGCAACGAAGACATTTCCGCAGCCTTTCAAAAAGCCTTAGGGTTCTTCCATTTTTCATGGCGACTACAATAGCGTGGACGACAGCCAATTCCTCGCGCTTGCGGATGGCCACGACTTCAAGATTGCATAGTGCTGTCATCATGTTTGAATTCTCGGGGTGTCAAGATGCTGCCATGTTTCTTCTGGACCACACCGGTGGACAATCAGAATTTGCCCGTCGTCTAGAAGAAACTTTGCACCCGAGCCGATTCCCGCCAACTCCGAACTCAATCCCGTAAGCCCGAAAGCGCTAGGATTCATAGGGCAGGCTTACGCTGATCATGGTGTCCCCCATCATCGTTAGATCTCTATCGGAAGGGGCCAGTTTATCGATCCGGTCGCACGAATAGTTCTTGTTCTGCTCTGAACCAGTCCTCTTCCGGTGAACCTTCGGGACAGCCTCTTTGTTCCCACAAAGCGTACGCGAGCGAAGCTACCTGCTCGCGAACGTGTTGTGGTTCGGCCGACTGCGCGGAGGTTTCTGGACTTTCGGATAGTTGTATTGCTTGGGCTAGCATAATAATTCCTCTCGAGTAATCTACTGCTAGAGCATTACACTGTCGTGACCCGCTGGAAATAGGAATCAGAATAGCTTCTGGAATACGTTCTGTTCATGAGCAATACCGCGGGCGGTCAGATCAGATCCTCTCGCCTGTGGAGCGCGCGCCGTAGTCTGTCGCTTGGCGCGGGGGTCGGCTTGCGCGGGAAGTGCTTTCGCCGCGGTTCAAAAGCTAACACCGAATCCCATAAAGACGTTGAACCAATGGTCAGTCGTCCGATTTCCTGGCACACTGCCCACCGCTTGCCCATTCGTTGCCCCGGAGATGAACTGGACGGTTGTTCCAACGCGGAACGTGCGGTTGCGGTCGAGAAAGTAGCTAACGTTGCCCATTCCGTAACCGCCCCAACCGCCGCGCGAAGTGCAGGTGTAGCACGTCGGCGTATAGTAACCGCCGCCGGAGGAAACTGTCTCTGAATAGTGAAGGTACGCGGCCCCGCCACCAACGGAGAATTCGAGGCGCCGGAACGGCTGGGGAATGTAGATGCGCCCTCCGAGAGGAATCATATACTCATGGTCGCCGCCTTGGACGGCCCCAAAGTCGGTAAGTTCCACGTTCTGATTGTTCACCGCTCCAAACGCAATCTGTAGGCCGGCGTCGGCTTGGAAAAAGCGGTTAAACCGGTACCCATAACCGAACGATATCAATGGGGCGGTGTTCAGATAACTGGTGTCGCTGCCAACCGGCGTGGCCCCGCCGAAACCGATGTCGACATTATTGTGGTGGAATTCGTTTTGTGCAAAAACCATCGCCGGCATCAACAGGCAGGTAAGCGCAATCGTGAGTTTCAATATCATAGCCGCATTTTAAATCCGCGATTTGGCGGCGAACATACCTCGGAATCGCGATATTTGCGCACTCCAATAGGGTAGGTCTCTTCTACCACGCTTGGCCGCCAATCCCTACCGGATTCCTGCGATACGCACGCGGACTGAGAAGGTCTACGATGGAGCGATCTGCATTGAAAGGAGATACCAATGCTCTTCCTACTCCTTCTTCTGACGGCCGTCCCGGCACTTGGGGCGTCTACGTTCGCGAGGACGGAAAAGGGCGAGATGGCTGATTTTACGACGCAGTTCCGGGAAGTCGGTTCCCGGATTGCTCAATCGGATGTGGCAATTTATGCCGTGGATCAGTCCATTGCCGGCGCGGCCGCGGATCCCAGCGGCCAGGCGCGGGCCGACCTCCAGATTCTGACAGGGATCACGGGAGGGCGCTGGTTCCCGAACAATGCTCTCTTGCCGGCACTGACCGCGTGCGCGAACGACGCGCGCGGCACCTATGTGCGCTCCTATTATTCTCCACTCGACGATCGCAAGTATCACAGGGTTCACGTGGAATCACTTCGCAACGGCGCTCACTTGTTGACACGGGAGGGCTACGAAGGCGGTTCTGTCCCATCTTCGAGTACCGCCACGAAATAGCGCTACTGCCGCGACGCATTCAACAGAAACGTTCGCGAGCCGATGGCGTTGGAGCCACGGTCGAAAGCGAAGAATCGCAAGCGGCCCACCTGATCGGAACTCGGGCTGCCGCGCGAGAAAACGATCGTCAAGTGAGGCCTGCCTCCGGTTACGTCGGCAACCTCGTCCAGAGTCTCGATGCTTTGCATGCCCGTGCCTGCGCCGCCGGTGGCGCCGGCTCCGCCGCAAGTCGCACCCATGCGATTCTGGGCTGCCGGGCATCACCTGTCGCACCGGATAGATCGCGACGCCGGACCGCTCCAGCGCCTCGCTCAGCTGCCGCGAATCGTTCACCGGTTGCTCATGACTATCGAGGGCGACGATGTTGAGGTCGAGCGGCCTCAGATCCGGCGAATCGTCGGCACGCAGAGCCGCCAGAACCAAGGTTAGTCCGAATGCAGCCGCAGATTTTCCAATACTACTCACTCTATTTTCCTTGTTTCCATCGACTCCATACCCGATGGCTGGTAATTGTTCGCGAATGGCGGTATCTACCGCCTTTCGCGCGCAAAACTACTTACTCCGAAGTATGGCTAACGGCGGACCAGGTCGGCGATTCTATGATCACGGTGAAAAGCGTAGCTTACTGGTTGATGGGCGGAATCCTCCTGGCGCAGAGCTCCCCTGATCTCGTGGTCCACGTGGAGGTCAATCTGGTTCAGGTGGATGCCGTCGTCACGGACGGCAAGGGCAAGCCGGTGACGAATCTCACCTCCGCTGATTTCGAGATTCGACAGGACGGCAAGCCGCAGCGGATCACCAACTTGTCTTACATCGATACGACAGGAGGCGCAATGACACTGCGTGCGCCACGGGTTAAAGGCGCCCCGCCCCTGCCTCCCGTCGACCTGCAGCGTTCCGATGTACGGCGAACATTCGTCGTGGTGGTGGACGATCTGGGGATCGCCTGGGAAAACCTTCCCGCCATCAAACATGCCTTGCGAAAATTCGTCGAGGAGGAAAAGCAACCCAAAGATCTGGTCGCGATCGTGGCCACCGGCGGCGGCATGGGCATTTTTCAGCAATTCACAACCGATCCGAAACAACTGCTGGCCGCGGTTGAACACTTAAAGTTCAAACCGATGTTGAACCGGGTCGGCATCTCCAGTTTTCCCAGTTTCAATCCCATGGGTGTGGTATCGAGCCCGATCCCCGGAGCGGTTTCCCGGCAGCAATCGGCGCTGTCGATCGGGTCTATACTACGGGCCCTGCGAAATATGCCCGGCAGAAAAGTCATGTTACTGCTATCGGAAGAAATGTCGATGACTAACAACGAGAATTACGTGCAGGACCTGGGGGATCAGGCGATCCGCGCTTCGGTGGCGATCTACGCGGTTGACCCCCGTGGACTGCCAACGCTCCAACTAACCGCAGCCGATGACACCAGTGCCTTGAACTCGCGGCAGATTTCGCGGGTTCGCATGGAGCGTTCCGCGTCCTATCTCTTTTCCCAATCGGGGCTCAGCTATCTGGCGCAACAGACAGGTGGGCTGTTCTTTCACGACAACAACGACATCGACGGCGCCGTCGCCACGGTAGCTCTCGAATCCTCGGGCTACTACCTGATCGGCTATCAACCCGATGCGAGCACCTTCAGCGGGGCAAACCGCCAGCGGTTCTTTCACAAACTTGCAGTCGTCGTAAAACGCAACGGCCTGCACGTGCGATCCCGGGCGGGATTTTATAACACACCGGAACAGCCCCGCGATACCTCACGCATTCCATTGGCGTCGAAGACGCACCAGGGACAGATTGAGAGAGCTTTTGCGTCGCCGTTTTCGTTGAACTCCATCCGTTTACGCCTCACCGGTCTTTTTGTCGAGGTTCCCAAGCAGGGGTCGTGGATCAAAGGGCTTCTGCACGTAGACGCGGGAAGCCTGCAGTTTACCGAAGACGCAGATATTCATCGCGCCACCGTGGATGTTGTCACGATGCTGGACGGAGGGGGACTCGCGGAGCCGGACTTCCGTTCGGACACCGTAACGATGCGGTTTAGTCCAGCGACTTATCAGACCGCAATGAAGAACGGCATCGACTTCACATTTTTCCACCAGGCTCGTAAACCAGGACCGTACAAGTTGAAAGTAGTGTTGCGCGACAACAGCTCCCAGGAAATTGGCAGCGCGAGCCAGTTTATTGAGGTACCCGACCTCGGCCGGAAAGCGCTGGCCCTTTCTGGAATCATGATGAACGCAGAGAACCAAAGGGCCGCTGCTTCAGCTCCGGGGCAGACTGAGGCACAAGCTGTGGATGACGACCCGGGGTTCGGTCCCGCAGTCCGGATTTTCCCCCGCCGCAGCAAAGTGCTGTTCGCATATCAGGTCCTCAACGCGAAAACCAACCAGCGGAACCTGCCGGAGTTGGATCTCCAGACGAGGCTGTTTCGAGATGGGAAGGAAATGTACGCCGGCGTTCCGATTCCGTTCGACCCAACGGGCCAAAGCGATGTAACTCACATGGAGGTGGAGCATCAGCTGACCCTGGGCTCGGCCCTGCCGCCGGGAGAATATGTGCTTCAGATAATAGTGACCGACAAACTCGCTCGGAAGAAAGCCGCGACCGCTTCGCAATCGACCGATTTCGAAATCCGGCCCTAAGCGGTTCCCTTCCTTGCCGCGAGCATCTTCTTGTATGCCTCGAGGAGTTTCGTCCTTGCCTGATCTCCCAGCGGCCCGGGCAATTCAGATGGTCGATAACTGCGGCAAATATCCACTGTTTTGCGGAGGCTGTCGGCGAACTCGATGCAGGGAGGGCAGCCGGCCAGATGAGCCTCGATCTCCTGGCAGGCGTCGGGCGGAAGTTCCACGTTCAGGTACTCGGAGAGCAGCGAAAAAACCTCCCGGCATTTTTCATCGGTTCGATGCGGCTCCATTAGCTCCTCCTTGGAGATACTCGTCCAGCTTCTGGCGAATAGCCAAGCGGCCCCTGTGCAGCCGCGTCTTGACGACGTCCGCGGTTAAATCGAGAACCTGCGCCGTCTCCGCGGTCGATAATTCCTCGATATCCCGCAGCAGCACGACGGACTTGTAATTTTCCGGCAGTTCCGCGATGGCTCGATTGAGCACGCCTTTCATTTCGCCGCGCAGCAGCTGGCGATCCGGTAGGGCGGACCAATCGGCAATTTGCAACTTCCGATGACCGTCTTCGCCCTTCGCAGGCAGAAACTCGTCGAGAGAGAGCTCCTTTGAGGGAGAAAAAACCTTTTCCGGCGCTTCATCAGGCAGGCATTCTTGGCGATTTGAAATACCCATGGGCGGACTCGCTCCGGTTCACGAAGCTGATCAAACTTTTCAAACACCTTCAGCAGGGTTTCCTGCGAAACTTCCTCCGCGTCCTCACGCTGGCCGCACATCAGCAAGCTATAATGAAAAATCTTGGCGCGGAAGTGCTCCATAAAGCGGTCGAAAGCCTCCGCTTCTCCGGAAATCAATCTTCGCGCGAGCTCTACTTCCTCTTCTCGTAGCAACTCTCCAATTGTATAGACAGCGGCTTTGTTTTATCCATGCGCCGCCACCGGCGTGTGCAGCGAAACGTCGACGGTTGGAGCTCCCAGCAAGGTGTTGTGAATGAGACACGCCTTTACGGCTCGCAAGAGTCCGGCCTGATGACGGTCGTCCAGGCCGGCTGCCTCGACTTCAATCTGGAAGGAGGCGATCCGCGCGGGCTGGGTTCCTTTTTCCGCGTTGACGCGGACGCGTAAATCCTCCGCCGGCAGCTTGCGGGCCTTCAAATACTCAGCCGCATAGTAGGCCGCACAGGTAGCTAGCGACGCCAATAAGAGCTCAGGGGGCGACATGCCTTCATCCGAGCCGAGGTTCGACAGCGGCTGGTCGCAAATCAGCCGATGACCCCTGGCTGCGACCTCGAACTTCGCGCCGCCGCGATATGATGCCGATACTTCCATGACGATATTCCCTCTGCTCCCAAAGATGCAGGCTCAGTAAAAAGGTGACAGCGCTGTCACCCCGGCCCCTTAAGTGCATCCTGAGAACCAGAAGCAATGAAGAAAACACTGTTAATGGTGACTTTGGGGCTCGCGGCAGGTTGGGCGCAGGACCCAATGTCGTTAAAGGAAGCAGTTCACAGGGCGGTCGATAAGAACAAATCGGTGGAGGCCTCCGCTTCGGCCGAGAAAGCCGCAGAGAGCCGCATCGCCCAAGCGCGCAGCGGTTTCCTGCCGAAAGTCAGCTATTCCGAGTCGTGGACGCGTAGCGATAACCCCGTATTCGTCTTCTCTTCTCTGCTGACCCAGCATCAATTCGGCGCCGAGAACTTCCAGATCGGTCCATTGAACCGGCCGGATTTCCTCAACAATTTCCAATCCCAGGTCTCGGCGGATCAGCCTCTTTACGATGCGGGTCAAACGAAACGGGCGGTGCGTTCGGCCGAGTTGGCCAAAGACTTGTCAAAAGAACAAGGGCGGCAAACCCAAATCGAGGTGATCGCGAGCGCGGTCCGGTGCTATTACGACGCTCTGCTTGGCGCGGAGCAGGTTCATGCGGCGGAGCAAGCCGCGCGCTCCGCGCAAGCCGACCTGGATCGGGCCCAGGCGGTCCGGGCCGCTGGAATGTCAACCGATGTCGATGTATTGTCGATCCGTGTTCATCTAGCCGGTGTCCGCGAACAACAAATTCGGCGTGCTGCCGACCTGGATGTCGCTCGCGCCGCACTAAATGACGCACTCGGACTTCCTCTGGACACTCCGCACAGCCTGACCACCGCACTACAACCCTTAAAGCTGCCCGGCGGGGCACTTGGAGACTATGAAAAAAATGCCTTGAATGAACGTGCGGAAGCGCGCCAAGTGAAACTCGCGACCAGCCTTGCCGAGAATCAGGCGTCCGCGGCGCGCAGCAACCTTTTGCCGCAGGTTGGATTGCATGCCGCATTCGAAGCGGATCGGCAGGCGTTTTATGACAAAGGCGGAGCGAACTGGCTGGTCTCGATCGGGCTGCGCTGGAACTTGTTCAACGGATATGGCGACAAGGCTCGCATCGAAGAAAGTAAGTTCACCATCCGGCAAAACGAAGCGCAACAGGAGCGAGCGAATTCCGCCATCCGGCTGCAAGTACGCCGTGCCTACGTTGACCTACAGTCCGCCACAGAGCGCATCGAGGTGGCGAAAGCGTCCGTGATTGAGGCGGAGGAAAGCCTCCGCATCACGCAGAACCGTTACGAGACGGGACTGAGCAACGTGACCGACCTGCTTCGCACCGAGACAGCGGTTCTGGAAGCCCGCACCCGGCACCTGGCGGCGATTCACGATCAACGGATCGCGGCCGCGATGCTGGAGCTTGCCGCGGGAACGCTCAATGTCGATTCGGAGGTTCTGAATTAAATGAAGAAACAAGTATTCATTCCGGCGGCATGCGCGATTTTTCTCGCCGGATGCACCACAACTCCAAACGAGAAAGCGGCCGCCCCGGCTGGAAACCCGGTTGCCGTCTCCACGATCGCGGTGGCCACGGAAGCCTGGCCTACGCTCTATGAAGCCACCGGAACAGTTCGCGCCCGTAGCTCAGCGGCGATTTCGGCAAGAATGATGGGTTATATCCGCGAGGTGAAAGCGCAGGCGGGCGATCACGTGGCGGAGGGCCAACTTCTGGTCATCTTGGATACTCGCGATGTGGACATCGGTTCCCGACGCGCCGAAGCGGTCCGCGAGGAGATTCGCACGGCAGTGCCCGAGGCGGACAGCGGCGTGGCTGCGGCAAGAGCCAACCTCGAACTGGCCCAAGTGACGTTCCGACGCATGCAGGACTTGTTTCAGAAGAAGTCCATCTCAAATCAGGAGTTCGATGAATCGTCCGCCAGGCTAAAAGCAGCTCAAGCGGCTTACGAAATGGCCCAAGCGCGCCGTGTCCAATTGAACTCAAAAATCGCCGAAGCGGATCAGGAGGTGCGGTCGAGCGAGGTGACGCGAACCTACGCCGACATTCGCGCGCCGTTTGCAGGTGTGGTGATTGCTAGAACCGCCGAGCCCGGGAGTCTGGCGGTGCCCGGCGCGCCGCTGTTCACCATCGAGCGGGAGGGCGCGTATCGACTGGAGGCGTCGGTGGAGGAATCGAAGTTGGGGGCAATCAAGATAGGGCAGCCGGTTTCGGTCACATTGGACGGCGTCGATCGCGAGATTCAGGCGCGGGTGTCTGAAATCGTCCCTGCGGTGGATGCCGCATCGCGTGCGTATATCGTCAAGATCGATTTACCTGGGGTCCCATCGGTGCGCTCGGGCGTTTTTGGACGTGCCGGATTCCAACTGGGTACCCGTACTACGCTCGCAATACCCGCCGCCGCCGTTACCAGCCGAGGCCAGTTGCAGTCCGTCATGGTAGCCGACAACGGAGTCGCCCGCACCAGACTGATTACTACGGGAACCCAAATGAAGGACCGCGCCGAGGTGCTTTCCGGTCTTACCGACGGAGACCGCGTGATCTTCCCGATTCCCCCGGCCCTCGCCGACGGAGCCAGAGTCGAGGTCCGGCAATGACGGAACCGCGCAAGCTCGGCCTGGCGGGAAATTTCGCCCGAATGTGGATCCATTCGAAGCTAACACCGCTAGTGATCGTTGCATCCCTGCTGCTGGGCGTCTTCGCGGTGTGGAAACTACCGCGTGAGGAAGAACCGCAGATCATCGTGCCGATGGTGGACGTCTTTGTGGAGATGCCCGGCGCGTCCGCTCGGGAAGTGGAGGAGCGGGTCACCAAACCGATGGAAAAACTATTGTGGGAAATCCCCGGCGTCGAGTACGTCTATTCCACCTCCAGTCCCGGCATGTCCACTGCCATCGTCCGATTCCTGGTCGGGCAGGACGAAGAGAAAAGCATCGTACGGCTTAATCAGAAGCTCAACGCGAACCTGGATTTGATCCCGCCAGGCGCATCGCCGCCGCTGGTGAAGCCTCGTTCCATTGACGATGTGCCGATGCTGGCGCTTACTTTCTGGAGCAAGCGGTACGGCGATTTTGAGCTGCGCCGCATTGCGGCCCAGGTCGACGACACTATCAAGCAAACGCCGGATGTCTCGGCCGTCTCGATCATCGGCGGACAGCGCCGCGAGATTCGCATCTCGCTCGATGCGAATCGCCTCGACGCCTACCATCTCTCGCCGCCGCAAGTGGCGGGAGCGTTGGGCCTGTCCAATCGGCGCCTGCGCTCGGGAGAGTTTTCGAGCGGCAACCGGGAGATTCTCCTGGAAACCGGCCAGTTTCTGCGCACCGCCGCGGACGTCGGCAATGTCGTGGCGGGCGTCGCGAACGGCAAGCCGGTCTTCGTGCATGACGTCGCCCAGGTTTCCGACGGCGGCGAAGAGCCGTCACAGTACGTACGCTACTCAGACGGCAAGGGCTTCTTTCCGGCCGTTACCATTGCGATTTCCAAGCGAAAGGGAACCAACGCTGTCTCGGTAGCCGGCGACGTCCTCCGCCGCCTGGAACCGCTGAGAGGCAACGTCATTCCGTCCGATGTCGAAATGACCGTCACGCGGAACTACGGAGACACGGCCAAGGAAAAATCGGATGAGCTGCTGTGGCACATGCTGATCGCGGTGGTTTCGGTGAGCGTGCTGATCGCCCTGGCGCTGGGTTTCCGCGAGTCGCTCATCGTGTTTATCGCGATCCCGGTAACGCTGGCGCTCACACTAACGGTCTTTTATCTCTATGGCTATACGCTGAACCGCATCACGCTGTTCGCGCTGATGTTTTCCATCGGCATTTTGGTGGATGACGCCATCGTGGTCGTGGAAAACATTGTGCGGCACTGGCGAATGGCTTCGAACGATGGACGCCCTCCGTTCGAGGTCGCCGTGGAGGCTGTCGATGAAGTGGGCAATCCCACGATTCTCGCCACGCTGGCGGTGGTAGCGGCGATTCTGCCAATGGCGTTTGTCGGCGGACTGATGGGCCCGTACATGCGTCCCATCCCGATCGGCGCGAGCGCGGCGATGATATTCTCGCTACTCGTCGCGTTCATGGTGACGCCGTGGGCCGCGGTCCGAATCCTGAAGGCGACCGGCCATCACGGAGGGGAAAGGGAGGGCATTGTCCCGCGGTTGTACCGAGCGTTCATGGGCGGACTGCTCCATCGCCCGATCCTCCGTTGGAGCTTCGTCGGCGGAGTGGTGATTCTGCTGCTCGTGTCTTGTTCGTTGTTCTATGTCGGCTTCGTCAAAGTGAAGATGCTGCCATTCGACAACAAGAGCGAGTTTCAGGTGATCGTTGACATGCCGAACGGGACGACGCTCGAAGAGACGGCGCGTGTCACGCAGCTACTGGCGGAGGAGACGGAAAAGCAGCGTGAAGTGGTGAACGTCGAGACCTACGCGGGAACCGCATCGCCTTACAACTTCAACGGACTGGTGCGTCATTATTATTTGCGTCGCGGCCCGAATGTCGCCGATATTCAGGTCAATCTCTTGCCGAAAGACGCCCGCAACCTTCAAAGCCACGAAATCGCCAAGCAGGTGCGGCTCCGCATTCAGCCCATCGCCGAGCGCTACGGAGCGCGCATCAAAGTCGCCGAAGTGCCGCCTGGACCCCCAGTGCTGGAAACATTGGTCGCCGAAATCTACGGTCCGAACTTGCAGAGAAGAATCGCGCTGGCCAGCCAGATTCGCGATCTGTTTAAACAGACCAAGGGCGTCGTGGATGTCGATTGGTACGTGGAAGACGACCAGCCAAAATACAGTCTGACGGTCGATAAAGAAAAAGCGGCGCTGAACGGAATCTCCACCGACGACATTGCGCGCGCCGTGCAGATGGCGTCGGGAGGTTACATGGCGGGACTTCTCCATCAGGATGCCGAAAAAGAAGACGTCGCGCTGACGATCAGGCTTGACCGTGCCACTCGTTCGGATCTGGAGCGGATGCAGAACCTAAAAATCGGCGGTATCGCACTCCGGGAACTGGTGCACGTCAACCAGGGCGTCGAAGACAAGAGCATCTATCACAAGAACCTGATGCCCGTGACCTACATCACGGCGGACATCGCCGGTGAGATCGAAAGTCCCGTTTATGCGGTCCTCAAACTGCAGCCTGAAATCGACAAGATCAAGATACCGGAAGGCTATCAGATCGAGCAGCACATGGCCGCGTTGCCCTCCGATTCCGCTATCTATTCCATGAAGTGGGATGGTGAGTGGCACATCACCTACGAGGTGTTTCGCGATCTCGGGATCGCCTTCGCCGCCGTGCTGATTCTGATTTACGGCTTGGTTGTAGGCTGGTTCCAGTCGTTCCTCACGCCGCTCGTCATCATGGCCGCGATTCCGTTTTCGCTCGTCGGCATTTTGCCCGCGCACGCCCTTTTGCATGCCTTTTTCACCGCGACTTCGATGATCGGCTTCATCGCAGGCGCCGGAATCGTGGTGCGAAATTCCATCATCTTGGTGGATTTCATCGAACTGCGGCTGGCGGAGGGTATACCGCTCGGCGAAGCTGTTATCGATGCGGGCGCGGTCCGTTTCCGCCCGATGATGCTGACGGCAGCCGCCGTAGTGGTCGGCTCGTCGGTTATTCTGTTCGACCCGATTTTCCAGGGTCTGGCGATTGCGTTGATGGCGGGAGCGATCGCGTCGCTCTTGTTATCGCTGCCCACCGTGCCAGTGCTATTTTACGTGTTCAACAAAAGGAGAAAGACCGCATGACTGTGAACCGGTATTTGCGCATGATCGCGGGCGTTGTGGTGATGGCGACGCTCGCGTTGGGCTATTGGGTGAGTCCGTACTGGTATCTGTTCACGGCCTTCGTCGGCCTGAACCTGTTCCAATCGGCGTTCACGGACTGGTGCCCGATGATGACCATCTTGAGGAAATTAGGCGTTTCGGACAAGTGAAGCCCCTCAAGGGTTTCAGCGGACGTAATACTCGAACTCCTTCTCCAACTCGACCTCGGTTGCCGGGACCAGACGTAAAACCCACAGGCCGTCTGGATCGACAAGATAAAGGAGCCCGCGGGAATCGTCCTTGAGTATCGCCGTGATGCCCGAGAATTTTTGCACCACCCTGGGATGCGCTGAATCACCGAAGCTCATGATCGTGACCACTTGCGGACCGGACGCCTGCAAGGGCGGACGCGACCAGCACCGCACTCCCCACCACGCCGTTATGTCTCTAACGTCCGGGCTGGGAATCGCCGGAATGCCGGTCTCCTTCAGAGCGGCGGGGTGGGTAACGTCGAAGACAGCAACCGGGCTGCCGCTGCCGCGATCCAGGTAAAGATAATCGCGCCGCCAATGGGTGCCCGTCGTCAAATGCACGACGGTGCGTCCGGAGAGCGGGATGTGCGCTATCACTGGGCAGCGTTTTGGCTCCCTTTTCTGCAAGGAACGAGCCTCCCAAAAATCCCGCCGCAAAGACAATCGCATAGATTCGGATCTTGAGCACGGCGATCAACCTCCCAATAGCCCGAGAAGCTTCCAAGCGGTGTGGATTCCCCCCCGCGATTAGATCGTAGGACAAAGTGTGCCGCATCGCCAATCGCAGAAGCTTGGTAATAATCGGCGGCTTGCAGCAGTAGTGGCGAGGGAAACACTCCTACCTGAGTTTGGAGCTGTTCTCTACTTGGAGAAAGGTATGTACGGTGTGGCTGGACCGCCTTAAGCTGGAGTCAATGTAAATCCCCGTGGACGGGCGCACCCTCACCCCTCGATTCCCATGCGTGCGCCCGTTCCTTCCACGAAGTTGCTGTTCCTAGAAGCCGGTTGTCGAACCGAACTTCGGCATCACTTGCCGGGAACTGATGGCTTGGCGTCGGCGACATTCTCGGGAGCAGGTTTCTAAGGCAAGTTCGGTAGAAAGAGCACCCCTTGCGTTGGTATTTCTTTTTGACGGTGATCGGGGTATAGTCAGGACAACATCTGGGTTTCGAGAACGCGGCAGGCGAGAGATACGATGGTTGATTATTCCTTACTTAGAACAACAATTCTACTCTTGGTCTCCGATCCGATCGTTCGCTCCGTCTTAAAGGAAACATTGGAATGCAAAGGATACACGGTCGTCGCGGCTGGCGACTTAGGGCAGGCCGTGGACCGGTTGAGGGACTTCGCGCCCGACCTGTTGATAACTCGCAACTATGTTCAGGGCTTGCCTGGCCACGACGCTGCGGTGTATCTGCGTACTAAATGTCTGAAGATGAGGGTCCTCATGGCTGTTGCACCCACTTCCCGCGGATGCCTGCGCCAGCCGCGAAACGAACCGCAGCGTGGCGGCCGAATTTCACGGCGCGGCCGTCACATGCCTGCTCCTGACCACGGCGAAAAAGCCATCCTATCCGGCCGTGGGACGCGCCTGGGGAGAAGCTGAGGAGTGCATCGATTCACAAACCGGCCTGCTGATGCTCCATCGGAAGCGCCGGGCCCTTACGTGGTTTACGACTCCACGAACGCGTCGAAGCTGGACAAGCAGACACTGGCGCGTACCGTGACCGTGCACGAAGGAGGGCGCGTGGTCTCTGCGATCACGGTAGACTCGCTTGAGGAGATGTCAAAAAGCCGACCGCAGCCTCTTCGTGCCGACCGATCGCATGCAGCAGCAGGGGCGATCTGTTGAAATGGCTCCGATGACGAAGATGACACGCACTCACCCGCCTCTCGTGCCGTTCGAGCGCCCAGTGTGCGCGTTCGGCCTTGTCTCGGCAAGCGGGCAGTTGCTGGAAGCGCACTCGCTGCAACTGTCCGACCCGAACAGCCAGGCTGCGCTCAACGATGCACAGCAGATCGACTTCTCAAAAACTACTCCGCCCGGCACTGCGCCTCGCGAGCACTTTGTCTTCATTTTTGAGCAGTTCGGCTCCCGGCAGCGCCGACGGGCGCATTTACATCATCGACGTCGAAACGGGGACCCAGGTTTGGAGTGTACGAACGGACAATACGATTTATACGATCCCGCTGGTGCTGGACGAAACGGCCTATATCGGCTCGACCGATAAATACCTCTACGCGCTAGATCTGGAGCAGCGCAAGGTGAAGAAGAAAGTGTACGCGGGCGGGAAGATTGTTTCACCGCCGCGCTTGCTGAACGGGCGGATCTTCTTTGGAGCCTCGAACGGGATGATATACGAGTTGGACCCGGACACGCCGAGGTCACCGGCACCCATCAGCTTCCCGATGCCGTCCCCAAAACGCTGACGTACAATCCGGCGAGCTTTACGCGCTTACCTATGTGAACCAGTTGTTTGCCTTCGAGCGCCTGCGCGGGTGAAGCTACGCGAGGAGGCGCGTAACCAGCCATCCGCCCGTGACCAGGCCCGCGAAAATCAACCCTGCCAGAAGAAGCGGCCGTGTACCGGCTTGCCGTAACTGCTGCCAGCGGGTGCCCGTGCCCAAGGCGAACATGGCGCTTGATAACAGGATTGTGTCCAGATCGATCAAGTGAGCGCGAGTTGCGCCTTCCAGCTTGAGAAACGACTGCGCGGCAATCGCCGCACCGAACCAGAACACGAACCAGGGGAAATGGGCGTTCCGGCGGATACCCGGCTTGGTATCACGCCGTAGGCGGCCGACGATCAATAGCACGGGTGCCAACATCAGCACCCGCAGCATTTTGGTCAACACGGCCGTATCGCTGGCCGTCTGGCTGATCGAGCGCCCGGCCGCGAGTGCCTGCGCGACCTCATGCACCGTGGCGCCCGCATAGACGCCAAACTGCCGCTCGGTGAAGCCAGTGTAGGGGTAGATAGCCGGATAGAGGAACATTGCAATCGTGCCGAACACGACCACGGTTGCAACGGCAACACTCACCTTGTGGGACTCGCTCTCGATCACTCGGTCGGTGGCTAGCACCGCCGCCGCACCACAGATTCCGCTGCCCGCGCTGACCAAGAGCGCCGTATCTCTATCCAAACCGAATACGCGGGTGCCCAGCCAGTAACCACCCAGCAGCACACTTCCGATCACGATCATGTCGAGCGCCAATGCACGAGGGCCGAGCCTCGCAAGATCCTGAACGGTAAGCCGGACGCCATAGAGCACAATGCCAAGCCGTAGGAGTTTCTGCTGGCTGAACCGCATCCCAGGTTGGATCTTCTCCAATATCTTTGCGGGGATGAGATTGCCGACGGCCATCCCGGCGAGAATCGCCAGCGTCAGCGCGCTCAACTGGGCTGTGTGGTTCCAGGCGAGGCTAGCTCCAAACCAGGATGTAAGGGCGGCGGCGACGCACAGCGCTGCGCCTGCCAGGAATGATTTGCGATCCGAGATGGGCATTGGCACGCTTTCAGGTTACGCCTTGGGAACAAATAAGCAAAACAGATAATACTGATCGTACCGTTTGGTATTATCAATGTAGAGCCATGAACATCAGCCTCCGTCAACTGGAGATCTTCACCGCGGTCGTCCAGGAGTCGAGCGTAACCGCAGCAGCGCGCCGCGTGGGGCTCTCCCAGGCCGCTACCAGCCAAGCTTTGGCGGAGCTCGAAAATCAACTTCAACGCCGCCTGTTCGACCGCCACGGCCGCAGAATCACTCTGAACGCCGCCGGCCGCGCTATGTTCCCCGCCGCCATCGAGGTGCTGGACCGCGTCCGGGATATGGCGGCTAGCGCCGCGCGCCCGCAATGGAACCTCCGGCTTTTCGCGAGCCTCACGGCCGGCAATTACATGCTTCCGCCGCTGCTCGCCCGATTCGCGCGGCGCTACCGCCATGCACGATTCCAGGTTGGCGTCGGAAATACCGGGCAGGTGATCCGCTCGCTGCTGCGCTTTGAGAGCGATGCCGGATGGATTGAAGGCTCCATGAGCCATCCTGAGCTGAAGGCGTACCCTTGGTTGCGAGACGAACTCGTGATCGTCGGCGCGCCGGATCATCCTCTGGCTGGCCGCCGTGCCCGAGAGAGCGAACTGGCGGACGCGCGCTGGGTCCTGCGGGAGAAGGGCTCCGGAACCCGGCAGGTTTTCGAGAATGCGATCGAAGGGCGGTTCCGGCTCGAGGAAGTCGCGCTCGAATTGGGTGGAATCGGCGCGGTGAAACGCGCCGTCATCCATGGCGCTGGACTGACGTGCATTTCGCGCTCGGCTGTCAAAGCCGAACTCGCTCGGGGTGAGCTACGCCGCGTCCTGACGCCCTGGCTGGAGTTGCATCGCGAGATCACCGTACTGGTCCACCGCCAGAAGTTTGTGGACCAGGGCCTGCGCGCGTTCCTTACAGTCTGCGGAATCGGCCTTCCGGCGGCATAACCTCGCCTTGGCTGCTTCAGCAGCCGGGCAATTTCAGCGCCCGAAGTGCTTCACAAGGTAGTCGAGAATCGCGGAGCGATTTTCCGACGTCACCGGCGCGCCCCAGTTCGTCATCTTAGTGATCTCGCGATCCCACTGCGCCTGTGTCAGGTGCTGCTGTTGGATTACGTCTTCCACGTGACAGGTGAGGCAAGTGTCCTTGAACGTCGCATCGGGCGGATCGAACTTGCGGCCACCCATGACAACTCCCGGCGTTCCTGGATTTTCTGCGACATCCACTCCGACCCGCGGCACCACATTCCATCCATAGCCTGACGGATTCCAATCCGCCACCAACGGCTGCGTATCGCCGCTCGCATCGGTGGCCCGGGCCATGACGTTATAAAAGCTTTCGCGCTCCGGACGGAACGAATACGCCCACTGTCTCCAGCCGAATTGCGATTTCTCCGCGCCGAACTGGGCCGGTCTCCATGTGCGCCCGCCATCGATCGACACATCCACCGCAGTCACCGGACCTTTGTCTCCCGACCACGCGACGCCCTTGACGGCAACTGTTTCTCCCAGGCGGATCTTCGCGCCGTCCAGGGGACTCGCGATCACGCTCTTCACCCGCAGGCTGGTCACCGGAACCATCTTCTCGGGAGCCATCGCCGAGCCCGGCGCAATCGGCCGGTCCGGCTTGCGGTACGCGCTCTTCATCCAGAAGCCGTCGAATTCCTTGTCGAGCACCGTGACGTTTGTCAGCCACTTCACCCACGAATCGCTGGCCCAACCCGGCGCAATCACGCGCAGCGGGAAGCCGTGCTTCACCGGCAGAATGACGCCGTTCATCTCATACGCCAGTAGCGTGTTCGGATCCAGAGCCTTCTTCACCGGAATGCTCCGCCTGAAATCCTGCATCGTACCAATCGGTACATCCGCGCCGTTGAACAGCACCTCGCGGCCGGAATCCTTGATGCCCGCGCGCTTCAGCACATCCGCCAGACGCACGCCCCGCCATCGGGCGTTGCCCACGCTTCCGTTGGACCACTGCAAACCCGGCACCGGAGGATTCGAAAAACTGCGTCCGTTGCCCGCGCACTCCACCACGCTCACCAGTTCCACCGATGGCAGCTTCCGCAACTCCTCCATCGTGAAGGTCACCGGCGAGCCCACCTCGCCCTCCACCGCCAGGCGCCACTGGCCGACGTCCACCTTCGGCACGTAGACATGCGTGCGGACGAAAAAATGCTCGATCGGCGTGATGTAGTCGGAGAAGCCCTCAATCGGCATCTCCAAATCCTCGGGCCGCTTGGACAGCGTAACCATCCCCTGCTTCTCACGATCCTGGGCAGTAAGCGCGGTGCCAGCCGCAACGGCAAAGAAGTGGCGTCTTGAAAAAGTCACTTGTCCATTGTACCTTTGCAGGGCTGCTGTACCTCAATGGGAGGACTTCGAGCTCCGCGCCAGAGCCGGGCCGCCCGCGCCGACCATCGTGTTCAGATAATCGCCAAGCGCGTCGATCTCCTGCGGCGTGCCCACCAGAGGAGGCATGAAATTCCGGTAGGGCGAGGATGCGGGGGTGTCGTGAAGCACCGTCAGCATGTTGCCGATAGCCTTGCGGTCGCGGTTTCGCATCAGCCGCCGCATGGAGCGGTAGCCGTCCACGGTGTGGCAGTTCATGCATTGACCCCGGAACATCAGCTCGCCCTGACTCATCGACTGGCTCCATGGGCTATCGGTCGTAAAGCCGGCTTGATTGAACCCGGCGATCTGAGAGCGGCGCACTCCATCCGAATACATATACTGGCTCACCGTAAACGGCTTGCGGATCATCTCCCGCGCGTGTTCGGTGGCCCCGGTGGCGGCGAACGCCAGAAACAACACCGCCACTGAGTGGCCCAGTTTGAAGTCCATCGGATTCCTCCACGCTAGGAAATATACGATGGCTAAAATCGTAGCCGAAGTCATGACGGAAACCAGCGCCGCGCGCGTCACCTGCGTGAACAGACCCGATCCGATGGTGCTGACGCCCGCCTGGATCAATTGGCGGCTGTTGGCGGGGATAGCGGATAGATACCAGAAAAACGCGACCGGCATCAGTAGAAACGAAGGCACCAGCCAGCGCGCGGACCAGCGAATCACCTCAGCCTTGAGCGCTTCCAGAGGTCCATCCAGTTGACTCGCCGTCACCAGCGCCCAAACGCCCGCCAGCGAGGAGCAGACCAGGGAACGCAGCACCAAGCTCGGCCAATACGTCGGGTTGAAGAACGCCTCCCAGAAGCGTGAAGCCTCGTGGCCCGTGCCGGCGACGGCCAGCCAGGAGTCGCCCGGCGTCAGCATGAACGACAAAATCCCGTTGATGATCACCAGGGTGCAGAAGGAGGTTCCCGCGTAAAGCCACGCCAAGGTCTGATGCGTTTTCGCGTCCACTCGCTCCCAGGTGTAGTAGTAGACTGCGGCGGTGGCGATTTCCACGAAGAAGAAACACCACTCCATGGCCCAGCCAAACACGAAATTGTGGATCAGGGCGCTGGTGCTTTCCGGGCTTGCCAGGCCGATGGAAAACCAGATGCCAACGCCGGAGACGGCGCCAAACACGCCGGTCAGAATCAGAAAAAACTTCGAGTGCCGGCGAATGACTTCAAGCCAGTCTTCGCGCCCTTCGCGCCGCGCCTTTTGTTCGGCGAGGGCGAGATAGAGACCTCCGCCGACGGCGAACTGCGAAATCATGACGTGAAAAATGGCGATGGCGCCGATCACCCACACACTGCCAATCAGCGGCACGTCCCAAGTTGGATAATTCATGAAGATTCCTTCCGTGATCCTTATTCAAAGCGCCGCATAACCCCAAATCGTCAGGCCGATCATCCCTCCGAGCATCAGCACGCCCAACCAGGTTGTCAAGCGCGCGCGGCGGCCGAAGGCGGTATCGCGGTCGAACAGAGGAACGATCGCCAGAAACGCCAGCACTGCGGTAAACAGGCCCATGCCCGCAATCTCCCCCGCAAATCCGGGAATCCAGCGGCCCACCACCTTAAGCAGTTGGAACTGGGACATGAAATACCATTCCGGATGAATGCCCATCGGCGCGGGCGAAAGAGGATCGGCCTGCTTGCCCAAATCCCACGGGAACAGCGTTGCCAGGATTGTGACGATATTGAGTGCGAGCAGCCACATGGCCAGGTCCTGCGCGAAAAAGTTCGGGAAAAACGGGATCGTCCGCCGCTCCGACGCCGGTTTCGCGGCCTCGCCGGGAGGCAGCGCGTTTCCGTGTTTCTGCACAAGAAACAGGTGAATTCCCAGCAGTGGCAGGAACAGCAACGGCAGAACTACCGCATGCAACGCAAAGAAACGCTGCACCGTAGCCTCGCCTACTTGGGAGCCGCCGCGCACCAGATCGTTCACGAGTCCGCTCATGCCTGGAATCATGCTCGGAATCTGCAGGCCGACCTTGGTGGCGAAATACGACAACTCATCCATGGGGAGCAGATATCCGCTGAAGCCAAACACCATTACGGCACCCAAAAGAGCGAGTCCGGTCCACCATCCAAACTCGCGAGGCTTCTGGTAAGCCTTCATGAAGAACACGGAAAACATGTGGACGAATACGGCAAAGACCATCAAGTTCGCCGACCACGAGTGCGCCGAGCGGATCAACCAGCCAAAATCCACGTCATACGTGATTTGGCGCACCGAATCGAAGGCTTCCTTCCCTGGCCGGTAATACACCAGCAGCAGAATGCCGGTGAACAACTGCACGATGAAGAACAGCAGGGAAATGCCACCCCAGTAATACCAGAACGAATGCTTGTGCTGCGGCACCGTTTTGTGGCGTGCGAACTCCGCCAGTTCGGTAAGCCCCAGGCGCTCATCCATCCATTTCAGAATGCCGTCAGGCCATTTCAGAGCGCCCTTAGGTTCTGGAAACGATGACGTGGCCATCGGTCACCTCCGCTTTGTAAACCCTCAGTCCCTTCGGCGGAGGACCGCCGACCACCTCGCCGGAATACATATCGTACGTTCCGCCGTGGCAGGGGCAAAAAATACGATGATTCTTCGGCTCGAACCCCACCGTGCATCCCAGGTGCGTGCACACCGCGTCGAACGCAACCCAGCGGCCGTCTTCATGATGAATCAGCATGGCCGGACGCGCGCCGAACATAAACATTGTGGCCGCGCCCGCTGCGGGGAGGCTCTTTTCCGGAATCGCTACCGAGGAAATTTCGCCTTCCAAACGTGACCGTACAGCCGGCGTGGCCATGTATCTATAAACGGGGTATCCTAACACTCCCGCGTAGCAGGCGCCCACTGCTCCCATGCCTATCCGCAGCAGATCCCTCCTGCGCGGTTCGGCGTCCAAAGCTCCGCCCGCGAACTCGTTCGAGTCAGACATAGTTCTCCTCGATGCGCTTCGCCTTTGCCATGACGCGCGTCAGATAGACGACGGCGGCCAGCGCTCCGACGAATAAAATTAGAAAGATTCCCACGACGGACCAGTTGGTCACCACCTGCCGGTCCCACACCTCGAAGCCCGCGGCGCGCAACGTCACGTCGCGCAGTCCGTCACGCACCATCACCGTCGCGGCGATGTTCAGAAAGACAACCAGCGATCCCGCGGCCGCCACCACTGCCTTGGGCGAACTCAGCGCAGCGCCCGCGATTCCGATGAGCGCCACCAGCGCCGCCGTCGCAATCCATCCGTAGTAGGAAGCGTTGAAGATCGGGCTTTGCATCGCCTGCGAAACGATGCCCTGGGGCTGAGCGGCCATCGTGAATCCAGCCAGAACAACCTGGATCGCGATGCCCAACGCCATCGCGCCTCCGCCCGCGCGGAATAAGAAGCGTTTCAGGCCGTCCTCGAAATGGGACCGCAGGCTGAGCAGCATCAGCGCGCCCCCGGCCGCCGGAAGCGAGCCGAACATGAAAAACAGCCAGCGCGGCCACAGGACCGGGTCCGATGTGTTCCATTGCATGCCGCCGGGGCTGTTGCGATACATCTCCGCCCATACTTGCGGCCGCAGCATCAGCGTCATGTTGTTGCTGTAGATGAAAGCAATGGTCAGCACGAGCACCAGCGACGCGATTCCGGTGGCAGTCCAGGGACGCCTGGCATCGGCGCGCCTCGCGGAAAAGTACAGTCCGTAGTAGCTGGCCATCAACAGGAAAATAACGGAAATCCAGTACGCGCCGATCAACACACTGCTGGTGTACAGCGCTCGTCCATACAGGACCTGGGCAAACAGCAGGGGCGGCACGCCAAGATTGATCAATAGCGCCATAACCGTGGGCAGGCGGTGGGCGATCATGCCCGCAGCCTGCACCATCTCGCCGGAGCGCCTCATTTTGCCGATTGCCCCGAACAATATTCCCAGGATCAGCCCACCCAGCAGCATCTCCACCGCACCCAGGTGCAGGGCGAATGTCAAATTGTGCAGTGTTTTGAACAGCCAAACCGGTGCCGGTAAAGGGATCGGATCAGCGGCTGGAAAATGACTCATCGGGATGATCCGCCTTCCGTCATTGTCTTCACAAGATTCTCCTTCAGTCCAAACATCGCCTCATCCAGCAGGATTCAAACGGCACGAAAAGGTGACGCGTGGCGGCTACATTCCCCGGTGGCTACGACGGATGATGGCGACCATCTTCAAATTGATCCACAGAAATCGCCACGCCTGATAAAGGAGCGACGTCCTCAGGAAGAGCGTGAAGCGGGTGGGTTTCGTTGCTAAAAACCAGTCGCCGGACGGAGCGGATGTTTTCATAGGATTACTCCGGGATCAAGGCCCAGCCTGGGCGCAGCCGCGCCTTATATAGAAACATATGATGGAGTAGGATCTTAATCCAATGTCCGGCCAAACCGATCTCGCCGAACGTATATTCCAAATCGCGGCCATACTCGGGATAGGTCTCGAAGTCGGGGACGATGGGGAAGACGGTGAGCGCGGCGGCCGTGCCAGTAAGCGGATTTGAACCCGCCGAGGCCACGCAGGCAGCGCCCATCTCCGCCATCGACGCGGTGTGGGTCGGGGTCTTACTGCCTCCCAACATGTCCACAATGCTGTGAGCCACTGCCTTGCCGATCATCGCGGAGGGCATTCCGGTCCGCGGCGGCGCCGGCGAAATCATCAGGCCCTCGGCGTTGGTGTGAGGCTCCGAAATCGGGTGCGGGGGAGCGAACGCGATGCCGGCCGCGAAGACGTTGCCGTAAGCCGGGCTCTGGTAGTGTCGCGGCCAATCCCGCGCCCTCCACTCCGCGTAGGGTTTCTTCGTGTAATCGGCGTCGACCTTCATGAATCCGCTGGGCGCAAACACGTTGGCCGAAATATCCTCGCCCTTGGGATTGAAGGCCTTCAGGCCAACCCCGGTAAACGGCGGGAGCAACATTCCCAAATCAAACGGCACGTCCATCAGGCCGCGGTCCAAGGTTTCCACATGCGCATTGCCTGGCTGCACCTCGCGCACATGAGCCTTGGTGATCCAGCGGATGCCGCGCTCGGCGAACAGCGATTCGGCGAAGATTTTCCCCGGCGTGACGTAGCCTCCCCGCCGAATATGGACGCCGTTGACGCCAAAATCGCCCACCTCGTACTCATTGGTGAGGAAGACGATATCGGCGTTATCGCGCACTCCCCGCGCGCGCAATTCAAACTCCAGGTTGACCACGTATTCGAACGCCGCTCCCTCGCAGGTGCAGCCGCCATGACCGACGCCCACCACAAAGCGCTTCTTTTCGCCACGCTTCATCCGCTCCACCATCTCCGAAAAGGCTCGCGAGGTCTGCTCGGCGTGATCGGGCGTGCATACAGACAGACTGTTCTTCTCCGGCCCAAGCCCCGGCGTGGCGTCGAAGTTCAGCTTTGGCCCGGTGGCGTTAATGAGGAAATCGTAGCTCAACTTTTCACGCTGCCCGCGCTTGCTGTCGAGCGTCCATTCCAATTCCACGCTGGGCTTGGGATCGTCCGCGGTGCCCTCCGGATAGAGCGCCACGGCCTTAGCCTGCTTGAAATCGATGCCATGGCGTTGGTAAACCGGGGCCAGAGGGAAAACGACTTGAGCTTTGCGCATCAAGCCGACGCCCACCCAGATGTTGGACGGGATCCAGTTATAAGTGGGCTGAGGCGAGATGACAACAACCTCGTCGTTTTTCTTCAGCCACTTGCGAAGAAAAGCCGCCGCAGTGTGGCCGGAAACTCCTGCGCCAAGGACAACAACTCGTGACACGTCTCACCTCGCAATCGTCTTGCCGTCAGTCACCGAGATGCGATTGCCACTAAGAAGGAACAGGTTGTTGGCAATTTTTGTCACGCGTCTACCCGAACCGCGAACCGGCAAAAACCTCCGGGTCACCGACCAGGAGCGGACTCCGGGCCTTGAACGCTTCCGCGTAACGGACTCCCACCAGACTGCCCGCGTAGCGGTCCTCTACTGTGTATTTGTCGAGCAACTGAGCCTGATCCCCGCTGAAGACGGCTTCATAGGCGCGGAGCGCCGCCAGTTTCCGGTCGTAGGTTGCTGTCACATCTACCGCGAAGTCGAACGACGGCCAAGCCGGTTCCATGCGGCAGTGGCCGAAGAAAAGCCGTTGAATCTCATGAGGTTGCGTGCCGTCAAGCAGTTCCGCTCCCGGAATCGCCTCCCACTTCGGCAGGCGGGCATAGAAGACACCGTTAATGACGATATCCGTCACAGCCTTATGATCGGGATGAACCCCCGAACCTAATGTCGTGAAGACCATGCGCGGTTTATGGGATCGGATCAGACGCGCAATCGCGATGCGCGCCGCAATGGTGTCCTCGATCATCCGATCTTGAAAGGGAAGCGTGACGCGGTCCGCGCCGAGGATACCGGCAGCGCGCAGCGCTTGCTCGCCGCGTTCCCCTGCGACACCGTGACGCGTGGGCTCCCCGTCGCAAAGATCGGCCAGCAGCACCGTGCGGCCCTTTTCCGCTAATTTCGCCACCGTACCGCCCATGACGGCTTCGACATCGTCGGGGTGGGCGCCGATTGCGATCACGTCATAAATTCTGCGGTTCACGTCCGTCTCCATCGCTATTCGCCGGCGGTCTCCAGGATCATCTGGATCATGGCTGCTTCCACTTCGCGCGCTACATCGGCAATTGCAGGAGCGGAAAAGCCCTTCATTAACTCCGTTGGGCGAATGGTTGCGATGGTGAGGCGGCCGCCGCCGCCGTAAATAGAGATCCGGCACGGCAGTGTCGTCGAAATCCGGGGATCGGCTTCGAGCGCCCTTTTCGCCTGAAGCGCGTTGCACACCTCGTAGACCCGGCACTCCATCGCCAAATCGACGCCTTTCTTCTTCATCGTTTCTCGAAGGTCGTGGATTGCCAGCACTCCGAACTGGTGGCGGACAGCCGACTCCTGAAGCCGCCGCTCCAGTTCCTCCATTTTCCTGCTGGAATCGATTTGGTAAATCATCTCAATTCCCCTCCCGGCAGATCCCGGTTCCCCGGAAAGACCGTCAACACAGGACACGGAGCATGCCGCAAGAGCTTTTCGGCCGTCGCCCCGATGACGGTTTTGTCGGAAATTAGCGTATGAGTCGCTCCGACGACGAGAAGACCCGCGCCGGACTGAGCCGCGTGCCGCAGAACTTCGTCGGCCGCGTCGCCGTGCCGCACCACTTCCTGGATTTCACAGGACCGCGGATGGTCGTGACCTACCCAAGCGCACAGGTCGGTAATTCCACGCGCGCCGGGTTCAACCACGTGAAGCACCGTGAGAGAGCTCCCAAAGCACTGCGCCAGACGAGCCGCCCAGGACAACGAAATCCTTGAAAGCTCATTGTCGGTGACCGCACACAGAACCGGCGGGGACGCAACAACTCGATCGCCGGGGCCCATCGTCAGAACGGGAATTGCGCTCGACCGCACCAGACTCTCGGCCACGGAACCGTCGATAGTCCTCGCCAGTCCCGTCCTCGCATGCGTGCCCATGACGATCATCGAAGGGTGCAGCGTTTCCGACAACCGGAGAATCACGCTCAGCGGTTCACCTTCTTCCGCATGAATCTCCGCGCCTGGCGTATATTTGACCGCGTCGGCGAGCTTCCGCCGCACGGCTTCCCGGTTCTGCCGCAGTTGCTCTTCCAAATGTTCAATATCGCCATGGGTAAAATAGGGCGGAACCTGATGGATCGATGCGTGAACGACAAAAAGCGGCACCGAACAGGAGCGCGCAATGGACGCCGCCAAATCGATCACCGCCCCAGACTGCCCGTTCAGATCGACGGGACATAAAACGCCGCCGCCCCTTTGTGCATTGGACATAGCACTCCTTCAGCGCTGATGTTTCCCCAAGAAGGCGCACCAGCTCTTAACCTGACGTCCTCAAGCAGCGAAGATGCAAACGCCGAGGCGAGGTGACATTATATCGTTGCGCGATTTCGCAACTATATAACCCAAGATTGCGCTTTCATGCTCATATGCCGATTGGGGAACCTCGGGTCGGCCATTGGCGGAATCCTGCGATCCTCCCTAAGAATCACTGGGTTTCCCTGTCATTCGCCAGGACGTCCGGAGTGGGCCGGTGCGTGCGGTCCTGTTTCGCGAGCCTTTCCTCGAGCGCGCTGAGGCCGTTTTGCGGGGAACGGCCGACGCCTCGCTCCCCGTTTCGGGGTCGGCTGGAGGCGGGAAGGCAAGGAGAAATTTGATGCGTATTCCATCTTTTATGGCGATACCGGTCGCTTTCTTTTCATTCACCCTTGGTGTGGCGGTTGCAGCCGATAAGGCGGATGGGAAAGCGCTTTATAGGGACAATTGCAAGGTCTGCCACGACAAAGGCTCTAAGAACGGCGAATATAGCCCGTTGACCCTGATTCAGGATCAGTGGAAGTCGTTCTTTAAGGAGAAATTTGACGCCAGCCATAAGAACGCAATTTTGCCCAATGGAAAGAGGCTCATGGACGGGCTGAGTCCGGCGGAGCTCAAAGCGCTGCAGAAGTTCGCCATCGACCATGCGGCCGACTCCGAGCATCCGCAGACATGCAGCTGAGGCCAAGGAGAACCACAGTGAGACCATCCAGACTGATCGCGTTATTTGTGTGCCTCGCCGTCAGCGTTCCGCTTTCGGCGCAAGCGCCCGCGCAGTCCTCTCCCGAGGAGGCGATGCGGGCCGAAATCGACCAGATGAAGAAGCAACTGGCGGCGCTGGAGCAGAAACTCGCCGACCAGGAGAAAGCCAATCAGAGAGCCGCGGAGCAAGCCAAAGCCGAACAGGCCAAGGCGGAAGCCGCCGCTGCTCCCCAGCCGGAGAGCCAGCAGCTGGTGAGCAAAGTGAAAGACCTGGAACACAGGGTTCAGAAGACGGAGCGCAACGCGGCGCTCGACCGGGTGAGGATCACCGGCGACTTCCGTTTCGAGGCGCACACCATCAACTCGACGATTCCAAATCATTACGACGGCATGGCGCTGCAGAACCTGTTGGTGCAGGCGATTTTTGCCATGCAGCAGACCGGCGCGCCGCCCACGTCGGTCGCCCAGATTACCAACACCGTCGCCAACAACTATGGCAGCTATTTGTACTTCACAAACAACCTGACCTTCAATCAGCTCAAGGCAGATGTGAACAGCGTCCCGCCGGCCATGCAGCAGGGCCTGTTCTCCATGATCACGCCCTCCACCTACGTCAAGGGCTACAAGGACGACACCAACATCCTTTACACCAACCGTCTGCGGCTCAACCTGGACGCGGATGTGAGCGACAACATTAAATTCGTGGCTCGCCTGAGCATGTATAAAGTGTTTGGCGATTCTACCGGCGTGCAGGTCTTCAACGGGCAGCCGAACTCCATCAGCCTGGACGGAACCACGGCGGGCGTGCCCAGCTCCGACATCCTGCGCGTGGAGCGGGCCTACTTCACATGGAACAACATCCGGGGATCGAAGTTCTTTCTGTCGGTCGGAAGACGGCCCTCCACCGAAGGGCCTCCCATGAATCTGCGGCAGGACGAGCAGCGTGGCGGCACGCCCTCCGGAGCCTTGATCGACTACCAGTTCGATGGCATCACCTTCGGGTATCACCTTCGCGACACAACGACGCTCCGGCTGTGCTACGGCCTAGGCTACTCTTCGGAGTTCGGAAGCGGCGCCGTGATGCAGCTTCCGCAGGACCGTCTCAAGGACGTGCATTTCCTCGGCGCGAACATCGACGCGTGGACCACGGAGAAGTCGCTGGTTCAGATAACGGTGGCGCGTGCGTTCAACGTGACGGACGGCTTCAACGGCGAGGTCGTGCTGCCAGTCAATCCGCTGACGGGCGATCCGGTCAATGCGCCGGTGGTGATGCGGTACACGCCTTCGGCCAACCTCGGCGACATCGACCTGTATGGGATCACCGCTATGCACCGGACTGGCAGCTGGGATCTGTTCGCGAGTGCAGACTTCGACACCCTTCGGCCGAACGGGCAAACGACGCCCTTTGGTGGGCTGGGTTCGGACCCGTTCCAGGTTCCCACCGTGCACTGGGGCGGCATGTTCTATGCCGGGGCGCGCTACAACCTGGCGAACGACAAGACCAAAATCGGGTTCGAGTTCAACGACGGCTCTAAATACTGGTTCAACTTCGCCCAGGCGCAGGACGATATTATCGCGCCCAAGACCGCCACGCGCGGGCAGAACTACGAAGCCTATATTACCCACCGGCTCACGGAACGCTTCATCGCGAAGCTGGATCTGATCCGGTACAACTACAAATGGTCTGGGTCGGGATGGCAATTGGGGGATCCGAAACTCCTCAGCCAGACGCCGACGCTCGGCTTTCCCACTTACAAGGACGCGACCATGCTCACGCTGAGCCTGATCGCGCGGTTCTGACCAGTACGAGCCGATATGACCTCCCACAATCTCAGTATCGTTCTGGTATCCGCGGCGGCGGCCTTGAGGCTGGCCGCTGCGGATTCTTCTCACGCGAAATACTTCGACCACTATGAAGGCACCAAGACGTGCCTGGTCTGTCATGAGGAAGACGCCAAGAACTTCTTCGCCTCGCAGCATTATCAATGGAAGGGTCCGGCGCCCAATATCGCCAACGCGAACGGGAAAATGCTTGGCAAAATTAATACCGTCAACGATTTCTGTACCAATCCGATGGCCAACTGGATCGGCAAGGTGACGAATTCGCGAGGTGAGACGATCAGCAACGGGTGCTCCACCTGCCATGCCGGCTTGGGCAAAGTGCCCGGTGACAAAGCGACCGCGGAGCAACTGGAAAACATCGACTGCCTGATCTGTCATGCTTCCGGGTACCGCCGGGACTTGTATGAGGATGCCAGCGGAAAGCCGGTCTGGAAGCCGATTCTATGGAAGAACCCGGTGGGAATGGATTCGGTGGCGAAGAGAATCTCGCAGCCGACCAAGGTGATGTGTCTTCGCTGCCACTCAGCTTCGGGCGGCGGAGCCAACTATAAGCGCGGCGACCTGGAGTATAAACTGGCGGCCTGCGAACGCGATTTTGACGTCCATATGGGCACGGACGGCGGCAAGATGGAGTGCGTCACCTGCCACCGCGGAGAAGCCCATCGCGTCCGCGGCCAAGGCGCGGACCTTTCGGGCACCGACACCGTAGGACGGCTGACGTGCAACAGCGCGCAATGCCATAAGGACGCGCCGCACAAACAGCCCGTGCTCAACCGGCATACGTCCCGGGTAAACTGCACGGTCTGCCATATTCCCGCGTTCGCGCGGGAGGAGCCGACCGATATGGACAGGGACTGGTCCCGATCCATGTACGACAAGGACGCCGACAAGTACACCGCATTCATTACTCTGAAGCAGAATGTGCGCCCAGTCTACGTTTGGTGGAACGGGGCGACCAAGGAGGCTCTCTTGGGTGAGCCGGTGCCGCGTCTGGCCGACGGGTCGGTGGGCGTCATGATTCCATTAGGGTCGCGCGGCGATTCCAAGTCAAAGGTCTACGCCATGAAGTTGCATACCGCGCGGCTGCCTTTGCTGGACGGCAAGAATTTCCTGATCCCGATCGTGGTGGAGCAGTTTTTCCGCAATGGCGCCATCGATCCGGCGGTGGGCGCCGCGGCCGAGGACTTTTACCATGTCAAGGACGCGAAGTTCTCCTGGACGGCGACGTCCCGTTACATGGGTATCTTTCATGGGGTGCAGCCTGCGTCGAAAGCCCTATCCTGCCTCGACTGCCACAGCCCTGGCGGGCGCATGGACTGGAAGGCTCTCGGGTATAAAGCGGATCCGCTGGATACGGCTTCCCGCGCCAGCTTGAGATAAGATAGGGGGCACTGGCTGCCCGGCACTCTGTTGCGGGCGGCCCATTCCTATGGCAAGACGGCCGAGCCAAGTCGATCTGGAAGTATTTGAGCAACAGGCCGAAATTTGCAAGGCCTTTGCCAGTCCACTGCGTCTCCGCTTACTGGATTTGCTCGAATCGGGCGAACGGCCTTGTTCGGAGTTACAGGCTTCACTGGGAATCACGAAGACCAATCTCTCCCAACACCTTTCAGTGCTTCGCGACGCGGGCCTGGTCCGGGCACGGAAGAACGGCCGTGAGATCCTGTGCTCTATCACGCTCCCGGAGGTGACCACGGTTTGCAGTTGCATGCACGAGGTGCTCCGTCACCGCATCGAAGTGGCGAAGAGGTTGGGCGCGAGACTGACGAAGAAGTCCGTATAAGGGCGTAAATGCGTCTCCGTTGCGGTTGCGTCCACTCCGCGGTGATGGAGAGCAGGCGCGGTTTGGATCGGGGAGCCGCAGCGCTGCTGGACCGCCAATCATGGATGCTTGGTAATCAGCGGCTCGCGGCCGTAGTGAGGGAGGAATCGCTCTCGGGACACAACTGCGCTTGGCGCGCGCGATGAGACAGAAACGGCCCGTGACCCCGGCAATATGTATAGGCGAACAGTAGCATCGGCAGCACCTGCTTCCGGTCAAACGGGCGGGTGAGCACATCGAATCCTCCGCATCGGACTACTTTGTCATGCGTGATTGCGTCACCGTCGTTTGACGCCACCAGAACACAAACATTGCGCCGCGTTTTGATCAGGGACCGTACTGTTGCTGGCCAATCGTTCGAATGGTCGCCGTCGCAGATGACGATTGGCAAGGCAGCTTCGCGGACGACGTTTACGATTTCCCGAGGTTCGGCATCCACCACGACCCAAGGCGTACCCTCAAGTACGCTCTCCAGCCTGTTGCGATCGTCGCCGTTCCCGCTCGCCAGGATGACTTCCAGTGTTGATATTTTTGCTCGCATTGTATGTTCTCAATCTTGAGCGGGGCGACGTTCTGAGATCAGAGGGGTGAATTGTCCCAGCTCGCCGTCCCGCTCCGGGTGCAACCGTCCCTCCCAAGGTAGTCGAAATACCGCGAATGGCCTATACTCTGCCGTTGGTATATTTCCTCGGGTCGCAAAGGTATCGGACTTCGACTCCGGACTACTGGCGTTTCGGGGATTTCCCTACCTGGGGTAAGGTATGTACGTTCTGGAAGGACACCTGTAACATCAAGGCAATCTAAATCCCGGAGGACGGGTACCGGCGCACCAATCTCTTTCCGCGCACGGCACCCGTCCGCTCTGCACGCGAAATAGATTCATGCTCTTGGGAATGGATGGTTTGGCGGCGGGGCGGCCTTAACGGCGCTGGTCAAGAGATTGGCTTAACTGCCCTTGACGTCGGCCCCGCCATACCTGATTTACGCTGCGTTTGAAAACAGCGCGCCCTGGTGAAGCCTTTCTGTTCCATTCCGGTCGGCGGCGTCCTGGCACGTCAGGCACAGGGGCGCCCATGGAACAGCCGCCAGTCTTCTTGGAGCAATCTGCCGGCTGCACTCCATGCAGCGGCCGTAGTCACCCAACCGGATACGGCGTAAGGCATCCAGCACATGCTGAAGAGCCAAGGCGTTCCGATGAATTACGTCCATCGCCAACTCCCTCTCGTTTGCCAGGACCACTTCGTCCATTGAGTCGGCGACGCGCTGAATCGCGATCTCGTCCACGCAATGTCGGTCCGAACAGAGCTCCTCCGCTTTTGCTTCCAGCATTCTTCGATATTCCTGGATCTGCGCTTGCATCATGGCCGCCGCCCTCCCTCCTCACACTATTGCGGATGCACTGGAGGGACAATCCCTCGGCGCAGGTAATTTGCGCTTTCCCAGTCAAGTACGGAAGGTCTGACGACAACCTACCGGGAATTTAGCGATGGAACTACCTGCTCGTTGGTATTTCAAGAATCACAAAGGTTCGGTACGCTCAAGCGTGGTCGCTGGGAGCATGATCGGCCCGTCGACGATGTATCCGGAGGCTGATTATGTGGCACGCCATAGAATCACTTCTTTCGAACGTCTCCACCTTCGTCGAAAGGAATAAGACAACCCAGGTCGTTTGGAGGTCGCGGCGCTGCACCAATCCCGCGCCCAACCGGATCGACGTTACGGGCTTGTTGGTGGACGACCGGGACCGGGCGTCGCTGTCCAGTCTTAAGGAGAACAATCACTGGCAGGTGCACATCGAGGACAATCACTCGTTGAATGGCCTGAGCAAGCTGGAATCGCCGATCATTATTTGGGATCGGGACCTGCCTGGCCAAGATTGGCGTAACGTTGTTCACGCGCTTGCTTCTTTGCCGCAGAGGCCATGCGTCTTGCTCCTCTCCAGAGTTGTCGACGATTACCTTTGGAACGAGGTGGTACGCGTCGGCGGCTACGACGTATTGTCCAAGCCGCTAAAGGAGGCTGAAGTCCAGAGGGTCGTTCGTCTCGCCTGGTCGTATTGGGCGAGCACCGCTGCGACTACGAAATAAGGCCCTTCCGCACCGCGTACAGAATCAACTCCGCGAAGCTGTGCAGATTGAGCTTTTCCTGCAAATTCCTGCGGTGAGTTTCCACGGTGTAAGGACTAAGGTTCAACGCTGACGCGATATCTTTGTTTGATTTTCCCTCCGCCAGCAAGTGGAGAATCTCGCGCTCGCGTGAGGTCAGCAGTTCATAGCTATCTTCGACGCCGCGGGTGCGAATTTCTCTCACGTAATCCTCGACCAGCATCTTGCTGATCTCCGAACTGAAGAAAGTCTTTCCGTTCCCGACGGCCTGGATTGCCTCTACCAGGTCTCCTTCGGCGGCATCCTTCAATAGGTAGCCCTTCGCGCCCGCCTTGAGCGCCCGCATGACATATCCTTCGTCGGAATGCATGCTAAGAATGATGACAGATGTGCCGGGCAGCAGTTCGCCGATTCGCTGAGCCGCTTCGGTGCCACTGAGGCGCGGCATGCCGATATCCAGCACCACGACATCTGGCTTCGTGGCTTCGGCCTGCTCCACAGCTTGATGGCCGTCCGATGCTTCCCCAACGACGCTGAATCCGGGCTGGCTCTCTAGCAGCAGCCGCAGGCCCTTTCGCATCACGTTGTGGTCATCCGCTAACAAGATGCGAATTTTTTTCACGTCCGCGTTCACTTTCGTGTCCCTCGCTGCTGTTAAATGGTAATTCGATTGCCAAAATGGTCCCGCTACCGCGCTTTGAATGCACTTCGCATGTGCCTCCCAGCCTGCTCACGCGCTCCTCTATCCCGAGAAGGCCCAGCCCCTTAGACAGATCAATGTCGAAGCCTTGGCCATCATCCTGAATGGACAGTGTCAGCCCGGCCGCGTGCTGGTGAACGCGAATCCTCACGGTGGTGGCATGGGAATGGCGCGAACAATTGTGAAGCGCTTCCTGGACCACACGATACACGCAGGTCTTATGCTCGTCAGGCAACTGATCCGAAACCGATTCTGTTGCCACGCTCACATCCATGGACGTTCGCTTCGAAACTTCCCGCGCCTGCCACCGTAAGGCGGGCACGAGGCCAAGATCGTCCAGCATGGAGGGCCGGAGCAATAGGGCCATGTTTCGAACCACGCGGACCGTGTTTTCTACCAGTCCCTTAATTGCTTCCACTTGGCCTCGCGCCTGTTCTTCGGAGCGGGCCGGGACCCCCATCGACAAATTTCGCAGCTCCACCAGCACGGCGGAAAGGGACTGCCCGACCTCGTCATGCAATTCCCTCGAGAGCGCGCGCCGCTCGGTTTCCTGCGCCTGCACGCACCGCGCCGACAGATCCTTCAACTGAATGCGTGCTTCTTCCACTTCCTCCAACCGGGCACGCGCCTGCGCATCGAGCCTGAGAATTTTCCGTGTGCTGAACGCGGCCATGCCCAACCCCAGCGCCAGGGTCACGAACAGCGTGAGCAACGCACGCGTCTGAAATTTCAGCAGCAGGCCGGCCACGCGATCATTGCCAGCATTGAGCTGCTCTTCGTTAATGTCTGCGATTCGTCCCGCCACTTCGAGCATCGCCGCGCGGCGCGGGAACACTTCGTCCCGCAGAAAAGGATATCCACGGTTGCGCCGCTCCTCGGGGCTCCATTTGAGGATAGGCGCGAGAGTTTCCCAGTAGTGAGCCAGTTCGCTCCGCAGCGCTTCGTAATGCTTCGCCTCCCGCGGCTCAATCACACCCGCATAAGACGCCAGCGCCGATTCCATCTCTTTTCGAACATCTTCGAGGTTGGCGCGATACGTTTCGGCTCTAGAAGGCTCCGGCTCCAACAGATAATCACGCACGTAGGTGCCCGAGATGTATAACTCCGAACGGATGTTATTGAGCACGTGATTGCGAAACAGGAATTGCCGCCGGATCTGATCGTCGTCCCTCCTAATTTGGCGCAGAATCATCAGCGACTCTACCCCGGCAAGTGCCACGATCGCGAGAAGCCCACCGAATCCAAAAAGTAGAGCGAACCGCGTGCTCACCATCTGCCGGTCTGGGCCGCTTCCAGTCACTACGCCAGCCTAACGCGAAACCTCATCGAAATAAAGAGAAAAGCGCCCTATACCAAAAGATCGAGCGGAAAATACCAACAGACTGGTATGGGACCCTGGACTCGCCCGCCTTAAAATCGTGTTCAGGCATGCGCGGACCGATCACGATATGACTTTTGAGCCGGTCCTTTCCCTACATGATTTTGAAAATCTTCAGGCATTGGACACCTGTTCCGTATCGAATGCCATTGAGACGCTCAACGTCCGACTGCGCAATGAAGGATTCATCGCGGGCTCCGTGCATTGTCAATTCCCTCACTTACCCCCGATGCTCGGCTATGCCGTCACCGGTCGCATCCGCACTTCGTCCGCCCCAATGACTGGCCGTTGTTATTACGATCGTATCGATTGGTGGAAGTATGTCGCATCTATCCCCGCGCCGCGAGTGATGGTGTTGCAGGACTGCGATCCCAAGCCGGGAATCGGCGCTCTGGTCGGCGAGATTCATGCAGCCATCGGGCTCGCACTCGGTTGCGTGGGATTTGTTACTAATGGAGCGGCTCGCGACTTGCCCGCCGTGGAAGCGCGAGGATTTCATGTGTTCGCAGGAAATGTTGCGGTGTCTCACGCCTACGCTCATATTGTGGAAATGGCTGAGCCGGTCGAACTCGGCGGCCTGAAGATTCTGCCCGGCGACCTGATTCACGGCGACCGCCACGGCGTTCACACAATACCCAGGTCGATTGCGGCCGAGGTCCCCGCCGCGGCGGCGAGGCTGCTACGCAGGGAGCAGGAACTGATCGAGTTTTGCCGCTCTTCCCACTTCTCCCTCTCTGGCCTTTCCGATTTGCTGCGAAAGGCGTCTGGAGCCCAAACCGATCATCGTCACTTATTGGAGGAAGGCACTGAGTGAGGGCATTTCTATACGCATCCAGCATCGGTGCGCTGGCGTTCATGCTCTCGTCCTGCGGCGGGGGCGAGAAAGCGCACGCCGACAACGCGGCCGCGCCCGTTGAAGGCGTGTCGGTCGGCGTCGTCGAAGTCGGCCGCATGCCACTGGATCGAACGTTGAGATTATCCTCGGAACTCGTCCCCTTCCAGCAGATCGATATTTACGCCAAGGAATCGGGTTTTATAAAAGAGCTACCGGTCGACTACGGGTCGCGTGTCAAGAAGGGCGACCTGATCGCGACTCTGGAGATTCCAGAGTTGGAGGCCCAGCTCAAGCAGGATGATGCCGCCATCAAGAACGCGGCAAATATGGTGACTCACGCCGAAAAGCAGTTAGATCGCGTCGTCGCGCAGCACCAGGTCGCGCATCTTGAATACACCCGTTTGAGCACCGTCGCCAAGCAGCGGCCGGGCTTGGTTGCACAACAGGAAGTGGACGACAAGCAGGGTCTGGACCTAGCCTCCGAAGCGCAGATCGAGGTGACCAAGGCGACCCTGGAATCGGCGCAGAGCGAGTTGCAGCAGGCGCAGGCCAGACGGGTTCACGACCAGACGCTTTTCGACTATTCGAAAATCACCGCGCCGTTTGCCGGCGTCGTCACCCAGCGCTATGCCAACTTCGGAACGCTGGTGCAGGCCGCGACCGGCTCCGCCGTCCAGGCACTGCCGATCGTTCAACTCTCCGAGGACGACAAATACCGGCTCGTTATCCCGGTGCCGGAGTCGTATGTCCACTTTATCCGGATCGGCGATCTCGTTAGTGTGTCCGTGCCGTCTCTGAATCGTACATTCCCAGGGCGGGTCTCGCGAACTTCGGTAGACGTGAAGGAGGATACGCGCACCATGCACACCGAAGTCGACGTATTGAATCCAGACCATGTTCTTTATCCGGGCCTGTACGTGGACGCGACCCTCACGCTGGAGAGGAAAAGCGACGCGGTCGCGATTCCTTTGCAGGCGCTGAACCGGTCCGGCGACCGGACCTCTGTCTTCGTCGTCAACTCGTCGAACATAATCGAGTCGCGTCCGGTGACGCTGGGCGTTCAGACCGCCGATCACGTGGAGGTTACCTCGGGACTTCATGAAGGCGAAAAAATTGTCGTAAGCGACCGCAGCGGTCTAAAAGCCGGACAAACCGTCCGTCCGCAAGCGATCGAACTCATGCAATATCAGGGCGGCGACGACAGCAAACAGTAACCGGTAATCTCATGCCAGGCTTCTCCATTCGCAATCCTTATTTCATCATCGTTCTCTGCCTCGCCTTGGCCGTGGTCGGCGTCAATAGCATCTCGCGGATGCCCGTGGATCTGTTCCCGACCATCAATATTCCCGTGGTGCTGGTGGCAACGTTCTTTAGCGGCATGCCTCCGGTGGATATTGAGACCGACATCACCAATCCTCTGGAGCGGTTCTTTACGCTGGCCAGTGGCGTAGACCATTCCGAATCCAAATCCTTGCTCGGCGTGAGCATCATCAAGGAGGTTTTCCAGCCGGGTACGGACCCGAACGCGGATGTCACTCAGCTTTCCAATCTTGCGCTAGCCGATTTGAAGCGTCTGCCGCCAGGAACATTGCCGCCGGTCGTGCTGAGCTTCGATGCATCGAGCCTTCCTGTCTGCCTGGTGACGGTGAAGGGCGAGGGGCTGAACGAAACTCAGCTTCACGATCTGGCGCAGTTCCAAATCCGCAACCAGATCGCCGTGGTGAAGGGTTCCTCGATTCCAGCGGTCTTCGGCGGAAAATACCGCCAGGCGATGGTCTACGTCGATCCTTATAAGTTGTTCTCCCGCCAGATGAGCGTGATGGACGTGGTGGACGCCGTCAACAAGAGCAACCTGATTCTGCCCGCGGGCGACGTCAAGATCGGCCCCACCGATTACTACGTCTATTCCAACAGCCTGGTGGACCAGGTGAAGGATCTCAATTCCATTCCAATTAAAACGGTCGGCCAGAGCTGGGTCTCCTTGGGCGATGTCGGCGAGGCGAAGGACGCGAGCCAGTTGCAATACAACATCGTACGCATCGACGGCCAGAAATCCGCGTATATTCCGATTTTCAAGCAGGGCGGCGATTCCAATACCATCCAGGTGGTCGAGGACGTCCGCAAGCTGGTCTCAAATCTGTTCGACCTGCCCAAGCAGTTGAAGACGGACATCGTTTTTGACCAGTCCGTCTTCGTCAAACAGGCCATCAATACAGTGGAGCATGAAGGACTGCTGGGGCTGTTTCTGACCAGCCTCATGATTCTGATTTTTCTGGGCAGTTTTCGGGCAACGCTCGCGGTGTTGTTATCGATTCCTATCTCGGCCCTCGCGATGTTCGTCGCGCTGTTCCTGTTCGGAAGCACGATCAACACGATGATCCTAAGCGGACTCGCGCTGGCGCTTTCACGCGTCATCGACAACTCGGTTATTTCGCTCGAAAACATTTACCGCCATCTGGAAATGGGCTCGTCGCCGAAGGTCGCAGCGGAGCAAGGCGGCGCGGAGGTGAACCTCGCGGTGCTGGCCGCCACGCTAGTCGACGTGGTCGACTTCTTTCCCGTGACATTTCTGTTCGGCGTCAGCAAATTCCTGTTCTCGGCGCTGGCCGCGGCTTTCTGTCTGGCGCTGCTCGCTTCCTATGTGGTAGCCATGACCGTGATTCCATTGTTCTGTTCGAAATATCTGAAGGCCGTGCCGCACGGCCACGGCGAGGGCCAGCACGAACAGAAGGGATTCAACGGTTGGTTCAACCGTAATTTCAACCGCATGCTCGATTGGTATGAGCGACTGGTCCGCGTCGTCGTGAAATTCCCGGCCGTCACGGTTGTCGCCCTTATGGGATTGTTCGTCGCGAGCTTGGGCATCGGCCCCTTCCTCGGCCTGGCCTTCTTTCCGCAGACCGACGCAGGCCAGTTTACCGTCAACGTCAAGGTCCCTACCGGAACGCGTATCGAGATCACCGATCAATATATCGCGAAAATCGAGGACCTCATCCGGCACGAGATCGATCCCAAGGACGTCAAGATGATCGTGTCGAATATCGGCGTAGTGAACGATTTCACGTCGCTCTATACGACCAATGCCGGCATGTATACGGCGACCATTCAGGCCCAGTTGAGCGAAGGCCACAAAACCGGCACGCCGGAGTACATGGAAAAAGTCCGCAAGGCGATGACCGAGAAATTCCCCGAAGTGCGCACGTTCTTTGCCAGCGGCTCCATGGTGGACGCCATCATCAATCAGGGCATGCCCGCCCCGATCGACGTGCAGGTCAACACCCGCGATCTGGACCTGACGTTCAGCACGGCCCAGGAACTGGCGCGCCGGATTCGCAAGCTGCCCAACGCCGACCAGATTTATATTCCACAGGATATGAACTATCCGGCGGTTCGCATGGTGGTTGACAGGGTCCATGCAGGCGAGCTGGGGCTCAGTCAAAAAGACGTGGTCGACAACGTCATCACCGCGCTGAACTCGAATTACATGATTGCGCCGAATTACTGGGTCGATTATAAAACGGGCAACGATTATTATCTTACGGTGCAGTATTACGAACACGGGAACGCGGCGGTACACAGCCTGGTCGACCTCAAAAATATCCCTCTGCGTGCGCCGAATCTGAAACATCCGACGACTCTGGACTCCGTGGTGAAGCTCGTCAACCAGCAATCGCCAACCGAAGTGGATCACTATCAAATTCAGCGCGTGGTCGACATCTATGTCACCCCCAAGGGCGAGGATTTGGGCAAACTCCGCGACTCGGTGAGCAAGACAGTCGCCGACATGCATCTGCCCGACAACATTCGCGTGAACCTGCGCGGCATGGTCAACGCCATGAACGAGTCCTTCAAGAGCTTCGGCATCGGCTTCTCGCTGTCGTTTATCCTTCTGTTCCTGATTCTGATCGCGCAATTTAAGTCGTTTGTCGATCCGTTCCTGATCATGCTGGCGATCCCGATGGGATTCATCGGCGTCCTCGTCATCCTGCTGCTCACGCATACGACTCTCAACGTCATGTCGCTCATGGGCGTGCTGATGTTGATTGGCATTGCCGATTCCAACAGCATTCTGATCGTGGACTTCGCCCACCGCCTGGAAGAGCAGGGCCTGTCCGTGACCGACGCCGTGATTACCGCTTGCCGCGTCCGCTTGCGTCCAATTTTGATGACCACGCTGGCCACGATCTTCGGAATGATCCCCATGGCAATGAAACTCGGCGAAGGTGGTGAACAATACACGCCCATGGCGCGCGCCATCATCGGAGGCCTGACGTCTTCCGTGCTGCTCACGATCTTCATCGTGCCTGCCGCTTATGTACTGGTCTACGGAAGGAGAAAACCTGTTGCGCAAGAGTCTTAGTCTTCTCGCGATCTTCGTAGCCTCGTTCGTCAACGGACAAACATCGCTCAAGCTCACACTCGCCGACGCCGAGGCGCTGGCGCTGAAGAATCATCCGCAGATTCTAGCAGCGCAACAGGAAGTGGCCTTCGCCGGCCACCAGATCACCGAAACTCGCTCCGCTTACTATCCCACCCTGACCGCCGATGTGACCGGCTCGCAGGCCAATAAAGATGCGCGCCTCGGCGCTGGATTTCTGAACGACTCGACGTTGTTTAACCGCTTCGGTCAGGGCGTCAGCATGTCTCAACTGATCACCGATGTGGGCCGCACCAAGAACCTCGTCGCCAGTTCGCGTCTCCAGGCGCAGGCCACCGGGCAGAACCTCACGGCGACAAAGTACGATGTCCTGATCGCGGTAAATCGTGCCTACTTTGACGTTTTGCGCGCGCAGGCCGTAGTGAAGGTAGCGGAACAAACCGTCGCCACTCGCCAGTTGCTGGACGATCAGGTGACAGCGTTGCAAAAGAGCAATCTCAAATCGCTCCTCGATGTCAGTTTTGCCGATGTCGCGGTATCGGAGGCGAAGTTGCTGCTCATCAACGCACAGGCGGGCGTCGACCAGGCGTTCGCGGAACTGGCGCGCGCCATCGGATCCGATCAGGCCGTCCGATACGAATTGGCGGATGAGTCGATGCCGGCCACCCCGCCCTCAAAGCCGGATGATCTGATCGCCCAGGCGATCCAAAACCGCCCTGAGCTGGCTAGCCTGCGCTTTTCACGCGACTCCGCCTACAAGTTCGCAGAGGCCGAGAAGGATCTCAACCGTCCGACGGTCAGTCTGATAGGGGTCGCTGGGTTTCTTCCTTATATCAACCAGGTCGGCTCGACGCCTATTGCCTCGGAATATGAAGCCGCCGCCGTCAATGTTTCCATCCCCCTGTTCAACGGACACTTATTTTCCGCCAGGCGTGAAGCGGCGCGCTCCCGGGCGATGGAGTCCGATCAACTGCTACGCGACCGGCAGGAGCGCGTGGTTCGCGACGTTCGTGTCACCTGGTCTGCCACCATGACTGCATTCAAGCGCCTCGATGTAACCGCTCAGTTCGTGCGGCAGGCCGCCCTGGCGCTGGATCTCGCCAACAACCGTTATCAACTAGGGTTGTCCTCCATCGTGGAGTTGACCCAATCGCAATTGAATCTTACCCAGGCGGAAATCGAGAATCTCAACGCAAAATACGATTATCAAAGTCAGTACGCGCTGTTGCAATACGCGATTGGAGCTCTTCGATAATCGCCTTCCTTCTCAAGGAGGGGCAGTAGCATGTGCGAAGTATTTATCTGCTTGCGCCGTGGTGCTTTCTGGCACTGGAAGGTCAAACATTCTCGCCCACAGGGCACGCTGAAGTGATCGATCTCCATACCAATTTGGCGCCCACCTGGACGGGTGGAGCGCTGGTCGAGATTTAAAACCAACCTCGAAGGCGGCGGCCTGCGGCGCGAACGTCATCAGTAACGCTCGCACGCCGATCATCTACCTATACGACGGGACAGGAGATGCTGCCGATCGCATTCTCGATCCCGGACGCACAGGCAGTTCATATCCGCGGATTTTGTAGGGGTAGCGATGGGGCACTCGCAGTGGCCGGTTGGATTGCCGGTCAGGATCTGAGACCCAAGGATGGCTTTCTCAGCTTAGTCAGCCCGGATCATTCGGACCATCCAGACAACGCGCCTGGCACCCTACTTCCCTTCGTCGGTCACCATCGCCCCGGACGGCACGCTGTGGACCATGGGCGCGGAAATGGTGAATGGAAATCCCAATGGACCCGGCTTAGATCCTCGCCACGGAATGATCAGGCACTTTGACCAAAACGGGAGTCAGATAGGCGCGTTCGTTTCGAGATCGAAATCGGAACATGGCCGGCCTTAGCGGTTACATGGTTTCCAGCAAGGACCGGGTCGGGTGGTTCGCGCGAAGCGGGCGGCTCTATTTTGAGGTGACGTTTGAAGGAAAGGTAGCTCGATTCTCCGGCGTCGCTTCGCCAGGGGAAAGAATTGCCGTGAATGCCGTGGCATTGACGGACGACAATCGAGTATTCGCAGACATAGTGGACCCTCACAAAGGCAGCGAGCTTTACCGGCTGGATAGGACGAGCGGCACCTGGGTTCGGACTGCGGCGCCACACGGTACAACACTTGCGCTTCCATCTGGAGCGACTTCCGAGCCAGAACTTTTCGCGGGCGATGGAAACCGGTTCGCGTTTCTGGGCTACAATCTGGAAAACCTCGAGCTCGAGTTTTTCGTCGTCACAGCACAACGTTGATCTGCGGCGACGATTGTTCACGCAGCTTCTGGCGCGCTTCGACTTCCTGATCGCTCAGACGTGCGTCGTAGATGGAGCGAGGTTCGATCGTTCGCGCCACAAGAGTTGCTGTCGCCACAGCGAGCAACAGGGGCACAATAAACGACCGGTCCCGGCCGGTCAGTTCCATCATCAGCACCACGGTAGAAATCGGGCCTTGGGTGGTAGCAGCCAGAACCGCTGCGGCGCCAAGCAGCGCGAATAATCCCGGAGGCACACCGGGCCAGAACCACGACCACGCGTGCCCCAGCAGAGCGCCGAGCAATGCGCCCACAGTGAGCGACGGCGTGAACAATCCGCCGGGGGCGCCACAGCGGACACAGAGTACGGTGGCGGCAGGCTTCAAAACAAGCAAGATCAGAAGCAAGGCGGGCGCCACCTGATTCGTAAACGCGAGTTGTGATATATCCCTTCCGTTGCCGAGTAACTGCGGGAAAACGATCGAGACTGCACCCAGCAGCCCTAACCCCACCAACGGCACCCAAAACCTGCGCCAGCCCTGCGGTGGCTTGTTGCGATCCGCCCAAGTGACCGCACGAACATAGCCGACCGAAACCAGCCCGGCGATTGGTCCCGCCAGCAGCGCCCACACGACACACGAAATCGAGCCGGCATAAGCCGGAATGACATAGGTCGGCGCATCGGGCATCCACACCCACGAAACGGCCGCGGCGATCACCGACGCGAAAAGGGCGGGCAGCACATATCGCAGCGCCAGCACGCCGCGCATCACCTCCAGTGCGAATAGCGCACCACCCAGCGGCACGCCATAAGCAGCGGACATTCCGGCACCGGCGCCGCACGCGACAAGAAGGCGGCGTTGTTCCTCGGATAAGCGCAGCCGATCAGAAAAATAATTGGCGAGCACTGCTCCCGCTTGTTTCGGTGCGCCCTCGCGGCCGAGAGAAACGCCCATGCCCACGATGATCACGGAAAGCAATGCGCTGCCCAAAGTGCGTAACGCAGGCATCCGTCCAGCATGGAACCAAATCGCGGCCGTCGTATCAATTCCGTTACCGCTGGACAGGCCCGCCAGGGCGATCTGCCCGGCGCCTGTTAACAATCCAGCGCCAAGCAAAATCGCAATATGCCGCCAAGCACCGGTGCGCTGGACGGCGTCCAATAGGTCCGTCCCGGGACCGCTCCACATCCAGTGCTGCACTGCTTCCAGCAGCCGGGTCAACAATGCCGCACCAACGCCTGTGCCGATCCCTGTCAGAAATACCGCCGCCCAAAATGGCGCGGCGCCGGGACGAGCAAGCGTGGAAGGTATGCCCTCACCGGTCGGGAGTGGCGGCATTTGAGGCGGCATCAATGCATTTATAACAGGCCGATGTTGCTTGCGCCCAGTCACACCGGGCGCTATTTTCAGAAAATGACGACCAAAGCCGAGATCCGGTGTGTTCTTGGTCTGTTGTTCGGGCGCCCAGGTGCAGCCGGTGCCCGACGAGACCGCATTACTGGATGCGCCGCCGTCCGGGACGTCTCTGCCGCTCGAACCGGTATTCTGATTCGATTCAGCCTTGTACGCTTGACAGCGACTAAGTGCGTTTAGACACGGCGGAATCCCGATTTGTTGGGACGGATGGCGGAGACTTCGAACTCGGGAGTTGCTTGGGGATTGGGCGAGGGCATCCGTATGGTCATCTAAAGGCAATCCTCGCGCAGCAACACGAACGGTTTGCGGCCGAGCAGGCGGACCAGGGGCAGCCACGCTGCAGCCAGCGTCAGGACGGGAGTCAGCAGCACAGATCCCGCAATCGAGGTCCACGAAACAGGCATTTGCGGGCGATGAAACAGCAGCGTCAGCACAAGGCCATTGAGAGCGATTCCCAGGGACGCGCCGATCGCTCCGGAAACGGCACCCAGCACGGCGAACTCCAGGCTGTAGATTTTCACGATCGCGCGGCGGCTCGCGCCCAGCGCAGAAAATATAGCGATTTCGCGGGACCGGACAGAGCGCGAGGCCGCAACCACAGCGACCAGGATCATCAGTCCGCCGGCGGCGGCCATCCAGTTCAGCAAACGCAGCATCGCCAGCGCATCGGCTGTAACGGCGTCGATGGTCGACCGCAATTCTCCAGCGGTGATGGAAGCGAGCGTGGGATAACGCGCGTTCAAGGCGCGCTGCACAGCCTCGACGGAATCCGCGCGGATGCGGACGGCAGCTACTTCCGCGAGACTAGACCGTGGAAGACCCTGGCAATCAAGCACAAAGGTGTACCAGAAGCGCTCCTCGGGGCTGGGGTGATGAACTGCGGTCACGCGAGCGCGCAGCGTTCCGCTGTGGGTTTCAAATTCCAACGCCGATCCCTTGCGCACTCCCAGGTGGCTGGCGAGATCGGCCGCGATACTGACCCCTCCGGCGGGAGCGGATGCGCAACGGACGAGATAGCGCGCATCCTCTACTGGCCGTCCATCCATACTGGCGACACGGAGCCAAGCTTGAGTTAGCGTCTCGATATTTTCGACGCCGGGCTGCTGCTCGAGGAACTGCCGGACCTCCGGACCCTGGGACTCCTCAAAGTCGACCACCAGCAGGTTGGTGCGCGGATAAGGCAGCGCGGCGGTGACGGTACGCGCCACCGCGTCCGCACTTTGAAATGTTCCGGCGATCACCATCACCCCCAGAGCGACACACACAACGGGAGTCATAGTCTGGCCGGAAGCGCGGCACAGCCCGATCAGCGCGTGCTTCCACGCGGGCATCCGGCGGAACGCCGCGAGGGAGCGCCGGACCAAGCCAAGAAAGGCAACACCAAGTGCGGCGGCAAGCGCCACGCTCAACGCGACCGAACTGGCAAGAACCAGCGCCGGCTTCCAATCCTGAATCAGGCGGTGGGCGATGCCCGCCGCCGCGGCACAGGCCAGCAGCGCGAGTGGCGTCGAGATCGACAATTCCGATTTGGCGCCCGCGTGATCCCCGCGGAGCACTGCCAGGGGACGAAGGCGGCGAAGGCTCGCAACGGGTCCGGCGAGGATCGGCGCGAGGATAATCGCGGCCGAAACAGCGGTTTCCAGGATTGTCGCGGCATCCCAACCGGAGGCATGGGGGAGCACAAGATAATTTCCGGCGAACGAGAGAATGGCGGACCTCATAGCCCATCCGAGGGGGATGCCGATCGCCAGTCCAGCGATGAGCATGGCCGCGGTCTCGACCAGAAATACGGCGGCCATTTGCCAGGTACGCGCACCAAGGATGCGAAGCCTGGCCAGCGTTTCAATTCGCTGTTCCAGATTGAGGCGCGCCGCCGTCGCCACACCCACGGCTCCGAGCGCGAACCCGAGAAACGCGGTGATTCCGGCAAAGGAAATAACCAGTTCCATGCGCGCGACTTCCGGCGCGGCGGCCTCGCGGTAATCGAACACGCGCCCTTCCGGCACCAGCGCCTGGAGCCAACGCCGTTCCGCGTGCATGTCGGCGGCAGACGGGAGGCGAAGCAGAATGCGGTTGGTGCGCGAGCTTCCGTTCGCAGCCAGTCTTTCAAAACCTTCGCGGGAGAGAATGCAGCGCGGCCCCCATCCAAGCATGCCGTTACTGCGTTCCGGCTCCGCTGCGATCAAGGCAGTGACGGTAAATGGCTTCCCCCCGATGCGGATGAGGGAACCTATGCCGACGTGCAGGTTCTCGGCGACACGGTTCGAGACGACCACCGTATCCGGGCGCAACGCTTGGGCGAGCCGGCCCGGAGGGCTCAATGTGGTCTCGCCGTAAAAGGGATAAATGGCGGGATCGACTGCCTTGGCCGCTAGCAGCACCGGATCGGGAGCGGCGGTGCTGGAGGCCGACGTCAGCACCCACGTGACCATCGTCCATTCGATGCCGCCAGCGCGGCGCGCGTTAAGGGCTGCGATCTGCCCTTCGGCGATGGGCTCGGTGGTGTCGGCGGCAAGGTCGCCTGCAAGCCAGATGCGGGAATTGCGCCCGAGGAGCTGGCGCGCGGTCTCTGCCGCACCGGTGAGGCCCGTGACGCTGGCGATACTGATCGCCATGGCGCAGGCGATGAACATGGCCCTGGTCCGGGAGCCTGCCAGATCGCGCAACGCCAGCCGTGCCGAGCTACGCCAGAGCCTCCAGAACATTAGATCCTCGATCATAGCGCGCTAGACTGATAGGCTTATGCGGATCGCGGCGGCGGCGCTCTTGACGGTGGCGGTGGTGGCGCGCGCGCAGCCTGGAATTCGCCAAAACGGAGTGGTGAACGCGGCCAGCCAGATTCCGCCGACGCTCGACGGGGGCGCGATTGCGCGCGGCGCGCGGCTCACCATTTATGGCGTGCGGCTGGCCGGTCATACGCGCGTCACCATATCGGCAGGCGGCAAGGCGTCGGATGTGCGCCTGATTTCGGCTGCGGCGGAGCAGATCGAAGCGGAGATGCCCTCCAGTGCGCCACTGGGTGCGGCGAGCGTCACGGTGACGGTCGACAGCGGAGTAAGTGCGGCATTTCCGATTCAGATTGTCGCGGCGAACCCCGGATTGTATAGCCGCAACGGTCGTGGATGGGGCCCGGCGCGGAGCGAAAATTCGGTCGCGAATCCGGCGCGGCGAGGCCAGCGCGTCACCCTGTATGGAACGGGCTTCGGAGACCTGAAGGGCTTCACGCTAATGGTGGGCGGCAAACCTGTCAGGCTGACGCGGGCGGGCGCCAGTGGAGAAGAACGGTTCGAATTCAACGTTCCGGCGGACGCATCGGAGGGCTGTTTTGTTCCGGTCTACGTGCAGGCGGCACGCGCCAGCAACGTGGTGACTTTGGCGATCGGCAACGGTGCATGCCGCCCCGGGCCCGTTCCTTTGCTAGACGCTGGCACCACCGCGGTGTCGCTGTTTTCGCGCACCAGGATGAAGAATCGCCGTGACAATGGCGATTCGATGGGCGATGAGGCGGCGGTGACCTTCGCACTCAAGGACGCACCGCCGGTGTTGTCTCCGCTCCTGCTGTTGCCGCCGGTGGGAACCTGTACGGCATACACCAGCAGTATGCAGGACGATGCCGCTGTGCCGGCTTCCATCTCCGCCGCGCTGATCTCGCAGATCGAAAACCGCGGTCTGGACGCTGGTCCGCAATTGACCGCGGCGCGCGACGGGCAGACCCGCGCGGTGATTCGCGAAAACGGCGTCCTTGGCTTCTATCGCGCGCGCCTTGGCCAGGCCGGACCTGCGGCCAGCCGCCGCGCTCCCGCGCTGTTTCTCGATCCGGGGGAAGTGACGCTGACCGGCGCGGGAGGCAAGGACATTGGCCCTTTCACGTTGAGCTTCCCTGCCCCCACGCCGTTCGAGTGGATGGATCGCGACACGCTCACCGCCGTCGAGCGGAACCGCGGGCTGACGGTTCACTGGAGCGGCGCACCCGGCCTTGTGATCCTGGTGGCGACAAACGTCGATCAACTCACCACGGCATCTGGCACCTGCCTGTGTGTGGCGCGCGGCGCGGCGGGCGTGTTCAGCGTTCCGCGGGCGATGTTGGCGAATCTTCCGTTTTCGCGCGATCTGCCCGGTGCTTCCTTCGACCGCCTGTATCTGTCCTCGCTTGCGGAGGAGTCACCTACGCCGATTCAGGCCCATGGTTTGGATCGTGGCGTTGCGCTCTCGCTGTATACCATCGGACGCTCAATTCCCTATCGCTGATTTACTGGAGCGTGAGCAAGGTTCCGGCCTGCGTGGTCTGCCCGTTGTAGGTGGCCTGAATGGCCTTATCGCCCGACCCCGCTCCCTGGGGAACGGTGACGTTAAATTGATAGAGTCCCGGTGAAATGAGTCCCGCGAAGGTAACGGTAGCCTTCACTCCGCCGATCGTGATCACGGGCAGCGTGGGCAAAGTACCCGATTGCGTCTCCGCCCCCGCGACCACGGGCACGTTCGTGGCGCCGAATCCGTTGGCGTAGATGACGATGGTTTCATTGGCCTGCGCGGGAGTGGTCGCACCCGGGTAGAGGCTGGTGGGGCCGACGAGGGTGCCGTTCAGGTGCGTCGCCAACACGTAGGGTCCGCCGTTGATGACGAAAAATGACTCCGCCACCGTTTGCGCCGGCACGGTGAAGGCCGCGCTGGTGGCTCCGTTGTTGGTCACTTGTACCGTGACGTTGCCCGCAGCCAGATCGGGCGGCGTGAGGATGTTAATCTGGCCCGAACTGATGAAGTAGACGTACGCCTTTTCTCCGTTCAGCGTGACGCTGACACCCTGGAGCGCGGTGGGCAACTGGTTATTGACGAAATCCGAGAGTTGCCAGCAATAACCCGGCGCGCAGGCGGCGCTGCTGGCGGTGGCCGGAGCCAGATTGGTGCCTTTGATTTCCACCCAGGTATTGGGTCCGATGGTGGCGACCTCGCCTTCGGCGTTGGCGACCTTCGTGATGGTGGGCGGAAGGCTGACGAGTCCGCTGAATGCCGCTACGAACCCATCGCCCTTGGCCCAGCCGGTATCGGGCCGCAGGCCTCCGTAGACCGGTTGCGCGGCGTTTAAGATGGGGAATCCGGCAGAGATGGTGAAGCCGGCGAGGTGAACCGTACCGCTGGGATCGAGCGCGATGCCCAGTCCGCCTTCGTCAAATCGCCCTCCGAAAAAACTGCTGTAAATCAGCCCCGTTCCGGTGGGATTCACAACAGTCAGGAACGCGTCTCCTTCGTAGAAGTAAGCGCCATAGGGTTGGCCTCCGTCCCCGGCCCATTTGGGCTGGAGCGCATTGGAGGTCACCGGGAAATTAGGAGAATCGGCGAAGCCGGTGACATAGGCGTCTCCAGCGCTATCCACGGCAATGCCCGTCCCTCCATCGTTATTCCCGCCCCCAAGATAGGTGAAATAAACCAGCGCCGTACCGGTGGGGTTGAGCTTGGCGACATAGGCGTCGCCCGTCAATTGCTCCACATAAGGAGTCGCTGCCTCGAATGACGCGTCGGTGTAGCCTCCATAAGTCCGTTGAAATGCGCCGGGGGTGGCCCAGTTCAGCGTGCTGGTGGAACCGGTGAGGTAAGCGTTTCCAGCCGCATCTACGGCGATGGCGCTGACGTTGTCGTCGCCCGCGCCGCCGAAGTAGGTGGAATACAGCAACGTAGTGCCCGTCGGGTTGAGCTTAGCCACGAATCCATCGCCGAAAGTAAAGAATTCATTCGCCTGATCGCTGCCGCCGAAGTGCGTTTGATACGCGCCGGGGGTCGTGGGAAAGTTCATGGAGAGCGTAAAGCCTCCAATGTAGATATTCCCTGAGGGGTCGAGGGCGATGGCAAACGCCGCATCGTCCAGCGAGCCGCCGAGAAATGTGGAAAAAACCAATTGCGAGCCGGACGGGTTCAGTTCGGTGACGAAGGCGTCGCCAGGATCGAACAGCGGCATATCGCAGCAGGTCCGGATCAACTGGCCTCCGCCTCCCGCCAGACGCATTTGATAGGCGCCGGGGGTGACGGGAAAGTTGCCGGACTGCGTGCCGCCCGTGATATAGGCGTCGCCCTTCGAGTCCACCACGATGCCCGTGCCGTAATCATCGGCGCTGCCGCCCAGGTAAGTGGAATAAATCAGCTTGGTGCCAGTGGGATTGATCTTGGTCACAAATGCATCGCCAAACACAAGAACCTGGCCCGTGCCGGAGCCGCTGAACGTGCTCTGATAGGGCGTCCCGGCGACGGGGAAATTGGTGGACGTGGTACTGCCCGTGACGTAGGCATTCCCCGCCGAATCCACCGCGACGGCGCTGGCCATATCGTCGCCGCTGCCGCCCAAATAAGTCAGGTACACCAGAGCACCCGTCGCGCTGAACTTGGCGGCGAACGCGTCGCCCTTCTGATACTGGGCCGTTTGGCCGCCGTAGTTCGATTGAAACGCACCCGACGTCGTGGCCAGATCGCTGGAGGTGGTGTTGCCCACAACATATACGTTTCCGGAACCATCGGCGGCGATGCCGCGCGCGCCTTCGTTGTAGCTCCCGCCGAGGAACGTCGAGTAGACCAGCGCCGGATCGATGGTCAATTCGCGGGCATGGTCGTAGGCTCCGATTTCAAAATGCACGCGTCCGCGTGAGAGCACAAAGCGGCCCGGTACGGCCAAGCGCTTGCCGGAAATCGATTGATAAATGTCCGGATGCTTCCAGCGGCTCTCGCCTGAAGCGGCGGAGATCACCAGGTCGCCGGATGCATCGATGCGGAGGCGCTTCTGCCCGCTGAAGCGCAACTGAATCGCGGCAGGATCCGCTTGAGGCGCGACGATGAAGTCGTATTCCAGGCGTCCGCCCTCTCCGTGAAACAGCAGATCGATGCCGGGATAGACGCCCGTGGAGCGCACACCCCCGTAGCCCTCCACGCCGGTTTTCCAAGCCGCGGAGTCGCCCAGAAAATAGTTCGTCACGCCGGGCAAGCGATCGACCGGCACAGCGCGGGCGCGTGGATTCGCGCCGTCCAGCCACATGCGGATGCGATGCCCACCGGAATCCAAAACGCCCTCGGTTGGCCGCAGGGAGAGATTGAAAGAGGCGCTGTGCGCGCGGTACGATCCATCGCCCGCGGCTTCAAACCGCAGCGGCAACTGGGAGAGGAGTCGAGTCCCCGGAGTCCCGGCCAGCAGGAATGCGAACGAAAAAGGCAGCAGAATGACGCTCTTCATCAGACCTCCGGCATTCCACATGATACTCCGCTTCACACCGAGGGTTCCCCCTCCAACATCGCGTCGAGGTTCGCAGGCAGTGATTCCTCGACCGCTGCGCCGCGAGGCGCCACCATCCCCAGCAGCCAGAAAACCACCACCGCGACGGCGAACCCGCCGAGGATGTAGAAGGGCCATGGCCCCAGAAAATTCAAGACAGAAAAGGACGGCTTCTGGCGCACATAGCCGTAATTGACGCCAAACAGCCTGTCGAAGGCCGCCATCGAGAAAACGTATGAGGCAAACCATGCGTAGGATTTGACCGCCGCGCGAGGACGCAACTGGGCCATTCTTCCAAAAATCAACATGGACGCCGCGACGACGAGGCCGCCGTGGTTGATAAAGAAACGCGGCGGCCACGCCGCACCCATATCGGGGGTGAGCAGTGCCATGCTGGCGCCACCGATTCCAGCGAAGTACACGAATTCCACCGCCAAAGGAGACATACAGAGGCATGCAATCACGGCCACCCACGTGGTGATGTTACAAAGATTGAGAGGCAGGGCATCGGGCCATCTCATCCCATCGTGGAAGTAGCGCTGCAATTCGCCGCCAACCAGGAAGATGGCCAGCGCGGCCCGCAAGTAAAGGTTGGGAATAATCTGCCGCCTCGCAATCCAGGCCAAGCCCCCCGAGGTTACGGCAATGCCGAGGAGCCAGAGAACGTGAGCAACTCCAAAAATCCGCATTCTGGTATTTTACGACCAATTTATTTCCACGGCATTTCGCTCTCGCCCCCAATCACCCACGCGATTTTCCGCTACACATCCGGACTCTGCGGGCCGGGGCGCTCTGGGCGTGTCACCACTCTTACAAAGCTGGGATTGACACGGTCCGAAGTCCGGTTCTGGTACAAGAC
>Ga0209698_10000194_pt1 | contig 65166 bp, 56 predicted proteins | sample LitLauG_LLR_2012_FD_187203 | JGI IMG/M metagenome (GOLD analysis project Ga0209698, IMG submission 187203) | Freshwater sediment microbial communities from Pennsylvania, USA - Little Laurel Run_MetaG_LLR_2012 (SPAdes) (version 2) | ecosystem: Environmental > Aquatic > Freshwater > Creek >... | reverse complement strand
CATCCTGCCCCATGCCCCGCCCCCGGGTGCGCCCTGGAACGGCACTTCGCGAGCGCCCTTCGGGGCGTGCCCTGCCATCGCGTTGGCGACGGCCGCACCCGAGCCCGGCACCTGATATCATCAGATATCTTCGCATTGGAGGTGCTCGGTGCCTGATGTCCTGATCCGCAACTTCTCCGCAGAGGATCTCTCCCTGCTTGACGAGCAGGCTGCGCGCCTTGGCATTTCCAGGACCGAATACCTACGCCGGCACCTTCATCGCGAGGCCCGTCGAACCGTGGAGTCCGTCACCGTGGATGACCTGCGTGCGGTCGCGGAACTCTTGCCCGACCTCGGCGACGAGAAGATCATGTCCAACGCTTGGTCATGAGCACATCCTGGCTGATCGACAAGTCCGCGCTCGTACGGCTGGGCTCCAGCCCCGACGCGCACGAGTGGGCCGAGCGCATCGAGCGCGGACTGGTCACCATCACCACTGTGACCCTGCTCGAGGCCGGCTTCTCCGCGCGGTCACCCATCGACCTCGCGCGGGCCCTGGAGTCACCGCCACTGGCGTCCATGCCAGTGGACTACCTCACCCCCGCGGTCGAAGACCGGGCCGTGGCGGTGCAACGCCTCCTGGCCGAGCGCGGACAACATCGCGCCCCGTCGATCCCCGATCTGCTGATCGCCGCCGCAGCCGAGCTGAACCACCGCACCGTCCTGCATTTCGACAAGGACTTCGACCTCATCGCCGAAATCACCGGTCAGCCGATGGAGCGCCTCTCTGTCGACTGATGGCCAGCATCCGAGTTGCCAGCGGCAGCCAACGTCTCGACTGCGAGGCAGATGCGTCAACCGCTCTAACCCGCCATTGATCGGCACCTCGGTGCAGTCCATCAGGCGATCAGGTCCTGTGTGCCTTTCCGGACGTGAGAATGGTCATCGGACAGCTCGGCGCCTCAGGCGGAGTCCCCAACGGACCTTCAGATTGGTGGTTCACCGAGTGGACGCTGTCGATCACGTGGTCACCGGGGTGGGCAATGCCGGCCGGGGGGCGTCGGGTGGCAGGACTAGCAGCCTGCTTTGTCCTAGTTCATCCGAGTGCCGAGATCTGTGCCTCGCCAAATGTAATGGTGCAGGTCGGCCCAATGTCGGAGTAGATCTTCTGAGCTATCAATCGATTCAGGGGGGCGAGGATAGAAAAGTGGTCGTAACCGCTCACGGGGTAGAAGTGCAGATTGGGATTGCTGTTCGCAGCCGCAAGCGCGTGCAGAGAATCAATGTTGGAGGGCGCGTCTGTACCTTCAAACACAAAAGTCGGCCTAACGATGGAGCTGAGCCACAAGACTGGGGAGCGTAGCTCTAGTTCAATCGGACGCGCGGGATCCCAAGGAAGAGCGACCTCTTGTGGAGAGTACTCGGAAGGGGTCTCTACGGGGCCGAAGGCGAACACCGCACGAAAGCGGGCCGTGTATTCAGACTCAATGAGCGCCATGGTCCCGCCCGTGGAGTGGCCACCCAGGTAAATACGGCTAGGATCGACGCCTGGCTGTTTGGCGAGAAAGTCTGCTGCCGCGAGAATGTCGTCGGCCTCACCCATGAAGCCTTCCTCGTATCCCGGATTATCGTTGCCTCCCCGCAAAGACGGAAACATCATCACAACTCCAGCCTGCCAATATTGACCGGCTGTTTGGTCATTGTTTGACGGAGCGGGGCTCCAAACGTCGCTGATGGAGTTGTAATCGCCGCCCGTAATCCAGATGATCGCAGGATGTCTAACCGTCCCTGACGTCGCGGTTACATAGGCAGCGAGAGAGCCAACCGGCGAGAGATAGTGCACCAGCCGGAACGCGCCCTGAGGAGGTATCTCGACGCGACCGCTGTCATGAACGTGCTCCACGAGATGCGTGGTAAAGCCCCTGCGGGCCTGGACAAGGGTCTCGGCAGTCGGAAGGGCGGACGGGGACGGTGAGCCTGCAGGCCTCGAAAGGCCCGACTGTGGACTGGCTTGAGTCAAGGCGCTTGATGTCGTTGGCGTGCTGCTACAGCCGGCAACCAGTAGCACAATCGCGGCCGCGGTCAGGCGGATTCTGCCCAGGATGGGGTTGCAACTGCTGGCCACCCGAAGTACCAGACGAGATCGAGTCAGCTCATCCATCGCTAACGCCCCGTCACGCTCGCCGTCTCAACAAGGTGACGATAGCCAGCCGTGGCGGCGTTGGGGTGTCACCTGACCGACAGGGAGCCAACAGACGACCTAGGCGGTCGCCCGTGATCGGCACCTCGGTGCGCATGGTCACTCAAGAGGCCTTCCCGCCGTGAAGCGTCACGGCTCCGACAGGCCAAACGGCTCATACTGGAGCGTTCTCTTCTTCACTGGGCGCTGCTGGGCACCCCAAACGTCCGACTGAAGGACGCGACCGTCTTCGAGAACCAGCGTTCCTTGTATCCGTCGTCCTTGAAGTAGCTCCGAAAGCCTGCCCTTTGCGATGGCGCGCGCCACGGCATCAACTTCAGTCGAGCCCCCCGGGAGTGCGGGCAGCTCGAACCGACTGCCTTCGCCTGCGAACACAACGACCTCACCCGGCGAGACGAGCACACCAATTCCTGTAGCGCGGGGATTCGGTGGAACGATCTCAAAGTTCAACAGTCTCTCGGTGAACCTGCTTTCCTCAACGTTGCCACCAAACTCCCCGGCGAGATCAGCGACGAGCGTCCGAGCGAAGGACTCCCATTCAGGCGATGGCGGGGACATCACAAGGCTGACCGGAGGAAGTCATCAGGTTCCCCATCGCCCCACGGTTGCCTAGCCAACGACAACGGCGACTGAACGATCTGCATAGAGCCCACCCGCGCATACTGCCGCACCGCCCCCTCCCGCGTGCGCCCTAGAACGGCACTTCGGCGCGGTCAGTCGTCAGAGGCGACTAGTAGCGAGAGCCGACGCTCCGACCTGTCGATCGCGACGAACTCGTGGAACCCGCCCTGTCCGACAACCCACCCCGACTCGTGTTCGGCCGTCGAACGAAGATTGGCCAGCCGGTAGATCCTCTCGCCTACCAGGAGTGGGAACACCTCTGACGCCAGACGGTCTTGTGACTCGTCCCCCTGGACCTCGGGATCGTCGGCCCATGCCTGGATCTCGTCAGTCGCAGACTGGATGTCGCTTGGCGCGAAGGAACTTGGGCTGATGGCAGAAAGCCAGTAAGGACCGTGGAGATCGTCCTGTGCCTGATCCTCAGGAGCCTGTCCGGCGTAATGATCCCGGTACTGGCGGTCGGCGATCAGCGCCGCCAACAGGTCCTCGTCGCTCGCGTCCGGATCGCATCGAAAGGTCTTGATGCTGACCCACATGAACGTGCCCTCGTCCATGTGGACCAGATCCGATCCCACGAACTCCAACATCCCCGTCACGGTGCCCATCGTGCCCCAGGAAGCGATGCCGAATGCCGGATATTGCGTGTCGAGGCGAAGCGGCCATGTCCGACCCTGGGCGACGCTTCCTTACCGTCGGCTCGTCCCCGACACCCGCAACAGAATGCCGGTTCTCGTGCTCACAGGTTGGCGTATCCCCAGTCACATGGGCTCACGCGTTCTAGAGGCAGCACGAACGCGGCCGGGTCGATCGGAATGGGCTCAGTCGGTGCGAATGCCTATGCCGAGGCTTCCGGCGGCGACGGCCAGATGGGCGTCGAACGTGGCTACGGTTCCTTCGACCGTCGCGGCGGCCAGCAAGACGCAGCAGTCCGGGAGGCGAAGGTTCGTGCCCGCTCGAAGGGTGGCGAGTCGTACCGGCGCATCCTCCGTGAGTGCCACTGTGGCCACGTCCAGATCACGCAGAACGGCCTGCACCCGCTCCAGCTGATGAGCACGAGCCGGGCCGACCAGCACCTCCGCCATGGTCAGAGGGCTCACCGCGAGCTGGTCGTCGGCCACGCTCAGCAGGAGCCGTGTGGCCCGCTCGTGGTGCGCGTCGCCGGAATCGAGATGTGCGATGAGAACACTCGCGTCGAGGACGATCACGCGGGCCAGTCGGTGCGTAGGTCGGCCAGATAGTCCACGCCGTAGAGGCCGGTCAGTGCGCCACTGGTGCGTTCCACTGCAGCGCGACGTTCAGCGGCTCGGTCGGCCGCATCTCTAATGAGCGCGCGGTGGCCTTCCTCGACGAGGTGCACGAGCAGCTTGGCCCGACTCCCACTGTCCTGCGGCCACCGCTCTGCCGCGTCATCGAGCGCTTTGGCTACTTCGTCGCTCTCCGTGACCAAGTGGCGAGGCCGAGTGGTAGGCACCCCTTGAGTGTATCACTGCAACTCTAAGTGATGCACCGCCGAGAAGGTCCTCGTCCTGAGGGCCGTCGGGGGGTCCGCCGTGAGAACCGCCGTGAGAACCAAAGCTGCGGCAAACGCGGCAACGCAGGGATGGCACCGGTTAGCCGAGGTGCAATCTGCCGGGACAAATGTGCAGGTCAAAGCCCCTGTAAGGGCTTTCACGGGGACCACGGGCCACCCTCGGAGACAGCGCCGGGCAGACCTACGGATCAGAAGGTTAGGGGTTCGAATCCCTTCGGGCGCGCACACCCGCGTGGGCACATCCTCCCGGACCGGTAGGGCGTCCGCGGCGCCGGGAGAGGTTCGTCTCGGCGCAGGTCAGCACCGGGTCACGTGAACGGCGCCAACACCGTCGGTGCCTGTCCCCGGACATCGTTCACCCCTGTCCCGGAGCATCGCTCCTGTCTGCCGCGGAGTGGCTGGGCGTCGAAGGTGCCCGTGCGGGGCCCGGGCCGGACGAGGCCGGACTGGTAGCCGCAGGTGGGGCCATGTGATGCGTCTGGCCGGTCGCAACCGCTGGCCGGCCACGCGGATGCTCAACCGTTCCCGCTCGCCTTGGACCTCGCTGGGTGCGCCTGCGGATCGCTGGGCGGCGACTATTAGCGTGACGGTGCCTTCGTGGACGAGCTTGTCGTGGACGGTCTCGATTAAGGAGTGAGCGATGTCCCCCGTGCTAGTCACCTCGGACAACTTCGTGCGAGCTGAGACTGATCGAATGATGAGGGACCTCGCGGCCGCCTCGGGTGGCGTGAACCGCTGGCGCCACAATCGCGTGCCCACGCCGCTGGACGAGCAGACGGTGATCCGGATGAACCGCGACACCCTGTACAGCTTTGCGGTGGTGGACCTCGCCGGGGGCGCCGTGCTGACCGTGCCCCCGGGGGACGGACGCTATCTGTCCGTGATGGTGGTAAACCAAGATCACTACATCAATCGGATCTTCCATGAGGCGGGGGACTACCTGCTGAGCGTCGAGGACTTCGACACCAGGTACGTGCTGCTCGCTATGCGGGTTCTGGCCGACCCCGATGATCCCGACGACGTGACAGTGGCCAACCGCATCCAAGACCAGCTGGCCATCGTCGCGACGTCGGCTGAGCCGTTCGTGATGCCCGACTACGACCCGGCCAGCTTTGACGCAGTACGAGCCAGCCTCCTTGCGCGCGGTAAGGAGGTCACCGACGTCACCGGGGCGTTCGGTACCAAGGAGGCGGTCGACCCCGTCAAGCACCTGATCGGGACCGCGGTCGGGTGGGGGGGCCTCCCCGAGCGCGAGGCCTTCTACGTACTCGTCAACCCCGAGCTGCCGGTCGGCGAGTACCGCATCGTCGTCCGCGACGTCCCCGTGGACGCGTTCTGGTCAGTCTCCCTCTACAACGCCGACGGCTTCTTCCAGCCCAGTGACCGGGGTGGCACCAGCATCAACAGCATCACCGGTACCCACGGCGAGGACGGTTCGATCACGATCCACCTCGGCGGCTGCGGGGACGGTCGACCCAACTGTCTGGCCCTGATGGACGGGTGGAACTACGTGGTCCGGCTGTACAGGCCGCGCCCGGAGATCCTCACGGGAACGTGGTCGTTCCCCTCCGTCGAACTCCTCACCTGATGCGTTGCCCGCGGACCACTGTCCCGCGGCCACGTCGTCGCTGCCCGTGTCCAACGGGCGAGGTCGAACCCGGGCGCACCCTCGGCGGTGCCCCGTCGGCCGGCCCCCGTGCGCTGCGCCAGGAGACGGACCGCGCGCGTCCACTCGTCCCCCGCTTGGCTAAGGTGACGAGCCCGCCGACCGCTGAGGTCGGCCGACCGCGGTAGGGAGTCCCATGGCGCAGTCAGTCGTTGTCGGCGGAAGTGGCGGTCTGGGGATAGTCATAGCCCGCCAGCTGGCTGCCCGCGGACGCAGTGTCGTCGTCACCAGCCGCGACCCCGAGCGGGCCCGTGCCGCAGCGCAGGACTTGGGCGGAGACGCTGTGGGTCTGGCCGTGGACCTGACGGCACCCGCCAGTATCGAGGCAGCCCTGTCCGGTATCGGCGAGGTCGACGCCCTCGTGATCACGGCCGTGGAGCAGACGGTGCTCACCATCGCGGACTTCGACGTCGACGAGGCCACCCGGGCCGCGACGGTGAAGCTGGTCGGCTACCCCGAGGTGGTCCGGGTCCTGCACGGCCGCTTCACACCCGCCGCGTCTGTCGTGCTGTTTGGCGGCGTCGCCAAGGACCGTCCCTACCCCGGCTCGACGATGGTGACCGCGACGAACTCCGCAGTCACCGGGCTGGTCCGCACCCTGGCAGCGCAGATCGCACCGCACCGGATCAACGCCATCCACCCGGGGATCGTGGGGGACAGCCCGAAGTGGCGAGAGGTGGCGAACCACCCCCACCTCGCGCGCACGCCGATCGGTCGGCTGGTCACCATGGACGAGATCGCCTCCGCGACCGGGTTCCTGCTGGACAACGCCGGGGTCAACGCCCAAGAGCTCGTCGTCGACGGCGGGATGCTGATCAGCTGACCGTCGCGCGGGCGACGCGCCCCGGGCGGCGGGGCGGCGCTGCCACGGGTCAGCGCGCAGGCCGGGCCAGTCCAGTGCTCGCCGGGGTCTGACGGCGGTCGCCCCGGCGTCGCCTACGCGAGCTCGGTCGCCACCGCGGCCAGCGTCGGGCCGAGCCGGTCGTGCAGCCGCAGCTGCGCGGCGTCGTCGCACCGGGTGGGCCCGTCGTTGATGATCGCCACGGTGGCGCCCCGCGCGGCGGCGCTGACCACAAACCGTCGTCCGGAGTACACCGTCAGGCTGGACCCGAGGACGAGCAGCACCCGGGCCGTCGCCACGAGGTCGAAACTCTCCCGCACGCGGGGCGCGGGCACGCTCTCCCCAAAGAACACCACATCGGGCTTGAGCATGCCGCCGCAGGTGGCGCAGTCGACCATGACGAAGTCGTCCACCGGACGGTCGAGCTCCATGTCGCCGTCCGCGACGACGGCCCGTCCTTGGCCATCCCACCCGGTGTTCGCAGCCGCCAGGCGCGCCTGCAGCCGCCGCCGGTCACTGCGCCGCCCGCAGCCCAGGCAGGCCACCCGGTCCAAGCGCCCGTGCAGGTCGATCACCCGACGCGAGCCGGCGCGCTGGTGCAGGCCGTCCACGTTCTGGGTGACGACTCCGCTGATGAGCCCGGCCGCCTCCAGCCGGGCGAGCGCGGTGTGGCCGGCATTGGGTGCCGCGCGGGAGAACAACGGCCAGCCGGCGTAGCTGCGCGCCCAGTACCTCTGCCGCGCCGGCCCGTGGGTGGTGAACGTCTGGTAGGTGATGGGGTCGCCGCGACGATCCGCCCCCGTCGGGCCCCGATAGTCCGGGATGCCGGACTCGGTGGACATCCCGGCGCCGCTGAGCACGACGACCCCGCCCGACGCGAGCAGGTCGGCGAGCGCGTAGGGGCCGTCGGCGGGCTCGGCGGGCGCGGACACCGGCCTATTGTCGGTGGTCCCGCCCGCGTCGACCCGTCGTGGCCTCGACGTTGGGCCGCCCCGCCCCCGGGCGGCGGGTGGTGCGCCGAACGACACACCTGGCACCGTCAGGGCCTGCGGGCCCTAGGGGTGAGCTGGAGGGGGCGGGCCAGCCCCGAGAAGCACGGCGAGCACCTCACCGACGCTGTGCTCGTTCTCCACCGGGTGCCGCAGGCGACCTTCGGCCCGGACCACGTAGTGGTTGCGCCGACCCTCGCGGGAGCGCTCGAGGTACCCGGCGGCGACGAGGTCGGCCACGATGCGCTGGGCTGCCCGCTCGGTGATCCCCACCCGTTCGGCGACATCGCGGACCCGGATACCCGGATCACGGGCGATGCACACCAGCGCGTGGGCGTGGTTGGTCAGGAACGTCCACTGCGGCACGGCCTTCACTGTAGGAGGTGTCTGCCCCCAGTCCTGGCAGCGTCGTCCTCAGACCAGCAGCCGGTAGCGGGCCTCGACGCTGGCGGTGACGGTGACCGGCCGGGGGTCGAGCTGCAGTGGGTCCCCTCCCGCCGCGCTCGCCATGACTCGCATGCCGCGCAGTCCTGCGACGCCGGCCCCGTCGAGCAGCCCGGCGTCGGCGAGCTGCAGCAGCGGCCCCACCGCGCCCCCGACGGCCAGCGCGAAGTCCTCGGCGGCCTGGCGGGCTTGCGCCACGGCCTGGGCCCGCACCTGCCGAGGGGCGGAGGAGTCTGCGGCCAAGAGCCACGCCACCCCGCCGACGCCCGCGTCGGCGTCCACGACCGCCCGGGCGATGGCGCCGGCAGCCAGCGGGTCGGTGAGCACGGTGCCGGTCACCACCGCGGTGGTGCGGGGGTCACGTCCGCCTCGCGGGCGTGGGCCGTCGTCGTAGACGACCACGTCGCCGACGGTGACCTCGCGGACGCCGGGCGCGCCGGTCAGCACGTCGCGCAGCCGCCGCAGCCGCGCGGACGCCTCCGCGAGCGCGGCGGCGCGATCCGGCAGGCTGACCTCCACCCTGACCGTGAGGCTGGCCAGGTCCGCCGACACCTCGGCGGTCGCCTCCCCGCGCACACTCAGCGTGGGCTCCTCGCCCATAGGTCCCCCTCATCGACGTGCGTCGCGAGAAGGGTGCCACGAGCGGCGGCGGCGCGGCGCGTACCTGCGGCCGGTCTAGCGTGGCGACCGACAGCGGGTCCGGACAGGAGGTGGCGTGTGCGTCGCGCAGTCGTCGCGGGGGAGGCGCTGGTCGACCTCATCGCACAGCCGGACGGTCGCTGGGTGGGTGTGGGCGGCGGGGGTCCGTTCACCGCCGCGCGCGCCCTCGCGCGCCTCGGGGTGCCGGTCAGCTTCCTGGGGGGGCTGTCGAGCGACCGGTTCGGCGCTGCGCTCAGGGCGGCCCTCGTCGAGGACGGTGTAGACCTCACCCTCGCCCCGCTGCAGCCGTCGCCCACGACGCTGGCGGTCGCCGAGCTCGACGAGACCGGCTCGGCGACCTACCACTTCTACCTGCAGGGCACGTCGGCAGCCGCCGTTGACCCAACTGCCATCGCCCGCGTCGCGGCTGACCCGCCCGACGCGCTGCACGTCGGGACGCTGGGGCTGGTCATGGACGAGGTGGGCGACGCCCTTGCGGGGCTGGTGGCCGTGATGCCGGACGCGGTTCTCGTGTTTGTGGACCCGAACTGCCGTCCCGCCGCGGTCGGCGACGAGCGCCGCTACCGCGACCGCCTGGGCCGTGTCCTGGCCAGGGCCGACGTCGTCAAGGTGAGTGCGGACGACCTGGCCTACCTCGTCCCCGACGCCCTCGACCCTGTGGCGGCCGCACGCAGGTTGGCGAGCAGGCCCGGGGCGGTTGCCCTGGTCACCGACGGGGATCGCCCGACCTGCGTCGTCCACGCCACCGGGGTACTGGTCGTCCCGCCGTGGCCGGTGCGGGTCGTGGACACCGTCGGGGCCGGTGACACCTTCGGCGGCGCCTTCCTGGCCAGCTGGCTGACCGCGGGACGGGGCCCGAGGGAGCTGGCCGACCTCGCCGGGCTCGCGTCGGCGGTGGAGCGGGCGGCCGTGGCCGCGGCGCTGGCCTGCGGCCGGGCCGGGGCGCAGCCGCCCACCCTGGCTGAGCTGGACAGGGTCGCGCCGACTCGCTGAGCCACGGGCACGGGGCGGTCAGCCTTGGCGCGGCGGCGCGGGCACGATACTGACGGCGTGCACCGCCCACCCGCTCCCGACCTGTCGCAGACGTCGTCGTCAGGCGCCTGGTGGCGCGACGCGGTGGTGTACCAGGTGTACCCGCGCTCCTTCGCCGACGCCGACGGCGACGGGATCGGGGACCTGGACGGGGTGCGGTCCCGGATGGACTACCTGGTGGCACTGGGCGTCGACGGAGTGTGGCTGAGCGCGTGCAACCCCTCGCCCGGTGCCGACCAGGGCTACGACGTCGCCGACTACACCGACATCGCCGCGGAGTACGGCGGCCTGCGGGCCTTGGACGACCTGGTCGCCGCGCTGCACGGCGCGGGTATGCGGCTGCTGATGGACCTGGTTCCCAACCATTGCTCGACCGAGCATCCCTGGTTCGTCGAGGCGCTCGCGGCCGGCCGGGGGTCGCCGGCACGAGCGAGGTTCCTGTTCCGGGATGGTCAAGGACCCAACGGCGACGAGCCGCCGAACAACTGGCAGTCGGTGTTCGGCGGGCCTGCCTGGGCCAGGGTCACGGAGACGGACGGCAGCGCCGGGCAGTGGTACCTGCACCTGTTCGCGCCGGAGCAGGCGGACTTCGACTGGACGAACCCGGTGGTGGGGGACTTCTTCGAGGACGTCCTGCGCTTCTGGTTCGACCGTGGGGTGGACGGGCTGCGTATCGACGTGGCCCACGGGCTGGCCAAGGACCCGGCGCTGCCCGACTGGGCACCCGGTGACCCTGGGCCGGCCCCCATGTGGGACCAGGGCGCGGTGCACGACATCTACCGGCGCTGGCGGCGTATCACCGCGAGCTACCCGGGCCGCGCCCTCACGCTGGTGGGTGAGGCGTGGGTGGGGGACATCGACGTCTTCTCCCGGTACCTGGCCAGCGACGAGCTGACGCAGGCGTTCTTCTTCGACCTGCTGGTGCAGCCGTGGCAGGCGGCCGCGTGGCGCGCGAGCATCGACCGCGGCCTCGCCGTCGCGACGTCGACCGGGGCGCCGACCACGTGGGTGCTGGCCAACCACGACGTGCACCGCACGGTCACCCGGTACGGGCGGGACCAGACCGACCTGATCCCCAACCCCCACGACCTGTCGGGCACGACGAGGGTCCGTGGACCGGTAGACCTTGTCCAGGGCGCCCGGTGCGCGCGGGCGGCGGCCCTGGTCAGCGTGGCGCTGCCCGGCGCGCTGTACCTCTATCAGGGGGAGGAGCTCGGGCTGCCCGAGGTCCTGGAGCTGCCCGAGCAGGCTCGCCGCGACCCGATCGCGCTGCGCACGAACGGCGAGGACCTCGGCCGCGACGGCTGCCGCGTCCCCCTGCCGTGGCGGTCACGCCAGGTCGCCCTCGGGTTCTCCCCCGGGCCGGCGCCGGCCGCTTCGTGGCTGCCCCAGCCAGCCTGGCTGGCGGAGTACGCGGTGGACCGCGAGGAGCGCGACCCCGAGTCCGCCCTGACGCTGTACCGGGCGGCGCTGCGACTGCGCCGCACGGTGTTCCCCCCGGGACAGGGCTTTGCCTGGCTCGCGGTCGACGGACGGGACGACGTCCTGGCCTTCCGACGTGGCAGCGCCGTGTGTGTCGCCGCCTTCGGGCCCGCGGGGGTGGACCTACCCCCAGAGTGGGGCGAGGTGGCGCTGTCCTCGGCGGCGGTGGCCGGAGGTCACCTCCCCGGGGAGTCCGCGGCGTGGCTGGTGGCCTCGCAGGACGCCGCGTCGGCCTAACCCCTTCCGGTCGGCCAGGGGCCGGGCTACCCTTGTGGTGCGAACGTTTGCATCCTGGAGGGTGAGTATGCCGCGCATCAGCTATGTCGACGTGGAGTCGGTCACGGACCCGACGCTAGCTGCCTACCTGGAGGAGTCCCGGCGCTACGGGACGCCGCGGCTGGAGAGCCAGGCGATTCGGGCCCACGTGCCAGCCGTCCTGGAGACCTTCTCCCAGGCCTGGCAGCGGACCTTCCGCGAGGGGGTCTTGGACCACCGCGTGAAGGAGCTCGCCCGCGTCTTCATCGCCAAAAGTCTGGACTGCGGCTACTGCGCCGGCCAGCGCTCCCACGTCGCGGCCGCTCAGGGGGTGACCGAGCGCGAGTACGACGAGCTGATCGAGTTCCGGAAGTCCACCGTGCTCACCGACCGGGAGAAGGCCGCGCTGCTGTGGGCCGAGGCGATCGCCTGGGACCCCGCGCTGGCTGACGACGAGGTCTGGGACCAGCTGCACGCCCACTTCAGCGACCCCGAGCTGGTGGAGCTCGGCTACTTCATCGGCCTGACGATGGGGCAGCAGCGGTTCCTGAAGACCCTGGGCGTGCGCCATGGCGACCTGGGCACCGAGAACCTCGCCGGGCTCGCGCCCGAGGTTGCGGCCGCCCTGGCGCCCGCGGCCTCCTAGGACCTCCCGCCGGGCAGCGAGCCGCTGACCACGGGCAGCAGCAGCGAGGAGGCGGTGGCGCCTCCGGTGTAGACGGTGACCTCGTTGTCGAACGTGGCCGCGGGGCGGTCGTCGGGGTGCTCGTGGCGGAACGGGCCGCTGCCCCGCATGGGATGCACCCCTCGCGCAGCCGGCTCCAGCCCGTGGTCGAAGTCGCGGCCCAGGATGCTCAGCGCCAGCCGGTACCCGGCCGGCAGTACGACACAGGTGGCCCAGATCTCGACGTCCACCGGGTAGATCTGCCCCGGGACCACCATCTCGGCGTGGTCATGGGGGTGCCACGGCGCCCACTCGCGCGAGCGCTCGGGGTCGACGGCCCGGTGCGACAGCCGCAGCCAGCCCTGGGACAGCGGGGTCTTGGGGTCGTTGGCCCCCTGGAACAGCACCTCGCTGCCGTCGGGTGCGAAGGCCCGCAGCACCAGGAACAGGTCGGCGTCGCTGCTGGACGAGGACACCCACAGCCGCGCGGACAGGGGGCCGGTCAGCTCCAGTTCCTCGGTCAGGGCCTCCGAGCGCAGGGTCAGGCCGTCGCCGCCGGCCGGGTAGGCGGCGTGGGCAGCCTCGGGCACCGTCGCGCTGAGCGCGTCGGAGGCCACATCGAGGTACCAGCGCTGGAAGTCGGTGCGCCCCAGTGGCCACTCCTGCTCGCCGCGCTCGGTGAACGTGCCGTCCGCGTGGCGAACCTGCAGGGACACCGGGGGCTGGGTCCCCCAGTCGCCTTCTCCTTTGAGGAAGTGGTCGAAGAACCGACGCATGAGAGTCCGCCCGTAGCCGGTGTAGAACCCGGCCCAGTGCGTGCCGCCATGCACCTCCAGCCACTTCTCGGCTGACCCGGCGTCCTCCCAGGCCGTGAAATTGCCGCGCTGGTGGTTGCCCAGGCCGCCCCAGTTGGCGGCGGAGAGCACCGGCACCTCGATGTCCTCGACGACAGCGGTGTGAGCCGCGTGCCACTCGTCGTCGAAGGGGTGCGCCAGCACCTGGTCGGCGAGTGGCTCCCGGCGGGCGCGCATCTCCTCGTCGGTCAGGTCCTCGTCACCGGAAGCGAGCAGACCGCTTTCGGGGTTGCGGAAGCCACGGGAGCCCAGGCCGTACTGGATGGTGTTCATCCGCTCGTACCAGTCCGGCAGGAAGGCATTGTGGATACCGCCGTGGTGCGTCATCTCCCGGTAGTAGTCGTTCGAGCCCTCCCACGGGCAGATGGCGGCCAGGTGTGGGGGCCGCAGTGCGGCGACCTGCCACTGGTTCTTCGCGTAGTAGGAGATCCCGGCGAGCCCCACCTTGCCGTTGGACCACGGCTGCTCCGCGATCCACTCGATGCAGTCGTAGAAGTCCCGGGCCTCCCGGGGCCCCCACACGTCGACGTAGCCCGGGGACCGCCCCGCGCCGCGGGAGTCCACCCGCACGATCGCGTACCCGTGGGGCACCCACTGCTCGGGGTCGACGAGCTCCCAGGCGGCGTAGCGGCCCGACGTGCCGTCCAGGGCGTCTGGGTGCTGAGCGACCAGCTGTCGCCACTGCTGCGGGTAGCCCGCCTCGAAGGTCAGACCCTTGGCGTAGGGCCCGTAGCTGGCGATCACGGGGAAGCCCTCACCCTCCAGGGGGCGGAACAGGTCAGCTCGCAGCACGGTGCCGTCGTCCATCGCGATGGGGATGTCCCAGTCGATGCGCATCCCGTCGCGCACCGCGCTGCGCAGCGCCGCGGTATCACTCGCTGTCGTCGTCATCGCACTCCCACCAGCGGTCGCACAAACGATTGCAGCGGACCCTACCGACTGCGCCGGGCCACGGCTAGGCCCGGGCGCGGACCGTGTCTCCCGCCGACCGGGGCAGCATGAGGGCGCTCACCGTGGCGAAGGCCACCACGGCCGCGAGGACCACGAACGCGAAGGAGAACTGGGCGGCATCGCCGACGACGTGCACGCCCGCCTTCAGCGCGATCACGGCGAGTGCGACACCGAAGGCCTGGGTGAGCTGCTGGACGGTCGAGGCGAAGCTGTTCGCGTGGCTCATCTCCGCTTGGTCGATGTCGGCGAAGGCGATGGTGTTGTAGCCGGTGTAGCCGATGGAGCGGAACACTCCGCTAGCGAGCAGGACACCAGCGATGACGACGGCGGGCGTGCGAGCGGTGAGAAGGGCGCATGCCGCGACGGTCAGGCTCGCGCAGGCGGTGGTCACGGCGAGCACGCCGCGGAACCGCCACCGGCGCAGCAAGGGCGTGGTCAGCGGCTTGATCGCCACGTTGCCCGCGAACAGGATCAGGACCATCGATCCAGCCCGCGCCGCTGTCCACCCGAACTGGTCCTGGAACAGCAGCGGGAGCAGGAATGGCACACCGTTGATGCCGAGCCGGAATGCCGACCCCCCGGTGGCCGCGGCCCGGAAGGTCCGTACGCGCAGGGCGCGCAGCACGACCAGAGGGTTGGGCGTCCGCAGCAGGTGCAGCGTGACCGCCACCCCGACCGCAGCGCCGACTCCGCCCAGCACCGCCACCAGCGACCAGGGCACTGTCGGGCCGCCCACGAGGGCGGCGACCGTCGTCAGGCAGGCGAGCGCGACGGCGGTGCCGGTGAACCCGAGCCAGTCCAGGCGGCCAGCCTCCTCGGGGGCCTGCCCTGGCATCAGCCGAACCGCGGCGAGCAGCGCCGCGATGCCCAGCGGCAGGTTGATCAGGAAGATCCACTGCCACGTCGCATAGGTGGTGATGAGCCCGCCCGCGGCAGGAGCGATCACCGGGGCGAGCAGGGCCGGCCACGTGAGGTAGGCGATCGCGCGGATGATATTCTGCTTGGTGGTCGCGCGGAGCACGACGATCCTGCCGACCGGGACCATCATGGCTCCGCCGGCACCCTGCAGCACCCGCATCACCGTGATCTCCGTCAGCGTGGTGCTCACCGCACACAGCACCGAGGCTGCCGTGAACACGCCGATTGCCACCAGGTACACCGGCTTGGCCCCGAACCGGGCGGCCACCCACGAGCTGACCGGGATCAGTGCGGCCACGGTGACCAGGTAGGCCGTGGCGCAGACGCCGATCTGGGCGGAGGTCACTCCGAAGTAGCGCCCCATGCTCGGTGCTGCTGTCGCGATGATGTTGCCGTCAAGGTTCTCCATGAACAGGGCCCCGGCGACGAGGAACGCGACGGTGCGGACGCCCCAGTCGGTGTCCGAGGGGGTCGTCACCGCTGCCGTCCACGGTGGGTGGCGTGGGCCGGTCCGCGGGCGCCTGCCACGGTTCCTCCTTCAGCGTGCCGCTGCGGTGGGTCCCGGTGGGTTCGACCTACCCCGAGGCCGCCTGGGGCCAGGCGGGGCCGGGCCGCCCCCATGGTTGACAGCGGCCGTCGGCGGCTAGGATGCTAGATGGCAATCGATTGCATGCGCAAGAACACTGATCTCAGATGGGGGCGATCCAATGGCCGCGGTGGGTGGATGCGCGTGACCGACCTCGTGGCGCCAACCGCTGACGCGGGCGTCTTTCGTACTCCGATGATCCCGGCGCCGGGGCACTCGGCGGTCGACTACGAGGCCCGTATCGACATGGACCGGCTGCGTCGCTACCGGATCGGTCGTGCTCGTGCCTCGCTGGAGGCCAGCGACTGCGGGGCCTTCCTGCTGTTCGACTTCTACAACATCCGCTACGTGACGCAGACCTGGATCGGCGGGGCGCTCGGCGACAAGATGACGCGCTACGCGCTGCTGTCCCGCGGTGGTGAGCCAGTCCTGTGGGACTTCGGTTCCGCCGCGCGCCACCACCAGCTGTACGCACCGTGGCTGGAGCAGGAGAACTGCCGTGCCGGCATGCTCGGCCTGCGGGGTGCCATCGCCCCCTCGGCGGGGCTGATGGAGTCCGCTATTCGCGAGATCAAGGGGATGCTGACCGACGCCGGCCTGGCCGACCAGCCTGTGGGCGTCGACATCGTGGAGCCGGCCTTCCTGTTCGAGATGCAGCGCCAGGGCCTGACGGTGGTGGACATCCAGCAGAGCATGCTGGACGCCCGCCAGATCAAGAGCGCTGACGAGATCATCCTGCTGTCCCAGGCGGCGGCGATGGTGGACGGGGTCTACCAGGACATCGTCGACAACCTGAAGCCGGGGATCCGCGAAAACGAGATCGTGGGTTTGGCGAGCAAGAGGCTGTACGACATGGGGTCGGACCAGGTCGAGGCCATCAACGCGGTATCGGGGGAGAGGTGCAACCCTCACCCGCACAACTTCTCCGACCGGATCATCCGGCCCGGTGACACCTGCTTCTTCGACATCATCCACTCGTTCAACGGTTACCGGACCTGCTACTACCGCACCATCAACGTGGGGTCCGCGACGACCGCTCAGCGTGACGCCTACACCAAAGCAAGGGAGTGGATGGATGCCGCGATCGACCTGGTGAAGCCCGGCGTCGGTACGGACACCATCGCCAAGGCGTGGCCCACCGCCCAGGAGTTCGGCTATGCCAACGAGATGGCCTGCTTCGGGCTGCAGTTTGGACACGGGCTCGGGCTCGGCCTGCACGAGCGCCCGATCATCAGCCGGCTTAACTCGCTGGACCACCCCGTGGAGATCGAGGCGGGCATGGTGTTCGCCCTGGAGACATACTGCCCCGCCGCGGACGGCTTCTCGGCCGCCCGCATCGAGGAGGAGGTCGTGGTGACCCCGGATGGTGGCCGCATCCTGACCCTCTTCCCCGCCCAGGACCTGTTCGTCGCCAACGCCTACTAGGCGGGCACAGCTCCGGCCGTCGGCCGGGGGGCCCGCCACGCCACCGAGATGAGGTCAGATGAGTGACACCGCGACCGTCGAGCAGGCCGCCGCCGAGGTTGCCGGCGTCCCGACGCAGCTGTTCATCGGCGGGTCGTGGGTAGACGCATCGGACGGGGGCAGCTTCCCCGTGCTGGACCCGTCGACGGGGTACACGCTGGCCACCGTGGCATCCGCGTCGGTGGACGACGCGCTGGCCGCGGTGGACAGCGCTCACTCCGCGCTGGCCGGCTGGCGGGCGACCGCCCCCCGGGTGCGCTCGGAGATCCTGCGCCGTGCCTGGGAGCTCATGATGGCCCAGCACGAGCACCTCGCCCGCCTGATCACCGTCGAGAACGGCAAGGCGCTGCCCGATGCCCGCTCGGAGGTGACCTACGCCGCGGAGTTCTTCCGCTGGTTCGCCGAGGAGGCCGTCCGGGTCGACGGCAGCCTGCATGAGGCGCCCAGCGGCACCAACCGCATCATGGTGCTCCGTGAGCCGATCGGCGTCTCGGTCCTGATCACGCCGTGGAACTTCCCGGCCGCGATGGCGACCCGAAAGATCGGTCCCGCGCTGGCGGCTGGGTGCACCACCATCCTCAAGCCAGCCTCGGACACACCGCTCACGGCGCTGGCTATCGCGGCGATCCTCACCGAGGCCGGGGTGCCCGACGGAGTCGTCAATGTCATCCCGTCGCGACGCTCTGGTGCCTTGGCGCACGCGCTGCTCAGCGACCCCCGGGTGCGCAAGCTGTCGTTCACCGGATCCACCGAGGTGGGCCGCGTCCTGCTCGCCGAAGCGGCGCCGGGTGTGGTCAGCTGCTCCATGGAGCTGGGTGGCAACGCACCCTTCCTGGTCCTTGCAGATGCCGACCTGGATGCGGCCGTGGACGGCGCGATGGTGGCGAAGATGCGCAACGGCGGGGAGGCCTGCACCGCCGCGAACCGCTTCTACGTGGCCACCCCGGTGGCTGCCGAGTTCTCCCGGCGACTGGCCGAGCGCATGGGGGCGCTGCGCATGGGCAGCGGTCTGGACTCCGACGTCGCGGTGGGACCGCTGATCAACCAGGAGGCCCAGACCAAGGTGGGCGAGCTGGTCGACTCGGCGCTGTCGCAGGGAGCTCGTGCCCTCACCGGCGGCGCGGTGCCCGCCGAGTCCGGCTTCTACTACCCGCCGACGGTTCTCGCCGACGTCCCCAAGGACGCGGCGATCCTGTCCGAGGAGATCTTCGGACCCGTGGCGCCCGTGGTCGCGTGCGACACCGTCGAGGAGATGATTGCGCTCGCGAACACGACCGAGTACGGGCTGGTCTCCTACGTGTACACAGCGGACCTGGCTACCGGCCTGCGGGTCAGCGAGGCGCTCGAGACCGGGATGGTGGGCCTCAACCGGCCCGTCGTGTCCGACCCGGCGGCTCCTTTCGGGGGGGTCAAGCAGTCCGGTCTAGGACGCGAGGGTGGCCACGACGGCCTGCTGGAGTTCACCGAGAGCAAGTACATCGCGGTGCAGTGGTAGGGCGGCGCACCGTCACGAGTTCGCGTCGATAGCCGCGACTACCGCGTCGGCTGTGATCGGCAGGCTGCGCACGCGCACCCCCAGCGCATCCGCGACTGCGTTGGTGATCGCAGCGGCTGTGGGGCCGATGGACGCCTCCCCGGCGCCGAGTGCGGGCTCGTCGGGTTGGTCGATGATGTCGACGGATACCCGGGGTACCTCGCTGAACCGCAGGATCGGGTAGGACTCCCACGTATCGCTGACCACCTGCGGCCCGTGGAAAGCCACGGCCTCGCGGGTCGTCCAGCTGGTGGCCTGGATGGCACCGCCCTCGATCTGGTTGACCACCCCGTCAGGGTTCACGACCTGGCCCACGTCGACCACCACGGTCAGGGCCACGACGTCCACGCTGGCCACCAGGCTCACCTGTGCGATGACTGCGCAGTAAGCGCCCATGTTCTTGTAGCGGGCGTAGCCCACGCCGAAGCCTGTCCCCTCGTCCGGCTTCCTGGCCCGACGAGCTTCCCAGCCCGCTAGCTCAGCCACCCGCTGCAGGACGCGGCGACCCCGCGGGTCACCGAGCCGGTCCAGCCGGTAGTGGACGGGGTCGTGACCGTACTGCTCGGCGATCTCGTCGATGAACCCCTCGATCGCCGTCACGTTCAGGTGTGCGCCCAGTGCACGCAGTGCCGAGGTTCGGACCGGCATGTCGGTGAGGCGGTGGACGCGCACGCGTCGGTGCGGTAGGTCGTAGCCCGGCACGGCATTGCGTCCTGCTCCCGCGCCCCGGGCCAGGGGCGGGTCCACCGCCGGCGGGATGGGTGCCCCGTCCACGAGGACCTGGGACAGGAACGCCCGCTCGGGCATCGAGCCCGGCCGGCTGGTGTGCCCGTTGGACCACACGTCGTGTGTCCACGACGTCACAGCGCCCCCGGCGTCGACCTGGGCGGAGACCTCGGCGCGCATCGCCGATCCGAAGGGTGCCCAGCTCAGCTCGTCCTGCCTGCTCCACACGACACGGACGGTGTGGTCGGGAAGCCGCACGGCCAGCCGAGCGGCATCGTAGGCGACGTCATCGGACCCGTTGTGGCCGTAGCAGCCTGCGTGCGGCACGTGCGTCACGTGCACGGACTGCTCGGGCAGGCCCAACGCCCCTGCCAGCGCCGTGCGCAGCGGGAAGACGCCTTGGGTGTGGGACCACACGCGCAGGTGGGCGCCGTCCCAGCGGGCCAGTGCGGTGGAGGTGCCGATCGAGGCGTGGGCTAGGTAGCCACGGGTGTAGGTCGACGTCAGCGTGGCCGCCGGGCGGTCCGGCCCGTCGCCGTTCAGCGGGTCCTCCCGGAGGACCTCCTCAACGGCGTCCCCCTGGAAGGCGGGTTGGGTGGCATCCAACGGCGACACCGCGGAGTTCGACCACTGCGCCCCGGCGGCGAGCGCATCAGCGGCCCACAGCGCCTGCTCCTCGCGGTCAGCCACCACTGCCAGCAGTGAGCCCTCGCGCACGACCAACCGGACCCCCGGCAGCGCTCGCACGGGCTCCAGGTCCGCGTCGAGGAGGACACACCCCCGCGACGGGGGGCGCACCATCCGCGCATGCAGCACCCCGGGCGGCTGCAGGTCGCCGATGTAGCGGTAGCGGCCCACGAACTTGGCGGGCAGGTCGAGCCGGGGCACGGACGTCCCCACAACAGGCGGCTGCTCCACCACGAGCGGGGAGGGGTCGCCAGTCGCGGAGCCACCCAGGACGTCAGTGGTCGGCAACGACCAGTAGTCCACCTCGCTGTCACCGCCCCGGAATGTCCCGTCATGCACGGTGATGTCAGCGACCTCGCACCGCAGCACCGTGGCGGCGGCCTGGAGGCACCCGGCGCGGACCTCGGCGCAGACCTGGCGGAGCGCCGCCCCCGAGTGCTGCACCGACAGGCTGCCGGAGGTGTATCCCTCATCGGGTGAGGAGACCGTGTCGGGGGGCACCATGCGGACACGCCGCAGGTCGACCGTCAGCCCCTCCGACACGATCTGTGCCAGTGCCGTCTCGATCCCCTGCCCTAGCTCGACCTTGCCGGAGCGCACCCGAACCTGGCCCGGGCTGGTGAGGTCCAGCCAGTCTCCGAGGCGCGGGTTGGCGCGCAGGGAAGGGGGCAGCGACGGTGCTGCTACGGCGTCGGTGCTCACGTCAGACCGTCCCCGCCTCACCGGTGTCCGCCACGGACCGTGAGCCTGCGTCCAGCACCGCTGCCACGATGCGGTTGTGGCTCCCGCACCGGCATAGGTGCGGATCCAGGGCGGCCCGGATCGTCGCCTCGTCGGCACTGGGGTCGTCGCGGAGAACGGCGGTGGCCGTCACATAGATGCCGGGCAGGCAGAAGCCGCACTGCCCCGCCTGGTGGCGGTCCAGTGCCTGCGCGAGGACCGTTGTGGCTCCCTCGGGCGCGAGGCCCTCCACGGTCGTGACGTCGCGGGAGGACACGGACCACACCGGGGTGTCGCAGGCCCGGACCGGTCGCCCATCGACCAGAACCGTGCACGCTCCGCACAGCCCCTGACCGCACCCGAACTTGGCGCCCGTGAGCCCCAGGTCGTTGCGCAACACGTACAGCAGCGGAGTGTCGGGGGCGCAGTCGACGGTGACGGTGACGCCGTTGACCCGCACAGTGGAGCGCCCCTGCGCCGGGTCGGGCGTGTCCATCGGTGCCGGCTACCGCTCCGCGTCGTCGGCGGCGCTGAGCCCGTCGTCGACGGGGACGTTCTCCGGCGTCAGCTCGATCCCCGACAGCATCGCCTGCAAGGTGAGCAGAACGCCGAAGTCCTCCGCGGAGTGGCCGAGGGCGATCGTTGCCTGGACTGGCTCGCGCGCGGCCGCGACCACGGGCATCGGGACGCCGAGCTGGTCACCCAGCGCGAGGCCGAGGTCGAAGTCCTTGCGCAGCAGGACAGGGGTGAAGGTGGGGGTCCAGTCCAGGTTCACAAACGCTGGGCTCTTGTACCGGGTGAACATCGACCCCATGACGCTGTTGTTCATGAACTCCAGGAACGCCGAGCGGGACACGCCGCCCTTCTCGGCCAGGACGGTGATCTCCGCGAGGTTCTGCGTCACGACGCCCAGCATGAGGTTGTGGCAGATCTTGACCAGTCGGGCGCGCTCACCCTCGCCGACGTAGGTGACGTGCTGCCCCAACTCGTCCAACAGGGGTCGCACCGCGTCGAAGGCTGCCTGGTTGCCCGAGCAGACAAGGCTCAGCAAGCCCGCCTTGACGACCTTGCCGTTCCCGCTGACCGGCGAGGCGAGGAACTCCACTCCGGCCGACTCCGCCGCGGCGCGTGTCTCGGCGGACGCGTCCATGGACACCGTCGAGCAGTCGACGAGGAACTGCGGCCGGGCCGATCCCGACAGCAGCTGCTCGACCACCTGGTGCAGGTCCTTCGACGTGGAGACCATCGTGAAGACGACGTCGCAGCTGGCGAGGTCAGCGACCTCGTCGACGACCGTCACGCCGTGCTTCTCCAGCGCCTCTGCCTTGGACCGCGTCCTGTTCCACGCCGACACGCTGTACCCGGCCTTCGCCAACCGGGTGGCCAGGGGCGCTCCCATTCGCCCAGTGCCAATCCAGCCGACAACCTTGGGCGACGTGGCAGAACTCATCGGAAGCCCGATCTCTTGGTAGGGGGTCCGCATTCATGGACGTGCGGAGCAGCTCCGCAATCGATTGTATTGTATCGTGCCCAGCCACTAGGAACCTGTCAAGCGCCCCGACCTAAGGAGCCGGTAGATGGCCGTTCGGGTGCGTATAGGCGTCTTCAGCCCCTCGATCGTGGCGGAGCTGGCCACCCGCGAGGGGATCTTCGCCGACGCAGGGCTTGAGGTGTCTACGCACCCGGTCGCGTCGTCACCGGAGGCATTCCGGTCGCTGTACTCCGGGGAGCTGGATGTCCTGGTGACCAGCCCCGACAACGTCGTCGCCTACCGGTTCAACACCGGCAACCCGCTGGGTCGCCGCCTCGACGCCCAGATCCTTGCAGGGCTCGACCGGGGCCTGGGACTGTCCTTGATGGCGGCGGGTGACGTCGCATCCGTGGCTGACCTCCGTGGGGCAGACCTGGCAGTCGATGCCCCGGAGACGGGGTTTGCCTTCGCCCTGTACGCGCTGCTGGCACAACACGGAATGGTCGAGGGGGCCGACTACCGCGTCTCCAGCCTGGGAGTCACCCCGCGCCGACGCGCAGAACTGGTCGCCGGGAGAACCCGCGCGACCATGCTCAATGCGGGCAGTGACCTGATTGCGCAGGAGCAGGGCTGTACGCGGCTGCTGCGGGTCAGTGAGGCGCTGGGCCCCTACCTGGGCAGTGTGCTCGCCGCGCCTGAGGGCTGGTCCGCTGAGGACCCTGACCGGGCGGATGCCCTTCTGAGCGCGTGGGCGCTGGCGAGCCGCCGAGTCGTGGCCCCGGACGCGGTTGCACAGGTCAGCGCCCTTGCCGGTTCACTGCTGGGGTGTTCCCCGGAAGTGGCGCAGGCCTTCGTCGCGACTCTGGCGGACCCCAGCGAGGGTCTGGTCGTGGACGGAGGCGTGGACCAGGTGGCGCTGCAGACCGTGCTCAACCTCAGGACGAACAGGGGCGGGTTCGACTCGTTGGTGAGCCCCACCGCCCAGACGGTGCGGGACCTCGGTCTGCTTCGAGCAATGTGATCATGCGGTGGCCGCGCTGGCGAGGTGTTCGGCGAGCCAGTCGCCGGCCAGCGGCTTGTACAGGTAGGGCAGGTTGTTGCACACGTGATTGCCCTCCTCGTACATGACGAGCTGAGCGTTAGGCGCCTCGGCTACCACCCGCTCCGCCTGCTGGTACGGCACGAGTCTGTCCAACCGCCCGAAGATGACGAGGAGCGGCTGGGTGAGCTCACCGAGCCTGCCCTCGAGGGTCATCGAGTCGGCGATCTTGCGAGCGCCGTCCTCGGTGTCTGCGTGGGAGTAGGCGATGAAAGCGCTACGGCTGATGCCGGGCCGAGTATCGAAACGGCTGCCCGACTCGTATGGCCCGCCCACGGTCACCGCCGCCACAATGCGATGGTCTGCTGCCGCCGAGCGCGCCGCGTAGTAGCCGCCCATGCTGACGCCTACGACCCCCACTTTGGAGGTGTCCCAGTCGCTGCGCGCCTGCAGCACGTCCAAGGTCGCCGAGGTGGCCACCTCGTAGTCAGCCCTGAGCGGGAAGTCGTAGCCGCCTTCTCCCTGGCCGGGGCCATCGAGAGCGAACGTGGCCATGCCGCGCGCCAGGAAGTTGTTCTCCCAGTGGAAGAACTCCTCCTTGGTGGAGTCGAGACCCGGGAGGAGCAGCACCAGTGGAGGGCGAGCGACACCCTCGGGCTTGCGGAAGTTGCCGACCAAGTGGGATCCCTCGAAGGGGATCTCGACTCTTTCGGCTGAGGGGTCGAGGTAGCGGTGGGCCTTCCTCAGCGCCGCGACGGACTTCTCCGTGGCGGAACGGTGCCTCTCCATGTCCAGTACCCACACGAACTTCGCAAAGTGGTAGCTGAGTGCGGCCCGCAGCCACGCCTCTCCCGCGGTGAGGTGCCTGCCACTGTCCTCTGCCGCCGTGGCAAGGCCCGCGTGCATATCCCCGTTGGCGCACCACGCGTCAAGCCAGTCCGCCCAGTGCTCGAGGCTTCCGGTCACTCGGCGGAAGTCATTCGGGTCCACGCCCTGGGTGGTGAACCGCGGGGCCCAGTGGGCGATCGCAGACTCGATATCGGCGTCCGGCATGGCGGGGCTCCTTGGTCGTGGGCGTGGGAGTTTTAGCCCTTCAGCTGTGCCGCGAGCCAGTCCGCCATGTACGAGCGAGACTCGTACGGGTGGTTGGTGACGCCATGGTTGCCGTCGGGGTACATGACCAGCTGGGCGCCAGGTGCCTCGGCTGCCAGGCGCTCCGCATGGTGCGCCGGCAGCAGACGGTCCCGCGCTCCATGCACGACGAGCAGGGGTCGAGTGGCGAGCGGGGCCGCGTCCACCAGCGTCAGCGTGGCCGCTTTCGCTCGTGCCTCGTCCGGGTTGGAAGCGCCGGAGCGCTGCTGGAACGCCGCACGCGTCAGATCGGGAAGGCTGTCCCAGTCCCAGTCGAAGTTGTACGCCCCGCACAGTGCGACCGTGGCCTTCAGTCTCGGCTCGTACGCGGCTGCTCGTCCCGCGTAGTAGCCGCCGAGGCTCACGCCGAAGAAGCCGATGCGGTCCGGGTCCACATCGTCACGCGTCAGCAGCCAGTCGACTGCTGCGGTTGCCACCTTCTCGTAGGCGGGTTCGATGGGCAGTGCGTACTCGGACTCTCCCTGGCCGGGTCCGTCGATGGCGACGGTCGCCAAACCGCGGGTCAGCAGGTAGTCGGCTGTCGCCTGCAGCTCCTCCTTTGTGGAGTCCAGACCCGGCGCCATCAGCACGGTCGGGTGGGGCCCGGGCCCGGCAGGAGTCCGCACGTATGCGGGCAGGATGGTGTCTCCGTAGGGGATTTCGGCCCTGACCGCCGCGGGCGATAGGCCCGAAGCCCCCTGTGCGAAGGCGCGTACCGCGCGCTCATGGGCGGCTCGCTGCTCCCGCATGTCATCGACGAAGACGAACTTGCCCCAGTGCCAGCACAACCCAGCCCGCCGCCATGCGCCCGCGGCCGTCTCGAGGTCTCCGCTGCTCTGGGCTTGCTTCGCGAGGTCCTCGTAGTGCTCCGCAGTGGCACCCCACTCTCTGCACCACTGGTCCCACGACGAGATCCGCGACAAGGTGGAGACGAAGTCTGGGTAGTCCGTGCCGTTAGCGATGAACCGGGGAGCCCAGTGCGCCGTTGCGCTTGCGACACGCTCGTCGACAGGGGTGCTACTCGGGCTGGATGTCATGTCACGCGACCCCGATGCAATCGGTTGTACTCCTACGGGGCCCCAAGAATTGTGTTCGGCGGCGCAAGGTGTCAAGGGGCAGTTTGCCAGTGCCAGCGATCCCTACCGGCTCCTGCTCCGGCTGCGGTAGCGTGAGCGCTCCTTCGGAGATGAGCGTAGGTGGCCCAGTGACGACCCGTGCGGTCCCGGTGCGCAGATCGTCGACGCTGGAGTCGGGATCTGCAGACCCCGCGCCCGGGTCGCTGCCAGCGAGAAGCGTCGGTTCGCGTGGCCAGCGGAGCGCGGCACCCCGCCTTCGGGACGTTGCCGACGCGGCAGGAGTCCACCCGTCGACAGCCTCCCGTGCGCTCAACGACGAGACCGCGGGCATGGTGCAAGCCGAGACCCTGGAGCGGGTCCGTCGCACTGCGCGCGAGATGGGGTACCGGGTCAACGGCATGGCCCGTGCGCTGAAGACGCACCGGTCGATGTCTATCGGAATGATGGTGCCGGACATCACCAACCCGTTCTTCCCACCAGCTGTCCGCGGAGCTGAGGAGGCTCTGGCGAACGCGGGGTACTCGCTACTGCTGTCCAGCAGCAACAACGACAACGAGCGAGCCAAAGACCAGCTGGACGCCATGATCGAGGCGAGGGTGGATGGCCTGCTCCTCGCCATGGTGCGCCGGCGCGACCCGATCATCGACCGCGTCGTGGCTAGCGGTATCCCCGCGGTCTTGTTCAACCGCACTGCCGATGGGAGCGGGATCTCCTCGGTGGTCCCCGACGACGCCAAAGGGTCACGGCTAGCGGTCACCCACCTGGCCGAATTGGGGCACAGGACCATCGGTCTCGTCGTGGGGCCGCTGTACACCTCAAATGGAGATCGGCGACTGCGAGCGTTCCAATCGGCCACAAGTCGGCTGGGCCTAACCGCACACGTCGTGGAGGCGAAGGCTTTCGACGAGGAGTCCGGGTACAGCGCCGCCCTGCAGCTGTTCGAGGAGACCCCTGCGGTGACGGCCGTCGTGGCTGGCAATGATCTGCTGGCTTTGGGGGTTATCGATGCGGGGGTCGAGCTGGGGCGCGAATGCCCACGCGACGTGTCCGTGGTCGGATTCAACGACATGCCGCTCGCTGGGCGTCTGCAACCTCCCCTCACCACGGTGTCGGTTCCCGAGCTGGAACTAGGACAACTTGCTGCGGACTGCCTCCTCAAGGCAATCGGTGATCCGGATCAGCCGGCAGTCCGGATCCTCGTCCCCGTGCAACTGATCGTCCGCGGCTCGACCGCCCCTGTTGCGCGCGCAGCACCCTGACGGCGTCTGCCCTGATGCTTGACAAGCGGACGGGTGGCTGGTCTAGGGTGACGTGCAATCGATTGCACTAGGAGTACACCTGTGAGTCCGAGGCGTGCCGCCGCGCTTGCGTTGTGCTCGTGCATGAACGTCCCGGGCGCCGGGGGGGCGTCGTGATCCGTCATGGCGGTGCGCTCCTAACACAGCTGCTCATTGATCACGGTGTCCGCGTGGTGTTCGGACTGCCGGGCGGTCAGACGCTTGCCCTGTACGACGGCATCTGCGCCCGTCCGGGTGAGATCCACCACCTGCTCGTCCGTGACGAGCGGACGTCGGCCTACGCCGCCGACGCGTACGCCAGGATGACCGGCCGGGTGGGCGTGTGTGACGCCACTGTCGGCCCGGGGACTGCGAAGTTGCCCTCGGGCCTGTCCGAGGCACTTGGGTCGTCGATCCCCGTTGTGGCTCTGGTCAGTGAGCTGCCGGCCAGGATGGCCCCACATCGCTACCGCGGCGCGGTATCCCAGGCGCTGGACCAGCAGGCCCTCTTGGCCCCCGTCACCAAGTGGCTGGCGACGGTCCCTGACGCGGCGACGATGCCTGCCCTGGTGGAGCAGGCCTTCCGTGAGGCGACCACCGGACGGCCGGGTCCCACCGCGCTGTTTCTTCCTCAGGATGTGCTGGATGGGCCGGTTCCCGACCATCTGTCGGCGGAGCTCACCGGGGACGTGACGGCCGCGGTGCGCGCCAACCGGGCGCGCTTTGGGCGCTTCCCAGCATTCCGTCCGCATCCGGAGGCTGAGGACGTCAAGGCTGCCGTGGCGGCGCTGGGCGAGGCCTCGAGGCCCGTCCTGCTCGCCGGCGGCGGAGTGCTGTCCTCGGGGGCTCAGGAGCAGCTGCTCCGCTGCGCGGAGCTGCTGTCCTGCGCCGTTGTCACCTCGCTGTCCGGCAAGGGCGCCATCGCTGAGGACCATCCGCTGGCACTGGGAGTGGTGGGCGGCATGGGAACCCCGGCCGCCGCCGACGCGCTGGACGAGGCAGACGTCGTGCTCATGGTCGGCACCAAGGCGGGCAGCGGCCCCACGGCGAGTTGGCAGCGTCCTCGACGCGACCAGACGATCGTGCACATCGACGTCGACCCGGCGGAGTTGGGACGGGCCTACCCCGGGACGATTCCGGTCCTCGCGGACGCGCGGGCCGGGCTCGCTGCGGTTAGCGACCTTCTGCAGGCCACGACACGGCCCGACCGCTCCGAGTGGGCAGCCACGATCGCTGACCATGCCGCCAGCTGGCGGGGTACCCGAGATGCTGAGCGGCGCAGCAGCGAGCGGCCCGTGCATCCACAGCGGGTCCTTGGCGAGCTTGAGAAGCTGCTGACCCCCGACGACGTGGTGGTCTGCGACGCGAGTCTGGCCAGCGGGTGGGCCGGGGTCTTCCTTGAGCAGCGCTGGGCCGGCCGCAGTGTGGTCATGCCACGGGGTCAGGCCGGCCTGGGGTTCGCGCTGCCGGCGGCCATCGGTGTCGCCGTCGCGAAGCCGAAGGGGCGCACCGTGGTCCTCACTGGTGACGGGGCGCTGGGGTACGCCGTCGGAGAGTTCGCCACCGTCATGGAGCAGCGGTTGCCGATCACGGTCCTGGTTCTCAACAACAGCTCGCTGGGCTGGATCCGCTGGTACCGAAGGATCACCTTCGAGCGGGACTGGGAGTCGGAGGACTTCGCCGACGTCAATTTCGGTGCCGTAGCCCAGGCGTACGGCTGGCACGCGGAGCGAGTGGAAGATCCCGACGCCGTCTATGCAGCGGTGTCTGGCGCCCTCCAACACGAGGGGCCTGCGCTCGTCGACATCATCACGGAGACCTGGCAGACGCCCGTGGCGGGTCACCGTCGCGCACTCAGCACGGGCACCACATCCGGATACGGAGGCTAACGTCCATGCCACGCCACCCTGAACGGCAGATCGAGCGGTTGAGCCAGCCGCACGCCGCACGATTGATCTCCGGGAGCGGCGTGGCCGTTGTCGTCGCGGGCAGCGTCGAGCAGCACGGGGGCCATCTCCCGCTGGGTACGGACCTGTTCGCCGCACTGTCCATTGGGGAGCGGGTCGCTGAGCGACTGGACACCGCTGTGGTCAGCCTGGGGTCGGTGGGCGTCGCTCACTACCACGGAGCGTGGCCGGGCGGACTCACGCTGCGCCCGGAGACGTTGATCTCTGTGTTCGTGGACCTGGCTGCCGGTCTTCAGGACGCCGGGGCCGACCGCCTCCTCCTGGTGAACTGGCACGAGGGCAACTCAGCGACCTTGCGACTCGCGGCGGACCGCGCACAGCGCGAGCTCGGTGTCCAGGTGGTCATTGCCGAGTCCCATGTGATCACCCACCGCTCCTTCCCCGAGGAGATGGAGTTCACCCACGCGGGCTCGATGGAGACGTCAGCGGTACTCGCCTACGATGCGTCGCTGGTTCACCTGGACCGGGCAACGCCGGCGAGCGACCGCGTGCACGGAGACGAGGCCCACGCGCTGTACCGACAGCCGGACGTCTACCCCGTGATGAGCGACTTCCACTCCGTGGCAAGCACAGGGTGGTACGGCAGTCCCGAGACTGCCAGCCAGGAACGGGCTGAGGAGATCGCGGAGTACGTCGCAGACCATGTCGTGCGGCGCGCAATGGAGATCTGGGAGGCGCTCGGCATCGCGGGGGGGCCAGGCCCGGTCGGGTTCGTTCCGGCTGAGGCGCCCGCAGGAGCCCTGTGATGACGGCACCGGTGGGAACCATGCGCGCGGCCGTCCTGGCGGACTTCGGATCCTTGGACCTCGCGGAGGTTCCTGTACCCGTCCTGGAGCATGGCGAGGTCTTGTGCAAGGTCCTGGCGTGCGGCCTGTGCGGCACCGACCTCAAGATCGTCAACGGGGGGTTCCGCGGTACGTGGCCGCCTGAACTGCCCTTTGTGATCGGCCACGAGTGGTCGGGGCAGGTGGTGGCGCTGGGCCCGGGGACGGAGCGCAGCGGTCTCGCGGTCGGGGACCGGGTGGTCGCGGAGAACCATGCAGGGTGCGGCGCGTGCAGCCTGTGCCGCGCCGGCCGGTACAACCTATGCGAGCGAGTGCGTGAACCAGGCTTCAAGCTGTACGGGCACACTGCGCCCGGCGCTCTGGCTGACTACGCGGCGCGACCTGCTGTCGCGGTCCACAAGATTCCCGACTCGGTGAGTGACACGGCTGGGGCACTGGTGAACCAGGCGGCGCTCACCGTGCACGCAGCCCGCCGCGTCAACCTTCGGCCGGGCTCGTCCGCGGTGGTGTTCGGTCCGGGGCTGCTCGGGCTGCTGATGCTGCAGGTGGCGCGAGCGGCCGGCGCGACCACTGTCATCACCGTGGGACGCGGGCAACGGCTGACCACTGCCCTAGAGGTGGGAGCCTCGGCGGTCGTCGACTACGAGGGGGGAGACCCCGTCGCCCAGGTGCGCGCCCTGACCGGGGGCCGCGGGGCGGACTACGTCTTTGACTGCTCAGGCAATGCCTCGGTCGTGGAGCAGCTGCTGCGCAGTGCCCGCCGCGGCGGATCAGTCGCCCTCCTGGGGCTGACCGGCGGGGCAGTGGCCCAGATGCCGGTGGACCTTCTGGCCTTGGACGAGCTCGACGTCCTGGGCGTGCGGTCTAGCCCGAACGCCTATCCCGCGACTATCGAGCTCATCGCCTCCGGCGCAATCCAGACCGAGCCGCTGACTCGCGACATCTACCGCCTCGAGGACGTAGCTGCCGCCTTCGCGGCGCTCGAGAGCCGCAGCGTCATTCGGCCCATCGTGGTCATGTGACCTGACGGTGGCCATCATCCCAGGCGGCGTCATCGGTGCGCCGGTAACGCCCTTCACCCCGGACGACGAGGTGGACCTGCCCAGGCTGGCTGAGTTGTGCGACCAGATGGTCGCGGACGGCCTGCACGGCGTGGCGCTTCCGCTGCACACGGGGGAGTCGGTGAGCCTGTCTGTGCAGGAGCGGCGTGCCGTCGTGGAGTGCGCCGCAGAGGCCATCGCCGGGCGGGTCCCGATGCTCGTGCACGTGAGCATGCCGGGGACGCGCGAGGCGGTGGCCCTCGCCCAGCATGCCGAAGGGGCGGGAGCGTCCGCAGTCATCGCCGTTACCCCGTACCACTGGCGACCGCCCGCACAGGGCCTAGAGCAGCACTACCGCTCTCTGGCAGCGGCGGTCTCGATCGGTGTCATGGCCTACAACTTCCCAGCGCGACTAGGCGTGAGCCTCGCGCCCGAGACCCTTGAACGACTGATCGAGGCGTGCCCGAACTTCGTGGGAGTCAAGGACGCCAGCTACGACATGCAGGCGTTCACGGAGGCCTGTCGCCGGACATCGGGGCTGCGTCCGGCCTTCGCCATGATGACCGGGGTCGAGTACCTGCTCCCCTCGATGGCCGTCGGCGGCGCAGGCTGCTTCTCCCCGATGGCAGCACTCGCCCCCGCGCTCGTCCTCGATCTGTGGGCCGCCTGCGTGGCGCACGACCGGGAGAGGGCCCGCCAGCTACAGTACGTGGCGTCCGCCCTGTGGCACCTGTTGCGCGAGCTCGGCTATCCGGCGTCGGTGAAGGCCGCCCTGGCTCAGCGGGGCGCGCCGGTCGGGTCTGTCCGGTCGCCCCTCACCGACCTGTCCCCGAGCGCGCAGGAGCGTCTCGCGGCGGGCCTGGAGCAGCTTCTGGGCGCTCAGTGACCGTTCCCAGCGGGCCGGCGCGGCGGGATCGTGTCCTTCACGTAACCCAAATGTGACGACTATGTATTGACACACGGAGGCGTGGCTCCTAGTTTCCTGCAAACGATTGTTGTCCAGGTAAGGGCCAGATCAGTCCGACCGCGAAGTCACCAGGAGGTTGACCGTGGAAAGTGCTCGATCCGTGAGGCCAGGATCGCTCGGGGGGGCCCGGCGACACCGCCTTGTGACGGGGGGTGTAGGCGCGGTCGCACTGATGGTCGGTGTGGCTGCGTGCAGCTCCTCAGGCAGCTCGTCCGCGGGGGGGAGCTCGTCCCTTCCTGCGTCCTCGACCCCGATTACCGTCGGCGTCTCAGTCTCGCTGTCCGGTGACTTCTCCAGTGACGGGCTGGCCACCAAGCAGGGCTACGAGACCTGGGCCGCCTACACCAACGCGCACGGGGGGATCCTCGGCCACCAGGTCCAGATGGTCTTCCTCTCCGACGGCTCCAGCCCCACCCAGGTGGTGACCAACTACCAGAAGCTGATCAACGTCAACAAGGTCAACTTCACCCTCGGGCCGTACTCGACCCTGCTGACCAAGCCCGCTGCGGTCATCACCAACCGCTACGGCTACGTCCTTCTCGAAGGCATCGGCGGTGGGCCATCGGTCTTCACCCAGGGGCTGAAGAACGTCTTCGACGTCAGTGCGTCCGCCACCTACCAGATGGTGACCCTGGCCAAGTGGATCGCGGCGACCCAGCCGAAGCAGCCCGTCGCCTACGCGACGATGGACGACCCGTTCATCAAGCCGACCACCGACGGTGCCCGGGACTACCTCACCGCGCACGGCTTCACCAGCGCGGTCTACAAGGTGTACCCGCTCGAGACGACGGACTTCACCCCCATCGCCTCCGCGATCGCGGCCTCCGGTGCCAAGATCGCGATCCTGGGGACCATGCCCCCGGATGGCTACGCCTTCATTCAGAACTTCATCCAGGACAAGTACAACCCGCAGATTCTGGCGGAGGCGTCGGGACCTGACCAGGGACAGCAGTTCGTCAAGGCGGTCGGTGCCTCCAACACCGGCGGCATTATGGTCCCCAACACCTGGTACCCGGGCTCGACCTTCTACCAGAACTCCGGGATGGTGGCCCAGTACATCAAGATGTTCGGAGGCACCCCCGACGCCATCAGTGCTGATGTCGCCGAGGCGTTCTCCGCAGGTCAGGTGCTCAACCAGGCAGTGACCCACAACCGGTCGCTGAGCAACTCCGAGCTCCAGACCACGCTGCACTCCGGCATCACCTTCCAGAGCGTCCAGGGTCCTGTCACTTTCGGGTCGGACGGACAGAACATCGGAGCGACGCCGTACATGTTCCAGTGGCAGAAGGGCAACTTCGTGCCCGTGCTGCCGACCGGCAGCGCCGACATCAAGCCGGTCCTGTTCCCGAAGCCCCCGTGGGGCTCCAACGGCTGACATCTAGCCAGGTCACTTGCACGGGCCGGTTCGTCTCGACCAATGGGGGTCGCGGCGGACCGGCCCGTGTGAGGGGCCAGAAAGTCTCCGACCGAAGCGCGCTTCCCCGGGTAGGCACAGGAGAGTGACTTGCTAATCACCCAAGCCGTCATCGACGGCATCTTGGTGGGGGCCTTCTACGCCCTCATGGCTGCGGGCTTGACCCTGGTCTTCGGTGTGATGGACATCGTCAACTTCGCTCAGGGTGCGCTGGTGGTCCTCGGCGCATACCTCAGCTACGCCATCGTGTCGCACGTGAATATCGACCCGTTCCTCACCTTGATCGTCACGGTCCCAGCGGAGGCCCTCCTCGGGGTGGCGGTGTACTACCTGCTGATCAAGCCGATCAAGCGCGACCGCACCGTCATGTCCCTGCTGGTGATGTTCGCGGTGGCGACCCTGGTGGAGGGTGCGCTGGACCTGATCTTCACGTCCAACCTCGTGCAGATCCCCACATCGTTCGCCAACTCTTCGATCCAGGTTGGCAAGCTGATCTTCCCGACGGTGTACCTGTACTCCTTCGCGCTCAGCGTGGTGCTCCTCGCGGGCCTGTACCTGCTTCTCTACCGTTCCCGCTTCGGACGCAGCCTCCGCGCCTCCATGCAGAACCCCGTAGCCGCCCGCTTGATCGGCATCGACACCGACCGGGTGTCTGCGATCACCCTGGGGATCGGCGTGGGCCTGGCGGCGGCGGGCGGCATGATCTTCGGAACGACGAACTCCTTCAACGCGGCCAGCTCCTACGACCTCATTTCCCGGCTGCTGGTCATCGTGATCCTGGGTGGCTTCGGCAGCATCGGGGGTGCGCTGGTGGCTGCGATGCTGATGCTGGTCATCCAGGACGTTGTCGCGGTCGTCTGGTCCCCGGTGTGGGGGCAGACCGTGTTCTACGTCGCCCTGTTCGTCGTCCTGCTCCTGCGTCCACAAGGTCTCTTCGGAAAGCAAGGGGTGCGTGCCCAATGAGTACTGCAACGAGCAGTGCCGCACCGAGCGGCACGGCCGCGAGCAAGGTGCCACCCCCCTACGAGCTCCCAGCGGCGGTGCGGTTCGGCGCGCTGGCAGTCGTCGTCGCGTTCGCGCTGGTGTTTCCGTTGATCTTCCCGAACCCAGCAGTCACTACCATCGCGGTCTTCGCGCTGATGTTCACCCTGGCGGTCTCCGGGTGGAACATCTTCTCGGGGTACTCCGGCTACATCGCGCTGGGCGGCGCCGTGTTCTACGGGGTGGGCCAGTACACCTCCGCCCTGCTGATCATCCACCTCAACGTGACCCCAGGCTGGGCGGAGTTCTATCTGCTACCGGTCTCCGGCGTCGTCGCAGTGATCATCTCTGTCCCGCTGGGCTGGCTGCTCCTGCGGGTGCGCAAGCACACGTTCATCGTCCTGACGATCGCCTCGATGTTCATCTTCCAGCTGTTCGCGTTCAACTGGCGCGGGCTGACAGGTGGCTCGCAGGGCCTGACCGTGCCGCAGCCTCTGTGGCAGGGCAGCTACTTCAACCAGCCCTTCTACTATGTGGCGCTCGGGTCGGCGGCGATCGCTATCGCCGCTTCATGGTTCGTGCGCCGATCGAAGTTCGGGCTGGGCCTGTTGGCGATCCGAGACGACGAGGACCGCGCGCGCAGCCTGGGGGTGAACACCAAGCGCACCAAGCTGGTGGGCTTTGCCATCTCGGCGTTCTTCCTTGGGATGGCGGGAGCGATCTACGCCCCCTTCGTCGGGTCGGTGTTCCCCCAGTTCGCCTTCGACCCCACTTTCGACCTGGCGATGGCCGTCATGGCGTTCACGGGCGGCCTGGGCACCATCGTGGGACCGGTGCTCGGAGCGATCTTCATCGAGTCGTCTCAGCAGTACTTCCAGCTGCAGTACGGCCAGGACAACGTCTTCCTGCTCATCTACGGCGCCCTGTTCGTGCTCGTCCTTCGTTTCCTGCCTGACGGGATCGTGCCGAGCCTGAGCCGACGCTGGCGTGACCGCGTGGCAGCACGCGCCTCCGCACAGTCCGCACCACCCACGACGGGGATCTCTGCGGGGGCCCCCGTGTCCGTTTCCGCTCAGCAGGGAGAGTTGCTCAAGTGAGCCTTCTGACGGTCAACGAGGTGCGTAAGTCCTACGGCGGAGTCAAAGCCCTCGGCGGATGCACCATGTCTTTCGCCGACGGGGCGATCAACGGCCTCATCGGCCCCAACGGGTCGGGAAAGACCACGCTGTTCAACGTCGTCACGGGCTATGAGAAGCCCGACTCGGGCAGCGTGCAGTTCCGCGGGCAGGACATGACGGGGGCGTCGCCCGACCAGGTGTTCGCGGCCGGGATCGGGAGGACCTTCCAGCTCACCCGCATCTTCTCCAAGCTGTCCGTGCTGGAGAACGTCCACGTCGCGGCCCAGCGCAAGGGGGCGATGAGCCAGCTGAAGAGCTGGACGACGGGGTCGGAGCACGAGCGCGCGGTCGAGGCCCTGGACTTCGTCGGCCTCACCCGGCTCTCCCGGGAGCCCGCGGGCAGCCTGTCCTACGGGCAGCAGAAGCTGCTGGAGTTCGCGTTCATCATGGTGGCGCAGCCCTCCGTCATGCTGCTGGATGAGCCGGCGGGTGGGGTCAACCCGAGCTTGCTCAAGCACCTTGCCGGCCGGATCAAGGCGCTGAACGACGAGGGCGTGACGTTCATCATCGTCGAGCACGACATGGAGTTCGTGATGGGCCTCTGCGACCAGGTGTCGGTGATGAACAACGGCACCGCGCTCATGGAGGGCCCCCCCGACGAGGTCCGCTCGAACCCAGCGGTACTCGAGGCGTACCTCGGCAGCGACCTGACGGAGGACGAGTGACATGCTGACGCTGTCCGGAGTGGTTGCTGGCTATGGCGGGGGGGACATCCTGCGAGGGGTGGACCTCACGGTGCAGAAGGGCTCGATCACCTGCGTGGTGGGACCCAACGGGGCGGGTAAGTCCACGCTTCTCAAGGTCGTCAGCGGGCTGCTGCGTCCGCGGTTGGGGACCCTGACCTTCCAGGGCTCGGAGATCGGTGGCAAGTCCCCGCAGGCCGTGCTCAAGGCCGGCATCGTCCAGGTGATGCAGGCACGCAGCTTGTTCCCGGAGCTCACCGTGCGGGACAACATCGAGCTGGGCGCCTTCCTGGAGAAGGACCAGGCCGTGGTGCGTAGCCGGTTTGACGACGTGGTGGACCAGTTTCCGATGGTGAAGGACCGGCTGGCGGACCGGGCGGGGTCCTTGTCAGGCGGCCAGCAGCGCACGGTGGAGTTCGCCCGCGCGCTCATGCTGGACCCCGCGCTGGTGGTCCTGGACGAGCCGTCCATGGGTCTGGAGCCGAAGGCCGCTCGCGCGATGTACGGGTACATCCGGCAGATGCAGCAGAACGGCCGCACGGTGCTCTTGGTTGAGCAGAACGTCCGCGCCGGCCTCGAGCTGGCCAGCCACGGGGTGGTCCTCGAGGCGGGCAGGGTGCGGCTGGAAGGCACCGGCGCGGAGGTCCTGCACAACCCGCAGATGCGTGTGCTGTACCTGGGAGGAACCCTCGAGGAGGGAGCCGAGGAAGCGGTCGTTGCCGATCCCAGCGTCTAGGCACGTCGAGGAGCCACCGTGGACCTGTCGCTCACCTCGTCGCAGCAGGAGCTCGTCGCTGCGACGCGTGAGTACGCACAGCGGGTCCTCAAGCCCGCCCGCGGGCGCCTTGAGTCGCTGAGCAGGCCGGAGGACTTCCCGTACGACCTGATGCGTGAGGGCACCGCGCTGGGCCTGAAGTCTCTCCCGCTGCCCAGCGAGCTTGGTGGCCGGGACGCCGACATGCACACGCAGTGCCTGGTGGCGGAGGAGCTCGCCGCGGGTGACCTGTCGTCCGCGTACTTCTTCCGTCACTACTGGCGGTTCGCCCGCATCGTGCCGCGGCTGCCCCCGGCCGTGCGCGCCCTCGTGGTGCGGGGGATCGCCGACGACGAGAGGTTCGTGCCCGCCAGCGCGAGCACGGAGCACCAGGCGGGGAGCGACAACGCGCTGCCCTACGACGCGCCCGGTCATGGAGCGATGCTGTCCGCCGTTCGCGACGGGGACGACTGGGTGCTGAACGGGACCAAGGCGATGATCACGAACGCGGGGATCGCCACCTTGTACTTCGTCCTGGCGCGCACCGACCCGTCCGTGGGGATCCGGCGCGGGGCGACCATGATCGCGGTCCCTGCGCCGCGGGCGGGGCTGCGGGTCGGTCCGTTGTACGACAAGCTCGGGCAGCGGGGGTCTCCCCAGGCTGACGTGACCTTCGAGGACTGTCGCGTCCCGGCCGAGTACGCCCTCAGCGAGCCCGGCGCGGGCTACGCCTCAACTGAGAAGGGGCTCACGGCGGCGAACGTGACGAACGCTGCGATGTGTCTCGGGGTTGCCCGCGCGGCCTACGAAGAGGCACTGGACTGGGCGACGACGCGCGTCCAGGGCGGGAAGACCATCTACGAGCACCAGCTTGTGGCCCATGACCTGGGCCGGATGCGGATGCTCATCTCCGCGGCCCGTGACCACCTTCACGCGGTCGCCTGGGAGTACTCCCACCGGGCCAACTTCAGCCCGCAGCGTGCGTGGGAAGTGCGGGTGTTCAGCTCGGAGGTCGCCATCGAGGTGACACAGAAGGCCATGTTCCTCTTCGGCGGGTGGGGCATCATGAGTGGTTTCCCCGTGGAGCAGCTGGTCAGGGACGCGTTGACGCTGACGCACGGCAACGGCACCAACGAGCTGATGACGATGCGCCTGGGAACTGCCCTGGCGGAGGACCACCGCGCCGCCGCTGCGGTGGGGAGCGACGGGCAGGACGTGTTGACGGGAGCGGGCCGGTGACCGACGACCGCTTGGAGTCGATGTACCGCCGCTTCACATGGCGGATCTTGTCCAACTCCGTGAGCCCCTGGGAGTTCGAGCAGCTCAAGGCGAACATCACCGACTACGAGCAGTGGTGCGCCAGCTGGAGCGAGCTGGCTCAGGAGCACCTCAGGCGTGGGGACGACGCCGCGTCGGCGGGGGCCCGGCGCACCGCAGGCGACGCGTACATCCGAGCGGGCCTGTGCTACCACTGGGCCAACTTCATGTTCACCCACGACCAGGGCCAGTTCGTCGCGGCTCTCCAGGGCGCGGCCGAGGCCTGGCGCAGGGCGGCCCCTCTGCTGAGCCCCCCCATGGACCTGCTGAGCGTGGACTTCGAGGGGGTGCGGCTGCCGGGGTACCTGCAGGTGCCGACGGGCGTGGCCCGACCCCCGCTCGTCCTCCTGCTGCCGGGGGCGGACTCCAACAAGGAGGAGCTCTTCGACCTTGCCCAGCACATCCTCAGGCGTGGCCTCGCAGTAGCCGCGTTTGACGGGCCGGGCCAGGGACCGGTGAGCCTCGAGATGAAGATGCGCCCCGACTACGAGCGCGCTGTCCAGGCCATCCTGGACCACCTCCTGGTGCGCTCCGACGTGAACCCTGAGCGGGTTGCCGTGGGCGGGATCTCCTACGGTGGGCTGTTCGCCCTGCGCACCGCGGCCGTCGACCCACGGGTGCGGGCCGTGGTGTCGATCTCCAGCTGGTACACACCCGCGGGCCGTTTCGCCACGATGGAGCCACTGACCCAGACAGGGCAGTACCAGTACCTGGGCGCGGACCCCGCCGCCATCATGGAGTCCATCAGCCTGGCGGGTGTGCTTCCCCGGGTCCAGGTACCCGTGCTGCAGGTGTACGGCGCGCTGGACGCCATGTCTCCGCCAGCTCAGGCCGAGCTGATCGCCGCCGAGCTCCCGGGGCCCTCGACGACGCTGGTCTACCCCGACGGAGTGCACATCTTGAACAACGTGTGGTTCAAGGCGCGGCCCGCAGTTGCGGACTGGCTGGTCACGACGCTGGGAGGGCAGGTCTGATGCGCTACGACAGGGCGACGGCCAAACAGGCCGCACGGGAGGACTTCCAGGGCATCTGGGCCGCCATCACGACCCCGTTCCTGGCGAACGGGGATGTCGACGAGGCCGGGTTGGCGCGCGACCTGGCGTACCTGTCGGGTCCGCTGCGGATGGACGGCATCTTCTGCACAGGAGTGATGGGGGAGTTCTGGGCCCTCACCGCCGCGGAGCGCAACCGGATCGTCAGCCTCGTGGTGCAGGGCTGTGCAGGACGTATGCCCGTGATCGCCCACACCGGCCACCACAGTGCCCGCGACACCATCGAGCTCACCCGTGCGGCTGAGGAGATCGGCGCGGACTACGCAGTCGTCGTCACCCCCTACTACCCGACCGCGCCGGCGCAGGGGCTGGAGGCGTGGTTCACCGAGGTGCTGCGCGCCGTCGACATGGGGGTCTGGCTGTTCGACACGAACTACGCCACCGCCCCCATGCCCCTGGACCTCGTGGACCGCCTCGCCGACGAGGAGAACGTCTGCGGGATCAAGGTGGGCCATGACCACGCTCACTACCTGAAGGTGCTGGAGCTCGTGGGCGACCGCATCCTGGTCTGCGAGCCGAACGAGTCGGAGTGGCTGGGCAACGTGCGCGACCACGGCCAGCGGGTGTACATGTCCTCGTCCTCCCCCTTCCTGTACCAGACGCCCGAGTGGCAGCCGATGCGCGAGTACACCGACCTGGCCCTGGCCGGGGAGTTCGACAAGGCTGCCGAGGTCTCCGCCACGATGGACCCGGTGCGCCAGCTGGGGTCGCGCTGGCTGCACGGTCGCTGGCATCGCGACCGGGAGAACCCGGTCCCGCACATCAAGGCCTGGTCGCAGCTGCTGGGCATGGCCGGCGGACAGGTCCGTCCGCCGCTGCCGCAGGTCTCGCCCGAGGAGATCCGCCAGATGGCCGACGATCTGCACGCGGTCGGCTTGGTGTAGCACGGCTGACCGCGGGACCCCCGCAGCCGGCGGAACTGACCGAACCCAACCAAGGAGGTTGCCATGGCAAAGATCGCTCGCGCTGCGGACCTGCCGCGCGCGTTGTCGCACCGAGACGGCCGCACGCGGGTCGACCTGGTCACGGAGGAGACGTTTGGTACGACGGACGTCAAGGCGGACTGGGTGACCTACCCCGACGGGGGGGACGCCCCTGCCCACTACCACACGGGAAGCCGGCACTACTTCTTCGTGGTGGCCGGCTCGGGCACCTTTGTGGGCCAGAACGAGACGTTCCCTATCGCCACCGGTGACGTGATCATGTCCGAGGAGAAGGAGATGCACGCCTTCACCAGCGACGCCGGCGCGCAGCTGCAGTTCATCGAGCTGTGGGTGCCGGCCCCGACCGAGACAATCTGGCAGGACCCAGCAGACAACTGCAAGTGGGCTCCCCTGACGTAGCGGCGCCCCGGGCCGTCGCTTCCGCGCCGAGCGTGCAGCTCAGCCGGACAGCGACGGCTCGCCGGTGCGAACCGCCGTGCCCGCGACCACGTCGTTGATGTCCAGGCCAAGGTCGTGCAGCAGCACAATGGCGGCGTTGCGCCCCGGTGCCCCCGTGATGGAGCCGCCTGGGTGCGTCGTGCCGCCGGTCTGGTACAGACCGGGGATGGGCATGCGGTGCGACGCCCACCCAGGTGCCGGACGCAGCGGGCCGCTGAACGCCGGCCCGCGGTCCCCGCCATGGAACGCCCCATGGATCATGTGCCGGTTCCAGGCCTCGATGTCCTTGGGCGCCTTGACCATGTGGGCGAGGATGGCGTCGTCATCGAACGAGGGTGCGAACCGACGCACCGCCTCCAACTGGTTGCGTGCGTGGCGCTCCTTGACCACGTCCCAGTCATCCTCCGTACCCGCTGGCAGGTCGTAGGACTGGGGGCTCAGCAGTTTGACCGTGTGGCAGTCCTGCGGTGCCCGGCTGGGGTCGACCAGGCTGGGTGTGGCGACCAGCAGCCACGGCACGGTGTCGATGAACTTCCCGAGCCTGATGTCGCCGCTGAGCTTGATCAGGTCTTCGGGCCACCCGACGAGGCCAGCAGACACCGCAGTGATCCCGCCGCCCGGCGTCTCGAATACTGGCGGGCGGTTGGTTGCGTAGTACGCCGCGAAACCAGGGATCCCGATGTTGTAGGTGTCGACGCCGTACTGGAACTCCTCGGGCCACATCTCCCGCGGCGCCATGTCGATCAGGTGCTTGACGTGAATCGTGGACAAGACGGCGGTGGAGGCCCGGTAGACGTCGCCGTCCTCGGTCTCGACGCCGACGCAGCGGCCGTCCTCGATGACCAGCCGGCTGACGACCTTGTCGCAGATGATCTGGCCGCCGTGCTCCTCTAGGTAGCTCACCAGTCCCTTGGTGAGCTGACCCGACCCACCGAGGGGAATGGACCAGCTCCGCGCCTGACGGCCGAACACCGAATAGGCGAGCATCCCCGTGCCGGGCATGTCGAACAGCACCAACGTCTGGAACGCCTGCCAGAGCATGAAGGACTGGATGTGCGGGTCGGAGAACTCGCGCCGGATGATGTCCCAGGCGCTCAGCGCGCGTCGGCGGGCCCATACCTTGCCGTGCGGGTGCTCCGCCAGCCGCTGGTCCAGGCTGGGGCCGAAGCCGACCGGGGTGAAGTTCGCGGCGCTGAACAGCCCCTTGACCTCGTCGTACTCCCGCGACATCCGCAGGTAGGCCTCGGCGTCGGCCCGGTTGAACCGGGCGATCTCCTCCGCGGTGCGCTGCGGGTCCAGCCACATGGTGAACTGCTCCCCGTCGGGGAAGCCGACGTGTGCCACAGGGTCGGGCTCCACGTACGTCAGGCCGTACTGCGAGATCAGTCCGAGCTCGTCATCGACGAGCAGCGGGTTGTTGCGGATGAGCGTGTGGCCGGTCGAGCAGCTGTCGAGGAAGAAGCCTGCCTGCAGGGACTCCTCCGTGGCAGCACCACCGCCGGGGATCGGACGGGCATCCAGCATCAGGACCGAGTAGCCGGCCTTGGCGAGGTAGCAGGCTGCGACCAGGCTGTTGTGCCCTGCGCCAGCAACGACAACATCAACGGCCACGACGCCTCCCTGTCCCGGGCGGCTCATCGCCGCCCGTCACCGGCCCAAAGTGACCCTTGCATAACAATCGATTGCAGGCAAGACTCCGGGCCAACCTTGTCGGCCTGTGTGCGAGTGGGAGACCGGATGCGAGCGATCGTCGTGCGCGAGCTGGGCGGCCCGGATGTGCTGCAGATGGAGGAGGTCGAAACCCCTGTGCCGGGGCCGGGTCAGGTGCTGATCGCCGTCCGTCACATCGGGGTCAACTTCACCGACGTGAGAAACCGCATCGGCGACGGACTGGGCAAGGTGCCGTTCATCCCCGGCATCGAGGTGAGCGGAACCGTGGCCGGTAGGGGTGCGGACGCGCAGCGGTTTGCCGAGGGCCAGCCCGTGGCGGCCTTCACGCGGGGAAGCGCGTACGCCGAGTACGTAGTTGTGCCCGAGGACCTGGTCTTCGCCATTCCCGAGGAGCTGGCGGCGGACCCTGCGATGGCCGGGATGCTGGTCACAGTCCCGTTGGCGGTGACTGCCACCGAACGCGCGGCCCGGGTCCGCCCGGGCGAGACCGTGGTGCTGCACGCGGCTGCCGGGGGGGTGGGCTGCGTCGTCGGACAGCTGCTCGCCCCCATGGCGGGGGTGCGGCTGTGGGGCACCGTCGGAGACATGGGCAAGGCCGACTACGCCCGCTCCCATGGCTACAGCGAGGTGATGACCTACGAGGAGTTTCCGGCACGGGTCCGATCGCTGACCGACGGCATGGGGGTCGATGTGGTCCTGGATCCGGTGGGCGGTCCCCTGCAGGCCACCTCGTTGGACCTGCTCGCGCCCTTTGGACGCCTGGTGTCGTACAGCAACATCTCCCGCGCTCCTCAGGACCTGCCGGACGCTGAGTGGATGCGGGCGCACTGCGTCGGCTACGTGGGGCTGTCGAACGGCTACCTGATGGGTCGGGCGCCGCAGATCGTCCACGAAACCCTGGCGAGGGCGGTGGATCTGGTGACCAGCGGCGCGGTGACCATCGACGTGACGCGGGTCCTGCCGCTAGAGCGGGCGGCGGACGTCCACCGAGAGTTCGAGGATCGTGCCGCGGTGGGGAAGTTCGTGCTGGCAGTGTGAGCTAGTGGGCGTCGAACGTCATCGGGTCCGGGCCCACTCGGCCGGGACCGTCCAGGTCGTCCAGCGCCCGCAGGTGCTCGTCGGTGAGCACCACGTCGAGAGCCGCCAGGTTCTGCTGCATCCGTTCCGGGCGCACGGACTTCACGACGGTGACGTGGCCCCTATCCAGGTGCCAGCGGAGGACGAGCTGCGCGGGTGAGCACCCGACGTCGGCTGCCAGTGCCTGCACGTCGGGGCGCGCCAGGAGGGCGTCGCCGCGGGCCAGCGGGCTCCAGGCCTCGGTGGTGATCCCCAGCTGTGCGTGCAGGGCGCGCAGGTCGTCGCGGGTGTACCCGGGGTGCAGCTCCACTTGGTTCACTGCGGGGACCAGGTCCGCCCCTGCCTGCAGCGCCTGCAGGTGGGCGGGCAGGAAGTTGGACACGCCCACGGCCCGCGCGCGCCCGCTCGCGGCTATCTCCGCCATCGCCGTCCAGGTCTCGACGTAGCGCCCGCGGGTAGGCACGGGCCAGTGGATGAGGTACAGGTCGAGGTAGTCCAGCCCGAGTCGCTCGAGGCTGGCGTCGAAGGCGCGCAGTGTCGCGTCGTACCCCTGGTCGGAGTTGGCGAGCTTGCTGGTCACGAACAGGTCGGCCCGGGGCAGCCCCGACGTGGCGATGGCGCGCCCCACCGATGCCTCGTTGTCGTAGGAGGCTGCCGTGTCGATCAGGCGGTAGCCGGCTTCCAGAGCGGCGCTGACCACCGGTTCCGCGTCGTCCACGCGGAACACACCCGCCCCGAGGGCCGGCATCGTGGCACCGGTGTTCAAGGTGATGGTGGGCATCGGCTCATCGGGCACGGCGCATCCCCTCGTCGGCGGTGGGCTGGGCCAACCTAGCGGGCAAACGATTGCACCGGTATCGTCGGGGACCGGCTCCGGGCACCAGCTGGGGAGGTGCGGTGGCGGCGCAGACCAGCGCCACGAGGCGGGATCTCGCTGACCCGCGGCAGACGCCGCACCCGACCTGGCGCCATGACAGGACCCGTCGCGTCCTGGTGGCGGGCATCGGCGCGGGAGCCCTCCTGGTGGCCGTCAGCTGGTACCGGCATACCCCGGCAACGCTGCCCCGCGCTAGTGATGTGGCGCTCGCGGTAGGTCGCCTGGCGGGCCTGCTCACCGGCTACCTCGTTCTGGTCCTCCTGGTGCTGATGGCCCGCGTCCCGGCGCTGGAGCGGTCGGTGGGCTCGGACGAGCTGTCCAGGCTGCACGCACGGGTGGGCCGCGCCGCACTGCTCCTGCTGGCCCTGCACGTCGTGGGTGTGGTGTGGGGCTACTCCGGTGCGACCGGGGTGGCGTTGGGTGGCGAGATCGTCGTCCTGCTGCGCGACTACCCGTACGTCCTGCTGGCGGCGGTGGGCGCCGGACTGCTCGTCCTCGTCGCGGTGACCTCGGTGCGCGCCGCGCGGCAGCGCCTGGGCTACCAGGCGTGGTACTCGGTGCACCTGCTCACCTATGTCGCCGTGGGCCTGGCGTTCACCCACCAGATCGCCACCGGGTCGGACTTCGTGCACGACCGGGCGTCGCGGCTGGCGTGGGTGGCTGCCTCCGCCGCGGCTGCGGCCGTGGTTCTCTACGCCAGGGTGCTTCGCCCCGCCGTGCTGGCGGTGCGGCACCCGGCACGAGTGGCCGCGGTCGCGGCCGAGCCTGGTGGCGCGATCAGCCTGTCCGTCCAGGTCTCCCCCGACCGCATCCGGACGGCCGAGGCCGGACAGTTCTTCCGCCTGCGTCTGCTGGCTGGCTGGGGATGGCTGGAGAGCCACCCGTACTCGCTGTCGGCCGCGCCGGGCGCTGGGCAGCTGCGCTTCACCGTCCGCCCCTCGGGCCGGTACGCGCGCCTCATGGCCCAGGTGCGCGTAGGCGACGCTGTCGTGCTCACCGGGCCCTACGGCACGCTCACGGCGCGGCGTCGCAGCCGTCCGAGTGTCCTGCTGGTGGCCGGGGGGATCGGCATCACGCCGCTGCGCGCGCTGCTGGAGTCGCTGCCCGAGACCGACGCCGATCCCGTCCTGATCTACCGCGCCAGCACGGCGGAGGGGGTGCTGTTCCGCGACGAGCTGGATGCCCTGCTGCAACGCCGGGGGGGCCGTGCGGTCTACCTGGTGGGCCGCCGCGACAGCACGGACGACCCGTTGGGCCCGGACCAGCTGTGCCAGACCGTGCCCGATGTCGCGGACCGGGACGTCTACCTGTGCGCCCCGGCGGGGATGACCGCCCACGTGCGAAACAGCCTGCGCGCTCTCGGCGTGCCACCAGGCCGGGTGCACGCCGAGTCGTTCGAGCTCGCTGACGAGGCGGTGCCGGCGGGGCAACGCGTGCTGGTGGCGGTGGCCTCCGTCGCCGCCGTCGCCGGGGTCCTCGTCGTGAGGGTCGCCACCGGCACCCCTCCCGCGCGTTTCGGGGTCGCCACGCCGCCCGCCCCCGGCAGGGTGCCGGGGGCGGCGAGCACTTCCGCCGACGGGACCGTGACGGTGTTGGGACCCGTCGAGCGCACGCTGTTCTCCGATGTGGAGGTCGAGGTCATCGCTCGGCACGGTCGGGTGGTCGACGTGCGAGCAGTGCTGCTGCCCGACGTGGACGAGCACACCCGACAGCTCTCGGCCCTGGCCGCGCCGATCCTGCGCCGCGAGGCCATCGCCGCGGGTGCGGCGAGCATCGACGCGGTCACCGGCGCCACCTACACCAGCGGTGCCTACATGGCGTCGCTGCAGGGCGCGCTGGACCAGCTGCGCGCCACCCGCAGCGCGCCGACGACGCCCGGCTAGGCGAAGATCCGGATCGGCGCCTCGACGACGGAGACGAACGCGCGCAGCCACTGCGCCGCGAGCGCCCCGTCCACGACGCGGTGGTCCACCGACAAGGTGACGCGCATGACCTGCCCGACCGCCAGCGCCCCGTCCACGACCACGGGCTGCGGGCGGGCTGCCCCGACGGCCAGGATGGCGGCCTGCGGCGGGTTGATGATCGCGCTGAAATCCTCCACCCCGAACATGCCGAGGTTGGAGATGCTGAAGGCGCCGCCCTCGAGCTCGTCCTGGCGCAGCTGGCCCGCGTCAGCCCGCGCCACCAGGTCGCGCACCCCCGTGGCCACCTGACGCACGGACAGTGACTCCACCCCGCGCAGCACCGGGGTGACCAGGCCGCGCTGGCTGGCGACGGCCAGCCCGATGTCCACACGGGCGAACTGCCGCACCGCGTCGTCCGTCCAGATGGCGTTGACCTCCGGGACCATCACCAGGGCGCGCGCGGCCGCCTTGACCAGCAGGTCGTTGACGGACACGCGGACGTCGCTGCCCTCGTTGAGCTCCGCGCGCGCGGCCAGGAGGGCGTCCACCCGGGGGCTCGCGTGCAGGTAGAAGTGCGGGACCTCGTTGACGCTCTGGGTCAGCCGGCGGGCGATCGCGCGGCGGACACGGGAGTGCGGGACGTCGGTGTACTCGGCCGCAGCCGCTGGCGCCGCCGGGGTTCCCGAGGCCGGCGTGAGGGCCGCGACGGGGGGCTGCGTGGCCGTCGGAGCCAGCTGGTCGCGGCGCAGTCTGGCCTCGATGTCGCGGCGGACCACCCGCCCGCCCCGCCCGGTGCCGGTCACCGTCGCGACGTCCAGCCCAGCCTCCCGTGCCAGCCGTCGGGCCAGCGGGCTGGCGAAGACGCGCCCCCCCGCGTGGCCGTTCACGGCGGGCGGGTGGCCGCTGGCCGTGTCGGCCACCTGCGCGAGGGGCTCGGGGCCTCCAGCGTGCGGGGTGCCCGAAGTCTCCGGGGACGCAGCGGCCGGCGCGACAGCCCCGGCGTCGACGTCCCCCACGCCCAGGGCAGCCAGCGTCGCCGGCAGGTCGTCGACCACCTCGCCGGGCTCGGCGAGGACCGCGACCGGGGCGCCCACCTCCACCGCGGCACCGGCGGGGACCAGGGCCTTGACCAGCACCCCGGCCGCGTCCGCCTCCACGTCGACCACGGCCTTCTCCGTCTCGATGGTCATCAGGGTCTGCGCGGCGTCGAACCCCGCGCTCTCCTCGACCAGCCAGGCGGACAGCACCGCCTCGACACCGCCCGCTGCAACCTCGGGCATCCTCAGCAGCTTCGCCACGTCAGTCCCCCGCCAGCTCGGTGAGGGCAGCCTCGACCTCGGCGGCCTGCGCGATGGCGGCCCGCTCCAGCACCTTGCTGATGCTGGGGCTGGCCTCACCACCGGTGACCCGCTCCACGGGCGCGTCGAGCCAGTCGAAGAACCGGCGCTGGATCTCGTCGGCGAGCCAGCCCCCGTAGGAGGTGCCGACCGCCCCCTGCTCGGCGATCAAGACGCGGTTGGTCTTGCGGATGGACTCCCCCAGCGTCTCCCAGTCCAGGCTCGCCCGGTCCAGCCATCGAAGGTCGATCACCTCAGCGTCGATCCGGTCCGCGACCGCCTCGGCGGCCTGCAGCACGTAGGGGACCATCGCGAGGTAGGACACGACGGTGACGTCGCTGCCTGCACGACGCACGGCCGCCTTGCCGACGGGCAGGACGTAGTCGTAGTCGTCGACCGGGCCCGGCCCGACCGAGGTGTACAGGTCGACGTGCTCTAAGACCAGGACCGGGTCCTTGCAGCGCAGGGCCGCGTTCATCAGGCCCACGTAGTCAAACGGCGTGGACGGCGCGACGATCCGCCACCCCGGGGCGGTGGCGAAGATGCCCGCGGGGTCCATGGAGTGCTGCGAGCCGTACCCGGTCCCCATGGCGACCTTGCTGCGCAGCACCAGGGGGACGTCGCTGTCCCCGCCGAACATGTGGCGCGCCTTGCCGATCTGGTTGAACAGCTGGTCGGCGGCGACCCACATGAAGTCCGCGTACATGAACTCCACGACCGGGCGGAACCGTCCGTCCAAGGCGATGCCGCAGCCCAGCCCGGTGAACGCGTTCTCCGAGATGGGCGTGCCCAGGACACGGCCCGGGAACTTCTCCGGCAGCCCCTTGGTCGCGCCGTTGGTGCCACCGCTGAGACGGTGCACGTCCTCGCCCATCACCACGATGGCGTCGTCGGTCTCCATCCGTCGCGCCATGACGGCGGCGACGGCCTCGATGAACTTCTGCTCCTTGACCGCCCCGGTGAAGGAGTCCGTGTCCGTGACGGGAACGCCGGCGAACTCGCTGAGGTCGCCACGCAGCCCGACGTCCCTGGTGGCCGGGTCGGGCCACTCCTCGGGCCGGATCCGGCGCTGCCCGGGCTTGCCGTCCGGCAGGGGCTCCAGCAGCACGTCGCCGGCCTCGGCCATGGCGTCCTTCGCCCGCCGGGTGAAGCCGGCCAGCTCCTCGGGGGTGAGCAAGCCACGGCGCTGCAGGTGGCCGCTCACCTTCTCGATCGGGTCCCGGTCTCGCCAGGAACGCTCCTCCTCCTTGGTCCGGTAGCCGAACGCACTGCCGGGGAAGGGGCCGTTCTGGTGGAAGTAGCGGTACAGGTCCGCCTCGATGAGGGTCGGCCCGTGGCCCGCGCGCATGTGCCGGACGGCCTCGGTCATCGCCAGGTGCACCGCGAGCGGGTCCATGCCGTCGACGCGCCAGCTGGGGATGTTGAACGCCGACCCCCGGGCGGACAGCCGGGGCTCCGCGGTGACCTCCGAGACGTGGGTGGAGACCGCGTACTGGTTGTTCTCGATGAAGAAGCACACCGGCAGGTGCCAGGCCGAGGCCAGGTTCAAGGTCTCTAGCGTCGACCCGATGCTCACCGCGCCGTCGCCGAAGTAGGTCACCGAGACCGCGTCGGTCCCCGCCTGGCGGTGCGCGAAGGCGAAGCCGGCCGCCTGCGGGACCCCGCCGCCCACGATGGCGTTCGTGCCCATCGCCCCGGCTTCCTTCCACTGCAGGTGCATCGAGCCGCCGCGGCCCTTGCAGAACCCCCGGGCCAGCCCGCAGATCTCCGCCAGCGAGCGGAGCAGGATGGTGCGGACCTGTGCGGGCAGCTCGTCGGTGGGCGCGAGGCCGTCCCCGGCCACGTGGGCGATCGCCTTGGCGAGGAACTGGTGGTGGCCGCGGTGCGAGCCGTTCACCGTGTCGTCGCTGCGCAGGGCAAGGACCGAACCGGCAGCGCCGCCCTCCTGTCCGATGCTGGAGTGCGCGGGCCCGTGGATCAGGCCGGCGGCGGCAAGCTCGAGGACGTACTCCTCGAAGGTGCGGATCAGCACCATCTGGGTGAGCAGGCCCGTGAGCAGCTGCGGGGAGGCCGCGTCCCAGTCTGCCTCGGTCGTCGAGAGCTCCACCCACGGCGACGCCGGCGTGAGGGGGGTGTGCACTGCCATGCCATCTCCTCAGGAGGGGAGCACCGATTGGATCCAAGATAGGACATCGGCAGGGCCGCGTACAAGGCAAACCCTCGATGTCGCCTGCACCGGGATCTTCCCCCGCCCGCGGCAACTGGCTACTCTGGATCCAATCTCAGCGGAGGAGTCCGTATGACACACGGCAGCCTGCCGGGGGTGACCCGGGTGGACCACATCGGGTTCACCGTGCCCGACCTCGAGCAGGCCCACACCTTCCTGGTCGACGTCTTGGGGTGTGAGTACATGTACACCCTCGGCCCGTTCGTCCATGACGACGAGTGGATGACCGAGCACCTCAACGTCGACCCCCGAGCGGTCATGCGCGAGCTGCGCTTCTACCGGCTGGCGGGAGCAGCGATCTTCGAGGTGTTCCAGTACGAGGCGCCCGACCAGGTGACCCGCCAGCCCCGCAACAGCGACGTCGGGGGTCACCACGTCGCCTTGTACGTCGAGGACCTCGACGCCGCCGTGGCGTTCCTGGTCGCCCGCGGCGTGCGGCTGCTCGGCGCCCCCACCGCCAGCAGCGGTCCGAGCCTGGGCCAGCGCTGGGTGTACTTCCTGACCCCGTGGGGCATGCAGTTCGAGCTGGTCTCCTACCCCGGCGGGAAGGCGTTCGACCACCAACAGGCCGCGCAGCGGGGCGCGCCGGCGTGAGTGCGGCCGCTGTGGTGGCGGAGCCGGCGAGCCAGCGCGTGGCGGACCTGCTGCGCGAGGACATCCTGCGTGGACGGATCCGTCCGGGGGAGCGGATCCGCCAGGAGGAGGTGGCGGAGCGCTACGGCGCCAGCCGGATCCCCGTGCGCGAGGCGCTGCGGATCCTGGAGGCGGAGGGGCTGACCGAGCACACCGCGAACCGGGGCGCTCGGGTCCCGATGCTGGACCGCGGCGAGGTCAGCATGCTGTACCGGATCCGGGAGCGCCTCGAGCCGCTGGCCCTCATCGACTCCCTGCCGGGGCTCGGCGCCGCGGACCTGGCGGCCGCCGACCAGCTGCAGCAGGCGATGGCCGACACCGCCGACGTGGACATGTTCATGACCCTGGACCGGCAGTTCCACCTGCTGACCTACCGTGCCTGCCGCTACCGCCAGCTCGCCGGCCAGGTCACGCGGCTGTGGAACTCCACGGAGTTCTACCGGCGTCTGTTCGTCGCGCAGCAGGGACCCGCGCGGTCGTGGGTCGTGCACGCCGAGCACGCCCTGCTGGTGGAGGCGCTGGGCCGTGGCGACGCGGTCGACGCCGAGAGGGTGCTGGTCGGTCACATCCGGCGCACCCGCGTCGAGCTGGAGCAGCTGCCCGAGCTCGACGGGACCGCCTGAGCGGCCTCAGCCGGCCGGCGGCGAGGCCGTGGCGAGCAGCTGGGCGGCCTGGTCGGTGACGGCGTCGACCACCTCGGCGTCCTCGGCCAGGGCGGGGGACAGGGCCCGCAGCACCGCCGCGACCCCGCCGGGCCCGGCTGCCAGCGCGATGAGCTCGCCGGCGCGGGCGTCCGCCACGGCCGTCCCGTGCCCCCGCAGGTGGCACACCCACGCGGCGAGCACCCGTGTCGCGCCGAGCGGCAGCGCGCCGCCGGCCCGCGCGGCAGCCAGCACGGGCAGCACCCGGATGGGGAGCTTGGCGGACCCGTCGGCGCTGACCTGCGAGAGCAGGTAGGCGATGCGGGGGTTGGCGAACCGGTCGAGCACGGTCGAGCGGTAGGCGTCCAGCTCCGCGGGCGCCTGCGGCAGCAGGCGGCCAGCGTCGTCCCACCACTGCTGCAGCCACCCCCGGCAGACCGGGTCGTCGACCGCCTGGGCGACCGTGGTGTGCCCCCGCAGCGACCCGGCGTACCCGAGCAGGCTGTGGCCGCCGTTGAGCAGCCAGAGCTTGCGGTTCTCAAACGGCGCGATGTCGTCGGTGACCCGCGCCCCCGCGAGGTCCCAGCGGGGGCGGCCGGCGGGGAACCGCCCGGACAGCACCCACTCGCTGAACGGCTCGGTCACCACCGGGGCCGCGTCCACGCGCCCGGTGGCGCTGGCCACCAGGGCGACGTCGTCGGGCGTCGTCGCGGGGGTGATCCGGTCCACGACGGTGGACACCACGGCGACCTCGTCGGCGAGCCACGCGGCAAGCCCGGGGCCGACCTCGCCGGCCAGCGTCGCGAGGACCGACCCCACCACGGCGCCGTTGTCTGCCACGTTGTCGCACGGCACCACCGCGATCGGAGCACCCCCGGCGAGGTGTCGCGCGGCCAGGGCCGCCAGCAACCTGCCGGGCACGCTGGACGCGGCGGCGAGGTCCCCCGCCCGCAGCGCCGCCAGGTCCGCGACGACGAGCGGGTGGTCCGTGTCCAGGCCGCCGCCGGGACGCAGCAGGTAGGCGGACTCGGTGACGGTCAGGGAGACCACGCCGACCCGCGGGTCGGCGAGGGCGCGCAGGAGGGCGGGGCGGTCCCTGGCCCCGTGCACGACCGACACGGCGTCCACGACCTCGAAGCGGTCCTCGTCGCTGCCGCGGGTGACCAGGGTGTACAGGCCCTGCTGGGCGGCCAGGGCGCGGGCCAGGTCGTCGTGGCGACCGGCGAACGCCGCGATCCCCCACTCGCCCGCGTCCGGGCTGTGCGCGGTGTACCAGGCCTGGTGAGCGCGGAAGAAGCTGCCGAGCCCCAGGTGGACGTGGCGGACCGGCGGGGCGGCCTGCCGCCGCGCCCACCCCGTCACAGGCCGAACACCGCTCGGGGCCGCTCCGCGACCAGGTCCAGCGCCGTCTCGCCCGCCTCGTCCTCGGCCAGCACCCCGCTGACCACCAGGCCGGCCAGGTAGCCGGCGTCCAGGCGGCGTGCCATGTCGTGGCGCACCGGCAGGGAGCACAGCGCCCGGGTGTCGTCGACGAAGCCGGCCGTGCGGGAGAAGCCGGCGGTCTCGGTGACCGCCTGGCGGAACCGCGCCACCGCAGCGGGCGCGTCCAGGAACCACCAGGGGGCGCCCAGGTACACGCACGGGTAGAAGCCGGCGAGGGGGGCGAGCTCGCGGGAGAACACCGACTCATCGACGCTGAACAGGACGAGGCGAAAGCCGGCGGCGGTCCCGAAGTCGCTGAGCAGCGGGCGCAGCGCGCGGGTGAACTCCACGGCCACCGGGATGTCGTGGCCGGTGTCCGGGCCGAAGCGGGCCGACGTCGGGCGGTGGTGCCCGCGCAGGACCCCGGGGTGCATCGTCATGACCAGCCCGTCGTCGGCGGCCATCCGCGCCATCTCCCACACCATGTGTCGGCGCAGCGCCGTGCACTCCTGCCCCGACGCCTCGCCGTCCCAGGCGCGCCGGTAGGTCGCGGCCGCCTCGGCCCGCTCCAGCGGCTGGGTGCCGGCGTCGATGTGCCCGTGGTCGGTGGCCACGGCGCCGTGCGCGCGGAAGTAGGCCCGGCGGTCCTCCATCGCGGCCACCCAGCCGGCGTAGGTGGCGGTGTCGCGGCCCGTCACCGTCGCGAGCCGCTCCACCCGGCGACGCCATCCCGGGGCCGCCGCCTCCAGGTAGGCGTCCGGCCGGAAGGTGGGCAGCACCCGGGTGGCGACACCGCCGGCGGCCGCCAGGCGGGTGTGGGCGGCCAGGTCGTCCACCGGGTCGTCGGTGGTGGCGAGCACGTCGATGCCGAACCGTGCCAGCAGCGCGCGCGGACGGAAGGCGGGCTCGGCGAGGCGGGCGCTGATCTGGTCGAACAGCTCGTCGGCGCTGTCGGGGCCCGGGCGGGCGGTCACCCCGAAGATCCCGACCAGCTGCTCGGTGAGCCAGTAGCGGACCGGCGTCGCGGCGAAGACCGCCCAGTGGCTGCACAGGACGCGCCAGGCGGCCCGCGCCTCGTCCTCGCCCAGGCTGGCGCGGCCCACACCGAGGGTGTCCAGCCCGACGCCGGACGCGTGCAGCAGCCGCGTCACGTAGTGGTCGGGGCTAACCAACAGGCTGACGGGGTCGGCGAACGCCTGGTCGTCGGCGAGCAGGGCCGCGGGGACGTGGCCGTGGGGGGAGACGATGGGCAGCCCGGCCACCTGCTCGTACAGGCGCCGCGCCACGGCGCGGGTGGCCCCGTCCGCTGGCAGCAGCCGGTCCGGGTCCAGCCTGAGCTCGCCGCCGGCCATGGTGACAGGATGGTCGTCGCGCAGCGGGCCGGGCAAACCACCGCGTGCGGAGAGGTGGCAGGTGCGCCGTCAGACCGACCAGGGGGCAGCCACCGTCGGCGGCCCGGGACGCTTCCTGGCCGAGGACGAGGTACGCGCATTCGTCGCCGAGCAGCTGGGTGAGGTGGACCTGGACGGGCGCAGCCTGCTGCTCGTCGTCCCCGACGCCACCCGCAGCGCGCCCATGCCCGTGCTGCTCGCCGCCCTGCACGCCGCGGCGCACCCCCGGGTCAGCCGCATCACCGTGCTGGTCGCGCTGGGCACCCACCAGGCGATGACACCGCGCCAGCTCGCCGAGCATCTGGGCTACCGCCCGGGCCGGCTCGCCGCGACGTACCCGGGCACGCAGGTGGTCAACCACGCCTGGTGGGACCCCTCGTCGCTGCAGTCCGTGGGCGCCGTGCCGCCGGACCGGGTGGCCGAGCTGTCCGGCGGCCTCCTGCGCCGCCCGGTGGCGGTGGCGGTGAACCGGGCCGTCCTCGAGCACGACGTGGCGGTGCTGGTCGGCCCGGTGTTCCCCCACGAGGTGGTCGGGTTCTCCGGCGGCAACAAGTACCTGTTCCCCGGTGTCGCGTCCCGTGAGGTCATCGACGTCTCGCACTGGCTGGGTGCCCTGCTCACCAGTGCCGCGCTGATCGGCACGCCGGGGACGACGCCCGTGCGGGCGCTGATCGACGACGCGGCCGCGCTGGTCCCCGGACGCCGCTACGCGCTGTGCGTGGTGACCAGCGGGGACGGCCTGCACGCCGCCACGTTCGGGGAGCCCCGGGCGGCGTGGGCGGCCGCGGTCCCGGTGTCGGCGGCGACCCATGTGGCGTACCTGCCGGAGGTGGTCCCCTCCGTGGTCGCGGTGGTCCCGGCGCGCTACCCCGACCTGTGGACCGGCGCGAAGGGGTTCTACAAGGTCGAGCCGGTCGTCGCGGACGGGGGTGAGGTCGTGCTGTACGCGCCGCACATCCGCGAGGTGTCGGCCACGCATCCGCTCGTGGAGCAGATCGGCTACCACTGCCGGGACTACTTCCTGCAGCAGTGGGACCGCTTCGCCGCGGTGCCGTGGGCGGAGCTGGCCCACTCCACCCACCTACGGGGCGCCGGCAGCTACGACCCGGTCACCGGTGAGCACGCCAGGGTGAGCGTGACGCTGGCGACGGGGATCCCGCGCGCGACGGTGGAGGCGGTCGGTCTGGACTACCGCGACCCCGCCGCGGTGGACCTCGTGGCGGCCGCGGCGGACCCGGCCACCCTGCTGGTGCCCGACGCGGGGGAGACCCTGTTCCGTCTGGCCACCGACCGCCCGGGCTGACGCCGGCGGGTACGCCGGGGCTGTGCGACGTAGGCTGACCAACCAGTCATGAGGGGGTGTGGGGTGCGGCGGACCGCGGGTGTGGTCGGGGGGCTGGTCGTGCTTGCGGCCCTGTCGGCGTGCACCTCGGCGGGCACCGGCCTGGTGCCGTCCGGCGCCGCGACGGCCGTGGGGGCGGCCACCCCGACGGCGGGCGCGACGCAGGCAGCCGGACCGGCCGGGACCGGGTCGCTGCACCTGTGCACCGGCCCCAGCACAGCACACCCGCTGACCTCGTCGGTGACGATGGCGATCCGTCACGGCGGTCGCGGGGCCGCCGGCGCGCTGGTGGTGCAGTGGGTGACGAGCGTGCCGGCCGCCGAGACCTTCAACCTCACCCCGGGCCCGTACACCGTCGAGGTGGACGGTGTCCCGCAGGCCTACCCCGTCGCAGTGGTCGGGGTGATCACCACCGTCGGGATCGGGAACTGCCCGAAGATGGCTACCCGCGTCACCGGCTAGCTGCGTCGCGCCGCCCCACCCCGCACTGTCAGCGGGTGAGCTCGTCGAGGAACGCCGCGACGACGGAGACGTAGAGGTCGACGTCGTCGAACGTCGCGGCCACCGAGCAGGTCGGCCCGGCGCCGACCAGGGCGTCCCACACCCCCCGGTTGGCGAGGTACACCCGCATCAGGCGGCGCAGGTCGACGTCGAGGTGGCGCAGGGCCGCCGCAGCGTCGCGCGGCGGCGCGGCGGTGAAGCACAGGCCGCTGCGGGGCCAGAACCGGGGCACGCTCCACGCCAGCCCGACCCGTGCGACGGCCGCCGCCAGCCCGTCGGCGAGACGCGCGCCGCAGGCCTGGGAGTGCGCGTAGGCCTGGGGGGTGAGCACGGCGGACATCGTCGCGCGGGCGGCCGCCATCGACAGGGGGTTGCCGAACAGGGTGCCCCCGGTGGCCACCGGGGGGCGGGGGTCGTCCGCTCCGAGCGGACGGATGAGCACCTCGGCGACGTCCTCGCGCATCCCGTAGGCGCCCAGCGGGACGCCGCCGGCGATCGACTTCCCCGTGGTCACCACGTCCGGGTCCAGGGACCACAGCCGGGTCAGCCCGCCGGGCCCCACGACCTGGGTGTGCGTCTCGTCCAGGACCAGCAGGGTGCCGGTCTCGGTCGTGGCCCGGCGCAGCTCGGCGTGGAAGCCGGCCTCGGGCACCACCAGGCCCACGTTGTTCGTCATCGCCGGCTCGGCGACGACGGCCGCCACCGTCCGTGCGGCCAGCGCCGCCCGCAGCGCGGCGACGTCGTTGAACGGGATGACCACGACGCGGGAGGTGACGTCGGCGGGCAGGCCCTCCTCGGCGGGGGTCGCGACACCCTCGACGGTCTCGACGAGCGACTCGTCGAAGTGGCCGTGGTAGTGGCCGTCGAAGAACACCACCGTGTCCCGGCCGGTCACCGCGCGGGCCACCCGCAGGGCCTCCAGGTTGGCGTGGGTTGCGGACAGGGTGAACTGCCACTGGGGCATGCCGTAGCGGGCGGCGAGCTCCTCCGCGACCCAGACGCCGTCCTCGTCGGCGGCCATGAACTGCGACCCCGCCGCCATCCGGGCGGCGACCGCGGCGACCACCGGTGCCGGTGCGTAGCCGGTGAACATGGACATGTCCGCGATGTTCATGTCGAGGTAGTCGTGGCCGTCGACGTCCCGGAAGTGGGAGCCCGCGCCCTCGGCCACGAACATCGGGACCGGGTCGTAGGAGGAGTGCATCCAGCTCATTGGCACCCCGTTCGGCATCGACGCCCGACCCCGCCGCCACAGCGCGACGGTGGTGGGGTGGGCCGCCAGGTAGGCCGCGTCCTCCCTCGCCCGCAGGTGGCGGACCCGCTCGCGGCTGACGCCGCCGGCCACGCCGGTCACGGCTGCGCCACCACCGTGACGGCGCGCCGGATGACGGCTACCAGCTGCTCGGACGCACCGACGTCGAGCAGCCCGTTCAGGACGAGGACGGAGAACCCGTGCACGGCTGTCCACGCGAGCAGCTCCAGGCCGGGGCGCATGCCCGGTCGCAGCAGCCCGCGCGCGTCCAGCTCGTCCAGGGCGGTGGACAGCATCTGGTAGGACTCGGAGTCGGCGGCCTCCTCCTGGGGATGGGAGGTACCCGAGACCATGTGGGCGAACAGCGCCGGCTCGTCGACGGCGAACCCGATGTAAGCGCGGCCGACCGCCTCGAAGCGGTCCACGGCGGCCTGGTCGCTGTCCCCCTCGCACGCGGCGACGCCCTCGCGCATGCGGGCCGCGAGCTGCTCGAACCCCCGGGCGACGACCGCCGCCATGAGGGAGGACTTGTCCGGGAAGTGGTGGTACGCGGCGCTGGGCGAGACCCCCACCGCCAGCGCGATGCCGCGCAGCGAGACGTGGTCCGCGCCGTGGGCCCGGACCTGGGCCAGGGCCTCGTCGGTCAGGGCGTCGGCGAGGGCCCCGTGGTGGTACGCCGTCCGCTGCACCGGGCCAGACTACCCCGACTACTTGACACTGTTCAGATGATCCGTCAGGCTGCCGATCCGAACGACGTTCACTTTGCGATGGGAGCCTGGGGTCATGGAACGTTTCGCCCGCGTCGTCGTCGCTCACGCGCGCCTGGTGCTGGTCGCGTTCGTCCTTGGTCTCCTCATCGCCGGCGGTGTGGGCGCCGCGGTGTTCGGCCGGCTGCAGAGCCAGGGCTATTCCGACCCGGGCAGCCCGTCCGCGCACGCGCGGGCCGTCCTGGCAGGCCGGTTCGGGGTCACCGACCCCCTCGTCGTCCTCGCCGTGCGCACCCCGACCGGGGTGGACGCGCCGGCGGGGGCGCAGGCGTCGCAGACGCTGGTGGCCCGCGTGGCCGCCGAGCCGGGTGTGCACGGTGTCGTCTCCTACTGGACCTCCGGCCACCCCGCGCAGCTGCGCGGCCAGGACGGGCGGACCGGACAGGTGCTGGTCTACCCGGCACCGTCGGCGGGCGCGTCGGACACCGCCGCCCTGGCACGCACCCTCACCCGCCTGTTCGGAGGCGCCCAGCCCGGCGGGCTGGCCGTCCAGGTCGCCGGTGCCGGTGCGGTCGGTAACGCCATCAACGACCAGATCACCGCCGACCTCGCGCGCGCGGACTCGATCGCGATCCCGCTCACCGCGGTGCTGCTGGTCATCGTGTTCGGGTCCCTGGTCTCGGCCCTGCTGCCGTTCACGGTGGCCGCCGGCGCGATCCTGGGCAGCTTCCTGGTCCTGTTCCTCATCACGCTGGGCACCGACGTGTCGGTGTTCGCGCTCAACCTCGTCACCGGCCTCGGGCTGGGACTGGGCATCGACTACGCGCTGCTGGTAGTCAACCGCTTCCGCGAGGAGGTCAAGGGAGGTGCCGCCACGCAGGACGCGGTGGTGGCCACCGTGGCGTCGGCAGGACGCGCGGTCCTGGTGTCGGGGCTGACCGTGGCCGCGACCCTGGCGGCGCTCCTGGTGTTCCCGCAGTACTTCCTGCGCTCGTTCGCCTACGCCGGCGTCTCGGTGACGCTGCTCGCGGTGGCCTCCGCGCTGGTCGCGCTGCCCGCCGTGCTCACCCTGCTGGGGCCACGGGTGAACGCGCTCAAGGTGCGACGCGGCGACCTCGCGCCCCGCGACGAGGGCGCGTGGGCGCGGGTGGCCCGGCTGTCCATGCGCCACCCGTGGCCGGTGCTGGTGGTGGTGATCGCCGGTCTGGCGGTGCTCGCCTCCCCGGCCCGTCATGCCGCCTTCAGCCAGGTGGACGACCGCACCCTGCCAGCGACGAGCCCCGTCGCGGTGGCGTCCGACACCCTGCGCAGCCAGTTCCCCGGCCAGGCCTCCGCGCCCATCGACGTGGTGGTCCCGGGCGGCGCCGCCGACCCCGCGGCGCTGGGCCGCTACGCCTCCGCGCTGTCCGCCGTCCCCGGCATCGTGCAGGTGACGACGCCGTCGTCGGTGGTCGTCCACGGCCAGGTCGTCGCGCCCAACCCGGCACCGGCGACCTGGACCGCCGGGACGGACGCCCGCCTGCAGCTGGTCGGCGACGTCGCTCCGCGGACCCCCGCCGGGCAGTCGCTGGTCACAGCGGTGCGCGCGGTCCCCGCGCCGGTGGCCGGTGCGCTGGTGGGTGGGGTCGCCGCGGACTACACCGACGCGCAGGCCGCCATCGTGAGCCACCTGCCGGTGGCGCTGGGCTGGATCGTCGCCGCCACGCTGCTCGTGCTGTTCCTCTACACCGGCAGCGTGGTCCTGCCCGTCAAGGCCGTGCTGCTGAACGTGCTCAGCCTGTCCGCCACGCTGGGGGTGCTCGTCTGGGTGTTCCAGATGGGCCACCTGATGGGCCTGGTGGGCTCGTTCACCGTCACCGGGAGCATCGACACCTCGACCCTGGTGCTGATCGCGGTCGTCGCCTTCGCGCTGTCGATGGACTACGAGGTCTTCCTCCTCAGCCGGATCAAGGAGCTGCACGACCAGGGCATGGACACCACCGCCGCGGTCGCACTCGGGCTGCAGCGCTCCGGTCGGATCATCACGGCGGCGGCCCTGCTGCTCGCCGTGGTGTTCGCGTCGTTCGTCACCAGCGGTGTGACCAGCATCAAGATGCTGGGGCTGGGGGTGGCGGTGGCGGTGCTGCTGGACGCCACCGTGGTCCGGGGCCTGCTGGTGCCCGCGTTCATGCGCCTGGCCGGGCGGTGGAACTGGTGGGCCCCGGCGCCGCTGCGCCGGATCCAGCGACGGTTCGCCCTGGCCGACGCCTAACGGCCACGGCGCCAGGCGCGGCGGCCCCCTCAGGGCCCGATGGCGATGAGCGGGTGCTGGGCGGGCCGCAGCCAGCGCAGGACGAACACCATCATCGGCGCGGGCACGCTGACACACCCCGCGGTCGGCCCGGCGCCGTTGACGTGCAGGAAGATGCCCGCGCCCCGGCCGGGCACCGCGGGCCAGCGGTTGAAGTCGATCACCACGGCGTAGGCGTACTGCACCGGGTAGGTGGACAGCTGCTCCCCCTGCGCCGGCGTCAGCGGGAAGTCCGGCCGGGTGGTGGCCACGTTGACCAGCTGGTTGTAGTCCACCGAGGCCGGGTCCTCGTCCCACCAGTCGGTGGGGACGACCTGCGTCCACGGCAGGAACGTGCCGGGGTTGGCGTCGTTGCCGAACGCCTGGGTCATCGTGTAGGTGCCCTCCGGCGTGGTGCCGGTGTTCTGGACGCGGCTCGCACCGGGCACCAGGCCGCCGTAGCCGATCCGGGCGTCGGTGGTCGAGGCCACCGCCACCCAGGGGCCGGACCCGGTGCGCTGCCAGGCGGTCACCGCGGCCCAGGTACCGCTCGCGGCCACGGTGACCACCTGCGTGGTCAGCGGACCGAGCGCCACGGCGACGGGGAAGTGTGGCGGGTACAGGTCGGCGGTGCCGCCGGCCGCGGGGGGCGCCGGCTGGGTGCGTCGGGCCGGGGCGGTGCGCCGCGCGGCGGGCACCGCGACGGGCGTGCCCGGCCGCGCGGCCCGCGGCACCCCGCCAGGGTCGCGCGGGCGTGGCCGCGGCGCGGTGTGCCGGGCGCGCCGACTGCCGCCGCCCGCGGCGGGGACCGTCCGCGCCGCGTGGTGGGGGACCGGGATGCTGACAGCGACGGCGCTGGCCGGGAGGTCGGCGGCCAGCCGCCCCTGGGCAGCGGCCGGCAGCGCCAGCGCCGCCGCCGCGACGGCGGCGCCGACGGCGAGGACGACCCGGCGGCTGCGCACCCGACCTCCCGGTGGCTGGTGGGGACTGGTCGGTGACCAGGCTAGGGCGGGGGCTGGGCGAGCGTCAGCGGGCCAGCGGCACGGGCGTCGGCGTCCGGGTGGCGAGGCGCTCCGCGAGCGGTCGGGAGTCGGCGAGCCAGGCCAGCAGCCCGGCCAGCGGGGTCGGCGGCAGCGCGAGGTAGCCCTGCAGGTAGTCGCAGCCGAGGCGGCGCAGCTCGCTGGCCTGCTCCACGGTCTCCACGCCCTCCACCACCGTCTGCAGGCCGAGGCTGGTGGCCAGGCCGACGACCGCGGCGACCAGGAAGCCGTCCCGCTCGTCACCGGAGCCGAGGGCGTCCAGCACGCCCGCGTCGATCTTCAGCATGTCCACCGGCAGCGTGCGAAGGCTGCGCAGCGCGGAGTGGCCGGTGCCGAAGTCGTCCACGGCGATCCGCACGCCGGACTCCCGCAGCGGGCGCAGCGCGCGGGTCGCGGCGCCGGCGTCGGCGACCAGCACCGTCTCTGCCACCTCCAGCACCAGGTCGACCGGCTGGGCGGCGGCCCGGTCCATGGCCTCACGCACGTCGTCGGCGAGGCGCGGGTCGCTCAGCTGCGCGCGGGACAGGTTGACCCCCACCCACAGCGGGGCCTGGCCGGGCACCCGCCCCCGGTTGATGGTGGCCAGGTCGCGCAGGGCCCGGTCCATCGTCCATCGGCCCATGGCCGGCAGCAGGCCGGCCTCCTCGGCGAGGGGGACGAAGTCGGCGGCGGCGAGCAGCCCGCGCTCGGGGTGCCGCCAGCGCAGCAGCGCCTCCACGGCCTCCACCTCACCGACCAGGGCGTTGACCACCGGCTGGTAGTGCACGGTCAGCTGGTTGTCCCCCAGCGCGCTCTCCAGGTCGGCGACCAGCTGGCTGCGGGCGGTCACCTGGGCGAGCATCGCGGGCTCGAACGCCCGGACCGCCGCCTTGCCCGACGCCTTCGCCGCGTACATGGCGATGTCGGCGTGCGCCAGCAGCGTGCTGGCCGTGTCGGTGCCGGTGGTGGTGGCCACGCCGATGCTCGCGCGCGGGGTGACCACGGTCGTGCCGGCCACGGTGAGCGGCTCACCGATGTCGCGGACCAGGCGGGAGACCGCGAGCAGGGCGGCGGGGGAGTCGGTGTCCTCCAGCAGCAGGGCGAACTCGTCCCCCCCGAGGCGGGCCAGGGTGTCGCCCTGGCGCAGTGCGGCTGACATCCGGTCAGCCAGGGTCCGCAGCAGCTCGTCGCCGGCCTCGTGGCCGTGGGCGTCGTTGAGGGTCTTGAAGTCGTCGAGGTCGACGAACGCGACGCTGACCGGGCGTCGGCCCCGCGCGGCGACGGCGAGCGCGTGCTCCAGCCGCTCGGAGAACAGGCCGCGGTTCGCCAGGCCGGTGAGCGGGTCGTGGTAGGCCAGGTGGGACAGCTCGCGCTGCAGTGCCGTCCGCTCGGACAGCGTCAGCATCTGGCGCATCAGGACCAGCAGCATGACCACGCTGGTCACCGCCGTCATCACGGTGTCGTGGCCCCGCTGCAGCTGCAGCTCCAGGTTGGCCAGCACCATCAGTACCGCCAGGGCGTACGGCAGGGCGGCGAGCGCCCACACCGGCACCTTCCCGCTCACCCAGCGCACCCGCCCCGCGCCCACGGTGGTCGACGCCGCGACGATGACGAACCCCACCACCCAGGCGAGGTCGAACGCGCCCCCGGAGTGGTACATCCCCCGGGCGGTCAGGTAGACCGAGGACACGTCCGCGCTGGCGATGGCCGCCACTCCCAGGCCCAGCATCGCCAGCGCACGGCTGGCACCCGCCCGGCCCCGGGAGGCTCCGAACACCACCACGGACACCAAGAGCAGGTCCAGCGCCACGTAGGAGGTACCGACCACGACCTCGGCCGTCGTCAGACGGCCGGACACGGCGCGCACCGTCGAGCCGAGCAGAGCCACCCACAGCAGGAAGAACAGCGTGCCGGCGATGATCAGGGCGTCGAGGACCAGGCGCACGTGCGAGCTGCGCGGCAGGCGGGCGCCGTCCACCGGGAAGACCACCACGGCGGCGGCCGCCAGGGGCGCGAAGAGCAGGAAGGCGGTGTCCAGCAGCGACGGGCTCACCGGGGCGCGCTGCCAGACCACGGCGTCCCAGGCCCAGACCGCGCCGCCCAGCGCCCAGGACAGACAGCCTGCCGCGAGCAGGCTCCAGGCCAGCCGCTCCCGTCCGGTGGTGCGCCGGGCAGCCAGGACCGCCGCCAGCGTGGCCATCGCGGCCGCTGCCAGCTGCGCCACGTTGCTCACCGGCGCGCGCGCGGCCACGGGCAGGGTCGGCCAGACAATGAGGAACGACGCGGCAGCCGCCGCGCAGGCGCCCAGCGACAGCCGGCGTCTCATACCGCTCCCCATGGTTGGCCCCCTCGTAGGTATCTCGGCCCTGCGCGGCGCGGGGTTGAGACGCCCCGGCCGGTGACGCCCCGCCGGGGGTCGCCGCCTGCGGGCCGGCACGTGGGCTGGCACACTGCGTCCCCCCTGCTGAGGAGCGACCCATGCCCGAGCTCGACGGCCGGATGGCCACCGACCGACCCGCCCGCTACATCAAGCAGCTGACCAGCCACCTCGGGCAGCGGCTGGACACCTCGGTGGGCCCCGACGGCGTGGGCAGCGTGCGGCGGGAGGACGCAGTCGCGACGCTGACGCCGACCGACGACGCGGTGCTGCTCGTGGTGCGCGCCGACACCGAGGAGTCCGCGTCCTTCCTCGCCGAGGTCGTCGAGCGCCACCTGGTGCGTTTCGGCGAGGCGGACGAGCTGTCCGTGGTCTGGGCGCAGCCGCAGGCCTAGGCGTCAGCCGACGGCGGGCAGCGCCGCGGGCCGGCGGGTGGAGCGCGCGACGGCGAGGAACGCCGCGCCACTGGCCAGCGCCAGCACGAGCAGCACCGCGGGGACGGCGACGAAGCCGACCCACGCCAGGGTCAGGCCGACGGTCCCGCTGGCGACCACACCGCCCACGGCGGCCGCTACCAGCAGCCACGACAGCCCCCGGGGGTTGTGCGGGTCCAGGTCGGTCAGCCACGCGACCGCGGTGGGGAACACGGGCCCGCAGGCCACCCCCGTGGCGACCACGGCCAGCGCGGCGACCGCGGGGAGGAGCATCAGGGCCACGGTGGCGACGCAGGCCGCGGTGGAGGCCAGCACGATCAGCGCGGGGGTGAACCGGTGTGCCGCGGGCACGGCGATCGCCCGACCGACGACCATGCCGGCGAAGAAGCCGGACGCCACGATGCCGGCGCCGCGCAGGCTCCAGCCGTGGTGCACCAGGTAGGCAGCGGCGAAGCCGCCGACGGTGACCTCCACCCCGACGTAGCAGCCCATCGCGACGATGAACCACCCGACCAGGCCGGACAGCCCCGCGCGGTGCACCCAGCCGGCGGTCGCCCCCTCGTCGAGCGGCCGGGCCGCCACCTCGGGCGGGGCGACCACCCCGCGCAGCGCCACCCCCACGCAGCCCGCCACCGCGGCGAGCCCCGCGTACGCCCAGCGGTAGCCCCCGGGGCCCGCCGCCGCGAACGCCGCCGGGGCCAGGATGGCGCCGACGCCGAACCCGATGTTGACCAGGTTGAGCCTGGCCGCCCGGCCCACCGGGTCGGTCCGCGCCACTACGTGGGTACAGGCCAGGTCCAGGCAGCCGAAGCCCACCCCGATGACGGCGCTGCCGGTGACGACCAGGGTCCAGGTGCTGCTGATCGCGACCAGGGCGCAGCCCAGGGCTGAGGCCAGCAGCCCGAGCCGAAGTACGGCCCGCCCGGGGAGGCGCTCCAGGGTCAGCAGCGCCAGCCCGGTGCCGAGCAAGGACCCGAGCGCGTGCGCGGTGACCACGGTGCCCGCGCGCGCTACCGACAGCCTGAAGATGTGGTGGTACACCTCGACGAGCGGACCGTAGGCGGTGGCCGTCGCGGCGAACAGCACGTACGTGGCGGTCACCGCTGCGGTCGCGGACCGGGACAGCTCCACGGGCCCGCGGGGCTGCGCCTCGCTCACCCCGACACCCTAGGTGGCCGGCGACGTCGAGCTGTCCGACGGCCGTGCGAGGCCGTCCGGGGGTGGGGCATAATGGCGGCTCGCCGTCCGCAGGGCCGGTGTGCGGGTGTAGTTCAATGGCAGAACATCAGCTTCCCAAGCTGACAGTGCGAGTTCGATTCTCGTCACCCGCTCCCACAAAAATCGCTACGCACTAAGGCTTTTGGGCCTCAATCAACGTCACGGCTTGACCCTTAGACGCCCTCGGAAGCTCTGAGCTACCGTCGTTTGGCCCACCGTTAGCCCACGGTGATCTTGGACTTCGGAGCCAGCCGGTCCGCAAGACGACAGGGTCACCGAGCCGCAGTGGCGGTACTCGCGCTCGCGGTCTCGGTTGGCTCGTTCGCATCACGGGTAGACGCTCAGGGCGACCCGGCTGCTCGCCAAGGCCTTCACCTAGCCCTGCAGAGACACGAGAGCGGGACGTATCGACGTCTCATCGGCACTCCGCCCCGAGGGAGCCCTGGGCGCGTGTCAATGGCCATTTCGTGGTCCCCGCTGGTGGCCAGTGAAAGTCCCCACCTCGCGTGAGTGGTTAGCGGCTCGTGGGGCGGCCTCCTGTGCGGGTTC
>Ga0209698_10000193_pt1 | contig 65197 bp, 49 predicted proteins | sample LitLauG_LLR_2012_FD_187203 | JGI IMG/M metagenome (GOLD analysis project Ga0209698, IMG submission 187203) | Freshwater sediment microbial communities from Pennsylvania, USA - Little Laurel Run_MetaG_LLR_2012 (SPAdes) (version 2) | ecosystem: Environmental > Aquatic > Freshwater > Creek >... | reverse complement strand
GGCTCCTCAAGTTCAGATCTCGTTTCCACAGTGAGAATTTATGCCTGAGCCTACCGGAGATATTTGTGCGCTCATCGAGTTGATCGCGAAGTCGCTGGTCGACTCGCCTGATGAGGTCTTCGTCGAGAAATTCGACGATGACGTGATCGAACTGGAAGTCGCAGAGACCGACGTCGGCAAAGTGATCGGACGCCAGGGTCGAACCGCCCGGGCGCTGCGGGCACTGCTGAGCGCCGCGGGACATCGGGCGCGTAAGCGGTATCAGCTCGAGATCATCGAGTAGCTCGTGGATTCGCCATCGAAAATCCCCACTTCCCGCGCACAGAACGCGCGAGAAATGGGGCACTCAGACTCGACCGAGTTTATTACGCTGGCGCGGGTGGTGAAGACGCAAGGGCGGCATGGTGAAGTCGCGGCTGAGGTTCAAAGCGATGTTCCCGATCGGTTTGCCGAGGGCATGAAGCTGTTGGCGCTGAGCAAATCGGGCGACTCGCAGCGGGAAGTTCAGATTGAAGATCTGTGGCCGCATAAGAACCTGCTGGTTTTGAAGTTTGCGGGTATCGATTCGATTTCGGATGCTGAGGCGCTGATCGGATCGGAGTTGCAGGTTCCAAAGGCCGAACGCGCGCACCTTGAGCAGGGTTGGAATTACGTCAGCGATCTGGTTGGTTGTGTGGTGTTCGATCACGGAAACGAGATCGGGCCAATTGAAGATGTGCAGTTCGGGGCCGGCGAAGCGCCGCTGCTGATTGTGGCGGGAACTGGTGGCAAGAGGTACGATGTGCCGTTCGCCGAAGCGTACCTCCAACTCGTGGATTTGCCGAGGAGGCAGGTGCGGATGAAGCTTCCCGAGGGCATGTTGGAGATCAATGCACCCCTGACGGCCGAGGAGAAGGCCCAGAGTTCGAGTCGGCGTCGGGAAAAGGCTTGAACCACTAAGGGCACTAAGGTACACGAAGGAAGAACCTCTTCGCGTGAGTGGTTTTTGGGTTCCGCCTCATGAAGGCCGACATCGTCACGATTTTTCCGGACTTCTTTCGCGGGCCCTTAGATCACGGTATTACGCGCCGGGCCGCGGAGATGGGCCTGGTGAAGATTGAAGTCCACGATCTGAGGGAGTACACGCGCGACAAGCACCGCACCGTGGATGACAGGCCATTCGGCGGCGGCGAGGGCATGGTCCTGAAGCCGGAACCGATCTTTGAATGTCTGGAACGGATGCAGCTTGCCCCGCGCGAGCAACGTTTATCGGGCACGGTGAAGGAAAGCGTGGTTGTGCTTTCGGCGCAAGGACAGCGGTTCACGCAGAAGGTGGCTTCGGAACTGGCGGCACTGGATCGAATGGTGCTGATCTGCGGGCGCTACGAAGGCGTCGATGAGCGGGTTTCGGAGTTTCTCGCCGACCGCGAGCTTTCGATTGGCGACTACGTGCTGAGCGGCGGCGAGTTGGGCGCGGCGGTGATCATCGAGGCGGTCACGCGCCTGCTGCCGGGAGCTGTGGGAAATGAGGCATCGACGCGGCAGGAATCGTTCACCGCGCATGTGGACGCCGGTGAAACGGATGGGCCTGATTCGACTTGTGGTTCCGGTGGATTGCTGGATTATCCGCACTACACCCGTCCGGCGGAATTTCGCGGGATGACAGTGCCGGAGGTGCTGATCAACGGCAACCACCAGGAGATCCGGCGGTGGCGCCGCGAGCAGGCACTGAAGAAGACGCTGAGAAACCGCCCTGATTTGATGGAGGGCATGGAACTCAGGAAAGAAGATAAGAAGATACTGGAACGGATCAAGAGTTCCTCGCAGTTCTGAGCAACGGGGAGAACTTAGACTTTCACACCGTGGGCCAGCGGTGCATAGGTCCTTCGGCCCGCAAAAAGCGCGGGCCTCAGGATGACAAGATTACGTTCGAGATTAAGATAGGACAGACGAAGGGTAACGACATGTCAAACCTAATCATTGAAAAGCTACTCGCGAAGAGACAACGCACCGACATCCCGGACTTTCGCCCCGGGGACACGGTACGCGTCCACGTCAAGATCAAAGAAGGCGACAAGGAACGCGTGCAGGCGTTTGAAGGCGTGGTGATCAAGCGCGACAATGGCCCGCAGGCCAGCTTCACGGTGCGGAAGATCAGCTTTGGGCAGGGTGTCGAACGTATTTTCCCGATCCAGTCGAAGGTAGTCGATAAAGTGGATCTGGTGCGCTCGTCGAAGGTGCGCCGGGCACGGCTGTTCTACCTGCGTGGTCTGCGCGGCAAGGCAGCGCGTCTGCGGGACGTCGAGAAATCAGCGCAGTAGTTGCGAACGTTTCGCAGCCTGGGGAAAGATGGTGGGCGCTATAGGATTCGAACCTATGACTTCCACCGTGTGAAGATGGCACTCTACCGCTGAGTTAAGCGCCCACAGCCGTGCGGTAAGTTCATCATTATACACAAGGAAGACGCAGTCCCCGCGCCGCGGGAACGATGACGCCTAGCGCTTCGAAGAGGCGATGGTGGCCAGCAGAGCATCGTCGGCGCCGTCCTCGGTGAGGCGCTTGCGGGTGCTGGCGCTCAGATTGAAATCAACGCCATAGGTGCTGACCAGGGTCGCCATGCGTTTTGTGGTGATCCCGCCTGTGAGTCCGGTTTCCACTTCGCCGAATGAGAATGCCGGTGGCTTGTTCGTTTTCGATTGCTTTGGGGTTGTCGTGGACGGTTCGGACGCATGCCAGTCTGCTTCCTTGGCAGAGATCAAGCCCTCGGAGAGCATCTCGGAGAGATGATTCTGGGCATTCTGTGCGTGCTTGAGGTCTTTATCGCCCTGTCTGGCGGCCTTCTTGTACCACTTCGCCGCTTCGGAGGGATCACTCTCTATCCCGATGCCTTTCTGATAGAACAATCCAAGAACGACCTCCGCGCCCGGGTATCCTTGAGCAGCTGATTTTCGGAGCCATTCCAAACCCTTGGCAGAGTCTTTCGGAACTCCCGTTCCCAGAGAATAGGCCTGGGCCAGTTCCAGTTGTGCTTTGGGATCTCCCGCCTCAGCCTTGTGGCGAAGCGCGGCGAAGTCGGCGGTCTGAGCCGAAACCAGAGCCGTCGCCAAGGCGAGAGAGGCGACAGGCATCATGAATTTGAGCCGCAGAAGCATGTCGAGAGAAAGTCCGAGATCTCCGTTTGTTTACCGAAGCCATTCTCTTCGTTTGCGGGCCCGGTTGGCAAGCTCTTGACATGCGGCGGGTTCTGCATGAGCATTCTTTTCTATTGCGTGCTCGCCAGCCCAAGGCTGGATCTGTCAGCGTGAACCGATGAAATATTGTCCCTCGTGCCACAAAACCTATCCGGGTGACTACAAGGTCTGTCCGGCGGATCAGACTGGGCTGCAGAGCAGCCATGAGTTTCAGCCCGGCATGATTATCCGCAATAAATACGAGATCCTGGCGCGGATTGGCATTGGCGGCATGGGCGTCGTGTACAAAGGACGGCATCTGACGTTCAACGAGTTCTGCGCCATCAAGGTCGTCAATGATTCGATTGCGGGCGATACGAATTTCCTGCAGCGGTTTCAGACTGAAGCGGTTGTAACCCGCAAACTGCGACATCCGAATGCGGTGCGCGTGGATGACTTCGATTACACCGACGACGGCCGTCCGTTCATCGTCATGGAACTGGTGGAGGGGCGGAACGTCGGAGAGATTCTTCAGAGCGAAGGGCCATTGCGCGTGCCGCGGGCGGTACGTATCGCCACTCAGGTGGCCCTGGCGCTCGGAGCCGCGCACAAACTTGGATTCGTCCACCGGGACATCAAGCCGGGCAACATTATTCTCACCGTAGATGAGAAAGGGCAGGAGACGGCCAAGGTCCTTGACTTCGGGATTGCAAAATTGCGCCAGGCTGCCGGAGATTCACAAACCGGAATGACCATGACCGGCATGGTCGTGGGCACGCCGCTGTATATGTCACCGGAGCAGTTCATGGGAAAGAAGGCCGGAGAAGAGATCGACGGTCGCACTGATCTTTATTCGCTCGGCGTCGTGCTGTATCAGATGGTCACGGCTAGGCTGCCTTTTGAAGGCGACACTCTCTACTCGATCATGATGCAGCACATGGAGGGAAATGTATGCCCGCCAGCTGAACTGGTGCCGGAGTTGAACATTCCTCCGGCACTTTCGCATCTGATTCTCAAATCGATCGACAAGTCGCGCGCTTTGCGATTTCAGAACGCGGAGGAATTTATCGCCGCCCTGCAGCAGGTGCCAAGCGACACTCCTTCCAGCGCGCGTGTGGAAGCTCCTGTTGTCGGCGTTTCGAGTGTGGCGCCTGCTCCTTCCAGTCGTAGCTCGCAGGTTACTCCGGCGCCGCCTACGCCCCCGCCGGTTCAGTCATCGCAGGTATCGACTCCACCTGGTTCTTCCGCGTCAGTGATTCTGCAGCCGCAGGGCGTCACACGCGTTCCTGACGCCGCCGCTGCGCCGTCAACCGCGAAGCCTTTGCCGAAGAGCGCCGCGCAGCATGTCTTCGTGCAGCAGAGAACATTCAAGGCCAGAAACGTTCTGGTGCTAGTCGGGCTGGGTCTGGCGCTCCTGGTGATTGCGGGAGTTGGCTATCTCAAGTACCGGACCATCCAGCGCACAAAGATCGAGAACGCGGTGGTGGAAGGCCTCAAGAACGCGCCCTCGGCCGCGGTCCGCGCGGCGCACATCAACGTGTCCGTATCGGACACAGGCGAAGTAATACTCGACGGGGTGGTCCAGAGCATCGCCGATTTGGACACCGCTGCCTCTGTGTCAGCCGCAGTTTCAGGCGTAACCCGGGTCAACAATCGCCTGCAGGTGGTTCCTCCCATCGCTCCGCTTCCGAATACAAATAACACCGAGAGTTCGGATTCTCTGGTCAATCAGGGAATGGCCGCTCTCGACGCCGGCGATTACGCCACCGCCATCGACTGCTTCACCAAGGCAGCGAGTGATCCGAATAATAAGAGCGCCAGAGAATTACTCGAAACCGCGCGTCGGGCGCAGAAGACAGAAGAAGAGTTGCTGAAGAAGCGACGCTAGAGGCTATCTCACAATGAACGACAGAGAAACTGGGTGTCCCTCTGGGGCTAAAGGGCACGGCTGAAGCCGTGCCCTACCCAAAATCATTTGTGAGATAGCTTATAGTTTTCAGTACTGCCCGGGACAGCTACTCCGCTACCCGACAGCCGTTCCCCGCACCAGCACCGGCGCGGGAGCCGCAGCCGGTTGGACAGCTTGCACGACTGTTTGCGCCGCAGCGCCGACCGCACCTAATGAACTGAAGGCGCTTTGCAGTTGATTGGCCAAGTAGGGCGCGAACATCACCGCTCCACTGAACAGGTAGTAGATCACCGATTTCATGTCCGTGAGGTTTACAGTGCCGGAGAACGCGGCGTAGAGAAAGTAGTAGCCGAACCCGAGAAAGACGCCCAGGATATTCAACAGTCCCAGAAGCGCGATGAAGCGGCTGGAACTTGCGACCATCACCGGCTTGACCCCCGCAGGAAGCGGATCGGGCTGATTGCCGGCTTCCTCCGACAAAGCGTCGCCGAGCAGCCAGTTCTGGTTGCGCAACAGCCCGAGGGCAACGAACACAAATGAAAAACCTAAAATCGCAGTCATGATACAGAACGTCAGCCAAAAGACTGTTTCCTTTGAAACTCCAAAGCTAGCGGGAGCGGGCGCTGCTTGTTGCGCCCATGCTGCAACCGGGCTCAACAAAGTTCCAACAAGCAGAGTCAAAGCGGGCCTGATTCGGATTTTCATTAGAATCCTCCACCACGTGATTTCTGCTCTTTAGGGCGAAAGGCTGTCTCTCCGGGGCACGATACAAATCTCAGACCGGAACACTGTCGGTTCTTGCCAGATAACTACTGTTTACCCACTGGGAATCCGCCGGATCAATCCGGCTCCAACCATTTTGCTCCTGGTAAACATAAAGAGGAGTTCCCAGGTTCAATGTGTGCTGAACTGCGCCGGACAACGAAGGGAGGCTGCGCACGTTGACCACGCTGGCCGTGACTCGCGCTGCATATTGGGCGGCTGCCTTAGTCGTGCCGGTGTTCCTTGTCAGGAAGTGATTGTCAACCCAACTCGCTTTGGCGGGATCGATCGAGCTCCACCCATCGCGATCTTCATACACGCTGACATCTACTCCCCGAGTCAACTGCTTGCGGACCATCGCGCTGGTGGCAGGTTGAGCGCGCACGTTGAGCGTGTCGACTCCCACTTCCGCCGTGTACAGGACCTGCGCCGGCGGCGCGGGAGTCCCCGCACTGGTAGTCGCTGCATACGCCGCCAATTGCTGCTTGATCAGCGGGATGAAATTCGCTTCCGCAGCGGCTACGGTGTTGCCTGAAAAAAACTGGGCGCCAGGACAAGTCTTCGTGGTCCCGGTCCCGTTGGTGCGCACCCCGGTGTTGAGGTCGTACCAGTGGTGATAGACGCAGCTCTTCGAGTCAGGAGAGAGGTTGAATCTCTTACTCAAAAGCGCGAAGACGCTAATAATGCAATCACGATGCTGAGGAGTCATGGAGTCCAGCCCGTCGAAATTGCCCACATTCTCGACGCAGATTCCGTTGCGGTTGGCACCTTTTATCCCAGCAGGGATCGTATCGATCGATCGGCACACGGCCACCGATCCATCGGGAAACGTCGTCAGGTTCTGCGCGATCTCGGAGAAGCCTCTCTCCAGGTGCGCTCGTTCCATGGCCTCGAGAAGATCGAAATGATTTGTCTGATGGAAGTTCTCGTACGATGGAACGAAAGTGTGGTGACACTGCACGAGCTGGATGACGCGGCTGAACGAAGATGCGTCTAACCACGACGCAAACTCAGGAACGTCACACAGAATGAATTTTCCTTGCTGTTGCCTCATGGCCGTTCCACCTGCCTGGCCCGGCTTCAAAATCGGTGAATCCTGCCACGGATCGAAGCCTTCTTCTTCTACCTCGCCGAAGACGCACGTGCCGGGGATCGGTCAGGATCCCTGGCTGAATGCTTCCTTCACCACCTGCGATTCGGTCTGATCGGCGGCGGACTGCTGTTCTTCCAGCGTCTTGGCCGCATTGTTATCCGGAGGCGGAGGCGGAACGTCCGATGGTACGGTCTTCGTGTCCGGGGCCTTCGGCAATCCGTTCTGACCTTGTTTCGAGGACAGGTCCTTCATGCCGTTGTCCAGCTGCTCTTCGAACTTGTTGTGCATTTCCTGCAGGTCATCAACACCGACGGCGACCTCCTGACCCACAGCGCAGTCGGCCTTCTTGCTGGCGGAAACGGTTGCCGTAACTCTGCGGTCCTCGTCGGGCGTATCGGAGGTTCGCTTGATCACGTCGCCCGCCGTCAATTGGCACTCCTGGCCATTCGAGGAAACAGTGAGGTCGCTGGCCACGATGAAAGTGTGGCGGGCGGGATCGAGAGCCGCCGGGACTTCATCCGATGTGCCGGCAGAACTCTGCTGAGCGCCGGAGGAAGCCTGCTGTGTCTGTTGCGCCGCTGCTTGCTGCGCCGCGAGCTGGGCCTTTACTTCCTCGGCAATGGCTTCCTTGACCTCCGGAGTCAAAGTGACGGGGCCGGAGTTCGAGGCGGAGTTGTCATTGCCCGAAGGCTGCGACTGCTGCTGTTCTCCACCTCCATTGTCTCCCCCGTTGTCGCCGTTCGCGGCCGCCGCACTGGCCGCAGCACGGGCTTCATACGCGGCCTGCAGATTTACAGAGATCAGGTAGTCCGTCAGCCAGAAAGCCGCCGACGGGTAGACAGGATACGGCGCAAAATATCCGCCGTAATATCCGTACCAAGGGGAACCGCCCCAGCCCCAGCCGTAGTACACAGGCGCCGGCCAAGGATTGTACGCCCAGCCGTAGTATACGGGCGCGTAGTAGTACGCAGGGTGATATCCGTAGTAGCAGCAATAGCCACGATAGGAATACGAACGGTAGACGCTGGTGTAGGTGACGTGATTGACCACCACGGTCCGCGACACGTAGGTGTTACCGCCCCGGGTAACATACGCGCGCTGGACGTAGCCAGAATTCCTTCCCGTCGTGACGACCCGAGCGCCGTTATGGGTGCTGACGATGGTGCGGCTGCCATTCATTCCGCGGTTGATCTGCATCCCGTTGCGATTGATGGTGCGAATCTGCCCGTTCGGACGAATCACCGCTTGTCCGCCGCCGCGAAGTGAAACTTGCCGGCCGGGGAGAGGCCGGTTCACGGCGTTCATCCGGTTCGGCATTCTGGCGTTGGCGTTTGCATTCCCCATCGGTCCATGAGCATTGCCCATAGCCCCGCGTCCGTTGGGCCGGTTCATCGTTCCGGTGCCGTTGGGCCGGTTCATGGTTCCAGTGTTCGGCCGGTTCATGGTTCCGGTGTTCGGCCTGTTTCCCATGCCGTAGGCGGGCCTGGTATTTGTAACCGGAGTCCGATTTGTGGGCGCCGTCCGATTGGCTGGCGGATGTTGAGCAGGCGCGCTCACGCGAGGGGCTGCCGCGGGTCTGGGCGCAGGGGACGAACTTTTCTTGTCGTGCTGACCCTCGGCTACGGCAATCAAACCGGCCAGCAAACTCAACAGGAACGCATTCCGGACGACTTTCCCGCGGCTTCCGAATGGATTCATAACAAACTCCTGGCTAAATAGTGACGGCTGGTCAGGAAACGTTTCGAAAATCAGCGCTTCTCCGCGCAACTTTAGCCCTGCGGACCTCGAGACGGCCTCGCCTGTTCACAACCTGGGACCTGGGGGGAAGCGCCCGCATAACCGAACGTCAGCTGGCAAATTTCTTGCGCTCGTTCAAAAGAGCGAAATCCCAAAACTTGCGATTCGTTTCGGCTAAGGGCACGATGGCCATCAGATTCTCGTCCTGTCTGGGAGAGCAAGTCAAGTACAAAGGCCGCTTCGTTCCAGAATCGGTACGGTCAGTCCTTGCCGATGCGGGTTATAATCCTGCCTCGAGGGCGTGTCTTGCTCTAGACCCACGCCGGAGCGGAAGGGAACAGCCATCAAGGAATGAAATTCAGCGAAAAATACGAGCTTCTGGAGTCGCTCACCACGGGCGCAGTCGAGACTTTTATGGCCAATGACAAGGTCAGAAGCGAGCGCGTGCTGGTGCACATAGTGGAATGTGCTCCCCAGAAGGAAGACCAAACCACCGCGGAATGGGCTCTTGAGTCGTTCCGCAAACGGGCCCCTGAGCCGCCCGGGCCCGTGCTTGAAACGGGGAAATACAGTGGCGCGAAGTACGCGTACGTGGTCACGAAACCTGCGGACGAGACCGCGGCAAAAGCCTGGGTCCGGCGATATGAACTTCAACTGGAGGACACGAGAGAGACCAAAGTACACGCGGTGAACAGGGAAGCGAGCGCTCCGGTGAGCGCGACGCCGGTGACACCCTCCATCACGCCGAAAGAACCGCCGCAGGCGCCCGGTCAGATGACGCAACTGTTCCGCGATTTCGATTCGCTGGCGAAATCCAATGCGCCGGCACCTCCGATCACGACGGATGTACCCCCTGTACGACCTCCCTTGACCAGCCTCCCGGGAGAGTCCGGGTTGCATGCGGCAGGTCCCTGGGATGCAGCCAGCATCAAGGCCGCTGCACCGCCGAAGGAACCTCCATTCACGGCTCGTCCGACACCCCCGCCCAAGCCTGTTGCTCCAGAAATGCCACCCGCCGCTCGAGATAGCGCGAAACCGGGTGAATTTACCAACTTCTTCCAAGGTCCATTTCGAGGAGACGGCCCCTCGGACATGCCGGCCTATTCATCACAGCCGATCGAACCTCCGAAGAAAAACGTCGGAGAGTTCACGGCTTTGTTCGGCGGGGCAGCGCCGCCACCGGGAGCAACGCCGACCCCACCCAGTTCCTCGGGGCAAAGCTTTACCTCGGTGTTCAAAGACATGGAGGCTCCCCAGCCGACGTTCAACGCGCCGGCACCGATGCAGGGCGGGATCGTACCACCGCCAGCTCAGCCCTTGCCTCCCGTAGCGCCAGTGAATGCCGCTCCTCTGCGGGACCCAGTTTTCGCCGCGTCGCTGCCGACTCCGGTGGTGATTCCAAATCCTCCGACACCCGCGATTCCTCCGTCCCCTGTGCCTGTCGAAAAGCAGGTTCCTTCCCGGTCGAGTTCTTTGCCTGGGGACGGCGCCACCGGTGCATTCAGGCATCCCACGGCCGAACCGATGCCTGTGCCCATGGAAGCGCCCAGTGGACCAAGCCCCTACACACAGATCATCTCGCGTCAGAAAGCTGCCTCGGCCGAGGAGGCCGAAGCCGGGCAGGCGCCTTCCGCCGGGGCAGGGGCGGGACAATTCGCTGCGCCGTCGATGCCCAAGATGCCGGCGGTCGCGCCTCCACCCAAGCCGAAAATGCCGCCGCCTCCTCCGATTGCGCCCCCGCCCAAAATGAAGGCACCCCAGGTGCCCAAGATTGATGTGCCTGCACCACCGCCGGTGTCAATCTGGCCGCTGGTAATCACACTGACGGTGCTTTTCTTTCTGGCGGTGATAGTGGTGCTGATCTTCGCGCTGAGGCACTAGCAGGGGCACCAACAGCAACAACCACGAAGGACACGAAGTATCACGAAGGTTTTTTGTCAGATGTCTTTACTCCGCGTACCTTCGTGGTTTACGGTCCTTGGCTGACGCAAGGAAAGATTTTCCAGATCAATTGGACTGCGGAAGAAGGATCAGCAGCTCGAGTGTGGGATTCGGCAGTTCTCCCGGGACGTACGCGGCAAAGTTGCGCGCACGATTGACCGCCTCCCATGCGGGCCCGGACTGGTTCAGCGCGAAATACTGATACTTGAGCTTCACCGGGATGGCACTTGGCGGGTTCGTCAGGTGACGAAGCTGAATTCCCGGCAGGGCCATCCGCACCAGGTGCTCGATGTGGGTTGCTGAGCAAGCTTTCAGCAGCTGCGGCACTCTTTGAATGACGTTTTCTTCCGTCGTCTCTGCGCTGACCGCCAGATACATCCGCGTGTTCGCGAGATATTTGTCCTGGTCGACCGCCGTGGCGTAGATCGAATTGGAACCGGGCATCAGTTTCAACGGGAGCGACACCAAATTCGTCGGCACGACCGTCTCCAGCAGCGCGCGCAATTTCTCATCGAGCTCGGCAAAAATTGGTCCAAGAGACTCGTGGACATACGCCGGCAGGTCGCGGGGCCGCAACTTCTGCGAGAAAGTGGTTAGAGACCCGGCGAGCGAGACCATCGCCGCATAGAGTTCTTCGGGGTGGCCCTTCTTGCTCTCATACAGGTGGGAGAAAACCGGGAAGTTGGAATTCACGGTGTACAGCAGCCAGAAGTTCGCGATGTCGGAAGCGGTGAAATCGGCCAGGCTCTGATTCTTCTGGCGGCGGCCGGCGGAGAGCTGGGTGCTGCGCGCTGAGAGCAATTCGACCAGGCCGCGCAGCAATCCCACCAGATACTCGTTCGCTCCGATCTCGATCAGCGGCGGAACAAACCTGGGATTCAATTGATATGAGCCGGCGGTGGTTCGCTCCACATTCGCAATTCGCAGCACTGACGAACCCTCGCGGTTTTCCGAGTCCGCGAGCAAGCGCATGTTCTTTCGAGCCACCTGGATGGGCTTTTCGCTCGCGCCGGTGTTCTCGTCGCGGAAAGAGGTGACTTCCGCCAGATAACGGGTGCCGCTTTCTTTGCCACTGGAGACATTAAGTCCCCGCAGCCGGTAGTCGGGAACCGCCAAGTAGATATCGAGACTCTTGGTACCCGGATCGAAGAATTCCTCCAGCGATTTGGAGGGCGGCGGAGGGTCCGCTTCCGGGATCTCGAATAAGAGCCCATCGGGGAAAATGCCTGCCGCGCGCGTGACCGCGAGCTGGCCCTCGGCGAGGAGCTCCCCGTTGATCGCCAGATCTCGAAACCCCCACGGACAGAACTTCAGCGCCTGCAGCCGAAAGTTGAGTGTGTCCTCGAGAAAGCGATCCTGGACCTGCATGTGCTGCGGCGTCAGAAAAGTGCCCTTGGTCCAGAGAACTGGTTTCAGTTGCTTCATGCGAATGCGATCCGGCGTGCCGACACGTGGAAATGGGCGACAGACCATTTTTACACGGCTGCCCACGATAACAATTCCTGAGCCAGGAAGCAAAGGGCAAACCGGCGGGGCAGGGCCGAACGGAGTTGACCGTAGAAGGTAATGACTTCGAGGGCCTGCAGCTAGCTTTTGGAATCCTGGTTGGAATCTTCGCCAGAGTTCCACAGGCCTTCCATGAACTTCATCCAGTCTTGCGATCGGGCGCGGAAGATCTTTTTGGCACTTCTGGAGAACATGGCAAGACCGAAGTCGCCGCGGGCACGGCGCAGAACGATTTTGATCTCCTCGACCACTTCTTCAGGGATCGAGGCGTTGACCTCGAGGCTCTCCAGCAATTCGAACATGTCGGGCGCGGCAGCGATGAGGTTGGCATTCGCATTAGCTTCGGCATCTGCTTCGACGGACGCCACCGGCAGTCCAACCCTGTCCACGACCCTCGAGAGTTTCTGAGGATCAATTCGCCACATCCCTGAGGTCACTTTACTCTTGGCCATACGACTACTTTCTAGAAGGGGCTCCCTTCTGGGGGTCTTATCGTCTATTGTGTTAGATGAGTGGTTACCTTTCAAGGTTACTAAGGTTTATCAGCTGGGTCCCTGCCACTCGGAAGGCGCCGTAACTTCAAGGGTCTATTCCATTTCCGTCGTTTGTTATCTGGAGTTTACAGCGCACGGCCCATGTATTACCCTCAGGATAATGGATTCGGAGTAGCTTCAGCAATGGCCTTCAAGGCGGCATTTTCGCGAGCTTTGATTACAGTCTTTCGATTTTCGTTACTAAGCGCGGTCGTTGTGTGTCCCTCGATCTGCGTATGCGCCCAAACCGCGCCATCAGCTGCATCAATCGGACAAAGGATCGAGGCGATTCTCACTGAGGTCAAGCGGATTGATACCGCCAATGACGCTCCCGACGAGTCCCACCAGCGTCATCGGTCCGTCAACTCCTCTGACTGGCAGTTCACGGGTTTCTTCGATCATGAGCATCCTTTATTGCTCAACGCGTCTTTCAGTGAGGGCAGCGTAGTCAGGCAGGAGACGTATTACCTCGTCGATGACAAGCCAGTGCTAGTCAAGGTCTTGCGTTGGTGGGACGTGGACGATGAAAGCAAGGCGCCAAAACCACCCGTTCGGCAGGCTTTTTACATCGACAACGGTCAGACCCTTCGGCGTGTGATTAAGATCGAATCTGCCCGGAAGACCCGTCAGGTGGTCGACACTCCCCAAGCAGCGAGTGGCTTTACGGAGCGCGCAAATCTGATCACAAAGATCCTGCTTACCAATTCCCGGGACCCCAAGTTCCCCGAATCACTTGAATCTTTTCCCGAATCGGAATTGCCCGAAAAGTGAGCAGGGCGTATTGTTGTGACTGCTCGGGCCGTAAGCAATTGTGACAGACTTTGTTCAGGCAAAGGAGGACCTTCGAATGGCGGGATTTCATTATCGGGGACCACTATGCCGCATCCGCCTGTTGCCGGAAATTGATAACGGCACGATGTGCCGAGGGTCGAGTCCAACGCCCGGCCCGACTGGCAATCTGTCGTTGTTCCCCGACTTTTACGATCCGGACTTCCTACCGTCGGCGCTGGGCATGGCAATCACCGACGCTGACAAAGCCGAGTTCAAGATCATCAAGAAGATGAACGTACTCGACAAGGACGCTCGTCGTTTCAAACGTGTGCAAGACTACGTAAGGGCCCGGACTTTTATGTTCGGAACACATTCAACCTATCAGGCCTATGCCGTCGAATCGGATGAGGAACTTGCAAAGACTGAGTGGCCACGCAAGAAGAAGAAGACTATTAAACTGCGGTCGCTGATCGAATTTAACGACAACACCAAAAAACAACAGATTTTTTATCGTTGGGTGAGGAAGGCCTACCAGGAAAAATATGGGGACGACGTAAACGTACCCGAATTGATTCGCAAGGGAATGAGCCCGGAGTTGGCTGAGAAAATCAAAGAGGTACGCGGAACTATTCGCGTAAAGAAGATCCATGATGAGAACTTTCAGGCCGGGGGATTCAATCCTCGGCCGCAAAAGCTGGATAAGGCCTACCGCTTAGGAACCCTCAGCCTGCACGGTACCGGCATGGCTGTCGATATCGACGACAAGAAGAATGCCCAGTTTGATGTAGATGACTGGAAGTTCATTGAGAACTTGGTGGGAGAGAAGGTTTCAGACAGAAAGGAGAGATGGAAGGGCGACGAAGATCAAGTCGAGGATCTGTGGAACGATATAAACGACATCAGCGAAGCCTTCGTCACCAAGGTCGCGTCCGAAGTAAAGCGCATCGAGGAGGAGCGCGCCAAGAAAGCCAAGAAAGAAAAAGAGGAACAAGAAAAGCTGAAGGCTGCGGGAAAAGCCCCAGCAAAAGCTTCAGAAGACCACGAGAAAAAACAAGAAAAGAAGATCCCGACCTCACTGCATGAAGTCCTGGGAAACCACTACGAAAACCTCTCCCCATGGGTGACGACTGGTTTCTTTCATCTCCCGCTTGAATTAGTTTTGGAGATGCATGCCCACGGGTTTACGTGGGGCGCCATCTTCCGAGATCCCGATCTGCATCACTTCGAACTCGAGTAGACTTCGCGCAGGCACGGCCTTCGCGGTTGCATTCACCTCTCGCTCTGCTAGAATTCCGGGCAGGATCGCGGACTGGGGAATCTTATATGCCGATGCAAGTCTGTATGGGGGCAAGCATGATGTGCACCATGGGCATGGCGCCGAGTTCTCTCGTCGTTCTGCCCATCAACCGAGTTATGACTGACCAGGTTCCCGATGCCAACATCATGGACTACATTCCCTTGGTTAACATCATGCCGTTCGGCATGTGCATGTCGCCCGCCAATCCGATGGTTGCGGCAGCCACGGCCGCGGCGATGGGCGTGCTGACGCCGATGCCCTGTATTCCCATGACGGTGGCCCCGTGGGTACCAGGGGCGCCGACGGTTCTGCTCGGAAACATGCCCACCCTCGACAATACCTCCACACTCATGTGCATGTGGGCCGGAGTCATCACGTTCGTGACTCCGGGGGAGTTCACGGTCATGGTACCGTAGGAGTTCCTCGAGCGCTCATTTCAGCTTCGTACCCTTGCTGCCATCGTCCGCGGTATCCGGATCCTTCGGGTCCTGGGGAGAATCCGGGCTGCCTCCGCTGGGATCACTGGTGCTCGCGGGAGAGCTACCGCTGTTGATAAACGCAAATGGTGTTCCGGTGATGAACACGCCCGCTGGCCCGATGTCTATGGAATTGGCTCCTGAACTCAGTGTGATTCCCAGGGGACATTCGATCACGATGCCGGTTTCAGCCGTGAAATGGATGCTCAAGGCAGTCATGGCATAGCCCATCGTGATGGAGTCGTTCTTCCCGCCAGTTACGGAAAGGGAAACGTTGCCCGTCACGCTCTCGTTCTGATTGCCGGTCACGGAAAGTGACTTGTTGCCGGTGACACTCTCCATCTGGTTGCCGGTAACCTGAAGCGACATGTTGCCGGTGATCTTCTCGTTATGATTTCCGACCACCTGGAGATGTTTGTCGGCATTAATCTTCTCTTGCTGATTGGCCGTAACGATCAGGTGGCGGTTCGCGCCAATGTACTCTCGCGAATCGTTTTCGACGCGGAGATCCATATCTTTTTCGGCATTCATGAAGATCTGTTCCTGCCCCTTCAGATCTTCGAAGCGGAGTTCGTTGTAATTGGACGAGCCTCCGCCCTTAGAACTGCGCGACATGAATGTGCTGCGAGTCTGGTAGTTGGGAAGCGTGTACGGAGGCATCTGGTCCGCGTTGTAGACGCGGCCCGTGATAACGGGACGATCAGGGTCGCCTTCCAGAAAACTCACCAGCACTTCCTGGCCGATGCGCGGAATCCACATCGCGCCCCAATTGCCTCCAGCCCATGGCTGCGAAACGCGAATCCAGCAGGAACTGTTTTCATTTTGCTGTCCGAGGCGATCCCAGTAGAACTGAACGATCACCCGTCCGTACTTGTCGACCCAGATTTCTTCTCCCGCCTTGCCAACCACCAACGCCGGCTGCGGCCCCTGGACAAAGGGTTTAGGCGTGATTCGCGGAGGCCGGTAGGGCACCGACGCGGGTATACAGGTCAGGTGGTTGGAGTAGGTTTCTGAACCGGTCGCCCCTGCGGTGTAACTGTTTCCCGCGGAGGCGAAGTGCTGGACCTCGGTCACGAAATAGGTCGTGTTCTGGTCGGCCCGGTAATGATTCTGCAATTCGAACGAAAATCCTGACATCAGCCCGCGGCAGTTTCCCTCGCCGCTAATCACCATGTAGCTGGTTTCCTCTTCCTGCATGCGCACTTTCGCGACGGTGTCACCTTCATCTTTGGTCGTGTGCAATCCGGGGTAGTCAAACAGTTCAAGGCCCTGGCTGGCGGAAAGTGATATCACGGTGGGATCGTTGCTCAGCAAACTCGTTGACGGCGTCGTAAAGTTGTAATCGGTGACCGTATATTTGCCCGTCTTCAGTTCCTGGCCAACGTGCCAGTTGCTGATTACCTCGGGATCTTCCAAGCCTCCAACTTCGGTGTCGTAACTGATCGGTGAGCCGGGGCAGGCCGGCGGATTGTTTGACTGGTCGGCCAGCACCATCGTGTGCTTGCCCTGCGTGGTGTGATCGAAGTAGTAGAAGATGCCGAACTCCTCCATCAGCCGGGAGACGAAGTTAAATGAGGTTTCGCGGTACTGCACGCAATATTCGAGCTGCGGATAACTGTTCTGCAGGTTCAGCCGAAAATCTTTGAACCCGTAGGGGTCGAATATTTTGCTGATGATTTGGGGGACAGCCTGGCCCTGAAAGATGCGGCAATCCGCCTGCCGGGTAAGGAACCAGAGCCAAGGCACCACCTGCGCCCGATAGTGTGTAAACAGCCGCTCGTCTGTTTCACCTTGCGTGAAGCGGCTTACGTAGCCACTTATATACCGGTGCTTGCCTTTCGGAAGTTGAATGCTGATTGAGACCTTCTGTCCGACGATGTCCTTGAAAGAAATCGATTCGTTGTCGTAGGCCAGCAGATCCAACTCGTAGCTGAACAGGCGCGATACGCCTTCGTAGCCATTGATCTGCTGCAACAGGAGCACGTCCTTGCCCAGCGGAGTATCAATCGCAAGCAGCCGATGATCCTGAGAATAATTTTCGTCTGGCACGTGCCCGCCCTTCGCTGTGGATTACTGAACTGCAAAACACTGCTGCCGCTTCGCCGCCAGTATTGCTCGGCGCGGCGCAGTTTTACTGGTACACAAATGCGCCGTCGGTTCCGATGCCGACATTGATTCGCGACATCGCTTCCCCGGCAGCCATGCCGGTCAACAACTGCCGCGAGATATCCGGCAGCAGCGTGTTGGTCAGAATGTTGTCGACGTTGCGGGCGCCGCTTTCGACCTCGGTGCACCGCTTCGCCACTTCCTCGATCAATGCCGCGTCATAGGTTAGATCAATCTTGTGGTTTTCCTGGATGCGCCGCTGAATCTTGCCCAGCTTCAGCCGGATGATCTGCTTCATGTTCTCGTCGCGAATTGGCATGTAAGGAATCAGCACCATTCGTCCCAGGAAAGCCGGCTTGAAGATCTTGTTCAGCTCCGGCTTGAGCGCTTTCACCAGACCGTCGGGACCCGGCATGGTTTCGGGGTCGGCGCACAGTTTGGCCATCGTGTCGGTTCCTGCGTTGGTGGTGAGAATGATAATCGTATTCTTGAAATCGATCTCGCGCCCTTCGCCATCTTCCATCATGCCCTTGTCGAACACCTGATAGAAGAGTTCGAGCACATCGGGATGGGCCTTCTCCACTTCGTCGAGCAAGACCACCGAGTACGGGCGCCGGCGGACAGCCTCGGTTAGCACGCCTCCTTCGCCGTAACCGACATATCCCGGAGGCGAGCCTTTCAACGTTGATACGGTATGCGCTTCCTGGAACTCCGACATATTGATCGTAATCAGGTTTCGTTCGCCGCCGTACAGAAGATCGGAGAGAGCGAGCGCGGTCTCGGTTTTGCCGACGCCGCTCGGCCCGACCAGCATGAAAACGCCGATCGGTTTGTTGGGATCGTCAAGTCGTGCGCGCGCCGTCGAGATTCGCTGGCTGATAATCTCGAGTGCGTGAGTTTGTCCGATCACGCGTTGGCCAAGGACTGACGGCAGAGAAAGGACGGTGGAGATTTCGTCCTTCATCATCTTGCCGACGGGAATTCCGGTCCATCCCGAGATGACCTCACCGACACTCTGTGCGTCGAGGGCCACTCGGATCATTGGCGATTCGCCCTGCAGAGCCGCGAGTTCGGACTCCGCCTGCACAAGTTTGGCGCGCAATTCCGCTGGATCGACGGGCTTGGCAGCTTCTTGCACGGCCGTAGCCGTGGCGGACGCCGTCTCCGTAGCCGTTGCGTTCGCGGCGGGGGCAGGCGATGCCGTTTCGGCGGCAACCCCGGGAATTTCCGGCCCGGCAATATTGCCCTTTCCATTCTGCGACGCAACGGCGCCTTCGAGTTGAGAACGAAGATCGCGAATCGTGGTTACCAGTTCCCGTTCTTTTTCGAAACGCGTGCGCAACGTCGAGAGGCGCGATTCGATCTCCGTGCTCTTGGTCGCGATGTCTTGCAGGCGTTCGCGATGGTCGGTACCCGTTGCTGTCTCGCGCTCGAGGATTCGCTGTTGCACCGCAAGATCGTCGAGCTGGCGAACGCTGTCTTCAATCGCAGGCGGAGTTGCATTCTGGCCTAACGCAAGCCGCGCGCACGCCGTGTCGAGCACGCTGACTGCCTTGTCGGGCAACTGACGTCCAGCCAAATAACGGTGTGAAAGGTGAACGGCCGCCGTTAGCCCCTCATCCAGAATGCGGACCTTGTGATGCTTCTCGAGCGAAGGCACAATCCCGCGCAGCATGGTCATGCACTGCGTCTCGATGGGTTCTTCTACCTTCACCACCTGGAAGCGCCGGGCAAGCGCCGGATCTTTTTCGAAATATTTCTTGTACTCCGACCACGTGGTGGCGGCGATCGTGCGCAGTTCACCTCTCGCGAGAGCCGGCTTCAGCAGGTTCGCAGCATCGCCCTGTCCGGCCTGCCCGCCCGCTCCGATCATGGTGTGGGCTTCGTCGATGAACAGGATGATCGGGATTGGCGAGGCCTTCACCTCCTCGATCAATCCTTTCAGCCGGTTTTCGAACTCTCCTTTGATTCCGGCGCCCGCTTGCAGTAGGGCGAGATCGAGTGTACGGACAATAACGTTGCGCAGTGGCGGAGGGACATCACCTTGCGACACCCTCAGCGCGAACCCTTCCACGACGGCGGTCTTGCCGACACCAGCCTCGCCCGTCAAAATCGGATTGTTCTGGCGGCGGCGCATCAGGATGTCGACCACCTGCCGAATCTCAAAATCCCGCCCCAACACGGGGTCGATTTTCCCGGTCTTCGCTTTTTCGGTGAGATTGATGGTGAACTGGTCGAGATTGGGAGTCTTCCCTCCCGGTTTCGCACCCGCCGAGGGTGCGCCGGGCCCGGCAGTTGCGGCGACAGCAGCGGCCTGCACCTCCTCGCCCGAGTTCGCGATGATGGAAGCAAAATCCTTCTTCAGCGCATCCGGCTGGATCTTCTGGAATTCACGGCTTATATCGCGCATCAGGCGCACCAATTCCTCATGGGTGGCGAGCGCGAGAATGGTGAATCCGGTGCGGACCTGTCCCGCGTTGTAGTCGATGGAGCCGATCGTCCAGGCCTCGACCAGCACCCGCATGAGCGATGGGCTGATAGCCGGGGTGCGCGCATTTCCCGACTTCAGCTTGTCGAGAGCGCGAGCCAATTCGCCGGAGAACCTCGACGTGTCGATTTCGAAATGCTTGAAGATGGCAGCGACATCGTTGTCGGTCGAATCGAGCAACTTGGTCAGATAGTGCTCCACCTCGATGTCATAATGGGTGCGGGCCAGGCAAAGTCCTGCCGCAGCTTCCAGCGCGCCGCGGGTCGAGTCGTTCAGCTTACCGATCAGAGATTTGAGATTCATTTCGCTACCCCTTTGTTGATTCGAGCGCCAGCACCGTGTCACCAGGATCCCGTTGGAACGGCGCCGACTTCACCCATGACACCCAGCCCAGTTGCGGCCCGGAAACCCCACCTGCACCCAGAGTGCAAGCCGGAACCTGCTCGCGATCCAGAATCAATTTCAATTCAAAATCCCACTCGTCATTGGAGAAGAAACGTACCCAACTTCGCAGTGGCTTGAAGGATTGCCCGTCCGGCAAAAAGTCTGCGTAGCGCTCCAGGCTCAGTGGTCCGAGCACGATTCGCACGCGAGACTGCTGGTTCCACATCTCGTCGCCGACGACTGCTCCGAATCCCAACTCGCCACTGTCGGTGTTTTCTTCCGCCAGGCGACATTGGGTTTCCGGATCGAGACGATACCACCCGCCGGAAAACTGCTCAATCGCAACCGGAACGTCAAAGTAATCCGACAGAATCTGCTGCAAAGCCTGGGCCGACCGCGGGCGCTGCGCCAGTAAACCAGAGTAGTAAATCAACAAATCGTCGGACACAGTCTGCCGGTCGCGCATGCCGTCGGTGCCGAGCCCGAGCAGACTCAGCAAGTTCCGTGAAAACCGATCGCGCTCGCCCCGCTCACTTGCGACATCGAAGCGGTATTTCCGCCAGGCGCGATAGAAGAGCGAAATGATCCGGTGATTAAAAATGTCGAGAAAATCGCGCAGCGATTCATCGCCTTCGCGCTGTCTCTCAATGATCAGGGAAGTGTAGGGGTTGGGGAGAACTCCCTCCGGGCCGATCAGACCCATGAAATTGACGAGCATTCGTACCGGACCATCCTCGGGCCACTCCATCTCCTGGATCTGGCTGGCAGGGAACGCCAGGGAAGGATGCGCGCGGAAACGCGCGACCTCGGCCTGTGGCTGGACAAATTGCCCAACCGGCTTCTTCTCCGGGCGAAACCTCTCGAGCAGGCGAAGAGCTTGAAAGAAATCGAAAGAATACGGCTCGCGACGGAGCTTTTCTTCGATCTCGCAACCCGCCAGATTCTCGGAATTCGTCAGATCAGCATTGACTGTCCCGCTCTCGGTGTCCACTCCTCCAGCGCCTCCCTTCGCTGACGGCTGCGAGCAACCAGCTGCGTAAAGCTGTTCATCGATGTATAAAGGCCGAAAAACTTCTCTAGCACGCTGGCAAACAGGTACGCGCCACTGCCGCTGAACTGCTCTTCATCGAATTCGATTTCAATGCGCGTGCCTCGCGCAAAACCCACCCCATGCTCGGAAGCGACACGGGTGAAATGCCGCCTCGAACTCACCGAAGCGATCCCGGTGATCTGCTTCTTGATGTCGGCGGAATCTGAGAAATCGTAGAGCTCGAGGATCTTCTGTAGTGCTTCCTTTCCGTCGTCGACGATGGAAAGGTAGTTCAAAGAAAGGTGCGAAATCAGCGACCACAGAGTTCTGCCATCCAAAGGCGGACGAAGGGTGCGCGTGGGCTTGTGCAGCGCGACAATACGCTTGATCGCCGCGCCGCCGGTCATTTCGAAGTCTCCGGCTTCACTGCCGAAAGGCAGGCGGGCTATGAGGTCGCGGTTCGTGCAAGTGCACCGGACCGTCACGGTGTCGTAGTCCAATTGCATGGGACGAGCCGAAAGATCGACCAGCGAGAGAAAGACATCGGTTCCTTCATCGCCCTTACGATTGGAGACCGAGCGCGTGATGTACCAATACGCGGGGCTGGTTCCCTGCACGGCATGACGCTCTGAATAGAGCGGATGATAGGTGACCGTCTCATGGGTCTCGGCATTCGTGCTGACCACTTCGTCCACCGAATAAATCTCCATAGTTTGACGGCGTCGGGCGTCGGGCACGATTGGATACTGATATCGAGTCTGATCGATCAGGATGGGCTCGGCTCCCTGGGAAAACAGATTGATGATAGGCGCGCAGCCCAAGCGCAGGGTCCGTTCGTTTACCGCGACTTCCAGGCGTTGATGACGTCCGTCTTGCTCGAAAGGAGAGATCAAGAACAACAACTCTGCCTTCGACGTGAAGCCAGCTTGCTGCAGCTGAGAGAGCCCTTTCAGGCTCATGAAGAAGAATTTCTCCGGGAACGCAAAGTACTCCTGCAGCAGGCGGTATCCCATGAAAGAGCGCCGGGGATACGGCAAAACGTCTTCGTTCTCGCCGAATCCCATCGGTTGAAGATTTCGCGCGGAGATTTCCCGCACCGGAGCTTTGGGCTTGGCGGGATCACGCAGCAGAATGCGCACGCAGTTCCGGCATAGCAGTTCGTAAAGTGCGTGGACGGCCGAACTCTCCCCATTCAGATAAAAAGAAAGCGTTTCGAGGTCCAACTTCTCAAACGAAACATCGGGAAAGCATTCCAGTTCAACCCGCAGGACGGCGGCTTCGGAGGCGCGCAGGGCCGGACGGATGCGGTCTGGCGTCATCCACTGTGCCTGCGAAACTTTGAAAGGCCACAGGGTTGTGTCGTAGGAGGTCCGGAACTTGCACGGCACTCCTTCGATGGGTCGGGAATAAAGAACCGTCCCTTTCGGAATTTTCAGGGCGCTGGTCAGCTTGCCGCTCTCAGGGTCGGTGTGAAACTGCGCCACCGTCATCGACGGCACCGGCCGCAAATAGTGAGGGTAGAGGATGTTCAGCAGCGCTTCGGTGATTCGCGGGAAGTCGTCGTCGATGCGCAGATGAACGCGCGCCGCTAGCAGCGCGAACGCCTCTAGTATGCGCTCGGCGTGGGGATCCTCGCAGCGATCCGATTCGAGCTGCAAGCGTGACGCGATCTTCGGGTACTTGTCGGCGAACTCAGCTCCGACCTGCCGCAGGAAGGTGAGCTCGCTCTCGTAGTAGTCTCTCAGCTCATTGCGCAAGATCAGCTCCCTTGATTTCGTACTCACCTTTGCCGAGTTCAAGCAACGTGTCGAAGCGCACCGGTTCCGGGGCGGGATCCATGCACAGCAATCCTTCAATGACGAACTTCAGCGTCCGATAACTGCCTTCCACCGGCTCCAGGCGCACACGCGCGCGCTTGAGTCTGGGCTCGAAAGCGGCAATCGCGGCCTCCATGTCGCGAACCAGATCCGCATGGTCATGGGTCGACAACACAGATTTCGAAGACACGTCCGCGAAGCCGTAGTGATAGACGGAACGGTTGGTCTCACGAGCAGAATCGGGGGCGGGATCGATGGTTTTCCTGGTGTTGAGCAGCCACTCCAGATCACGCTTCAGCGCCGATTTCAGCTCACGAAGCGACTGCGCGCGCGAAAGCGGAATCTCGGAAGAGCGAGTCTTCGGATCGCGATCGATCAGGCGATCGAGCACCGAAAGGGTGACAGGTCCGGTAGCATCTCGCCTGGGCATGCGTTATTTTGCGTCTCCCAGCGCTTGCGCCGGATCGAGCCGGCAGATCCTCTCGAAAAGCTTTTGTTGTGCGGCCTTGTCCGCCTGGATTTTGACGCTCATCTTCATTAACGTCGCCAGGGCGCTGGCGACCAGTCCGGGATCTTCCCATTCGTCCAGTTTGTGATTCTCAATGGCAGCAGCCATATCATCGAGAATAGGCTGCGCCACATTCGGCTTGTTCGTGGTTGCGCAGATCTCGACCAGCTGCATGCGCCGGCGGAAGCGTTCGCGGCCGGAACGTTTGCGGGCAATATCCTGCTGCAGAATCTCGAACGCCTTCCGTTCCTGCCCTTCGCGCAGAGCCTGGAGGGCAGAAACATAGGCATCGGTAGGCTGGCCCGGCCATCGGGAACCGAGACCGTTCGAGGACGCGGCCTGCGCCGCCCCATCCGCCGGAGTTGCTGCGGCGGGCGCCTGGCTCAAAGACACCAGCCACGCTCGCGTTTCCGCATTCGCAACCGGAGTTTCGTCCATCAGGGTCGCGTCGAGCAACTGCGGGATGTCGGTGACCAACGCCTTCAATTCCGAGCGGATGGCGCGCGCGATAGCTTCGTAACCGCTGCCCAGGGCCTCGCATGCCTCGACCACAAAACGCTGCATATCCAGCCAGGCTCGGCCGCAGGGAAGAGCCATGGCATTTTCTGCCGCGTCAAGCAGTTCTTCGTACTTCTTGTCCAGAAGTAGCTTTTTTAAATGGCGGCGCAGTTCGGTGGGCGGGGCCTCCAGCTTCGTAGGATCAGCTTGTTCGATCGCAGCGCGCAATTCTCCCCAGCGCAGGCCACGTAACATGAGATAGGAAGCCGGACTCTGCGGTTCGCGACGACGCAAAAAGGCCGCTGCCTCGGCAATTTTCTTGATTGCGTCTACGCGGTCGGCCGGCTCCGAAGAGCCTTCCACCGTGATCAGAACGCCGGTACGAACCGGACCCGCTCCCGCGGCGGCACCTTCGCCCTCTGCCCCGGACGCGGCCTCAGCCGCAGGAACTACCTCAACCGGATCGGGCTCCTTTTCCCGCTTCTTCTGCAGGAGACCGTGAATCAGATGCCGGCTTGCGTCCAGAGCGGACTGCAGTGGGCCGAACGACGGTCCATCGTCCCCGAACCTCTCGTCACAACTTTTCTTCAGGTGAGTCAGGTTCTCCAGGCATGCGTCCAAGTCCTTCTCGGCCTGCGCGTAAAACTTCTTCGGAGTATCTTCAAATGCCTTGTCGAAAAGCTCCGGAGTAAGTTTTCCGTCCTTCACGAGCTGGGCGCGCCTCTTTTTTGCATCGTCGCTTTTGGCCTGATCCTCGTAGCCGACTTCCCGGGACTGCTGGTGATCCAGCAGACCGTACTTGACCTTCTCGACCACGGGTACGAGCTTGATCGGAATGTCGAGCTTGACCCCGACAAAGCCGAGAGGAGCTCCGCGCGATTCGGCATCACCGTCTTCTATCTCGGGATAGAGCGTGTCCCAGAACTTGTCGACCAAACCGCAACAGAGCGCGAGACCATCCTTCAACCCGCCGAAGCCGCGCTGCTTCAGCAACGCTTCCGTAAGCCAGGACGCCAGTTGCAGGTCCTTGGTCTTGGTGGTGAGCAACCCGCTGGTGAGTTTGATCACCTGCGCGTTGTCGGAGACCTTGCGGTCCTGCTCGCTCATTCCTGGCGGAGGCTGCGCTTCCTCGCGGCGCGCTTCTTTGATTTTGTCGTAGGCAGGGTCGTAGCGGAGATTGGCCCCGCTCGGATTGGGGCCCTCAATAGGGTTCAGCAGATCGTCAGGAAAGGGCATGTTCGATCAGGCGGCCACAGAAGCGGGATTGAACTCGAGCGACCGCAGTTCAAGGAACGGGATTTCCTCGTCGTCCACCACCCACATCTTCTGGCCAAAAGGAACTTGATATTCGCTGCCTTCGGGTTTCTCCCACAGCGTCATGCGTCCCAGGCGCACCGCTTCATCGGGATGACGCCACGAAAAAGGCGCGAGCACGGGCAGGAGAACTTCCCCAAGCTCGGTGCCCTTGAAAGCGGGCGTGGTGCGCACTGCGGCTGGCGTCCAAATCAGATCCCGGAGTTTTTTCGGCGGCGGGATCTCGATTGCAGCTACGTGCTCCAGCGGCAGCAGCAGATAGTTTCCCGCCGCGAAAATTTCGAGCTTGGCGCCGGTTCTGGGATCCGCATCAGAAAAATAGCTGAACGACTTTCCATTCGCCGTTCCGCCTCGGCTCGGAGAATCATCGTCCGCCGCCGATTGCGCGGTCGGGCGTTCTCCCCTCTCGAATACATCCTGCCGCTGGCGCTCGGCGAACAACGCGCTGCGATAGAGCAGCACGCCCATCTCGCTCTGCGGCCCGGCTTGGGCAAGGACTTCCAGTTGCTTGTCGGCACGCTCATATTCGCCCGCAAAGCACAGTAACTCAAACAGGAAAGTGCGGCGGCTAGCGTCAGTGGGATTGTCGCGCAATTCCGCGCCCAGCGCCTTGATGGCCTCGCTCAGCCGGCCCGCCCGGTATAGCTCTAGTGGATTCATTCAGGCACCCACGATTGGGGATGAGTCCTGCGAGTACTTTCGAAACAAAAGTCTGGGACCAAGAAAATCGATCACTTTCAAGACAGAGCTTTGGAGGCACTCCCAGGGAAGACGGATTCCGTCTTCGGAAGTGCCTCCAGGTTCCATCAGCGTCTGCGAACTGCCAGGCTAGGTCGTTGCAACCTGAGCAATATCGTGGATTGCCGTACCTGCCAGCGTGACTGCGCCGGTCGAGGTGTCCTGGGTGTAGTACTGGTACTCAATCTTCTCGTAGGCAATACTCATGCTCTGCGAGGGCTTCCCTGTCGCACCACCTCCAATGCTGTCGCTGGTGATGTAGCAATTGGTCATGGTGACCACCAGGTAGGTGAAGGGGTTCGCACCACCGCCGGACTCGCGCAGCTGAAACTTGCAGCTTTTGATGTGCTGGCCGGTATAGAGCGCTTTTAGAATCTGATAGCTCGCCTGGTCGACCCCGAAGGTGCAAGAAAAGTCCGAAAGCGAGCACTTACCCGCCGACAGACCTTTGCCACCTACGTCGGCCGGGTTCGACGCGCCAAACGAAAAGCTGTCGAGCTCGATGTTGTCGGTCATCCCTTTCGCCTGGGATTCCCCTTTGACGCTGTCAATAAAGAGATACGCATCACTTGCCATTGCAACTCCTCCTCATAACTCGAACGATTTCAAGGCGCCATGCGGGCCTTGTTTAAAACGATGCTACCGGTACAACGGGTTATGCTTTCGCAGCAGCCGGCAGTTCAGCCACCAGACGCAGCGAAACATTCAGTTCATCCAGTTGGAAGTGCGGCCGCAGATACGTTATAGCGCGGTACACCCCGGGCTTGCCTTTTACTTCCTCCACATCCACGCGCGCTTCTCTCAGGGGGAACTTCGCCTTGGTGGCCTGATTGGCCTTGTCATCTTGCGTCACGTACTGGCCGATCCAGCGATTCAGAAAGCGCCAGCAGTCGTCGCGCGACATGAAGCCGCCGATCTTGTCGCGCATCATCGACTTCAGATAGTGCGCGAACCGGCAGGTCGCCATCATGTAGGGCAGCTGCGCCGAAATGCGAGCGTTCGCCGTCGCTGAATCGGAGTCGTACAGCTTTGGCTTGTTGCACGACTGAATGCTGAAGAACGCAGCCTTGTCCGTGCCCTTGCAGTGAACCAACGGCACCAGGCCCTGGTCCGCCAGTTCTTTCTCCCGGCGATCGGTGATCGCGATTTCCGTGGGGCACTTCAGGGCGACGTCGCCCTCGTCCGTACGGAAGGTGTGAGACGGCATACCGTCGACCAAGCCGCCGCCTTCGACACCGCGAATCGCCACGCACCAGCCGTAGGTCGCAAACGCCTGGGTCATCTTCGACGCCAGCGCGTACGCAGCGTTGCCCCAGAGATACTTGGAGTGATCGGTGCCGTCCACGCCCTCTTCGAAGTTAAATCCCTCGACCGGAGAAGTATCGCGGCCGTAAGGCAGACGCATGAGAACGCGCGGGCAGGTCAGTGCGACGTACTTCGAGTCTTCGCTTTCGCGGAAGCCCTTCCACTTCGCGTATTCGGTGCTGTCGAAGATCTTGCCAATGTCTCGCGGCTGATCCAGGTTGGTGTAGCTTTCCATGTTAAGCAGCTCAGGCGATGCCGCCGACAAGAACGGTGCGTGCGCGGCCGCAGCGACCTGCGAAACTTTCTCCAGCAGTTCCAGATCTTCCGGATGCTTGCTGAATTCGTAATCGCCGACCAACGCACCAAAGGGTTCGCCTCCAAAGAGGCCGTACTCTTCTTCGTATACCTTCTTGAACATCGCGCTCTGATCGAACTCGGGAGCGCGCTGCAAGTCGCGCAGAAGATCTTTTTTCGATGCGTTGAGGATACGAATCTTCAGCTGAGTACCGGTCTCGGACTGATCCAGCAAATACTTGAGCCCGCGCCAGGTCGACTCCAGTTTCTGGAACTGGGCGTTGTGCAGGATTTCGTTCAACTGAATCGAGACCAGGTGATCGATCTGCGCCACGCGGGCGGAAATCATCTGGTCGGCATCCCGCCCCAGAGTCATCGACCCCTCAACAACCTGGGCGACAAATTCCTTGACCAGATTCTTGCCTCTCTCGCGAGCCGCAGGGTCGGCAAACCGGCCCTGCTCTACGATTTGGTCGAGGAGACTCGATTCTGCCGCCTGTTCTACTACGGCGGAACTACCGGCTGTCTTCTGCGTCTCAGGCATTGGGTTCCCCCTTCGGGCCGACTTCGGCCTTTAGCTTGTCGAGTTTGTCGGTCTTGCTCACAGCGTCGAGCAGGGCCTCGTCGAGTTTCTCGTTGGTCTGCAGCGTGCCCTTCAGGTCGTTGAGGCGCGTACGCAATTCGAGCAACTCTTTCAGCGGCTTCACCTGGCGGGCCACCTGCTCAGGCTCGAAATCTTCCAGGCTCTTGAATTTCAGGTCTACTTTGATTTGTCCGGCGTTGGAGTCTTCACTGAGCTTGTTTTCCACCGCGAAGGAGAGATGCGGCTTCATGCTTTCCAGAACAGAATCAAAGTTGTCGGGCGTGACCTCGACAAAGCGCCGTTCCTTGAGTTTGGGCAGAGGTTGCTCCGGTTGACCGGTAAAATCTCCAAGAACGCCCACCACAAACGGCAGTTCCTTTATCTCGATTGCGCCCCCGGTCTCCACGTCGTAGGTAATTTGAACGCGAGGCGGACGCACGCGGTCCAACTTATGCTGAGTGCTCGGTTTTGCCATATTAGCTCCCTACCTCTTCGAGTTTTCGGAGAAGTGCCTTAAAAGGTGAATTCTTAAACTTTGCAATCGCCGGGGAAGCGGTTGAGGCGGCCCAACCTCACAGGAAATTAGGCCCGTTGCCACTGGACCCTGAGGGCCGTGGGACAACGGTTTATCACAAGCCCATACCCCAGTCAAGTAGTTCGCTTTCTTTTTGCTGTAATTCTCTTTTTCCAGCCGCGAGAACCTGTCTCCTAGGCTCATACGCGACAACAGATAGTGTTTCGGATCACTCTAACGTTTCTTTAGCCGTCCGGAAGGGATTCCAGAAATTCTCCCTTCACTGCCCCTGAACCGAGCCTTTCGATATGCATTCCCTGCTGGGTGGCCAGCCGGAGGGGAGAGACGAGAACGCTGGAAGCAGCGGCCTGGCCAAGTCCATTCCTTGGCCTAAGCTTGCCAACGCCCTGCTAACGGGCGCTGCGGCTCGGCAATCGACTGAAACCTCCCTACCCGCGCCGAGTCCCGGGCCTTATAGGAAATCAGGGGAATCAATCCCCGATCGAGGATGCCTTCGACCGCTTCCTCGGTCAGCAGAACCTCTGCGCATGGTTTCGACTGGGAGTCGCCATCAACCCGATACGTGTGTAGGGGTAGGTTCTCGATTTGAGACAGGCTGCCCGGCTGCATCTCCCACCCTGCCTCATTAAAAGATTGACCCAACAGCAAGGCCACAGCAAATGCCGGATTGCCCCATAGATATCCGCCGTGGGACGGAGATCCGGAGAACTCCTCGAACTCGAAGGACTCCAAAGGAGAGGTTTCCCTTCCATACGGTAGTCGCAGCAGGAATCGCGGCAACGCCAATGCTACAGACGCGGATTCAGGCCGCATACGAACCTGTTTCCAGGAATCCCGCGTCTTTGACTCGTTCCAGTAGCGCGGATGGGGTGCGGCCTCGAGGGAAGCACAACCCAGTAATGAAGGATCCGCCTCCCCTAGAAACGCAGCACCCGCGCGCTGCGCAACCGCTGCCAGCTTCGTGAGCAGTTCCGTGTCTTCAATTTCGGATCCGAACCCGAAGTTCCCCACGATAACCGTCCACGGATCCGCGCCGGGAGTGTCGATCGCTTTCTCCACCAGCAACCGGAAGATCCCCGACTTGCGGAAATCCTCAGAAGCCTTCAGGTCCGCCGCCAATTCCTGCTTCGAGATATCGATCAGATAGATTTTCAGTCGCGGTCCGGTTTCGATCTGCCGGACGAGTAGGAACGTTGCACGCCAGATCGCTTCCAGAGCCTGAAAATCAGGGTGGTGCAGAAGGACGCGCATGGCGTCGCCAATGGCCCGGTCAACCGCCGCCACCACGTCCGGCTGGCGGGGATCAGGAGCGCTCACGGAGTACTTGGCTGCGAGTTGGCGCGCGAACTCATGGACCTCATCCGTTTTGCGAGCCGGTTCCAGCGAGATGCGAGACTCTGTCTGTTCAATCATCTCGTCGAGCAGGCTACCCGACGCAAGTCGAACTGGACTCGGCTCTGCCACCCCGCCACTCTCCTTGACCGGTGCACTGGTGGGCGCGGGGCGAAACAACCCGAGTTGCTCGGCCACCTCCTTGAAGCTCGACGAATCCCGCAATCGTTCACGCAGGCTTTTGAGTTTCTGAAAGGCCTCGTTTTCGAAAAGACGGTCAGGATGAAAATCATCCAACTCCGAGAACCGGAACACCAGCGGGATTTTGTCCCCGGCAGGCAGGTGCAACTCAGGGTGCAGTTTCGAAAACACCTCGTCGAAATTATCCCGATCTACGAGGTACGGACGGCGTTCTCCGATCGTCTTCGGCTCGGTCCGGCCTCGGTGGGCTCGCCCGCTGAAATCCCCGACTATCGCGATGCAGAAGGGCGTCTCCGAGGTGGGCCGCGCAACCGCGCTTTCTTCGCTGGCTCGCAGGTTGACGCCGCCAAAATCAAAACGGTTTGACATGGAGACTCCTCGCGAGAACGCTGCCTGGAGAATGATGGAGGCAGCCCCGACTCTTTTTATTGACTGGGCCCTTGCGCCACCTGAATCTTGCGCAATCCTTCTTTCGCGTCTGGATTGTTTGGCTGCAATTGCAGAATGACTCGATATTCCTGCCCAGCTTTCGCGTAATTCCCGTTGCCCGCGTCCGACCTGGCCCACTGCAACAGGCGCGGGATGTCTTTCTGGGTCATGCCATCATACGTACTGCTGCCTTCGAACCCCACAATCGGCCTATCTTCCGGCTTCTTGGCGTTATCTATTTCCTTGGCCGTCATATCCACCGGCGTCTTGTTCGTGCCAGTCTTCGTGCCAGTCTTTTTCCCAACCGGAGGCTGCGACTTCGCATGTGAGTCAGGGACCGGTTGCACCACCACCGGAGGAGGCTGGGGAGTATTATTTGCCGGCGGTTCCGTTGCTGTACGCGGCGTCCCCGTTGGCGTCTCGTACGGCGGCAACTTAGGTGGAACGTTGGAGGCCGACCAGGGGTGAAACAACACCAGCCCTACCACCACCAGCATGATGGCAACTGCTCCAACCACTATTCTCGAACGCGTGATAAAGGAGCGGCGCTCCTGGAAATCTGCGAGTCCTTCCTCGAAGGCTGCATCTCGATTGCTAAACCCCGCGGCGGCGGGTGGCCTTCTCGAAGCGGTGTCGAACCTGTCCGATGCGTTGGCTCCGTCGCCGCGAGGAGCTGCCATAGGCGCGTTCACGATCATCGTCGCCCCAAAGGGCGGACCCACATTCGCGGTGGGTGGCGCCACGGTGGCCGAATTCCGCAGGCTCGCCAGCCGCTCCGCCGACGTCCATATCAACTCCATCAGTCCGGCGTGCTCGGTTCCACCTGTCGTAAGCGCGGGTACAGCCCGGAGCTCAATCCCGGGCAGATCCTGGAATCGCCTCGACACTTCTTTGGAAAGAATGATTTGCCCGGGTTCGGCCAGCCGCAGCGCATTCTGCGCCATCCCTTGACTGAATCCCGTTATCGCGGGTGGATGGATCAATACCGCAGCCCCCATGTAGTCCCCCGGCCGGCAGGCAAGGAACTCCAGGATCGCATTCTGAATGCGCTTCGCGGCCACCAGAGCATGGAGCGAATTGCCGAAATGCGCGCGCATCGCAGCCGGCGTCTCCACCGCGGTGCGGCCGTGGCTCGCCGCAACCAGGTCGGCAATCATGTAGACAAGAACGCTCTCACTGTTCCAGGTCAGTGCGGCCGTGCCGCCTCCGCTGTCTTGACGCCAAACTCGAATCGTCAGATCGGAAGCTTCGTATGCTGCGCTTCGACTGCCCGTGGATGAGCCCTGCCCGGGATTCGAGATCTCGAACTCTTTGCTGTCCGTCTTCGGTTCGAAAGGCACCATGGGACTCTGGGACTCAGGGGGGAAGAGGGATCCGTCCGGGCAAGTAGGTTACGCCAAATCGGCACGCATGGCAAACCTTTCACGCGCCGGCTTCATGGCACACCGGTGCCTCTTTGTTCCCCTTGGGCGCCCTTGACTTCAACCCCACACTGAGTATTATTACGGGCACCTGAGCAGGGCGAATTTATATGACGTTAGTCGTCACCCCGGGGATTCTATGCCACGACGTTCGACGTTTCATGCTGTTTTGTGTCTTTGGCTTTTTCTGACGAGAGTCTGCGTTGCACTCCTCCTGATTGTATTGGCGGTTCCGGCGGTCCAGTCGAAAGATGTGCCCATCACGGCAATCGAACTGTATGACGGCCCCAACGGCGCCGCCTTTGTTCAACTGACGGGACTGCTCATCAACGGCAAGGCCGAGGTGCGGAGCTGTACCGGCGTCACGCAGATCAATAAATCAAATTACGGCAAGCTGGCAAAGATTGCCCTGAGTGCGTCGGTGACCTCGCTGGAGCGGGATTCCAAGGGAACCATGACCCTTACCCGTGGCACCGAATCGGAATGCGTCGTGCCCACGAACTTGAAGTTCGAAAAAGATGAATCTCTTACGCCGGCACAGTTGGCCGACCGCGCCGTGCTGTCCGGACAGGTGCTGAGTTCTTCCGAACAGGGGGTTACGGCTCTGCCTCCGTTTAAGCCCACTGTAAAGATTGTCTTCGTGCAGGCGCCGGACACCGAGCTAGCAGAATATCTGCGAGCTAATCGTGCCCACTCCATCGCGCAATGGCAGGATTATCTGGCGCGATACCCCAAAGCCGCCCACACCGACACAGCGAAACAAAGCCTGGTCGCCCTGCTCCTGAAAGACGGGAGCGACGGGTTAGCCGCGTACCGCAGTTCCGCTTCGTCCAGTTCACCGGCGTATGCTCAGCTGCGAACTACGTATCTGCGCGCCGAACAGGCCCAAGCACTCTTACCCGCAAATGACGATGCCGGCAAGCTGCACGACGCCGTGCATTCCGAGCTTGTGCTAGTTGCCGACAAGATTCGCGCCGAACTCCAGGCCTATCGCCAGGCACTGGCCAACCACACCACCGGATACGCGCACTTAGGAATTAGCTTGCAGCTAACAGAACAGACTCTCGGCGTAGATCCCCATTTTGATCAGGGGAAAACGCTCGAGAATGCGATCGCAGCGGAAACGAAACGAATTGGAGCGGCGATGCAAAGCGGAGAGTCAAATATCGCCACCCAACACTATGATGAGGCGGTTGCCGCAGTCTCTGACTTTCGCGCGTTCGCCGACGAGGAACCGCGCATCGCTGCAATTCTTGATACGGCTTACAAGTATCACCTCGAACAAGGTAAAGCCGACACTGCCGCGCAGAAATGGGGCGACGCGGTCCCGGAGTACCAGAAAGCAGTTTCTATCAAGCCGACAGCCGAGGCCACGGCGGCTCTCAAGCAGGCCCAGGCAAGCTTGCAATCCTCGAACGACCAGGCCGCGGCTGATACCGCTTTACAGCAGAGCAATGCCTTCGAGCAAGACAAGAAATTCATCGAAGCTTACGAAGTGTTAGCCAATCTCCCCGAGTCCCAACGGGCCCTGGTGAAGGACCGCATGCAGGCGCTGGAGGCCAACTATGTGACCAGCGCGTCCGACGAGGCAAAGCGGTTGATGGACGCTCACAACCCGATTCAGGGACGGATTGACGAAATCGGTGTTCAGCAGGCATATGGATACCTGCAGCGCGCTTGCACTTTGCAACCCGACAATCAAAACCTCAAGCTTCGTCGCGATCTGATCTCGCAAACGCTCAGTGACTACTACGTGGCGCGGGCCAAGACTTATCTGGAAAAGCCGCTCGGATCCGGCGTTGGTGTTGCCTGGTTGTACCTTCAAGAGGCACAGCAATACCAGCCGAATCGCGACGATATTCGCGATGAGCGCACCAAGTACTCCGCCATCCACAGCATTCGCTCCACCCTTTCCATCAAGGTGGTGTTCCGCGACCAGACCTCGCGGCGTGAAAGTTCCGGCTTTGCGGACCAGCTTTCCGATGCTATCGCTACGGGTCTGGAGACCACAGCGCTTCCCGTCAAAATCATTCGCGCCGCAGACTCGACACCCGTTGACCCGAATTTCCAGCTCATCGGCGACGTGCTGGAACATCGCCCCATCGCTAAGCCGAACATCGAGTCTCTTGATTCCGAATACTTAGTGGGTACAAGGGATATACCCAACGAGGACTGGAATAGGGCCAACCGGGAGTACGAAGCCGCAACCCAGGACGTCCAGAAGGAGCAGAGACTCCTGGAGGCTGCCAACGCACACAACAAGAAAAAAGACATCGCCACCGCCAAGCAAGCGGTCGACGATGCCCAGAAAAAGGTGGACACGTTGGGCCGTCAACTCGACTCCATCCCTAAAACCAAAATGATCGATGTGACGAAGCCTTATAGTTACACAAAGAGGACGATCGATTTGAGCGCGGTGGTGGAACTTGGATTCCGCATCATGGATGCCAACGGCAGCCCCGTCGCGGCCAACCCTTCCATCAAGAAACAGGCCGAAAAGCAGTTCGTAGTCCTGGAGAACGTGAAGCCTGAGGACACCAAGGGCATAAAACAGACCGGGGCCCTGCCGGATGAGAATCAATTCCTTGGCGACGTCGAAATCGGCGCCCGCGGCGATCTGATCAAAGAGGTGAAGGAGAACGTCGAGACGCTCCCGAGCAAGATCCTGGCCCAAGCCCGCAAGCACGTCATGGACGGCGATACTGACGGCAGCGCCGAGGCGTATATCCTGTACCTGAATTCCACTCCGGACACGCAAACTCCGGAACGAGATGAAGCCAAGAAGTTCCTGCACGATCAGTTCAATATGGTTTGGCCGGGCGGCCCCGCCTAGCGCGGAACGCCTTTGCGCTGTATGATCCTAGTGCTGTAAGAGTCGGCTGGCGGACTGGAAAGCCGGCCGCGCAGCACATGTACTTCTTCCCCTGGGCCAGCGCTTCGCCCTGCGAAGCAACTTACTTCCGTGACCGCTCCAAATATCAAGCGCATCGGCAAGTACGAAGTGATCGATCTTCTCGGTCGCGGAGGGATGGGTCTGGTCTACCGCGCCTTTGATCGGCAACTCAATCGAGAGGTCGCGATTAAGACCGTCACCGAGGGCTTTACCGGTGACGAGGAAATGCTGAAGCGTTTCTACCAGGAAGCAGCGAAGACCGCTGCCCTCAGGCATCCCAATATCGTCACGGTTTACGATCTGGGCGAGCAGGACGGTTTCCCCTACATCGTCATGGAGTACCTGGCAGGCGATCCACTGGACCGTCTGATCCAGTCCAGCAAATCGCAGCCCCTCGCCTTCAAGCTGAGGATTGTAGAGCAAGTCTGTTATGCCCTGGGATATGCGCACCGAAATGACCTCATCCATCGCGACGTCAAGCCCGCCAACGTGATTGTGCAGGCCGACGGGACGGTGAAGCTGCTCGATTTCGGGATTGCGCGCCAGGAGAAAACAGACGGCCGCCTGACGCGCACCGGACACGTCATTGGCACGCTGCAATACATGGCGCCCGAGCGTCTGAAAAATGCCGCGTTTGACGGCCGATCCGACATCTTCTCGGTTGGCGTGATGATGTTTCAGCTTTTGACCGGACAACTCCCGTTCACCGGCGACTACAGCATCGTGCACAAGATTTTGACGGAGAAGCATCCTCCGCTCAGCCAGTATCTCGAACAGTATCCTCCCGCTCTCGACGGCATTATCGACCGCGCACTCGCCAAGAATCCTGATGAGCGCTACTCCACGGCCGACGAAATGGCCACCGAGATCGGATCCGTCGAACAGGAACTAAGGAAGGAGCAGGTCGCCGAATGGATTCACAAGGCCGAGCGTCTGGTGCAGGATGAAGAATTCACTACCGCGAGAGACGTTCTGCTACAGGTGCTGAAAGTCGACAATCAGCACACCACCGCGCGGCAACTAATCGCGCAGGTTCAGCAGAATCTCAATCTCAGAGCACGTGCTGAGCAAATCCGGCAACTGAAAGCACAAGCCGAGGAAGCGTCCGCAGACAGGCGCTACGAGTCTGCAATCCACTGCCTGGAAGAGGCCTATGGCCTCGATCCGTCCAGTGCAGAGCTTGCGGATCTGCTGGAATCGGTAAGGCAGAAAAAGAAACGCCGGGAACTGATCGACGGATATCTGCGCGAAGCCGAAACGGCCCGTGAGCGCGGCGATCTGGAGGCGGCGGGCGCAGTCATCGCCAAGGCTCTCGAGGTAGATCGCGACGACTCCCGAGTCCGCGCCGCTCACGTGACTTTGGCTCGTCACATCGAAGAGGCAGTGCGGCAGGCTAAAGCGAGGAAGCTTCTGGAGAGCGCGCGAAAGGAGATCGGGGCCCGGCGTTTCACCGCAGCGATGGAAGTGCTCGCTGAGGTCGAAAAGGTTGATCCCGCCAATCCTGAGTTGATCACACTGCAGGCCGCTGCCCGGCAAGGCCGCGAGCAGGAGCAGCGCCGGCGAATCCTCGAACAGCTTGAGAACGAGGTTTCAGTTGCGTCAACGGTTGAGGAATTGACCCGCGCTGCAAAACTGGTCGATCAAGCGCTGGAGCGCCTTCCCAGCGAGCCGAGCCTGATCAAGCTGAAGGGCAACCTTGCTCGCAAACTACGCGACGAGGATATCCGCCGGAGGGTCGATGAAGTCTCCATGCGCTGCCGCAGACTGATTGAAACTGCTCCGGAAGAAGCTTTGAAGCTTGTGCATCAACTTCTGCATGAAGCGCCGGGAAATGAGCGACTGCTGGCGCTTCAATCCACGATCGTGGGGCACATCTCTGAGCGCACCCAGGAGCAGAACCGCTCTCAATATCTGCACCGCGCTCATGAAGCCATGAGCGCTGGAAGGTACACCGAGTCGCTGCGTCTTCTGGAAGCGTGCCAGAACGAAGGCGTCTTCTCTCCCGAGATTGCCGAATTGATGGACTTCGCCCGGCAAGAGGCCGATCGCGGCCTGGACAATACGCACATTCAGGGACTGCTGCAGCGAGCGCAGGAACTCATGGCGCGGGGGGCGTACGCCGACGTGGTCGATCTCCTGGGCGCCATCAAGCAGGAACCGCAGACCGCTTCGCTGACATTTGTCCTCGAAGATGCCAGAGCCCGCCTGCAATCCTTGCAACAGGCGATCGATACTGCCCTGCACACGGCAGAGGCACTCCGCACCCACGAGCAATACGCAGAGGCCGTTCGGTTGCTGGAGTCTCAGCCGCCGGCCGTCCTGCAGTCTGATGCCGTGCAGAAAGCTGTGGCGACAGTGCGCGACGCCAGCGCCAGTGAAATTGCTGCACTTCAGGCGGTAGGCAGCGCATACGCCTACCTGGATTACGGCGATGGCAGTCAACGTACACTGCAGGAGAATGCGAAATCTCCGCTGCTCACTCGAATCGTGCCCATCTTCGTGTCGCGCCGCAAATCGCTCGCGGACCGCCAGATGTCGGCGGCGATCGACCGGGCGCGTGCCGCGTTCGACGCCGGAGACAAGAACCAAGCCGCCCATGCCCTGGATTCGGTGGTTGCCCTCGCAGAATTCGCCAGCAAAGACCTGCAGAACGAGTGGCAGAATCTCAGCAAGAAAACCGGCCGGGCAAAGCGCTAGTCAGGATGGGAACAAGATCCACCGCAGAGTTCAGGCTTGGCGGGCGTCTTCCCCAAGAAACTTTGGGAGCCTCTGATTCTGTCCGGCGTTTCCGGTTTACGGTGAGAGACCGATACGTTACGATTCCCTGACTCAGCATGAGCTACGTGATTCAAGCCGCCGGCCTGACTGACATCGGCCTCGTGCGCAAGAACAACGAGGACAATTTTGGATACGACTTGCGCCACGGAATCTTCGTTGTCTGCGACGGCATGGGTGGACAGCAGGCCGGCGAACTGGCCAGCAAGATCGCGGTAGACACAGTTCTCAGCTTTTACCGTGAAACCGGCGATGAGACGCGCGCCGGAGTGGCGCAATTCGAAGGCGTTTCGCAACGTGCCGCCGACCTCGCCGGAGCTATTCAACTCGCCAATCAGGCGATTCACGAAGCTGGAGCGAGAGACATCACCATAGCCGGCATGGGCTCAACCATCGTGGCCGTCGCGGTGGAGGGCAACCTGTTTTCCATCGCCAACGTCGGCGATAGCCGCATTTACCTCATCCGCAAGAGTGTAATTGCCCAGCTGACCCAGGACCATTCTTTAGTGATGGAGCAGGTCCGGCGCGGCCTGATGACTCTGGAAGAAGCCGAGAATTCAAAGATGCAGAACGTGATCGTACGCGCTCTCGGGACCGACGACACCGTCGAACCCGATCTCGCCGATCACGAGTTCAGTCCCGAAGACGTGCTGCTGCTCTGCAGCGACGGTCTCTCGCGCTACGTGAAGGAAGACAGGATGGCCGAAGCTGTAAATCAGGAGTCTCTGGACAAGGCTTGCAGCGACTTGATTGAAGCCGCCAAAGCGGGCGGCAGCGATGACAACATCACTTGCCTGCTGATTCGAGCCACGCCGCCCTCCTGGAAAGATCGATTCTTTGGGCGGCTCTCGGGACCGGGACAGAAGAGCTCTACTTGAGGCTGACGCACTTCAACCCCGGCAAGTCGAAGAACGGATTGGCCGGTCCTGGCACTTGCAATTGATAGTCATACGACTTCTGTACACCTGGAGCCAGCATGACCGGTCGTCCCTGAGTCTGGTTTACCCACTCTAGCTTGCCTCCGCCCAACTGGTTGGCGCGTGCCACGAATCTGAACACAGCCCACGGACCGCTGAAAGAGTCAAGAATGTCGCCGCTCTTGGTCGTGACTTGAATCTCTTGAGGTTCGCCGGTCCAAACGAATTCTTTTTGTGCGCCATCCCCAGCAAGAGTTTCGTTCCCAATTTTTAGAACAACCCCCTGAAGATTGCTGGGGAGTTGCTTCAGCGTGTAGCGGAAGTGCGGCGGTTGCGAGCCGTTGGGGTAAAGGGTTTCACCCAGCGCGGCAGCACGGTTCAAGAAAGACAGATATGCCGCTGATGGTGTGACCGTTCCCGCTGGGGTTTTGACAAACCTCGAGCCTACTCTGATCGCCGCCGCCTTCACATCATCTGTAAGTTTTTTCCACGCCTCTCCTGTCGGCCCAAGCAGAGAATAAACCTGATCCAGCGATGCGTCTTGAATCGCGTTCGAATCGAAAGGATACTTTCTTTCTGTAGCTCCGAGGAACTGGGCGCAGTAGCCTTTCGCTCCTGCACTAGCAGCCTCACCGGGCACTCGTTGGAGCAGTACATCGACGTTCGTTATCGGCTCCTCAAGCAAGCGGCGCACTTCTTTCTCATTTGCAAACTTCGCATCAACCTGGACAGACGCGATGATGGTGGTCACTGCTGTAGAGGCAGTCCCCTCGGAACCCTTCACCTGGGTTACCAATGTCGGATCTGGAGCTCCCGTATTCTGGGCCATGGCGTGAAGTCCCGCTTGCAGAGCCGCTAGGGCTTTGATGTAGTCCTCCGTAGGTTTTCCGATGAATCGAGGAGGGGGCTGGTCGGCTGGTCCAGGCAACTCCACCGCTTGAACCGGAGCGAAAGGCGCTTTTACATCCTGAGGAGCTGCATCTACGTTGTGCGAGATGAAGTACAATAACTCCAACAGGGGCGATGTAGGCCCCGTATTTTTTTCCAGCTTCTTGTCTGCATCCGCATATGTCAAGTAGTTTGTGACCTTCGAACTCCTCAGTACCGTATTCCACTCATTTACAAAATCCTGGTTATAAAGATCGGTCAGCTTCTGACGAACGACTGTGGGATCTAGACCGTGGGCGACGCTCCTTCCCAGCACCCATTCTTCCCCGCCCATATAGAGCGACGGATTTTTCAACGCATCCTGGACGAACTGGTATCCGCCTCGGGTGAATGCCCCTTTTACCCTATGAGAGCTGGCGACCACTCCGTTGGAATCCGGATATTCCTCATTAAAGCTGACGTCGCGGTTGTTCTGCGAAGCCTTGGCCAGCAGGCCAACATAGTACCGGTCAATTCCAGCAAACCCGTTGAGATAGGCCTGCGTGTGGCCGATCATCGATGGAGAATTGCCGCTCGAGAACGGATTCTCCTTCGCAAGTTCCCCGCTGTAGAAGTCGAACTGCGACGATGCCAGGTCTTTGCGGTCTTTATCGATATCCCGATCGGCGACCCAGTGGCTCATCAGCACGGGCGTCAGAAACTCTTTCGTGCTCTTGTCGTGATAGGAAGTGGTGATCAGGTACGCCTTCAGTTCGTCGTATGTCTTCCCGTAGGCGTCATTGGGCGCGTTGGCAGGAGGGGCATCGGGTAGGGCGAGCAGACCGTCCACGATCCGCTTCTGCGTCTCGCCAAACAGCAAGCGGCGGAAGCGATCGAAGTAAACCGGCTTCGCATCCCGATACACCTCATGACCCGAATAAAGCCCCCAGCGCATGCTCCACGGAGCACCGTTCTCTTCCCAGTCCGAAAGGTCGACCAGGTCTGCGCGCAAGCGATCAAGCTTTTGCAGATCGCCGATCGAAGCCGGTTGGCGCTGATCCGCTGGACTTTGCAGCGTTCTCAGGTCGGTGACATCGTCTTGCACCTGGCTCTCCAGCGCATGATTTCGGAAAAATGAAATGGTGAAGCCGGTAAAAAAAATCAGCCCCAGAAAAACAGCGCACCCTAATCCAATGCGGCGCAGCAGATTGACGTGAGAACTGGAGCCGCTGGCTGCCAGCGCCACCCGGTCTTTCACCAGGATGTCATTGAACAAACTCGTCAGGAAGACCCACTGCGGCATCCGGCGCGGTCCGCCGCCTCGTAGCGCGGGAGGCGAAGCAACCTGTGAGCCCGCGCCCCGAAAGATCTGCGTCGCTCCCGAATCCAGAGAAGCTTCGCCCGGCTCCGAAACCATAACCGGCGCGGCCACCACGTCGTCTACCACGATCGGCCGCACACCCGTGAAGTAAAAGCCCCGCAGGAAGGGATTCGTTCCCAGCTGCGTTGGACGGAGCAGGTCCACCAGAAACTGCACCAGCAGCGTACGAAGTTTCTTCAGCTCCCGGGGAAACTCATAAATTCCCGGCAGCTTGTCGCCATCGTTTTCCCGCGGAAGCAGTACGATGCGGCGGTCGGCGAGCGAGTAAAAGATCTCGTCGAAGGCCTTGGCCAGCCGTTGAGTTTCCTGATCGGCATAGACGCCCGCGCTCAACGGCCGCATGGGCAGAGTCGCACCGAGCACTTCGGCGACCTCATCCTTGCTCATCTGCCGGACAAATTCGGCGAAGAACGAAATACGGTCCACCTTCGTGAACAGAACGTACACGGGAAAGCTGATCCCCAGAAGCTGCGATACTTCTTGCAGCCGCGCCGACAATCTCCGCGCAGCCGAGACTGTGGCCTCGCTGGCTCCTGCCTGTAAGAAGGTTTCGCAGTCGAAGCACACGATGGCCGCGCGCGGGGCCTGTGCCTTTTTGCCCACAGCCGCAGAGAAACGCCCCGGTTGCAGCAGCCTGACCAGCCGCCTCCAGCGCTCGCGTTGTCCCATCATCGAGCCAGCGGGGTCCACGAATATCGCCTGGCGTGTGTACCAGAGGTTCGCGGTTGAAGTCGGAAGCACCTCGTTGTCCCGATATACCTGCCCCGCCAGCAACTCCGGATCGAGGGCAGAATGAATGAGTGCGGTCGTCTTGGTTGAGCCGGAGTCTCCCAGCAGGAACACGATGGGCAGGTTGCTGAGATCGGTGCCGCGACCGAGGGTGGACTGTTTCAGCCGGCGAATGGATTCGCGAACCAGCGCATCTAAATCGCCCGTCGAACTTTCCTCCGACTCTCCTTCTCCGGAGGCTTCTTTCGCTTTATTCAGCTTGAACTGGTACCACACCGCAACGGCGGCTCCGATTAAGCCAAGAAAAGCCAAGGCACCGCGCAAGATCCACACGTCGGAGCCGTGCAGTGGCAACCATCTGCCGAGAAAAAACACCAGGGTCATGTAGATCAGCAGAATTAAGCCGATCACCCCGTACATCCAGGACATCTCAACCCCCTATTTCAGCAGTCCAGCCGCCAAGGCCGAGAGTGACGACACGCCCGACATCAACACAAACTTGTAGAGAACAAAGAGAACCACAACAACTCCGGCCGTAATCAGCGCCACACGGCCGAGCACCCGGCTCACGCGATCCGTTTGCGACATGCGAACCGCGTCCGCGGGAATGGCGCCGCGCGGTGACAGTGCTCCCAGGGGCCCGCGAATACGCCGGATTTTTTCCTGTGTCGCCGCCATCATCGACCGCAGGTCTCCCCCCGCCGCGTATTTTCCCTTGAATCCCAGCAGCATGCACAGGTAATAGACTTCCAGCAGATCCGCGGTCTCCTGCGAGTCGCTGCGGTTCAACGCCTTCTGCAACTCCTGGAAAAAAATCTCGCCGGCCAACTGATGCCCGAACAGTTCGGCCTGCAGGGGCAACCGCGGCCAGTTCACGAACACCGGATTGCGCGAAGTCAGCACCGACTCGTCGAGGAACGCCACCACGGCAAAGATGACTTGCTTCACGTCCTCGGCGCTGCAACCGCGGCTGCGCGCTTCTTGTTCGGCAACGCGCAAGGCCTGCCTCATCTGCGCCCGGAAGGTCTCAGCGTCCAGCACGGCCTGCCGGTTGTACCGCAACCGCACCACGGCCGTGAAGACTTCCTGAAATCCAAGCGCGAGATTCCAGCCCCGCCGGTCCAGCGCTGGACTCGATCCGCGATAACTCCCTAGTGGTGTGACTTGTGTAGAGCTCATCGTCAACTCTCAAGCAAAACAATCAGTTCAAGGTCAGGGGAGGGCAGTTCGCCGGGCACATAAACACCCACCTTGCGCGAGCCCATGATGTCCTCCCAGCACGGACCGTTGCGGTTGATAACGAAATACTGGCTGTCGACCTTCGCCGCGACCGCCGCCGGCGGAACCTGTCTGTGATCCAGCTTCAATCCGGGCAAGGCGCGTTTCACCAACTCTGGCACGAATCGTCCCGAACACACCTTCACCAGTTGCAGCGTCTTTGCGATCAAATCTGCTTCACCTACAGGCGATCGAATGCCAAGCATCCACCGCGAAGGTCCCAGGCAGCGCTGGTCGCGCACTTCACCTTCGTAGAAGTACCGCGCTGTCGACTTGAGCGGAATCACGATCGCCTGCGCCGGGACGATGATCTCGAGATGCCGCAGGATATGTTCCTCAAGAGCCGTGAAGCCTGGCCCCGGGTCCGAATGGTTATATGCAGGCAGACTTCGCGGATTCGAATCCAGGCTGAAGGTGCAAAGAGCTCCTGCCAAGCGGGACATCTCCCGGAACAGGTCCTCGGGGTGCCGATGCTTTGCCAGCAGAATATGCCGGAGGGGCGTCAGGCTCGAATTGATCGCGTGCAGAAACCAGAACTGCGCCACCTGCCGTGCCGACATTCCGGTCTGAAACTTCCCCCCAGACTGCTGCTCCTGCGTCACTACCGCGCTCTTCTCTTCCAGGATTTCCACCAGACGTTGCAGCATCGAAGCCAGCCGTTCACTGGCGCTTACACGCAGGCAGGGCGGAACAAAGCTCGAGTCGTAAACAAAGTGCCCGGACTGGTCGCGCATCACCCGCGCGATGGGCAAGGTCAGCAGGTTCTCTTCTCGGTTGGGGACCACCACCAGCCGGATGTTCTTGCGGCCCATCTGTACCGGCTTCGGCTCCAGACCCGTATTCTCGTCGTGCACCATTTCCGTCGTGCTGAGATAACGCGCATTTCCCGACGGAAACGGATCCAAGTCGCAATTCTGCTGTCCTGAAACCCAGCGCGGAATGGCCAGGGCGACAGTCAGGCTATCGGTGGTGGGAAGAAACTGTTCGACGATGTTGTATGGTTCCGGACGGGGATCGCACTCCGGAATGTCGAAGGGGAGACCATCCTGAAACATCCCGCGCGCGTGCAAAAGGCTTACGGTTCCGTTGCGCAGCGCGTCGGCATCCAACTGGCAAGCTGCCAGGCCGTATGCGTCTCGCCACAGGCTGCTGGTGGCAAATTGGACGGACTCCTCGAAATACCGGTTCTGCGCCTGAAAATGATGCGGCGCCAGATACATCCCCTCCGCCCACACTACTCTTGACAGCAACTTCATGCCGGCTCACCTGATACAAGGGGAATTTTTCGCTTTGTGCTCCACCGCCCGACAGGAATCTGTGCGTCGCGGCCAAGTTCACGTCTGGCCAGCGATGCTAGGCGGATAGCACCTCATTGTCAAGGTTCGCCGCCCCTACGGGCACCTGATCACAAAACCCTAAGCTGCTCAAGTCCAAGGGAATGAGAAGTAAAGACGGCGGTATGGGGTTGTAATGCCGCAAACGAACCTGCTCACGGTTTCCAGACCCAATTCCCCGAGCCCGTTTGGGACGCTGCGGGTTGGAAGCAGCCGGTCCCCGTGGTAGCCTATGCGAACGAGGCCAAACCCAGTTTCAGCCGGTGCCTCCGATGGCTTTCCCAGCTTCTCAATGACGTTCCAACCCGAGCCGCCGCGCCTACCCCTATCTATATCATCTCAAGGGACTTCCTCGGATTCTGAAGAGGCTCGCGAGGCGCAACTTTCAAGTTCCGGCGGGGTTCAAACTGATGTGAGCACAGCCGCACTCGATCGGGCTATGTTGTTGGCTGCCACGCCTTCGGCGCCGAGCGTTCGTACCGCTGGCCCGGGAATGGTTGCGCAGTCCGACGCCGAGATCATGCTCCGGGTCAAAGCGGGCGAGCAATCGGCTTTCGAGTACCTGGTGCAGAAGTATCGCCGGCCGATGATCAGTTTCATGTACCGCATGGCCCGGAACTCGGCGGCTGCGGAAGACCTGGCGCAAGAGGTTTTTCTGCGCGTGTACCGTTCGCGCGAGACCTACGAAGCGAGTGCGAAATTTTCGACGTGGCTGTATCGTATTGCGACGAACCTCGCGGTCAACCATGCGCGCGATACGCGCCACGAGCGCCCCGAGGTTCAGGTTAGCCTAGACGAGCCGGACAATGACACCGGCACCACGCTGGAACTGCCCGACGCGTCCCTGAACGCGGAACAGCAGATGGTGCGCCGGGAAGGATTGCTGGCAATCCGGCGCAAGGTCGAGGCTCTACCGGAGCAGCAGCGGCTTGCCGTCATCATGCATAAGTACCAGCAGATGGACTACAAGCAGATTGCCGATGTGTTGAAGAAGAGCGAGTCGGCGACGAAGTCTCTGCTCTTCCGGGCGTATGAGACGTTGCGGGAACAGTTAAAAGAATTTATCTAGCAAGATTGATTTGTGCGAAGAGACATTGGCGAAGAGCGTGAAGGGGAAGCAGTCATGAAATGCGATGAGATTCGTGAAAGGATGCTCGATGTGGCGGCTGGCCTCAGCGAGCCCACGAAAGACGAAAGCAATCATTTGGCAAGTTGCACCGCATGTGCGGAGCAGTTGAAATCGATTCGGTCTACCATGTCGTTGCTCGATGCGTGGCAGGCTCCCGAGCCGTCGCCCTATTTCGATGTGCGGCTTCAGGCCCGCTTGCGGGAAGAAATGGCCAAGCCGCAAGCGGGATGGTTGCACTGGTTCCGTCGCCCCGTGCTGGCTGCGGCACTTACCGTAATTATCGGAGTTGGCATTGGGCTATTCTTTATGCACGACAATGGACGACCTGCGCAACCCCCAGTTGCCGAGGTCGGAAGCGCTGTCAGCGACTTACAGACTCTGGAAAAAAATAACGAGATGTACGCCGATTTTGAGCTGCTTGATGATTTGGACCTGCAGCAGAATGTCGTAGCGACTCCCCAGAACGCCGACTAGCAAGAGGCGGCGCCCAACTCGAAAAAGGGCGCCGAAGAATAATGAAATGGGAGGCCCACATCACGGGACGTTTGGCCGTCGCTCTGCTGGCGATGACCGCTATGCTCCCCGGCCTCAGTTGGGCGCAAAAGAACGCGCCTCACGCTGCGCCCCGGCCGGCCCCAATGCCTCAGCAACATATGTCGCGCCCACAGGCGGCGCCCTCGCAGCAACGGGGCCACGCCGGCGACTGGTTGCGACGCTACAAAGATCTGCCGCCCGAGGAACAGGAACAGGCGCTGAAGAACGACCCGGCATTCCAGAAACTTCCTCCGGAGCGGCAACAGTTGCTCCGGCAGAGGCTGCAGCATTTCTCCACCCTGCCTCCGCAACAGCAGCTTCGGATGCTGAACCGCATGGAAACCTGGGAGCATCTGACTCCCGAACAAAAGCAGCAGGCGCGCCAGGTTTTCAACCAGATGCAGCAGCTTCCCCCGGAACGCCAGCGCATGGTGCGAACGGCAGTTCGCGATTTGCGTGCCATGCCGCCCGATCAGCGCGAGAAGGTGATTGATTCCGATCGCTTCAAGGGCATGTTCTCCGACCAGGAACGCGAAATGATGCGCGGGGTCACCCGCCTGCCGCTCGCTCCCCCAGAGAGCGGAGATCAACCCGGGCCGCAGTAACATCGACCTCAGGCGTCGGACCTCAGACCTCGGAAAAATCCCATCCTGCTTTTCGGAGCACCTTTGTCGCGTCGGAGGGTTTCTGAGGTCTGAGGTCTAAGGTCTAAGGTCTGAGGTCTGGGGTCTGGGGTCCAACGTCTGACGCCCTTTTACTTCCGCAGCATGTTCCGCGCAATAAAGAACACGTTCGCCGGCCGCTCTCCCAGCCGCCGCATGAAGTACGGATACCACTCCGTCCCGAACGGCACGTAAACCCGCATCCGCCAGCCACTGCGCACCAGCCTCTGCTGCAGGTCGCGGCGAATCCCGTACAACATCTGGAACTCGAACGAATCGCGCGAAATCTTCTCACTGGTCGCGAAAGCCTGGGCTTCGCGAATGATGTGCTCATCGTGCGTGGCCATGCCGTGATAGATCCCGCTCTTCATCAGTACCTTCATCAGCTTGATGTAGTTCGCATCGACATCCGCTTTGCTCTCGAATGCAATGCTGGCCGGCTCTTTATAAGCTCCTTTGCACAAGCGAATCCGAATCCCTTCCGAAAGCAGTTTCTCCACATCGCTTTCTGAGCGCTTCAGGTAAGCCTGAATCACGGTGCCCACGCTGCTCGCATGCCCCGGCCTACGGTGCAACTCGTGCACAAAGTCGAGCGTGCGCTGCGTGTAGGGGGAGCCCTCCATGTCGACGCGCACGAATCCCGGCGGATTCATTGACGCCGCCTTCGCAACCAGTCCACTCACCAAGTCGCGAGCCATGGCTTCATCAACGTCTAACCCCATGTGGGTCAGCTTCAGGCTTATGTTGGCATTGAGTCCGTTGGCGGCAATCGCGTCGAGAATCTGCTGGTACAGCTGTGCGCTGTGCCGCGCTTCATCGGGATTCGTAACGTTCTCGCCCAGGTTGTCGATGCTCACGCTCATGCCGGCGCGATTTACGGCCTGCGTGACCCGAACCGCGTCGGCGATTTCTGTTCCGGCGACAAACCGACCGGATACTCGTTGTCCAATCGCGGAGCGTTCGGCGAAATTGCGCAGAGAACGATTCTCAGAAAGATGGACGAAGAAGGCCCTCAACATGGAGTTCCTGCCACCTCGAAATGAATTGGGTTGTGCAACAGAGGAAAGGTAGTGTTGGTCGGAATTAGGAAGACCACAGAATTTTGTATCACAACCGGGACTTACTGGGTGTGATCCAACTCCTGCAGGCAGGGCGCGGGCGGGAATGTCGAAACGAGCATTCCCGCCGCTGTTTGCCGGTGTTACCAGGTGTAACGCGCGGTGTACGTGATCACCTTCTCGCCGTCAGGCGCAGTGTTCACCAGAAACTCGACTGTCTGACTATCCTTCTTCTTGTAGTCGTCGGACTTCGCGGTGATCTCCCAGTTCTTTCCGCGATAGAGATGTTCGACCACTCGCACCTCCACAGCTTCCTTCTTGTGATTGCGGACTCGGATCTCGAACGTCTCTGTGGCGGTGGTCCTCGCCGTTTCGACGGTGTAGTTGGTGCGCTGCCGCTCGCCCGTCACGTCAAACGCGTTGCCTGTGTAGATGCGAATCGTCTCGTCCTTCGGCGTGTGGTCGATTATGTTCTCGCCGGTGAATTCCACCTGTCCGTCGTCGTTGTGACGGTAGAAACGGACTCGCCCCTTGGGCAGCGGCATGCCCAGATGATTCGCTTCGGAGTTGACAAACTCGCGCATCACCCAGACTTTGGAATTGGACTCCGTGCCATAGGAATGATCGTTACGAATGTTCTCCCAGTTCCACCCGTAGTAGCGGTTGGAATCGATTTTTAGACCGTCATAGATGTACAACTGCTTCGTCGCAACGCCCGATGCATGAATGAACTCCACCTGCTTGGTCTCACGATCGCGCAGAGTCGTGCTGTGCTCGAGAGTGTACAGATGGTATTCGTCAAATGCTTTCTCGGTTACGGGCAGAGCTGAGGGTGCGTTCGGCAGCGCGACTCTACCGTTAACTGCCTCCATCATTGGAGTCCCCGGCTGAATCTTGTTCACATCACCCGCCATCAGCTTGATGCGAGCATTCTCAAAGGTCCTGCCGCTGCGGTTGTCCATTGTCACCCAGCCCACAATCTCGACCAGATCACCCTTCTCAGGCGCAACAATGTTGTAATCCGCTTTCCAACTCATGCCCCCGGTAACATAAGAAAGCTCGGCGGGAAACTTCCCCGCTTTATCGCTGGCGATCACCCACTCCAGTCGCGGCTTCAGGATCGTTTCTCCGGTGAGATCAGGAAAGATCGGTGTCCCCGGGAGGCCGAAGCGCAGTTGTCCGCCGATCTCGACGATCGGCTCTTCCTGCGCCGGGTAGCCCTGGTTGTAACCGTTCACATTGAAATAGTCCGGCCGCACGAACCCGCTGCGAATCACTTTCCCTTTCACCATCGAGTGATCGGGCAGTTCGAAATCAATGGTGCGGCCCTCGTAGAGCGAGAGCAACGAAAACTGCGAAACCGGATCGTTGCGGTAATTTTGCTCCAGCACATTGATGACGTGCTTGCCCGACGGATCCCGCAGGATCACCGAATCCGGTTCGAGGTGCATCGAGATGTCATTCACGTTGACCTGGTTAACACCCGATTTCAAATCCAGCGGTAGATCTTCCCGGACCACGGCGAAATCCTGGTTGTAGATGGTGAGTGATGGTTGAGAAGCCTGTTGGGCAAACAGACTGCAGCCAAAGACGAGAATGCAGACCAAGCGAGCGCGCATGATAACGATCCCCCCGAAGTTTTCCCGAGAGTGCTTCGTTGAGTCTTGAACTCCTGGGCCTCGAACCCGGCCCGACTCAGCCTACCTCTGGTAGAACGCAAAAGGGAGTGACTCTTGCACCGCTGGAGCTTCTCGTAACCTTGGCAGGTTACTGAAAAGCTGCTGGCGCGAGCCTGATTTGAAAGGACACGGCTTACAGCCGTACCGCTAAATGCCCAAAATCAATCCGGCTTTAGCCGCTGATGGACGCTTTCGACGATCAAGAGTGAGTTTCTCAGGCTGCGAGTGTCCTGCAGTTATGCGATCTAGACGATATTCAGCCGGCAATCACTGCGGATCGAACTTTATCTCTATCGATTCCTTTGTTTCGTGCGACCCGGGCTCGAACTTCCAGTGTCCGACTGCTGTCACGGCGCTCTGGGTCAGCAGCGGATGGCCGCCCAACACATCGATCTTCTTGACCGAACCGTTAGGCGCGACTTGGACCTGGAGCTTCACGACTCCATGGATACTCATGGAACGGGCGAGTGTCGGGTACACCGCAGGAGTTTGGACCAGCACTTTTCGGGAGCTTTCGCCGGATTCCTGGGCGCTAAGGCGCAAAACAAATATGGCAGCAAGCAGCAGAGCCGCAAGGGTGCTCCGCCGGATCAGGGGACTCATAGTTAAGAAAGTCTAATGAATACCCGCCCTCTGACCGAAGATCACTGAAGTAATAGCACCTGTGCCCATGGACCTTTTTCTTCGCTTATGCGCTAGGCTGTCTCACCTGCCGTGTTCTTCCAGGAATTTCTCCACTTCCATGGCGGCCATGCAACCGGTGCCTGCCGCCGTGATGGCCTGACGGTAGCGCCGGTCCTGCACATCGCCGCACGCGAACACCCCGGGAACGCGGGTTAAGACATGGCTATGAGTCTTCAGGTATCCCTCTGAGTCCATGTCGAGTTGGCCCGCAAACATCTTGGCGTTCGGCTCGTGCCCGATTCCCAGGAACAACGCGCTGGTCGGAAAATCCCAGACCTTCCCCGTCTTCACATTCTTCAACTTGAGCCCAGTCACCTCCTGCTTGCCCGAGTCATATACATCCTCGACCACCGTGTCGAGCAGGAACTGGATCTTCTCATGCTTCTGCGCTCGTTCCAGCATGATCTTCGACGCGCGAAACGCGTCCCGGCGATGAATGATCGTCACCTTCGTCGCAAACCTTGTAAGGAAGAGGGCTTCCTCCATCGCGGAGTCGCCGCCGCCCACAACCACGATTTCTTTGCCGGAGAAGAAGAACCCGTCACAGGTTGCGCATGACGACACACCGTGCCCAATCAGGTGTTGCTCATGCGGCAACCCAAGCCAGCGCGCCGAAGCACCGCTAGCAATGATCAGAGTCTGGGTGTGGACTTGCTGGTGCCCCAGGTGCAACGCAAAGGGCCGTTGGCTGAGGTCCGCGCTGCTGAGATGCGCCATGCGATATTCCGCCCCAAAGCGCTCCGCCTGTTTGCGCATGTTCTCGACCAGTTGCGGCCCCATAATTCCTTCGGGGAAACCGGGGAAATTCTCCACCAGCGTGGTCATGGAGAGCTGTCCGCCGGGTTCGTGGCCTTCAATGACCAGCGGCTTCAGATTGGCGCGTGCGGTATAGAGGGCTGCAGTATGTCCGGAACATCCGGACCCGATAATCACTACGTTCCGAGTTTCGCTCATGGATAGTTTCGTGCTTGCAGATTAGATGGCGAGTTCCCGATTATGATGCAACTCGGCCTCGTAGACGCTCTTCCTCAAGCCACTCACTTCTGCGGCTCTTTCGGCCTCATCATCTTGGATTTTGGCGGAACCGCGGGCTGCGATTGGGAGCTGATCTTCTCCAATTCCTCCGGTACAACTCTCTTCACTCCGAGCAACCCCCGATAGTTGGTCAGCACTTCCGAAGCGCTGCGGAACAAAGGCTCGTACGCACTCTGGCTTGGCGCAGGCCCGGCTGCCGTGTCCTGGCAGCGAGCCAGGGCCACCGACGGCTTGCCAAATCGCTCCAACCGCAGGCGGCTGACCGGCGTGTTCACGCTGAGCATCGTCGTTGAACTCGTGACCGCCGAAGCGCTGTCTTCCAGCGAGACTTGAATCAAGTCCTTCGGATCGCGCACGTGCAGCACCAGCGTCTCGATCATGTTCACGCTGTCGTTGCTGAATGAGTACTGCACGCTCGAGAACATGGCCTGGACCGAGAACTCACGCCGGATGCGCACATAGCTCGCAATCGAGGGCTCCCCCGCCACATGCCCGGCCTGTCCCGCTTCCAGCATGGCCGGCATCTCGGTCAAGGTTGAGCGTCCGCGTGAAACTTCGAAATCCGCGTCAAACAACGGTTGCTTCGGGATCTTCGCCAGCGCCGCCGCAATCTCCTTCTGCTCTTCGGCAGACGGCGTACAGACATTCAGCATGTTGACCTTGACCTGAGGCTGCTGCGAAGCCGCGTCGGGCTGCTGCTGCGCCATCATCCGCCCGGCACACAGGATCGAAGCGATGCTGATGGATAGAAGGAATACCGGATTTCTGGGCACGCCCGAATTCTAAATGACAGCGCCCCGAATTCTAAATTTCAAAAAGCGCGCCCATGGGGCGCGAAGACCCACTCGAACGTCGTAAAATCGATCTATGGCAAATCTCACGTTGGTTTACGGCATGAGGCTGCTGCCCTCCGAAGATGTGGTTGAGGTCGGCCAGGCTCCGGTAAAACTCGCGAATGGACGGGAGGCGCACGTCACCATGCACGTGCTCGAAGGCAGCAAAGAGGAGATCGAAAAGCAGCTGCGCACCAGCCTGGAGGCGTTTTTCGATCTCTATCCCGAGATTTAGGTGCCCGAATCGCTTAATCTTCGGCGTAGGCGATCTTCGGCTTCGGTGACGATTGCCAGCTGATTCGGTGCGATTCATGAAGCTGCGAATTTCTGTAGCCGTATAATTCCTCATCTTCCAGGTGTCTGACACGTAGCATGCAATGGTCCTACCCAGATCTGAGGCGCAAGTTGATCCACGCGGATCTCTGGCCGCAGGGCCGGATGGCCCGCCTGGCCTGCTATTTGGCCGCCCTGGCCCTCGCGCTCTTCGCGTTGCAAAAACTACTGGGCCTTTTCTCCCTCTCCTGGGGTGAGCATCTGGGCGGCTGGGTCAGCTTTCTCACGTTTCTGGCCGCCGTCCTTTTCTTCGTTCTGGCCTTCCGCTGGGTCAAGCGGCGAATCCTGTGGCGCCTGCGCAATCGTCTCATCGTGACCTATGTATTTATCGGCGTCATCCCTGCCGTGCTGCTGGTCGGGATGGGAATCATCACTCTCTACGGGCTGGGCGGGCAATTCGCGGTCTTCGTGGTCACTTCTGAGATCGACGCGCAACTGCGAAGTCTCGAAGCGGTCAATGCCGCGGTCAGCAACGAACTCGCTGCTCGTCTCGAGCGAGGTGACAAACCCGCCGCCGAATCGCTGGCCGGGTTGCGGAGGCGCGATCCAGCCTGGGGCCGGCGGCAGGTCTGCGCCTGGTACGGCGATAAGCCTCTGCCTCTGTGTGACGAATTCCATGGTGCCGGGCTCACCTTGCCTTCTTTCGTGAAGGGCAAGTTTCAGGAAATTGTCCGCGATCACGAACAATTGCATTTGCGCGTTGGGTCTTCGCTCCAAGCGGGACCGAGCAAGTTGACCGTGGTCACTAGCGAACCATTTGACAAAGAACTGGTCGGGAAAATCGCCGCCAACCTCGGGGAAATCACGCTCTACACGACCCGCTTCATTTCGGACGAAAATGCCCCGAAGCAACAGAATGCGGGTACGAGTGGGGCTGGGCGCGGCCCGGCAACCGTTACAACTCAGAAGCAAGGAGCGGGCATTGTCATTAGCACGGGCAAGGAGGGACAGAGCCGCCAACAAGCCCTGCGTCCCGCCTTCACCGTGGGGGCCATGCCGGAACCGACCAGTAGTTTCGACCGGGAAATCACTTTCGGAGCGCCGCTGGCAGTAGTCGATTGGCAGAGCGGAAAAACTGACGAGTTCGGTCCTGTTCTCCAGGTCACAACCCGTCCCGTAGTTCTCTACAGCCATCTGTTCGCGGCGCTCGGAGAATTCGTTCGCGGCGTCACCTACATCCTGGTGGGGGTCGCGATCTTCTTCGCGATCATCGAACTCATCGCCCTGATCATCGGCACACGCATGACCCGCACGGTGACTGCGGCAGTCGCGGACCTGCACGTCGCCACCCGTCACGTCGATCAGGGCGACTTCAGCCACCGCATTCCCGTGAAATCCAGCGATCAGTTGGCCGATCTCGCGCGTTCCTTCAACTCCATGACCGCCTCCATCGAGAAGCTGATGCTCGAACAGAGAGAGAAGCAGCGGCTGGAGAATGAGCTCGCCATCGCGCAGGAAGTGCAGGCGCAGCTATTCCCGCGCCAGGTCTCGGAGTTGGAGTCACTCGAAGTCCACGGGTTTTGTCGCCCCGCCCGCACCGTGAGCGGCGACTACTACGATTTCCTGGCCGCCAGTTCGCACAAATTGATTCTTGCCGTCGGGGACATCAGCGGCAAGGGAATCTCCGCCGCCCTGCTGATGGCGACGATCCACTCGGCGGTCCGAGCCTACAGCGTCGAGAACCTGCCGCAAATGCGCGAACCGGTCGCTGTGGGCGCGGTTGCCGGCTCCGGCCGAATGATGGCGGCTTGGCCCGAAGGAGTAGAAGTTTCTCCTGGAGCTCTGCTCGGCTTGCTCAACCATCAGCTTTTCGAAAGCACTCCGCCCGAAAAATACGCAACATTATTCCTGGGGATTTACGACGGACGCTCGCATCGCCTCACCTACAGCAACGGCGGCCACCTGCCTCCGATTTTGATCGGAAAGGATGGCGCGGTGCGCAGACTGGAGGCGGGCGGCACGGTTGTCGGACTCTTTGACAACATGCTGTATGAGGAAGGCTCCGTCGATATGCATCCCGGCGAGGTTTTCCTGGCTTACAGCGACGGCGTCACCGAGCCCGAGAACGATTTCGGCGAGTTCGGCGAGCAACGGCTGATCGACCTGGTGCGCGAGAACCGTCATCTCCCGTTGCCCGAGATCAGCCAGATCGTCACCATGGCGGTGGACGATTGGATCGGCGACAAAGAGCAGCCCGACGACGTCACCCTGGTCCTGGCACGCGCGCGATAGCAGCACTCGAAACTAAGTCCGGGTGCCCCACCCTTTTCTGCGCGATTTTTGCGGAGACAGGGCGGGGGTTTTGACTCTCATACAACTCGCTCCACAGCACTTCGACAAAAGAAAATCGAACTACCTTGTGAAAAGTGCAGGCTCTTGATCCACTCCAAGCACGTTCCAATCGATTTCTTTTTGTTGACAGAAAATTCTCCATGCAATATTTTGAACGCTCGGAGTGAATCAAGTTCGGACGCGCGGGAGTAGCATAACCACGGCAATGCGCCGGGGCTCCATCCCGGAGATGACGGTTCGAAACCGTTCCTCCCGCCCCAGTTTTCCTCGCCAGTACTTCAGATTTTCTTCTGCTTCCACCTTCCTTGCTTGAACAGGATGGCGCTCGCTGCCGCCATCGCCGACTCCGAGATCGCAATCGAAAAGAAGACTCCGTCCGACTTCATGCCGATCGGCTTCGCCAACGTATACGCCAGCGGAATCTCCAGCAGCCAGAAGCCGAAGAAGTTCACGATCGTTGGAGTAATCGTGTCCCCGGCGCCGTTGAAGGCTTGCATCATCACCATGAAGTACGCATACCCAAGATTGCCGTAGCTCACGATCCGCAGGCAGGCCGCTCCCAAAGGCACAACCTCGGGATCACTGATGAACAAGCGAACCACCGGCTCGGCGAAGAGCACGAAGAAGACACCGACAATGCCCAGAAAGAGCACGTTGTAGAGTCCGGTCCTCCACACCGCAGCCTCGGCGCGATCTGGTTTTCCCGCGCCGAGGTTTTGCCCGACCAGTGTTGCCGCGGCGTTGCTCAATCCCCAGGACGGCAAGATTACGAAGATCACAATTCGAATCGCGATCGTGTACCCGGCCAGCGCCGCCGCGCCGAATGTGCTCACGATCCGCACCAGCCCAATCCAACTGGTGTGCGCAATCGCGAATTGCAAAATTCCTGTCAGCGACACACGAACCAGCCTCCACAGCACGCCAAAGTGTACGTGAATCTGCCGGGCCAGCACTCGAATGCGCTCCGTCCCTTTAAAGAGCCGGTAGAACTGGTACATCACGCCGATGCTTCGCCCGGTGAATGTCGCCAGCGCCGCGCCCGTTACACCCAGCTTCGGGAACGGTCCCAACCCGAAGATCAGGCAGGGATCGAGAAAGAGATTGATGATGTTCGATACCCACAACAGGCGCATAGCAATGGCCGCATCTCCCGCGCCACGGAAGATCGCGTTATTCAAAAACAGCAGCAACACGGCACAACTGCCGCCCAGGCAGATTCTGGTGTAGCCGCTGCCCACTGCCACGATCTGGGGCGTCGCTCCCATCAGGCGCAGAAGATTCGGAGCAAACACCAGGCAGGGAAGTCCTACGGCCAGCGAAATGATCAGGCCCAGAAAGATCGCCTGCACCGCGGCATCGGCGGCACCTTCCGGATCTTTTTCTCCGATCCGTCGCGCTACCATCGCCGTCGTCGACAGACTCAGCCCCATGCCCACCGCAAACACGAGGCTCAGCATCGACTCCGTCAGTCCGACGGTAGCCACCGCGTCCGCCCCCAACCGGCCCACAAACGCAACGTCCACCACCGCAAACAGAGACTCCAGCACCATTTCCAGGACCATGGGCACGGCCAGCAGCAGAATGGCGCGATTCAAGTCGCCGTCTGTGTAGTCCTGGTGCGAACCTCGTACCGCCTCGACTAATGAGGCCCAAAGTGAGCGGCGCGGCTCCATAGCCGCAGCAAAACCATCCATATCAGCCTTGAACTTTCTGCAATCGCGTCCGCGACTGCGCGCAGACACGATGCTTCGGACGAAAGACGAATCAGGGATGCCCGACGGGCGGGCGAGCAGGGGAGCGAATTAGCGAGGGATGAACATGGTGTACCTCAGCGCGGATCGTTTGACCTGCGGGTCCCCACGGGAAACGAACAGCGTTGCAGAAATATTACCGCACTTGGGAGGAGATATCCAAGTAGAAAAGCGGCGAAGGGTCGGAGGTCCTTTCGCCGCTCTCTTTCAGGAGGTATGAGTGATGTTCGCTCTATGCAACAAGGCCATATTAGCGCCCGGCGCATTGCCTGGGAAGGTCACTAAGGTATGGCGGAAATCGGGATTCCGATTATTGGAAAAAGCTCACAAACGAATGCATTGCCCTCGACTTGCTACCCCGGGCGCCATCGCTTGGATAGTAACCCCCGTACATCCCCTTCAGTACCGTGGCCAACCTGCGCCCAAAGCGAGAAGATAACAGCTCCCGGTCCTCTTGCCATGAAACCCTGGCGCAACGCGAAGACTGGGAATGGAGCATCGATCGCCACATCGAAACTCATGGCCGAAAATCACAATCCGCCCGAACTTCCCGACGCCGCACCCAAGAGCGAGCCTCAGCCGGAATCGAGTATTGTCTGCGACAGCTGGCAGCAGATGATCCAGGCCGTGCTTGCCGTCATGATGCTGGTGGGAGCCCTGGCGATGGTTCACTACTACGGCCCAATGGCAGCGCAGGGACTTCCCCCCGATGATCTGCAGAACCGGGTGCACGAACTCACCGCCGAGGTCGAGCAACTCAGGCAAGAGCAATCGATGCCCGCAGTCGTGCTCAACCGCTACCGCAATTCCATCGGCTACATCTATGGCGTGTATCAGGTGGGATTCCCAAATCATCGTCCCAACATTCGAGCGCGCGTTTCCGGCACCGGATTCCTGGTCGGTGACGGCTTGATCGCCACCAACCGGCATGTGGCTGAGCCCTGGTACGGCGACTCCGAAGCGCAGAAACTCATAGACGAGGGAGCCCTCGGTACCATCGAGAGCCTTGTGATCTTTTTTCCAGGCTCTCCGACACCGGTGAATCTCGCTCCCGCCTCAGTCTCAAAAACCGCTGATCTCGCCGTCGTCCGAGCCGAAGACGCGAACTCAGTTCATGCTCTATCCGTTCTGCCACTCGCGAAATCAACCGGCGCACCCGGACAGCTCGTTACCGTGATCGGCTATCCCATGGGTATCGCCGGCATGGTCGCCAAGTCGCCGTCTGGAATCTACGAGCACCTCGCTTTCCGTCATAACGACATCAACGCGGCCAGCGAACTAGCTGCCCTTTCGCTGATTCGCCCTTCAACCACTTGCGGACATCTTGGTGACGTAGTCGGCGACAAGCTAATCTACGACGCTCCCACAGCCCACGGGGGCAGCGGCGGCCCCGTCTTCAATTCCAAGGGAGAAGTCATCGGTGTGAACTCGGCCTACATGGACGGCTTCTCCGGCGGCACACTCGGTGTTTCGGTAGACTCGCTGCGCCCTCTGATTCAAGAAGCTCAAACCGCTCGCTAGTATAGCGAGCGTGTCCGGCCGCATGTCCCGCCCCAGCATTTCCCTCGATAGCAACCGCCCTCATTGCGCGCTTCGCGTGCAACCCCGGACGAGGCGTCCGGGGCTACATTTTCACAATCATCCTTGCCGGTGACCCATTACATTATCTGCATGGGTCATCTCCGTCCGTTCTTGTTCGTCTTCTGCCTGCTGGTTGTTGCGTTCATTGCGCTCGCCGATACCCCCAACCAAGTCACACCGTATTGGGCGTTCTGCATCAACCCCGCTACTACCGATCCTGTAAAGGTCGACGACCAGGCCCACCATGTTCCAAACAGCAGCGCGGTTTTCACAACCGCCCAGACGCAGGATCTCTTCAATGCCCCCGACTGGCATCCCTCGGACCACCCGCCCATGCCCGACATCGTGGCCCACGGCCGAAAGCCCGACGTTTTCGCCTGTGGTTACTGTCACTTGCCGAACGGCTTGGGACGCCCGGAGAATTCCAGCCTCGCTGGACTGCCCGCCGCCTACATCATTCACCAGATCACAGACTTTCGCAGCGGCGCCCGCAAGAGTTCCGAGCCCCGGCATCTGCCGGCCGCGAACATGATTTCCCGCGAGACCAAAGCGACGCACCAAGAGATCGCCATCGCAGCGGACTATTTTTCTAAGCTGGAGCGCAAGCCCTGGATCCGCGTTGTAGAAACCGGCACCGTGCCTAAATCGCACGTTGCCGGATGGATGCTCGTCGCCGACACACCTGGCGGCAGCGAGCCGATCGGCCAGCGCATCATTGAAATGCCGGAAGACTTGGAACGCACGGAACTACGCGACGACGCGTCGGGATTCGTGGCTTATGTCCCCGAAGGCAGCCTCAAGCGGGGAAGGTGGCTGGTAACCGGAGGAGACGGCAGGATCGTCCCCTGTGCCAAGTGCCACGGCCCGGGCCTCCGCGGGAGCGGCAATGTCCCGCCAATCTCCGGCCGATCGCCCAGCTACCTCGTCCGACAATTGTTCGACATCCAATCCGGTGCCCGATCCGGAGCCCTGTCGCTGCAAATGCGCCGCCAGGTTACGAAGTTGAGCATCGATGACATGATCGCCATCGCCGCCTTCGTATCCTCGCTGAAACCGTAACGGCGCAAATGAACCGCGCAATCGTGGAAGAGGCGTCCGGGGCGAATGGCCCTATCCCTCTCCGAACTCCCGGTACCGCTCCAGCACATGCCGCTGCGTAACCACACCCTCCAAGTGCCGAAAGTCCGCGCGGCTGACGACCGGGACCAGCGGCCATCGGTCCACATATCGCAATGCCATCTCCAGCGGATGATCGGGATGCAGATACGGCACCGGCGCGATCGGCAGCAACGCCTCTAGGGCGCTTCCACCTTTACCTTCCCTTGCCATCGTCAGCAGTTGCTGCTTGCTGACGCTACCCCACCCGCTCGGACTCAGCCGTACTAGCAGCTCTTCCATCTCCGAGTGATCCAACTGACCGAGCGCCTGATCGACGGTCCCCGCGGCATCCAGTACCGGCCCTTCTACTCGTTGCATGGCATCTTCCACACGCAAGATGTCTTCTTCACGCTGCTCTTCCATCGAAGGTAATTCCAGCCCATCCTGCCGCGTCAACAAATCGAAGATCGGGGTCGGCTGCAACCCGCGCGAAATGAGATAAGCGACGGTATTGGCTACGATCACCGGCACAATGATCGAGTAGTTCCCGCTCACTTCGAGGACCATAAATACCGAAGTCATCGGTGCTCGCAAGAATCCCGCGAACAGAACGCCCATGCCCACCAGGGCATACGTTCCCGGCGATCCAGTCAGATGGGGCAAGAGCACATGCTCCGCGCCCCCAACCGCGGCTCCCAGCATCGCCCCAATGAACAGCGTCGGGGCGAACATTCCACCCGGAGTCCCGCTGACAAACGACAACAAGGTCGCCATGATCTTCAATCCCGCCAGAATCGCAAGGAACTGCCACGTGAACTGCCCATGCATCGCCTGATCGATGTACTCGTAGCCCGCGCCCATCACTTGCGGCGCGCCCAGCAACGCGATAATTCCGATCAGCAGTCCGGCCAGTGCGGGCTGAAAATACTGCGTCCAGCGCGGCAGCGATTTGCACAGAGGCCGTAACCATGCGATTCCGCTGGAAAACGCCACCGAAGCCAGTCCGCCAGCTACTCCCAGAGCCGCGTAAGCAATCAACTCGGCGGGCCGTTTCAACTCCACCGCCGGAATGCGAAACAGCGATTCCGAGCCCAAAAACCAGCGCATCACCACCACGCTCGACACCGCGGAAAGAACTACCGATCCCAAAATCCCCGCCGTCCACCGCCCAATGACCTCTTCGATAACGAACAGTACCGCCGAAATCGGCGCGTTGAAGGCCGCGGCCAGGCCCGCCGCCGCGCCCACTGGCGCGATCAAGCGCATGCGGTCCCGCTGCAATCTCATCTTGCGCCCCACGGCCGAAGCAATACATGCTCCGATCTGCAATGAAGGGTCCTCCGGCCCCAGCGAATGACCAGAGCCGATTGCGAGCGCGGACGTAATGAATTTCCCGATCGCCGTCCGGAGAGGGATGTTTCCGTTGAAGATGTACAGCGCAGCTTTGGTCTGATTCACGCCGCTGCCGCGCGCCGCCGGAAAGAAATGGATCACCAGCGCCGCAATCACCAGACCGGCCAGTGTGGGAGCAAGCAATATCCGCGCGGGCGTCAGGACAGCCCCGGTTCCCAGCAGGTAGAGCCTCGACCAGTCGATGGCGAAACGAAAACACACCACCGCCAACCCCGAAAACACCCCGATGACCACCGAGAGGATCAGAAACAAACGATCTTCCCGAAACACTGAGCGCCACAGTGCTCGGGGCGAATGCTCTTGAATCCAGGCCGCGCCTGAATGCTCGGGCGCGTTCTCTACCAGTACGTCCTCGGCATTCGACTGCGGTTCCATTAACCTCCCTCGTGCACTTTCGAAATGAGCAGCAACGCCAGGTCTGTTCCCGTCGGCGTCCCACACTTCGTGCTGGTTTCACGCTCGATGCGAAACACCAAATCCATCGCCGTGTCTACTAGGTCTGGATTGCGCCGCAGTCCCGCTTCCGTGATCCTTGGTCTCAGCCGCGTCCAGTCGTCGCTGAGAGAGGGCTGCGCGTTTGCCGGCCCGGTGCCGGTGACTCTCGGTAAGGTGCAGCTTTTCAATCTCTGCCCGGCAGCGGCAAAGGCTTCCATTACGATCCGGTCGCGTTCGGCCATCGGGATCTGCCGCCGGAATGGATCCATTTGCAGCACCAACTGCGTCGTCTTCAGCCGCTCGGCGGTCGCCGAATCCTTTGGATTAGCCGCGACTGCGGCCTGCAAGTAGCGTTGGGCCAACGGATAACGCCCCAGTTCGAAAGCCGCATACCCTGCGCCTGCCAATGCGGCCGGATTGTGCCGGTCAGACTTCAACGCAACGTTGTACGCCCCGAGAGCATGTTCGTAGTCTTCCGCGCGAAGAAAAAGTTCACCGATGCGTTCCTGCTGCACCGCGTCAGGCCTCGCATTTTCCTCCAGCGCAATCAGTTCACCCTGCGCTTGCGCTTTGGCGTCAATTCGCAACAGAAGTTCGATCAACTCCAGCCGTGCGTCGCGGCGCATTCCTTCCTGTTGACTCGGCCATACCGCATACACAGCGTTGTGGTAGTAGCGGACAGCGTTTTCGGTCTCTCCTCGTTGCGCGGCGATTCGCGCCAGTTCGAGATTGACCACGCCGTTCTCCGGCTCGCGCTCCCAGAGACTCATCAGATAGGCGGAAGCCTGTTCCATGTGGCCTTGTCCGATCAGAGCTTCAGCCAGGTTTAGTCGATAGGAATAGTCGTCTAGCGAGTAAAGCAGGGCCGCCCGGAAATCGGTAACCGCAGCATCAAAGCGCTTTGCATTCAGATCGGCGACACCGCGGTTGAACCAGCGCTCCCCGATCGCCTGTCTCTGGGCTTGATGGACGCGTGACAACACCGTCACGCCGAGAAAAAACACGACCGCAAGCACCGAGAATACCGCCAGCATAGTCGGTCGCTGCCGCAGATAAAACCGGTACCTGGCATATGTTTGCGAGGCCATCTCTTCCTTGCTGATCCGCTTCGCGAAAATTCTCCCTCTACTATTCAGAATCGAGAGCAAAAATTCAATCGACGGATTGGCGTAGCAACAGTAGCGCCGGCGTCCCGCCGGCCGTCGCGAGCGCATCTTGCGCTCGCTGCCGTCGGCGGCAGCACCGGCGCTACTGCCCCGCTTATTGCACCTCACCTTGCGAGGCTGAAGTGATCTACCCTGTTCTTCTGCCAGCACGCGTCATTGTCCTCCGTGCAAAAGGGCCGCTCCTTTCCGTAGCTCACAGTCCTGATGCGGTCCGCGGAAATCCCCTGCTGCAGCAGCGCGCGCTTCAGCGACTCCGCCCGGCTCGTGCCCAACGCGAGGTTGTACTCTTCCGAACCCCGGTCATCGCAATGACCCTCGACCACGACTTTGATCGACGGATGCTGCGACAGGAAAGCGGCGTCGCTCTGCGCTTTGGGCCCTTGATCCCTCCGGATGTCGAACTTGTTGTAATCAAACAATACGTCCTTCACATTCTGGGCGAAGAGGTCTTCGTCTGAGATGGAAGAGGTTGGAGCCTGCGCCACGCGAACAGTGACGGTAACCCGGGTCGACGCGTTCTTGGTCCCGCCAGGTCCCTTAGCCGTTAGCATGTAGGTTATCGACGAACCCGGGGTTACCGTCCTCGAACCCGATGCCATCACGGCCCCGATTCCGTCGATGGCGATATCCGTTGCGTTATCGGTATTCCACGTCAACGTCGTGGCCTGCCCTTGCTCAATCACCGCCGGATTCGCTGCCAAAGTGGCAGTGGGCGCTGGCGGCGCGGGCGGAGGTGGCGGCGGTGCTTGCGCCGTCTTCTTGTGGCAACCGGAGAATGTCAATGCACCGGCGAGAATCGCTGCGAACGTAAACGACCTGCATATAAGCTGCTTCACGTTAATCCTCCTCATAGAAAATCGAGTTAAGCCTGAAATGGCGGAAAGATTCGCTCAACCGTCACAGCGCAAAGGCGCGATCGCCCACGGCGATACACTTCCTTAAGCGGCTGCAACTCAGCGTGAAAAGATTCGGGAGTGACTTGTGAAAGGAATCAGCAGCGAAGAACCGAAGGACATTCGGCCGAGAGGCCGTTCAACGGGAACACCTCGGATAGATCTGCGGTCTGCAATAGCGAAGCCAGCCCCACCCACAGACGGCCAAACCGGTTTCGTGCCGCCCGGACTCCGGCGCGAATAAGCACGCGTAAGCGCGCCGCCGCACGGAGCGAGAGCAAAGCTGTGACTGGGCCATGCACGGCTGGGTAAGGCCCTTCCATCCCTGGAAAGAAGAAAATTGCGAGGACGCAGAAAACCGCCAGCACCGCCAGCGCAGCTGCAATTCGACCAGGAGTCATCGAGGTATTAATAATTATACTTGTCGTCGAAAATGCAAGAAACCACCCCTGACACTAAGCCCCACGAAGGTAACTCGGCCGTGTTTCCTTCGTGATACTTCGTGTCCTTCGTGGTTATCGTTTTTCTTATATCGGATCCCCCAGGTTCACGATCCGTGCACGTTCGCGGTGTCGGACTTCGCAGCGCCCCACCACCCCGGCTCGCGGACATGTTCATCGCGCAACCGTCGCGTGCGGGCCGCGAGAATCGCCGCCCTTCCCAGGTATCCCACGGCCTTCCGCTCGTCGCCCCGGTCCACCACCGGCAATCGTCCCACATCCTGGCGCAGCATCTTGGCTGCTGCTTCGGATACCAGTTCATCCGGATAAGTGACCACCAGTCTCGTGCTGCCCGCCTTCTCTACCGTCATCATTCCAGTCGAATCTGCGTCGAGCGCTCGGAGAATGTCGCCCCGCGTGACGATGCCTGCCAATTTGCCTTCATCCAGAATCAGCTGGGCTTCGTGACCCGCTATTGCGGGATCGTGCCGCGCGATTCGCTCCGCCACCTCCCCAACCTTGGTTCCCGCCGCGATGACCGGAGGATCCTTCTCCATGGTTTCTGCAACTGTTACCTGTGTCAGGACGTCAGCCTCGTAGTCCTGATGTACCCGCAACCCGCGCCGCGCCAGTCTCTCCGTCATGATCGAACTCCGCGGCATGAACAGCATCGCAATTCCGTCCGCAATTACCGCTACCAGCATGAGCGGCAGCACGGAGTTGTAGTCCCGCGTAATCTCGAACGCGAAAATAATGAACGAGAATGTGGCCCGCGAAGCTGCCCCGAACACCGCCCCCATAGCGACCAGCGCGAATGCTCCGGGCGAAAGATGGGCGTTCGGGAAGACATGATTCCCGATCATCGCAAACAGCCCGCCCATCGCCGCGCTCCACGTAAAAGTCGGAGCCAGCAAACCGCCGGAGGTCCCCGATCCCAGCGAGATCACCAGCGCCGCGAACTTCGCGATCATCACCACCAACAAGACTTTCCACGCTAGTTCGCCGTTCAGGATTGCCCCGATCGTGTCGTATCCCACGCCCAGCACGCGGGGAACGAAGAACCCGATAATGCCCAGCCCCAGCGCTCCAATCGCCGGCCACCACAGCTCATCCACGGGAAGTTTCTCGAACGAATCCTCTACCCAATACAGAGCTTTGCTCAACACGACCGCCGCCAGCCCACAGAGGGGCCCTAACACAAGATAGAAAGGCAAGGCGCGGGGAATCGCGAAGTCCACCTGCCCCACCTGGAACATTGGACCCGGCCCGAGTAGTTGCATGTGTACGGCCGTCGCGAGTGTGCTCGCGATCACCAGTGGAATAAACGACCGCGACTTGAATTCGAACAGCAGTAGCTCAATAGCAAGAATGACTCCTGCGATCGGAGTGTTGAACGTCGCCGACATTCCCGCCGCAGCGCCGCAAGCCAACAGAACTTTCCGTTCTGCCGCCGTCGTATGCAGTACCTGTCCAACAAGCGATCCCAGTGCTCCGCCCGTCTGAATAATCGGACCTTCTGCGCCAAACGGCCCGCCCGTCCCAATGGCGATCGCCGCGGAAATTGGCTTCAGCAGCGCTACCTTCGGCTCGATCCGGCTGCGGTTGACCAGCACTGCCTCCATCGCCTCAGGAATGCCATGTCCCTTGATCTTCGAGCTGCCGTACTTGGCCATCACTCCGACAATCAATCCGCCAGCCACCGGAACCAGAATCACCCACCAGCCGAGGTGGTGCCCGCCCACGCTGCGGAAAGTCGTCGTGGCCTCATGAAAGAAGAAGAGATTCGTGAACAACCCGATGAGCTTATAAAGAATGTAGGCGACAATCCCGGCCAGCAAACCCACCCCGGC
>Ga0209698_10000192_pt1 | contig 65415 bp, 51 predicted proteins | sample LitLauG_LLR_2012_FD_187203 | JGI IMG/M metagenome (GOLD analysis project Ga0209698, IMG submission 187203) | Freshwater sediment microbial communities from Pennsylvania, USA - Little Laurel Run_MetaG_LLR_2012 (SPAdes) (version 2) | ecosystem: Environmental > Aquatic > Freshwater > Creek >... | reverse complement strand
GTGAAACTGGTCTGGTGGTTCATGCAACACAGACCAGACGAGAAAATCAGCCGCCTCGTTCAAAAGAAATCCCTGCGGATTAAATCAGCGTTTCCCTAAAACTACGGCCGGGCTTGGACCTTATTTAACAAACACCGTGTTCGACGGTCCCAGGCCGGTGGAGTGACAGACGGCGCAACTTGGTTGAAAGAACGCCTTGCCGCGTTCGGCATCCGCCGCCTGCGCCTCCGGGGCCGTGGCCTTGCTTCCAGCCACGAAACCGGCCAGGAACAAAATGGATGGAAACACGGTGTGACGGAAGATTTGCCGTTTCTCATATTTCGCTGGCTTAACTGGACGGATTTGCAGTGAATCATTCCCGAATCAGTATTAGCCCCGACCTTCGCACGTTTGACAACGCTGGGATTGATTTGCAGGCATTTGCGCTAGGCCAAGGCCTCAGGTCGGCCACACAAAGTCAGGCCGCCTGCGGAGGCACGGTGTCCACCAGCCCAGTCGGCGGCAGGTCTTTGGCATACACGCGCGGTGGGGGTTGTTGCGGCAGACTCCAGTTGAGTTGGGCCAGCAACACGGCTTGCGCCGGCTCGGGCTGGGTGATCCGGGGCAGGCACATCCGTCGGCCGTCCTGCAGCTCGAACCTCGTCGCTTTCAGGAATGAGTTGCACCTGCACTGCGTCGGAGATGTTCTGCCAGTTGCCGGCGAGGAGTTTTTTGTTCGTAAGCCTTGAGCCGGCTTTTGGGCGTGCCCACCAGGTAGGGCGCGCCGCGTTGGCGCAGGAGTTCGAGGTTGTCGTCGCTGACGATGCCGCGGTCAAAGACCCAGAGGCGGCGGGCTTTTCCAAACTTCTTTTCGATCGTGTCGAGGATATGCTCCAGCGTCGTTCGATCGAGGCGGTTGCCGGGGAAGACTTCGCTGCGCGGGGCGAGGAGGCGGTTGACGGCGAGCAGTTCGAGGACTTTATCCCACGGCACGTCGCCGGCGTCATCGGCCAGCGCGTTGCGCCAGAAGGTGTGGAGGCCGAGGCCTTCCCAGAGCTGGGTGGCCGCCCAACAGTCGCCGAAGCGGCGGGGCGACTTCACCGCGAAGGAGGAGAGCTTGACCTCGACCACGTCGGGGTCGTCGGGGGCGGGTTGGTCACGGTCGGTGAAGAGACGCTGTTGCCGGCGCTGGCCGTCCTCGTGGAGAACATCAATGGAGTGCTGCCAGGAATCCAGTTGGGTGGTGTTGAGTTCGCCAGATGGAGCACCTGATGCTGGATGACGCGGTCGCGACGGACGCGCAGGCTTTCGCAGACCGAAGAGTAGCTGTGTGTCTGGCCGTCTTTGGTGCGGGTGCGGCGTTTGAGAAACATGCCGGGAGCTTGCCACGCGCCGGGGTGCGTCCGGCAAGGGGGCAGGTCGGCCCACAGGCGTTTTTGGGAAAGCGTGTCCTGTCCCTCAATCACTTGTGCGCGAAAAAATCTGAAAACTGGCAAAACGTGCGAAACTTCGGCTAATAATTGAAAAAATCAAGATTTTCGACGGTAGCCGGTTCATCCAAACCGAATCGGCAGCGGATCAATTCGTTGAAAGATTTGCTGGCGGCAGGACGACTGAGGGGCGGGCGCTTTTCTCCGGGCCAGCAAAAAATATTTGACTGGGTTGGACCGCCGATGTCCAACAACCTGCGCCAGACTGGCCGCATGAAAATTAAAGCAGCCTGCGGTTTCGAGGAGCCGGTGAAGACTCAAATGATCGCCGTTTTTGGTTCGGCTCGACTCCTTCAAAACCAGGATGGCCGGTACGAGTTGGTTGGCGGCACGGCGCACGACCACGCTGAGGCGCGCGAATGGTGTGCGTTATTTGCGCCGGAAGTCGTCTTTGCTCCCACGTTTCGGCGAACGCCAACGCTTGCCTTTGCGGCTTGACCCTGTCATTCCCCGCCGCCGCGCCGCCGGTGCGGGAAATGCCGCTTGACACCAACAAGCACCGTGGACTTACAATAAATAGTCTTCCTAACTTAATATGGTCGTCATCCCATCCCGCATGGGCAAGCTGAACAAACGGGCGCTACTCGGGCATCTCCAGCGCCTCGGGGCGGCCTCGCGCGCCGACCTGGCCAAATCCCTTGGCATGAGCCAGCCCACAGCGGGCAAGATCGTGGATGAACTGCTCGAGAGTGGCGTCTTTGAGGAAGTGGAAATGGTCGTGAATGGCGCGAAATCTTCGGCCGCCAAAGCGCGCCTCAAAGTCGGCCGGCCGGCGCGGATGATCCGGCTCAACCAAGGCCAGCCGCGTTTCCTGGGCATCCAGCTTGGCGTGCGCGAAACCACGCTGGCTCAACTTCCGGTGGGCGGCGGGCGGGAGGACCGCTGGGATCACCGTTTTGCGACGCCCGATTCGGGGGCCGCGTGGCTCAAGCAGTTGCGGCAGGCCGCCGGGCTGCTTGCGCAGCGGCAGTTTTGGGGCGTGCTGGTCAGTGTGCCCGGTTTGGTGGACGTGCGGCAGGGGAGCGTCATTTACTCACCTAACCTGCATTGGACGGAGCGATTGGATCTGTCGGCTTTGATCCGGAAAGTCTGGGACGGGCCGGTGATTCTGGTTCAAGAGGAACACGCGCTGGCGTTGGGGCATCAGGCAGCCGACCCGGAAGGAGAGGATTTTCTGCTCGCCGATTTCGGTGACGGCGTGGGCGGCGCGGTGGTGGTGGCGGGAAAACTGTTCGTGCATCTGCTGCCCATCAGCGGCGAGTTTGGCCACACGCCGATTTTCGGAAACGACCGCGCCTGCGGCTGCGGCGCGGTGGGCTGTCTGGAGACGCTCGCCAGCACCCGGGGGTTGCTGCAAAGTTTTGCCGCGCAAAACCTTGGAGCCCGTTGTGCGTGGCCTGCGCTGGTGGAAAGCGTCACCGCCCGCGGCGTGGCGCCCTGGCTGGCGCCCGTGCTGGATGCCACGGCGCGCGTCATCGCCGGCGCGCTCAACGTGCTGGGGCTGCGGCGCGTGGTGATCACCGGCACCTTCAACGAACTGCCGCCGGTCGTGCTCGCCTATCTGGCAAAATCCATTTGCCGGGGCGCGCTGTGGGCGCGGTTTGGCGAGGTCAAAGTGGAAGGGGCCCCCCGTCGCCGCACCGCCGGACTCGTGGCGGTCGGGCTTGATCACCTGGTCGTTCCCGTCCACGAAACCGAGCGCAGCCAGGAATCTCTGTTCCGCGCCCACCGGCTGCACGGTTGACGACCGGGTGTTTTTTCAGCAAGCTGGCGTCCGCTAATAAGCATAAATTAGAAAACCAAACGAATGAAAGCCGCTTTTCCTAAACTGGGTCGCATCGCCTTCGAAGGACCGAAATCCCAAAACCCGCTCGCCTTCAAACACTACAACGCCGACGAAATTGTCGCCGGCAAAACCATGCGCGAGCATCTGCGTTTCGCCGTGGTTTACTGGCACACCTTTCGCGGCACCGGCAGCGATCCGTTCGGCGCGGGCACGATGCAGCGGCCGTGGGATGACGGTTCGAACTCCGTCGCCAACGCCCAGAACCGCGTCCGCGCGGCGTTTGAGTTCATCGAGAAGCTTGGCGCGCCGTACTATTGCTGGCACGACCGCGACGTCGCGCCGGAAGGCAAAACACTCGCCGAATCGAATAAAAATTTTGACGCCGTCGCCAAAATTTTGAAGGAAGAACAGAAGCGCAGCGGCGTTAAATTGCTCTGGGGCACGGCCAATTTGTTTTCCCATCCGCGCTTCGTTCATGGCGCAAGCACAAGCTGCAATGCCGACGTGTTCGCCTACGCCGCCGCGCAAGTGAAAAAGGCGATGGAAGTCACGCACGAACTCGGCGGCGAAGGCTACACGTTCTGGGGCGGCCGCGAAGGCTACATGACGCTGCTCAACACGGACCTGAAGCGCGAGCAGGAACATCTTGCCAAATTGCTGCACCTGGCCGTGGCACACAAAAAATCCATCGGCTTCAAAGGCCAGTTCTACATCGAACCAAAACCCAAAGAGCCGACCAAGCATCAATATGATTCCGACGCCGCGGCATGTCTGAACTTCCTCCGGGAGTTTGATTTGCTTCCGCATTTCAAGCTGAACATCGAGACGAACCATGCGACGCTTGCCGGTCACACGATGCAGCACGAACTTGAAGTCGCCGGCGCCGCCGGCGCGCTCGGCTCGATTGACGCCAACACCGGCGACGAACTGCTCGGCTGGGACACCGACCAGTTTCCAACGAACATCTACCTCACGACCTACACGATGCTTTCGATCTTGAAATATGGCGGGCTGACCACTGGCGGCGTGAACTTCGATGCGAAAGTTCGCCGCGAAAGCTTCGAGCCGATTGACCTCTTCTACGCGCACATCGGCGGCATGGACGCCTTTGCGCGCGGGCTGAAAATCGCGACGGCGATCCGTGAGGACGGGCGTCTGGCTGAATTTGTCAAGCAACGCTATGCCTCGTGGGATTCCGGCATCGGTGCGAAAATCGAAGCGGGCAAGGCGAGCCTCAAAGACCTCGAAACCTACACGCTCAAGAAGGGCGAGGCCGACGCCAACGTCAGCGGACGCCAGGAATTCCTCGAAAACCTCATCAACGATTTTATCTGAATTCTGGTCAAGCGGGTGTTTCGACACCCGCTTTCAAAAAAACCAATTACTTAACATTCCTAATATTTTATGGCCATCAATCTCAAGCAACTCGAAGTCTGGTTCGTCACCGGCAGCCAGCATCTTTACGGACCGGAAACTTTGAAGAAAGTCGCCGAGCATTCGCAGGAAATTGCCAAGGCGCTGAACGCCGCGCCGGCCATTCCCGTCAAGGTCGTGTTCAAGCCGGTCATGGTCTCGCCGGACGCGATCACGGAGCTTTGCAAGTCGGCCAACAACGCGAAGAACTGCATCGGCCTCGTCACCTGGTGCCACACATTCTCGCCTTCGAAGATGTGGATCAACGGCCTCAAGCAACTCCGCAAACCGATCTGCCATTTGCACACGCAATACAACCGCGACCTGCCGTGGGGCACGATTGACATGGATTTCATGAACATGAACCAGGCCGCGCACGGCGACCGCGAGCACGGTTTCATCATGACCCGCTTGCGCCTCGCGCGCAAAGTCGTCGTCGGATTCTGGCAGGAGGAATCCACGCAGGAAAAAATCGGCGCGTGGACGCGCGCCGCCGCGGCCTGGCACGACTGGCAGAGCGCGAAGTTCGTGCGCTTCGGCGATAACATGCGCGAGGTGGCCGTGACCGAGGGCGACAAGGTGGCGGCGCAACTCAAGTTCGGTTTCTCCGTCAACACCCACGGCGTCGGCGATCTCGTGAACGTCGTCAACGCGGCCTCGGATAAGGACATTGACGGGCTTTGCAAAAAGTATGAGGCGACTTATGAAATGTCCGCCGATCTCAAGAAAGGCGGCAAGCGCCACAAATCCGTCCGCGAAGCCGCGCGAATCGAACTCGGGCTGCGCGAGTTTTTGTTGAATGGAAATTTCAAGGGCTTCACCACGACGTTTGAAGATTTGCACGGCCTGGTGCAATTGCCCGGCCTCGCGCCGCAGCGGCTGATGGCCGACAATTACGGTTTCGCCGGCGAAGGCGACTGGAAAACCGCCGCGCTTGTCCGTGCAATGAAGGTGATGGCCAGCGGCCTCGAAGGCGGCACCTCGTTCATGGAAGATTACACCTACCACATGCACCCGGACGGCAAGCTCGTTCTTGGTTCGCACATGCTGGAAATTTGCCCGACGATTGCGGACGGCAAGGCGTCGCTGCAAGTCCATCCGCTCGGCATTGGCGGCAAAGCTGATCCAGCGCGCCTGGTGTTCAACACACCCGCAGGCGCGGCCATCAACGTCGCGCTCATGGACCTGGGCAACCGTTTCCGATTTCTGTTGAACGAGGTGGATGTCGTCGCGCCCGAACACGCGATGCCGAAACTGCCGGTCGCGCAGGCCGTCTGGCAATGCCGGCCGAGTTTTGAGGACGCCTGCGCGTGCTGGATTTACGCCGGCGGCGCGCATCACACCGGCTTTAGCCAGGCGGTGACGACGGAAATGATCGAGGACTTCGCGACCATTGCCGGCATCGAACTCGCGATCATTGAGGGCAAGACCAACGTGCGCGAATTCCAGCAAACCCTCCGCAACAACGAGGTTTATCATGCCTTGAGCCAGGGCTGGACGGTTTAATGCGATGCAATCCGATTAGGAACCGAATGTCCCTCCACCGCGCAGTTCTTTGGGCGCTCACGGTATGCAGCGCCGCCGTGACCTTGCCGATCGTCGGCGGTCCTGTGACGCCGGTCGTTCCCCGACAGGCGCAGCCCTTTCCGCTGCCGCAGGTGCGACTGCTCGACGGCCCGTTTCGCGACGCGATGCTGCGCAACGAGAAATACCTGTTGAGCCTCGATCCGGATCGTTTTCTGCACACCTTCCGGGTTAACGTCCAATTGCCGTCCAATGCGAAACCATACGGCGGTTGGGAGGCTCCGAACACCGAGATTCGCGGTCATGCATTCGGTCATTATCTTTCGGCGCTTTCGCTGACTTATGCCAGCACCGGCGACGAAAAGTTCAAGCAACGCGTGGGTTACATTGTGGCTGAACTCGCCAAGTGCCAGAGCAATTCCCCGGCGGCGGGTTTCCACGCCGGGTATTTGTCAGCGTTTCCGGAATCGTTCATTGATCGCGTCGAAACGGGCAAGCCGGTCTGGGTGCCGTGGTACACGCTCCATAAAATCATGGCCGGCTTGCTCGATGCAAACCAACTCTGTGGCAACGCGCAGGCGCTGGATGTTCTCACGAAAATGGCAGACTGGGTAAAGTTCCGCGTGGACCACCTCTCGCACGAGCAGATGCAAAAATCGCTCGACACCGAGCAGGGCGGCATGAACGAGGTTTTGGCCAACCTTTATGCCGCCACCGACGATGCCGATTATTTGCGACTCTCGCTGGCGTTTAACCACGCCCGCGTCCTCGATCCGCTCTCCCGCGGCGAAGACCGGTTGAACGGCATTCACGCAAACACGCAAATTCCCAAAATCATCGGTGTGACGCGGGAGTACGAACTGACGGGCGATCCGAAATTTCTCACCATCGCGAACACATTTTGGGATTCCGTGGCGCTGCGCCGTTCCTACGCCATCGGCGGCCACAGCGACCACGAACATTTTTTCCCAACCAACGAGTTTGTGCGGCACTTGAGCACCGACACTTGCGAGACCTGCAACACCTACAACATGCTCAAGCTCACGCGCGAACTGTTCGCGCTGCGCCCGGACGCCGCGAAGATGGATTTTTACGAGCGCGGACTTTACAACCACATCCTCGCGTCGCAGGATCCGGACACTGGCATGTTTGTTTATCTGATGTCGCTCAAGCCGGGCCATTTCAAAACGTATTCAATGCCGGAGGATTCGTTTTGGTGCTGCGTCGGCACCGGCATGGAAAATCATTCCAAATATGCCGACACGATTTATTTTCACGACGCGGATTCGCTGTTCGTGAATTTATTCATCGCGTCAGAATTGTCGTGGCCGGAGAAAAACATCTCCGTCCGCCAAGAAACAAAATTTCCGGAAAGCGACACGACCGTCCTGACAATCAAGGCCGAGAAGCCGGTCAGCTTCGCGCTGAAAATCCGGCATCCGGCCTGGGCGGATGCCATATCCGTCTCCACTTCCGGCAAGAAGCATTCCGATGTTTCCACCACTTCCTCGCGCGGAAATTATTTTACGCTGGAACGCGAGTGGCAGGATGGTGACAGAGTGGAAATCCGTTTGCCGATGAAGTTGCACGCGGAGCCTCTGCCCGGCACCACCAATGAAATCGCCTTGCTTTACGGGCCGATTGTGCTCGCCGGCGAACTCGGCACAAATGACATGCCGTATCCGTTCGCCCGCGGCCAAACCGCTTTCAGCGCGCTGCCGGCACCCACCGCGCCAGTGTTTGTTTGTGACGCTTCGGACTTGCTTTCACATGTTCAGTCGGTATCCGGCCAGCCGCTCAAGTTTCGCACGCACGGCGTCGGCCGGCCGGACGACGTCGCGTTGATTCCGTTTTACCAGATGCACCGGCAGCGCTATTCGGTGTATTGGAATCTGCTTTCTGAAGTTGCGTGGCAAAAGCAAAAGGCGGAACGGGCCGCCGCCGAAGCCAAACGCATCGCCGACGAGGCGCGCACGGTCGACATTTTGCGGCCCGGCGAGCAGCAATCCGAAGTGGATCATCAGGTTCGGGGCGAGAAATCCGATCCGCTCGAAGCGCTGGGCCGGAAACTGCGCCACGCCTTCGACGGCGGCTGGTTTTCTTACGAGCTGAAAGTGGACCCGAATGCGCCCAACGAACTAGTCTGCCAGTGGTGGGGCGACGAAACCGGTGAACGCCATTTCGACATCCTGGTGGACGGCGAGAAAATCGCCTCGCAAAAATTGCTGCGCGACCAGCCCGGAACATTTTGGGACGCGACGTATCCGATTCCCGCGGGCCTGACGCGCGGCAAAACCAAAGTCACCGTGAAATGGCAGGCCCTGCCCGGCAATTTTGCCGGCGGACTTTTTGGCGCGCGCATTTTGCGGGCCCCAACCAATTCCAAACCATGAGCAACAAATACACCATCGGTCTTGATTACGGCACGAACTCCGTCCGCGCCCTCATTGTCAACGTCGCCAACGGCATGGAAGTGGCCACTGCGGTCTGGGGTTACGAACATGGCACGCAGGGTGTGATTTTATCGCGCGATCCGAACCTCGCGCGGCAGCACCCCGGCGACTACCTCAAGGGCGCGGAAGTCACCATCAAGCAGGCGCTCGCCGCGGCGAAGAAATCCGTCAAAGGTTTCAACGCCAGTCAGGTCATCGGCATTGGCGTGGACACCACCGGCAGCACGCCGTTGCCCGTGGACGCGACCGGTCAGCCGCTTGTATTCCAGAAGCGGTTCGCCAACAACCCCGCCGCGATGGCATGGTTGTGGAAAGATCATACTGGCATCGCCGAAGCCGCCGAGATCACCGCGCTCGCGAAGAAAATGCGCCCGCAATTTCTCGCCAAGTGTGGCGGCACCTATTCGAGCGAATGGTTCTTCAGCAAAATCTTGAAATGCCTGCGCGCCGAGCCGGAAGTGTTCAACGCCGCCCATTCGTGGATTGAGCTTTCCGACCTCGTACCCGCCGCGCTGACGGACACATTGCATCCCGACAAATTTATCGCGGGCATCTGCGCCGCCGGTCACAAGGCGATGTATAGCGCTTCGTGGGGTGGTTATCCCGACAAGGCGTTCCTCTCCAAGCTCGATCCAAAACTTGGCGCGCTCCGCGCCCGTTTGCCGCAGCGCGTGCTCGCGGTGGATTCCGCAGTCGGCACGCTCACGGCGGATTGGGCCAAGCGCACCGGACTCTCCGCCGGCATTCCGGTGACGGTTGGCGCGTTCGACGCACACACCGGCGCGATCGGCGCGGGCGTGAAGCCCGGCACGTTGGTGAAGATCATCGGCACGAGCACATGTGACATCAGCGTGCGCGTGAACACCGCCAAGCTCGCGGACATCCCCGGCGTTTGCGGCATCGTGGACGGCAGCGTCGTTCCCGGCTACTTCGGCATCGAGGCCGGTCAATCGGCCGTCGGCGACATTTTCAACTGGCTGGTGAATTACATCCAGCCCGGCGGCTCGAAAGCGGGTTCGCATGAAGAACTCACGAAGGGCGCGCTGAAATTGCAGCCCGGCGAAAGCGGCCTGCTCGCGCTCGACTGGAACAACGGCAATCGCACCGTGCTCGTGGACCAGCAACTCACCGGCCTTCTCGTTGGCCAGACGCTTTACACGACGCCGGCGGAAGTTTATCGCGCACTCATCGAGGCGACGGCTTACGGCGCGTTGACCATCATCAACCGCTACGAGGAATACGGATGCAAGATTTCCGAAGTGGTGAACTGCGGCGGCATCGCCGAGAAAAGTCCCCTCGTCATGCAGATCTATGCGGACATCACGGGCCGGCCGATGAAGATTTCGCGTTCGGCGCAGACCTGCGCGCTCGGTTCGGCCATCGCCGCGGCGGTCGTCGCCGGCGCGCACAAAGACTTTGCCACCGCGCAGAAGAAGATGACCGGTCTCAAGCCGACCGTTTACAAACCGAACCCGAAGGCCCACGCGGTTTACAAGGAGCTTTACGCGCTCTACAAGCAGCTCCACGACGCCTTCGGCACGCAGCAGTGGAGCGGCAACCTGGGTGGCGTGATGAAGAAGTTGATTGAGATTCGCGGGCAGGTGAGGAAATAAACTTCTGACCGCGAAATACACCAAATACACAAAAGAAAATGGCAAACACGCCGCCACCTCCGCCGCTAGCGCAGCGTTCTACAAGTGAATTGCTCGACGAGCTTTGCGTGGAGTTGCGTCATGTTGGCGTTGGCGATTGGGGATTGCCAAAAGACGAGCGCGAGCTGTCCCACATCAAGAGCGTGTGTGCCATTCACGACGAACTAATAAACCGTCAAACGGAGATAGCTGCACGAATTGCCGAATTAAGTTCGCAAACCAAATGGCAGATGGAACTTTTGCTTGAGGATTGTTTGGCGTTTCCCAAAAAAACGCCATACGTCAGGGAGCAAGACGGAATCCGTCGAAGTCTGCGCTGCCAAAAATGCGGCCACGCAGAACGTCATCCCGATGCGAAATTCTTTTGGTTCTGCGACGACTGTTTGGTTGAAACGATTGCTGCGATTCGCGCAAAGAAGCCGACAAAAGGGGTTGTTTTACTTCGAACATACAATTCCGAATGCAGGTGTGAACACGCCGGGGATGAAACTGTATTGGCATGTGACAGCTATATCGAGGAATTAAACGGTGTTTGTGCCAAGTGTTTGGAGATTGAATTAAATCGGCTACGAGATAATCCACCAGTTGGTTTGAAATGATTTGTTTTCGCGTGTTTCGTATATTTCGCGGTTCAAATTTTATGTTGGAAAACTTAAAAGCTGAAGTGTGCAAGGCGAACCTTGATCTGGTTGCCGAAGGTCTGGTCATCCAGACGTGGGGCAACGCCAGCGCGGTGGATCGCGCGAGCGGCGTGATGGTCATCAAGCCGAGCGGCGTGCCGTATTCGGAGATGAAACCGCAGCACATGGTCTGCGTGTCGCTTGCGGCGGGCAAGATCGTCGAGGGCAAGCTCAAGCCGAGTTCGGACACGGACACGCATTTGATTTTGTATCGCGCGTTTCCGAAAATCGGCGGCGTGGTGCACACGCACAGTTTGTTCGCGACGTCGTGGGCGCAGGCGTGCCGGCCGTTGCTGGCCTACGGCACGACGCAGGCGGATTACTGGTATGGCGACGTGCCCTGCACGCGCAAGTTGACGGCGGCGGAAATCAAAACCGATTACGAGGCGAACACGGGCGACGTGATCGTGGAGACGTTCCGAAAATTAAAATACGACGCGCTGCAGCATCCCGCCGTGCTGGTCGCGAGCCACGGGCCGTTCACCTGGGGCAAGGACGTGCATGACGCGGTTCACAACGCGAGCGTGCTGGAATTCGTTGCGAAGCTGAACAGCGAGACGCGGCGCATCAATCCGAAGATCAAGCCAATGCAATCGGTGTTGCTTTCCAAGCATTTTCTCCGCAAACATGGGCCGAAAGCAACGTATGGACAAAAATAAATTTCCGACACCAAAACACATAACACCATGAAAAACATCGTAAATCTCCTCGTGCTGGCGGCGGCTGGACTTGGCGCGGCTGGTTTTGTAGGCTGCGCGTCAATGTCCAAATCAACCGGCTCCATCAGTTCCGCGCCCTTCGGCACCGCGCCCGACGGCACGCCCGTCGAACTTTACACGTTGCGCAACGCCAACGGCGTCGAGGCGACCATCGCCACCTATGGCGGCATCGTCACGTCGCTGAAGGTGCCGGACCGCAATGGCAATTTAGGTGACGTGGTCCTCGGCTACGACAATTTGGACGGCTACCTCAAAAGCACGCCGTATTTCGGCGCGCTGATCGGCCGCTACGGCAACCGCATCGCCAAAGGCCAGTTCACGCTCAACGGCAAGACCTACACGTTGGCGACCAACAACGCGCCGAATGCGTTGCACGGCGGCCTCAAGGGCTTAGACAAGGTGGTTTGGAAGGCGCACGCGCATAACCGCGCGACGGGACCGGCGCTCGAACTGACTTACCTGAGCAAGGACGGCGAGGAAGGTTATCCAGGCAACCTGAGCGTGACGGCCACCTACACACTCACGGCGGACAACGCGCTGCGGGTGGATTACCGCGCGACCACCGACCAGGACACGGTGCTGAATCTCACGCAACATTCCTATTTCAACCTGCGCGGCAGCGGGGACATTCTCGGCCACGTGCTTTACCTCAACGCCGACAAGTTCACCCCGGTGGACAGCACGCTGATCCCCACCGGCGAACTGCGTCCGGTGGCGGGAACACCGTTTGATTTCCGAACGCCAACCGCGATCGGGGCGCGCGTGAACGATCACGACCAGCAGCTCAAGTTTGGCGGCGGCTACGACCACAACTGGATCGTCAACAAAACGCCGGGCGAACTGGCGCTGATGGCGCGGCTGGAAGAGCCGACGACCGGGCGGGTGCTGGAAGTCCTTTCCACCGAACCGGGCGTGCAGTTTTATTGCGGCAACTTCCTCGACGGCACCATCACCGGCAAGGGCGGCTGGGTGTATCAGTTCCGCAACGGCTGCTGTTTCGAGCCGCAGCATTATCCCGACTCGCCCAATCATCCCGACTTTCCCACGACCGTCCTGAAGCCCGGCCAGCAGTACCACAACACGATCCTCTACCGTTTCTCCACCAAACAACCCTGAGCATCCAAATAAACTAAACTCCATGAAACTTCAACGACTCTCGCTGACCCTCGCCTCCCTTGCGCTCGCGCTGGCCGTGACCAGTTGCGGCAACCGCGAAACCAAAACCGGCGCCGACGGCGGCGCGGCACCCGGCGCCGGGAAAAAATTGAAACTGGCGTTCGTCTCCAACAACGCGGCGACCTTCTGGACCATCGCCCGCACTGGTTGCGAAGCGGCAGCCAAGGAACTGGGCAATGTGGATCTGGATTTCGTAATCCCCTCCACCGGCAGCGCGGCCGAGCAACAACAGAAACTGGATGATCTGGTAGCCAAAGGGGTGGATGGTATTGCGGTGAGTTCAATCGACCCCAAAAATCAAACGGATTTTCTGAACAAGATCGCCGCTCAAACCTTGCTGATCTGTGTGGACAGCGACGCCTCGGACAGCAAGCGCGTCTGTTACATCGGCACGGACAATTTCGCGGCGGGCCAGGAGGCCGGCAAACTGATCAAAGAAGCGTTGCCCAACGGTGGCAAGATCATGGTGTTTGTCGGTTACGCCGACGCGCAAAATTCCAAGGATCGTTTCGGTGGCATAAAAAAAGAACTGGAAGGCTCCAGCATTCAAATCATCGATTTGCGCACGGATGACACGGATGTGGTGCGCGCCCAGAAAAATGCCGAGGATACGCTGGTGAAGTATCCGGATGTTTCCATGCTGGTGGGACTCTACGACTACAACGGTCCGGCGATTCTCAACGCCGTCCGTTCTTCGGGCGTGGCTGGCAAAGTGAAGATTGTTTGCTTCGACGAAAAAGATGAAACACTTGATGGCGTGGCGAGCGGCGACATTTACGGCACGGTCGTCCAGCAGCCGTTTGAGTTTGGCAAGCAGTCCATGACCCGGATGGCGAAATATCTCGGCGGCGACAAAGAGGCGCTTGCCGGCGGCAAGCAGATCATTCCGACCCGCAGCCTCAAGCAGGCCGACATTGCCGACTTTAAGGCGAACCTGAAAAAAGTCCTCGGGAAATAAGCATTTTCGCATAGCCGCCGGCGTCAGGAAGCTCCAAACAATTCTGCCTCGTCTTGAAACGAGAAACGTGAATCACGGCGTCGGTTTAACCCTCCAGCGTCGGCGGCTAATAAAATTATGAGCACAGCGCCACTTCTCGCCATGCGCGGAATCGGCAAGCGATTTCCAGGGGTGGTCGCGCTGAACGGCGTCAGTCTGGAGGTCGGCAAAGGCGAGGTGGTCGCGCTCTGCGGCGAAAACGGCGCCGGCAAATCCACGCTCATGAAAATCCTCGGTGGCGTGTACCAGCCCGACGCCGGCGAACTATTGCTCGACGGCGCGCCGGTCAAAATCGCCAACGTCACGGACGCGATGAAATTCGGCGTCGCTTTCATCCATCAGGAACTCAACGTCCTCGACAACCTCGACGTGGCGGCCAATGTCTTTCTCGGCCGCGAGCCGCGCCTCGGGCCGTTTGGCCTGATTGACCGCAAGAAAATCCACGCCGACACCGCGCCCTTTATCAAACGCCTCGGGCTCGATATTTCCACGCGCACCCGGCTCGACAAACTGTCCCTCGCCCAGCAGCAATTGGTTGAAATCGCCAAGGCGCTCTCTCTCAACTCGCGGCTCATCATCATGGACGAGCCGACCTCGTCGCTGACGTTGCAGGAAACGGAGCGGCTTCTGGAACTGGTGCTGGGATTAAAGAAACAAGGCGTGAGCGTGGTTTATATTTCGCACCGGCTGGGCGAAGTGAATCACATCGCTGATCGCGTGGTGGTGCTGCGCGACGGCAAGAACGCCGGCGAATTGAACCGCGCCGAAATCAGCCACGACCGGATCGTCGGGCTGATGGTCGGGCGCGAAATCAAAAGTTTTTACGTGGAGTCACGCGTTGCCAAGGTGCCGCGCTACCTCCAGGTCCGCAACGCCCGTTCCAGCCGCTATCCGGCCAAGACGGTTTCGTTCGACGCCGGGAAAGGCGAGATTCTTGGATTCGCAGGCCTCGTCGGCGCGGGCCGCTCGGAAATCGCCAAGGCCATCGTCGGCTTGGACGAGCGCGGTGGCGCGGAAGTCACGCTCGGAACCGAGCGCCTGGAGATTCATTCGGCGCGCGATGCGATTGGGCACGGCATTTATCTCGTGCCCGAGGACCGGCGCGGCGAAGGCCTGGTGACGGGCATGAGCGTGCGCGAAAACATCACCTTGCCGTCGCTGGACCGGTTCGCCTCGCTGTTTCTGATCAGCCGCGAGCGCGAGCGCAAAACGGCCGACGAGCAGATCGCCTCGCTGAGAATCAAAACCCCGGGCGCGGAGGCGTTGGTGCTCAACCTGAGCGGCGGCAACCAGCAGAAGGTCGTGCTCGGCAAGTGGCTTTCGATTTCGCCGAAGGTGATGATTTTGGACGAGCCGACGCGCGGCATTGACGTGGGCGCGAAGGCCGAGATTTACCGGCTGATGCGCGAACTGGCCGACGACGGCGGCGTGATTTTAATGATCAGCAGCGACATGGAAGAGGTGCTGCACGTCAGCGACCGCGTGGCGGTGATGCACGAGGGCCGGATCACGGGCATTCTGGAGCGGCCGGATTGCACCGAGGAAAACATCATGAACCTGGCGGTTGGCAAAACCATCGCCGCCGCAAAGCCGGCGGTGAACTGAACTTTTTGCCGCCAATCCGCCATGGCCGGCGCGGGTGGAATCAACAAAAAACTGAGCGGAGCCGCGCGTTTGAATTTTGCATGAAAAAAGAAATCGGTATTTCGGTGCTGCTGCTGGTGCTGTGCGTGGTCACGGCGATCATGAATCCCAAATTCATTTCGCCGGTCAACCTGGTGAACACCGCGAATTTGATCGGACTTTACGGCGTGTTCAGCCTCGGCCTCGGCCTGGTCATCATCACCGGCGGGATTGATCTCTCGGTCGGCTCGCTGTGCGCCCTGACCGGCGTGCTGCTGGCGATGGCGTTGACCGAATGGCACTGGCCTTGGCCGCTGGCGGCGCTGGTCGTCATCGCGGTTTCGATGGTGCTCGGTCTGGCACACGGCTGGCTGGTGGCGCGGATGAACATGCAGCCGTTCATCGTCACGCTTTGCGGCTTGCTGCTTTATCGCGGCATCGCGCGGTTCATTGCCAATGACGGGACGAAAGGTTTTTCCGGTGCGGAAGGCATTGAACCCTTGCGCCACTTCGCCAGCGGCAAAGTTCTCGGCGTTCCCGCGCCATTTGCGATTCTCGTGGTCTTGTCGGTGGTGATGTGGTTTGTGCTGCACCGCTCGATTTACGGGCGCTACCTGCTGGCTGTGGGCCGCAACGAGCAGGCCGCGCGGTTCTCCGGCATCAACACCCGGTTCATCATCGCCAGCGCCTACGTCGTCGCCGGGCTCTTCACGGGCATCTCGGGCATCATGATCGCGTTCTACACCAACTCGGTTTCGCCGTCCAACCACGGGAATTTCTACGAACTTTACGGCATCGCGGCGGCGGTGCTGGGCGGGTGCAGTCTGCGCGGCGGCGAAGGTTCGATCATCGGCATCGTCATCGGCACCGCGCTGCTGCTGGTGCTGCAAAACCTGGTGAACCTGCTGGGCATTCCCAGCTCGCTCAACTTCGCCGTCATGGGCGCGGTGGTGATCTTCGGCGTGCTGGCGGACCAGCTGTTCCAGGGCCGCGGCCGCAAGCGTTGAGTTCCCGCTGCCGGGCCCGGGCAAGGTGAAAGAAACTTATCCGGTTCATTCATGCGGCCTAAATCGTGAAATATTTCACAAACTTTCTTGCGTCGCCGCCCCGCGCCGGATACAAACCACGCTTCGTTTCGGGAAGCGCGCCCCCAGCGCCCGGATTTGCGAAACAGGCAACCATTTTTTGCCGTTTAAAAAAACAATTGACGGCTGGTGTTGGTTTGAAAGAATTCCGCTTCGATTGGCGGAGTCGGGGCGCGGGCGGTGTCAGTTTTTCGTCGGCTAACAATGAATTGAGATGTCAGCGATTTTTCCAAAGTGGACCAACCGGCTGCCGGTGTTGATCATCGGCGGCCTGTTGCTCACCGGCGGCGCGGTGACGGCGGGCGTCTGGTATTATTTCACGCCCAAGTACACCCGCGTCGGCTACCAGCCCATCCAGCCGGTGGCCTTTTCGCACAACATTCACGCGGGGCAGTTGGGAATGGACTGCCGCTACTGCCACACCGGCGTGGAAAAATCGTGGTTCTCCAACATCCCGGCCAGTTCCACCTGCATGAACTGCCACAACCAGGTGCTCAAGGATGATCCCCGCCTGGCGCTTGTCCGCGACAGCGCCGCCAGCGGCCAGCCGATTCCCTGGGTGCAGATCCACAAGGTGCCGGATTTCGTTTATTTCAACCACTCCGTCCACGTCAACCGCGGCGTCAGCTGCGTCGAGTGCCACGGGCGTATTGACCAGATGGACGAGGTTTACCACGCCAAACCGTTCAGCATGTCGTTCTGTCTGGAATGTCATCGCGACCCCGCCGCGAAGCTGCGCCCGCTCGACAAGATCACCGATCTGGGCTGGCAGCCGGTTTCCGAAGTCCAGCAACGCGCCAACGGCACCCAAGCCATGGAACACTGGAAGGTGGAATCCATGCAAAATTGCTCCGCCTGCCACCGATGAAGACCATTCCTCCCGCCTGTCCTGAAACTGAATTCGGCCGCAAATACTGGCGCGGGCTGGATCAACTGGCCGAGACGCCGGAGTTCCGGCAGTGGCTGGAGCGCGAATTCCCGCAGGGCGCCAGCGAGCTCACCGATCCGGTGTCGCGCCGCAATTTCGTCAAACTCATGTCCGCCTCGTTCCTGCTGGCGGGCGTGGGCTTGGGCGCCAGCGGCTGCCGGCGGCCGGTGGAAAAACTCGAACCGTTCGGCAAGCAGCCGGAAGATTACGTTTATGGCACCGCGCGGTATTACGCCACCGCGATGCCCGCGCGCGGCGGCGCCATTCCGCTGGTTGCCAAATCCTACGAAGGCCGGCCGGTCAAACTCGAAGGCAACCCGCATCATCCCGACAGCAACGGCGGCACCGACCGCTGGACGCAGGCCGAGATCCTCAACCTTTACGATCCGGATCGCACGCGGCATTTCTACAAAAACGGCATCACGACTTCGCCCGAAGCGGCGATGGATTTTCTCACGGAGCTTTCCAAAAAAGCGCAGGGCAACGGCGGCAAAGGACTCTGCTTTTTGATCGAGCGCAACACCTCGCCGTCGCGGGCGCGGCTGCAAAAAACCGTCAGCGAAAAATTCCCGAAGGCGCGCTGGTTCGTCCACGAGGCGGTGGACACCGACATCCACCGGCGCGCGGCGACGCAGGCGTTCGGCCAGCCGGTGCAGCCGCGGTTCAAATTTGACGCCGCTAAAGTCATCGTCTCGCTCGACTGCGATTTCATCGGCTCCGAAGATGACGCGCACAACCACATCCGGCGCTTCACCCAAGGCCGCAAGATTGAGAAGCCGACGGATTCGATGAACCGGCTTTACGTCGTCGAGGCGTTGATGACGCTGACCGGCGTGAATGCGGATCATCGGCTTCGGTTGCCGGCAAGCGCCGTGGCGCAGATCGCGTCCGCTCTGGCGTCGGAAATCACCGGCACGGCGAACGCGCTGGGTCTGCCGGCGGACGTGAATCCGAAATGGATCACCGAATGTGCCAAAGATTTGCTCGCGAACAAAGGCGCTTCGCTCGTCGTGGCCGGCCATCGCCAGCCGCTGGCGGTGCATTTGCTGGCGCATGCGATTAACGCCGCGCTCGGTAATGTCGGTCAGACGATTGAATTGCTCGCCACCTCCGATCTCGGCGAAGGCGCGCTCGGCGACCTCGCCTCCGCGCTCACTGCCGGGCAGGTGGAAACGCTGGTGATTCTCGGCGCGAATCCGGCTTACACTGCGGCTGCGGAGTTGGATTGGGCCAAAGCTCAGCGCAAGGCCAAGACGGTGGTGCGGCTCGGCTATTACGAGGACGAAACCTTCGCCAACTGCGATCTGCATTTGCCGCTGGCCCATTTTCTCGAATCCTGGGGCGACGCGCGCAGCAGCGACGGCACGCTCGTGCCGGTGCAGCCGCTGATCGCGCCGCTGTTCAGCGGTTGGACCGAACTTGAATTCCTGGCGCGTTTCGCCGGCGAGGCGGTCACCAGCTCCTACGAAATTGTCCGCGCCACTTTTTCGAAAATGGCGAGCGGAGATTTTGAACTCGAGTGGCGCAAGTTTCTTTACCTCGGATTCTTGGAAAATTCCGCCGCGAAACCCGTGGAGGCCCGGTTTGAGAGCAGCGCGGTGGCCCAAGCCGCGAGCGGCTTGTCGGCGGTGGCCGTCGGCAAGGATAAATTGGAAGTGGTATTCCACCGCGACTACAGCGTGGACGACGGACGCTACAACAACAACGGCTGGTTGCAGGAACTGCCCGATCCGGTCACGAAACTGGTTTGGGACAACGCCGTGCTCGTCAGCCGCAAAACCGCCGGCGAACTTGGCGTCAAGAACGACTATGTGGTCGAGATCAAGCTCGGCGAGCGTTCGGTGAAAGGTCCGATTTTCGTTCAGCCCGGCATGGCGGATTTCACGCTGGGCCTGGCGCTGGGTTACGGCCGCGAGCGCAGCGGTCGCATCGGCAAGGGAATTGGGTTCAACACTTATGCCTTGCGAACCAGCGCGGCGCAAAACATCGCTGTTGGCGCGACCGTTTCCAAGACCGATCAAACTTTCGAACTCGTCAGCACGCAGACGCACTGGTCCATGGAAGGCCGGCCGATCATCCGCGAGGCGAACCTTGGTCAGTTCCGGGATCATCCGGATTTTGCGACGGCGTTGAATGCGGAGATGCCGGCGGGCGCCGCGCCGCTCTATCCCAGTCCGTTCGATGATCTGAAAAAGACCGGGCATCACCAGTGGGGGATGTCCATTGACCTCAATTCGTGCGTCGGCTGTTCGGCGTGCATGGTGGCCTGCCAGAGCGAGAACAACGTGCCGATCGTCGGCAAGGACCAGGTGCGGCGCGGCCGCGACATGCACTGGCTGCGGATTGACCGGTATTATTCCGGCGATCCGGCGAAGGAAAAATTTCTCGAGACCTTCAACGGGGACGAGAAGCAGCAGTTTGAGGAATGGATTGATGACGTGCAGGTCATCACCCAGCCGATGCTCTGCCAGCACTGCGAATCGGCGCCGTGCGAAAATGTTTGCCCGGTCAATGCGACCGTGCACGATCAGGAAGGGTTGAACCTCATGGTTTACAACCGCTGCGTCGGCACGCGCTATTGCTCGAACAACTGCCCGTACAAGGTGCGCCGGTTCAATTACCTCGATTTCAACAAGCGCCCGTTGTCCGAACTGAAAGGGCCGTTTTACAACAACGCGCTCACGCACCGGACTGACGGCGAATGGGATTTGCTGCGCTGGTGGCGCGACCCGAATTCCGGGATGCGCAAGGACGACGAATGGGATTTGCTCAAGATGAGCAAGAACCCGGACGTGACCGTGCGGATGCGTGGCGTGATGGAGAAATGCACGTTCTGCGTGCAACGCATTCAGCAGGCCGAGATCGCGCAGAAGGTCAAAGCCCGCGATTCCGGGGACGTGATTGTTCCCGACGGCGCGGGCTCCAAAGACCCGGCCGCGCTCAAGACCGCCTGCCAACAGGCGTGCCCGGCGGGCGCGATCGTGTTCGGCAACATCGCCGATCCCGAAAGCCGCGTGGCCAAGTTGAAGGCGCAGCAGCGGGATTATTCGGTGCTGGATTTTCTGCTCACCAAGCCGCGCACGACCTATCTGGCGAAAGTGCGCAATCCGAATCCGCAAATGCCCGATTACACCGAGTCGCCGTTGAGCCTCGAAGAACACATCAAGAAGATGGGAAGCCCGTTTGAGAAACACGAAGGCGCCGAAGCCGCCGCGCCGGCGGCCGAGAAAGGAGCGCTGTAATGGCCGCCAATGCCAAAACCGCTTTGCCGACCACGCCGGCCGAGTTGCAGCGCATTCCGCTGGTGTCCAATCAGCGGAGCATCGGCTGGCTGTCCGACCGCGTCTGCTCGATCATGGAAGGCAAGCTGCCGATCTGGTGGTGGGCCGCGTTCATTCCCAGTTTCCTGTTGATGTGCCTGCTGGGCGCGATGCTGATTTATCAAATCTCCACCGGCGTCGGCGTGTGGGGCAACCGGCATCCGGTGATGTGGGGCTGGGACATCATCAACTTCGTCTGGTGGATCGGCATCGGCCACGCGGGAACTCTGATCTCCGCGATTCTCTTTTTGCTCCGCCAGCGCTGGCGCACGGCGGTCAATCGCGCCGCGGAAGCGATGACGATTTTTGCCGTCATGTGCGCCGGCATTTACCCGGCCCTGCACGTCGGCCGCGTTTGGTATGATTGGTGGCTGTTCCCGATTCCGAACTCGAACGGCCCTATCTGGCCGCAGTTCCGCTCGCCGCTGATGTGGGACGTGTTCGCCGTTTCGACCTATTTCACCGTGTCCGTGCTGTTCTGGTACATGGGGTTGATTCCTGATCTCGCGGTGATGCGCGACCGGTGCACCACCAAAATCCGCCAGTTTTTTTACGGCCTGTTCTCACTCGGCTGGACCGGTTCCAACCGCCACTGGAGCAATTACGAAAAAGCGTATTTGATTCTGGCCGGCCTTTCGACGCCGCTGGTGTTGTCCGTGCATTCCATCGTCTCCCTGGACTTCGCGGTATCGCAGCTGCCCGGCTGGCACACGACGATCTTCCCGCCGTATTTCGTGGCCGGCGCGATTTTCTCCGGTTTCGGCATGGTGCTGACGCTGCTGATTCCGCTGCGATCAATGTTCAAGCTGGAGGACATCATCACGATGCGGCACATCGACATCATGTGCAAAGTGACTTTGGCGACCGGCTCGATTGTCGGCTACGCCTACGGCATGGAGTTTTTCATCGCGTGGTACAGTGGCAATCCGTCCGAGCAGTTTCATTTTCTCAACCGCGCGTTCGGTCCGTATCAATGGGGCTGGATCATGATGATGTCCTGCAACACGCTGGTACCGCAGTTGTTCTGGTTCAAGAAAGTCCGCCAGAACCTGATCGTGGTCTTCATCATTTCTATCCTGGTGAACATCGGCATGTGGTTCGAGCGGTTTGTCATCATCGTGATCGGCTTGCACCGCGATTTTCTGCCGTCGAACTGGGCGTATTTCAAGCCGACGTGGGTGGACATCTGCACGTTCCTCGGCACGTTCGGCTTGTTCTTCACGCTGTTCCTGCTGTTCCTGCGGTTCCTGCCGATGATCGCGATCTCGGAAGTCAAGGGCGTGACGCCGCAATCCGATCCGCATCATCCGCTGGGCGGGGCGAAGCACGAGGAAGCCGCAACTGACAACGATTTTGACAGCGAGATTTGAGCGATGAATGGCACCTCCACAAAACCTTATGGCGTGGTCGCGGAATTCACGACTGCAGCCGACATCATGCACGCGGCCGAAAAGGTCCGCGATGCCGGCTACACGCGCTGGGACGTGTTCACGCCGTTTCCGGTGCATGGCATGGACAAGGCCATGGGCCTGAAAAATTCCAAGGTCGGCTGGTTTGCCTTTCTCGGCGGCGTGACCGGTTATACCACCGGCATGTTGATGATCTGGTTTTTGAACGCGGTGGATTATCCGATCGTGATCGGCGGCAAACCGATGTTCAGCCCGTTCGCGGCGTTTCCGCCGTCGTACGAGCTGACGATTCTGTTCGGCGCATTCGGCTCGCTGTTCGGCATGTTGTTCCTGAACCGCCTGCCGCGCCTGCATCATCCGCTGCTGAAAAACCGCCGTTTCGCGCGGGTCACGCACGACCGGTATTTCCTGGTCGTCGAGTGCGACGATCCGAAGTACGCGGAGCCGGGCACGCACAAACTGCTGGAGCAGGCGGGCAGCAACCACATTGAGGTGGTGGAGGAATAATGCGCTACTTCATTTTATTTTTCGTCGTTTGCGTTCTGGCGGTGGCGGGCATCGCCGGCCGGCGCGGCAGTCTCACGCGCAACACGCCGCTGGAGATTTTCCCGGACATGAAACGCCAGCTCAAGCTGCGCCCGCAGACGCCCAACGGCTTCTTCGCCAACGGCGTCAGCTCGCAGTTGCCCGTCGCGGGCACCGTTGCCCAGACCCGGCCCATCCAGGTCGGCGACCGGGAAGTGTTTCCGTACGAGGACTCGCCGGTCCTCACGGGCCGCGTGGCCGGCACGACCAATTTCGTGGAAACCAATCCGCTGCCGGTGACCGCCGAACTGCTCCAGCGCGGGCAGCAGCGCTTCACGATTTACTGCTCGCCCTGCCACGGCCAGACCGGCGAGGGCAACGGCATCACCAAAAAAATCGGCGCGATGGGCGTGGTTGCCAACCTGCACGACAAGCGGATCGTGGAACTGACGGACGGCGAGATCTTCAACACCATCACGCACGGCAAAAATCTGATGGGCGCCTACGGGCCGAACGTGCCGGTGGCCGACCGCTGGGCGATCATCGCGTATTTGCGCGCCTTGCAACTCAGCCATCTCGGAACCGTGGACGACGTGCCGGCCGCGTTGCAGGGAGCCTTGAAAAAGTAGCCTATGAGTTCGCATAAAAAATCCGCCCCGCTGCCGCCGCTCGACCTGTCGAAATGGCGCGGCCTGCCCGCGCGCTTGATGGTGGTCGGCTTGCTCATTGTGGTGGTGGGCTTCGTCGTCAGTTTCAAGCATGACGATCTGCACAACTTCGCCTCCTCGTGGCTGCTGTCGTTCATGTTTTATCTGAGCGTCTGCCTCGGTTCGCTCTTTCTGGTGCTGGTGCATCATTTGTTCGACGCCGGTTGGTCGGTGCCGATCCGCCGGTTCTGCGAGCATATCGCCTCGCTGCTGTTTCCATGGATGGCGCTGTTGTTCGTACCAGTCGCGCTGCTCGCGAAAAAACTTTACGAGTGGATGTCGCACAATCCGGCCACGGATCACGCCCTTAAGGCCAAGCAGCCGCTGTTTACAATGGCAGGATTTTATGTCGTGGCCGCCGGCTGTTTCGGCATCTGGTGGCTGCTTTCCAACCGGCTGCGCTACTGGTCTCTGGAGCAGGACAAAACCGGAGACGCGAAGCCGACCTTCAAAATGCGCGGTTACGCCTACTGGGGCATCTTCGCCTTCGCCATCACGCTCACGCTCGCCGTATTCCTGTGGATGAAGGCGATGCAGCACGAATGGTTTTCCACGATGTATGGCGTTTATTATTTCGCCGGCAGCGTGTGGATGACGCTGGCGATGGTTTACGTCATCACGATGGTGCTCAGCCGCCAGGGGATTCTGACGGACGTGTTGCATGAGCATCAATTTTATTTCATTGGCTCGCTGATGTTCGCGTTTACGGTGTTCTATGCCTACATCCATTTCGCGCAATACTTCATCATCTGGAACGGCAACCTGCCGGAGGAAACCTTCTGGTATGTCGTGCGCGAAAAGGGTACCTGGTTCTGGGTGGGCATGGTCATCATTTTTGGTCATTTTTTCGCGCCGTTCCTGGCGCTGCTGCGCATTGACGTGAAGAGCAAGTTCCCCTACATGGCCGCCATTGCCGTCTGGGCGTGGCTTATGCACTACTTCGATCTCTCGTTCAACATCAAGCCGATCGGACATCCCCTCGGTTTTCCGTGGAAATGGGTGTGGCTGGACTTCGGCTGCCTGGCGTTCATGGGCGGGTTCCTCGCCAAAATATTTCTGGCGAAATTCGCCGCCAATCCGCCGTATCCGCTGAAGGACCCGCGCCTGATCGAGGCGATGGGCCATTACCATCCGGTGCCGACGCAGATTTCCGGCGGCGAACTGGATCAAACCGACGACATGCCCGACGCGCCGCACGCGGAGTAACTGCCATGAGCAACTCAACTGACAATTGCTGTGAATGCAAATCCCGGTGTGCCTACATCGCCGCCCTGCTCGGTGCCTTTCTTATCGTCGCGGGCCTCGTCTGGGCGATGCGGCACTACACCCAAACGCCGCCGCTCAACGCCAACCGCGCCGCGGAACGCGCCGCCGCGCTCAAGGAACTGCGTGCCACCGAAGCCGACGCGCTGAACACCGTGGCGTGGATTGACCAGGGCAAAGGCATTGTCCGGCTGCCGATCGAGGACGCCAAGAACCTCGCGCAGAAAAAGTGGCAGGACCCGGCCGCCGCCCGTGCCGACCTGATTTCGCGCGAGGAAAAGGCGTCGTTCGTGCCGCCGCCGCCGCCGCCCAAGCCGAGCGCGTTTGAATAATTTTCCGCCGACTTGATGAACGCGTGTTGCTCCACCCCGACCGCCGCCGCCGCGCCGGATGACATCAACGTCTCCTGCCGCGCGCCGCTCTTCGTGCTGTTCGGCAAGGCCGTCGGCTGGCTCGTGGCGGCTTCGGTGCTGGGGCTGGTCGCCTCGCTCAAATTTCACTCGCCCAACATCCTGGCGAATTGCGCCTGCCTGACCTACGGCCGCGTCCATGCCGCGGCGGTGAACGCACAGCTTTACGGTTTCGCGGTTCCCGCCGGACTCGGGGTGGCGCTGTGGATCATCGCCCAGCTCGGCGGCATCCGCGTCGTGCAGCCGGGAATCATCGCTTTCGGTGCGGCGCTCTGGAACATCGGCGTGCTGATCGGTGTGATCGGCATTCTGGCCGGCGACAGCACCGGTTTTGAAAAACTGGAAATGCCTCGTTACGCCGCGGTGATTTTGTTGCTGGCGTTTCTGCTGATCGGCGTGGCCACGCTGTTCACGCTGCACGACCGGCGCGAACGCCGGCTCACCCCGCCGCAATGGTTTTTGATCGCGGCGCTGTTTTGGTTCCCGTGGATTTTTTCGACCGCGTATCTGCTCTTGACGGTCTGCCCCGTGCGCGGCGTGATGCAGCCGGTGATCCAGTGGTGGTTCGGCGGCAACTTCACCTTTGTCTGGCTGAGTCTGACTGGTCTGGCGGCGGTATTTCATTTCCTGCCCCAATTCGCCGGCCGCACCTTGCACAGCAGCCAACTGGCGCTGTTCACGTTTTGGACGCTGATCCTGTTCGGCAGTTGGACCGGCATACCGGCCAGCGCGCCATTGCCGGCGTGGATGCCGGCGTTGAGCGGCATCGCCACTTTGCTGACGCTCGTCACCCTGATCTCGGTTGGCGTGAACATTTTCCACACCAAACAGGGCGGCCGGGTTTCGTCGGAGACTTCCTCCGCTTACCGGTTTGTGCTCTTTGGTCTGGGCATGTTTCAACTCGCCGGCCTGATGCGGATTGCTTCAGTTCTGCCGCCGGTGAGCGCAGTGACGAATTTCACCTGGTTCACCGTGGCGCAGGCGCAGCTCAACTCCTTTGGGTTTTTCAGCCTGGTGATGCTGGGCGCAATTTATCACATCGTGCCGCGCGTCGCAGGCGCCGAGTGGCCGTCCGCCAAATCCGTCCGCTTGCACTTCTGGCTGGCAGCAGTCGGCATCCTCCTTGTTGCCGTGCCGCTGGCGCTGGGCGGCGTGGCGCAGGGTTTCAAGCTGCTGGATCCGGCGATTGCTTTCCAAGACGTGTCCAAGGCCACGCTGCCGTTTTTGCGCGCTGCCACGACCGGTGAATTGCTGATCCTGTTCGGCAATCTGCTGCTGGCGGCCAATCTGCTCGGCCTGGTGGTCCGTTGTTTTCGCGCGAAACTCGTCCCGGCGTTTGCCTCGGTGACGGCGGAAATGAAATTCGCGGAGGTGAAGCCGTGAATTACGGGCCGCTGATTTTTCTCACCTCGTTTCTGGCGCTGTCGGCCTCGTGGTTCGGTTTCGTCCTGACGCCGCAAATTCAAATCGGCCGCCAGCCGCAGGGCACCAACAGCATCAATCCCGCGGAATTGTATCCGCAGGCGCGGCCCGGCCTGGCCGCGCAAGGTTTGCAGGTTTATCGCGCCAACGGCTGCGCCGCCTGCCACAGCCAGCAAGTCGGGCAGACCGGCACGGTGATTGACGTGCGCCTGCTCGAAGCCGGCACCAACGCCGCCGCCGTGGCCGCCGCGCTGGTCAACGCCAACGTCGGCATCTCCACCGCCAACGCCGCCGGCCTGCTGACCGGTCTGCCCAAAACCATTTTGAGCGACGTTTCGATTGACGTCGCCAAGCTCGCCCTGAAAGCGCTCGAAGCGCCCGGCGCAAAGGGTGAAATCAAAATCTCGCCGGTCGGCGCCGACATCGCCCGCGGCTGGGGCCGGCGGCGCACGGTGGCGACCGATTATCTCTTTGACCAGCCGGTGCAACTCGGTTCGCAGCGCGTCGGGCCGGACCTGGCGAACGCCGGCGCGCGGCTGCCGGATCTCAACTGGCATTTGCTGCACCTTTATTCCCCGCAAAAAATGGTCCCCGGCTCGCTGATGCCGCCCTACCGGTTTCTCTTCCAAGTCCGTAAAATCGAACAGCAAGCCGCGGCCGACGCCTTGCGACTGCCGAAGGAAATCGCGCCGCCGGAAGGCTACGAAGTCGTGCCCAAACCGGAAGCCGTGGCGCTGGCGGCGTACCTCGTGAGCCTCAACGCAAACACGCCGCTGTTTGAAACGCCGATGACCGTGGCGCCGGCCACCACCAATTCTCCCGCGAAATGAGCCAGCCGACGCCTCCCTCCACTGCTCCCGCCGCCGAATCCCCGGCGCGCGGCGCTGCCGTGCCGATCTGGCTGATCGTGGTGACGGTGATGCTGTTTTATCTCGGCGCGCTTTATTTCGACGAGCACGGCGGCTGGTTCAGCGAAAAGGTGTACGGGCCCTACACCAGTTTTCAGCAGGTGGCCGATCTGCAGATTTCCGGCGCGCCGAATCCGCTGGAGCTTGGGCTGCGCGTGTACAACAAACCGACCTGTGTCTCGTGCCATCAGGCGAGCGGGCAGGGGGCGGCCGGGCAGTTCCCGTCGCTCGTCGGTTCCGAATGGGTGCAGGAAGCCGAGCCGGGCCGCATCATTCGCGCCGTGCTGAACGGTCTGCAGGGGCCGATCACCGTCAAGAACCAGCAGTTCAACAACGCCATGGTGCCCTGGGGTGGCGTGCTTTCCGACGACGAAATCGCCAGCGTGCTGACCTATGTGCGCCAGAATCCGGAGTGGGGCAACCACGCTTCAGCCGTCACTGCGGCACGCGTCAAAGCCGTGCGCGAAAAGATCAAATCGCATCCCGGTGCATTCACGGCGGATGAGTTGCTGAAGATTCCGGCGGCGGATTGATTCGTGCCATCTTTGGCATCCTCGTCGCGCATTCCGCGAGGGATGAATTTACCGTGGTGGCAGCAGCTTCTGCTAAAGTGATCGTCAGCGGTTATTTCCATCGCCTCTTTGCGATTTCAGAAATGCTCTTGATGCCTCCCGCCACTTCGGCGAGGTGTTGTATTTCGCAATCCACTTGAAACCTTCAGTCGCCACTCCCTCTGATCATTCAGGCTTCCTTTATTTGGGCTGAAACCACGCATACTCGAAACTTGCCTCGCACGGCGGGCGGGCGGAACATCCGGTCGCGTGAACATCGAACTGATCAATACCGGCAGCGAGTTGATGCTGGGCCGCATTCTCAACTCGCATCAGCAATGGCTTTGCCGCCGGCTGGCCGATCTCGGTTACGTCGTCACGCGGCAGGTAGCGGTGGCTGATACCTCTGGTGAAATTCAGAAAGCCGTCCAGGAAGCGCTCGCCCGCGCCGATCTCGTGATTACCACCGGCGGACTCGGTCCCACGTCGGATGACCTCACCCGCGAAGCCTTGGCGCGGCTGCTCGGCAGAACTTTGCGCGAAGACGCGGCGGTGGTTGCTCACATCCGGAATTATTTCAAGCGGCGGAATTATCCGATGCCGGAATCCGCACGCGTGCAGGCGCTGGTGCCGGAAGGCGCGCTGGTGCTGCCCAATCCCAACGGTACCGCGCCGGGGTTGGCGATCAAGGTGGAGCGAAATGCGGATGCTTCATTCAAGATCGAGAATGCCGGAGGCACCCCGCCAGATCCACGTTCACCGGCATGGCTGGTGATGTTGCCAGGCCCGCCGCGCGAGTTGCAGCCGATGTTCATCGCTGCCGTCGAGCCGCTGCTGCGCCGCGAGTTTCCGCTGGCCAGTCCATTTTTCTGCCGCACGCTGCGCACAAGCGGCGTCGGAGAATCTGTGTTGGAAGAAAAAATCCGCGAACCGCTGCGTGAGCTGGTGAAGGCGGGTTTGGAAATCGGCTATTGCGCCCGGATCGGCCAGGTGGATGTGCGGCTCGCCGCTTTCGGCGCCAACGCCGAGGAAACAGTCGCCGCCGCCGAAGCCATCGTCCGCGCGACGCTCGGTGCGGATACTTTTGGAACTGGTGACGAGGAATTGGAAGCGGTGGTGATCCGGCTTTTGACCGCGCAAAAGAAATCGCTGGCGGTGGCGGAATCTTGCACCGGCGGCTGGATTGCGAACCGGTTGACGAATGTGCCGGGGGCCTCGGCGGTTTTTCGCGGCGGGTTCGTCACTTATAGCAATGAGGCGAAAGAAAAATTCCTGGGCGTGCGGGCCGAAACTTTGGCACGACACGGCGCAGTGAGCGAGGCGGTGGCGCGGGAAATGGCCGAAGGCGCGCGGCGGGCGATGGGAAGCGATTACGCAATTGCAGTGACAGGCATCGCCGGACCGGATGGCGGTTCAGCGGAAAAGCCCGTGGGCACAGTGTATTTCGCGCTGGCCGAGGCCGGAGCAACCCGCGTCTGGCAACGGCTCAACGCCTGGGACCGGTTGACGTTCAAGGAGGTCACCGCGGCGCAGGCGCTGAATCAACTGCGGTTGCGGCTGGGGTGATTTTCGGTTTGGCGAAAACCACCTTCGGAGAAAACCTGCAAAACCGGCGGCTGGGGCGGTGTCAGGCGATTTTGCGCAGCTTGGTCACGCGACCAACTTCGACCCACTCGACGACGAAAATATTTCCGTCGTGGTCAAAGTAGGCGCTGTGCGGCGCGACAAACTGGCCGGGGGTGAAATGGTCGCGGGTCTTGTCGCGCAGGCCGCCGTAACCGGGGCCGGAACCGAGATGCGCGATGAGTTTGTTGCTTTTGTCGAGCAAGGTGACGCGGGATTCGAGGTCGGGAACGACCATCACTTCGCCGCGCGTGTGAAAATGACACGGCGCGTGCATCTGGTCGGTGACGAAACTGATGTGCTGACCGTCGAGCGTGAAGTTCTGCAGCCGGCGATTCGAGCGATCGGCCACCACCAGCACCGGTTGTTCGCCACGCGGGTCCACCATCAGCCCGTGGGGACAATCCGTCTGGCCGGGTGCCTTGCCCTTGCCGCCGAAGCTGCGGAGGTATTTCGCATCGCGGTCGTATTGGTGGATAAAACTTTTGCCGTAGCCGTCGGCCACGTAAAAATTGCCGTTCGGCGCCACCGCGACGTTCGTCGGGACAAATTCATCCGGCATGGTGTAGCCATTGCATTGTTCCGGCGCCCATTTGCGCCATAGTTCCTTGCCGTCCAGCGTCGTCTTGGCAAATTCATGACGCTTCGTGTCGCACAAATAAAAAAACTCCTCGTTGCCTTCCTTGCTCAAATGCAGGCCGTGCGCCCCGCCTTTGTATTGCTTGCCCCAGGAGCGGACAAATTTTCCATCCGCATCGAAGACCACGACGGCATCGTCAATCTTTGCATCCTTGCCGACGGTGTGTTTGATGTGAACCTGGCCCTGCGCATCCACGGCGACGCCGTGCGTGTTGCCATAAACATGGCCGGCGGGCAGTTCACCCCAGTCGTGGATGACTTCGTACTGATGGTCGCCTTCGCCGACGACGGGCAGGCGTGCGCCGGTTTTGTCCTCGGCGAGAACGTACGGAGCGGTGGCGAGAAGGGTGGCGGCAGCGCCGGTGCGCTGAATGAATTCACGGCGGTTGAGGTTGGATTTTTTCATGGTGGTTAGTTGGTTTGTATTTCCTTTCGTGTGTTTAGGCTCAAGCGGCTCATTTCTCCTGCAGCACGATCAGGTCAATAACAGCAAGACATGCGACTGCTAAATTCAGCGAAACGGGGTTGAAAGCGGCACCGAGATATCGTGGAGAGTTTACCGCGACACCGATAGTGCCTGCTAACATTAGCCCGAAGCACAGCCACGCTGGCCAGCGATAACCCCAGAAGAATAGGAGGCACAGTGAAAGCATTACCTCGGCGATACCAAAAATGGCCAATACCACACCGCAGCGCTCAGCAGTGATACCAGCGTCACGAAGCATCGCGATTTCATCTCGGTGCGGGCTGATGAGCTTAGGGATGAGGCCATGATACGCAAAAACTAGCGCTAGACCGGTACGCGCCACACTGTGAACGAGAGTCTTCCGCAGCCTGCTGGGTACGGTTTCGTTCATGGGGTTGTGTAATTTTTGGTAAATAAATTTAGGAAATCAACTGGTCAACTACATTCGCCGGCACGACGCCGGTGAGCCGCTGGTCGAGGCCCTGAAAACGATAGGTGAATTTCAAATGGTCGAAGCCGAGCAGCTTGAGCGCGGTCGCGTGAAAATCGTGAACATGCACGGGGTCTTTGACGATGTTGTAGGAAAAATCATCGGTTTCGCCGTGAACCAGGCCGGGCTTTGCGCCGCCGCCGGCCATCCACATCGTGTAGCAGCGCGGATGATGGTCGCGGCCGTAATTATTTTTCGTCAGTTCGCCCTGCGAATAGATCGTGCGCCCAAATTCGCCGCCCCAGACGACGAGCGTGTCGTCGAGCATCCCGCGCACCTTCAAATCCTGGATCAAACCGTAGCACGCCTGGTCCACGTCCTTGCATTGCGAGGGCAGCCGGCCGTTGACGTTCGAGTGGGTGTCCCAGTTGTTGTGATAAATCTGCACGAAGCGCACGCCGCGTTCGATGAGCCGCCGCGCCAGCAGCGCCGTGTTGGCAAACGTGCCGGGCTTCTTGGCCTCGTCGCCGTAGAGCGCGTAGGTCGCCGCCGATTCTTTTGAAAGATCCGCCAGTTCCGGCACGCTGGCCTGCATCCGGAACGCCAGTTCATATTGCTTGATGCGCGTGTGCGTCTCGGGATCTCCGACGGTGCGGAAATTGATTTCATTCAGCGCCTTCAAACCGTCGAGAGTTTTGCGGCGGACTTTTCCGTCCACGCCGGCGGGATTGTTGATGAAGAGAATCGGATCGCCCGCCGTGCGCAGCGAGACGCCCGCGTGTTCGCCTGGCAGGTAGCCGGCCGACCACAGTCTTGTGCCAATCGCCTGCAACTGCTCGGTGTTCGTGGACTTGGCGATCAGCACCACGAAGGTCGGCAGATTCTGGTTCATGGAGCCGAGGCCGTAGGAAATCCACGAGCCGAGGCACGGCTTGCCGGTGACCTGGTTGCCCGTCTGCATGAATGTGATGGCCGGCTCGTGATTGATCGCGTCGGTGTTCATCGAGCGGATGAAGCACAGGTCATCCGCCATTTTCGCCGTCCACGGCAGCAGCTCGGAAATCCACATGCCGTTTTTTCCGTGTTGTGCAAATGTGTATTTCGACGGCGCGATGGGCAGGCGCTTCTGGCCGCTGGTCATCGTCGTGATGCGCTGGCCCATGCGGACGGAATCCGGCAGGTCCTTGTCGAACCATTCGCCGAGCTTCGGCTTGTAATCGAACAAATCCAGTTGTGACGGCCCGCCGACCATGTGCAGGTAGATCACGCGCTTCGCTTTCGGAGGAAAATGCGGCCCGATGGCGCGCAGCATTGTTTCCGCGTCGCCCGCCGCCGCGGCTTTTTTCTCGTCTGCGAAAAGCAGGTTCGGCGCGAGTGCGGCCAGCGCCGCCGTGCCGAGGAAGCTCGCGCCGCGTTTGAAAAACTGCCGGCGCGTTTCGGAGCGGACGTAGTCTTGGAGCAGCGGGTGGGGATGGAATTCGTTGCTCATAATTTATTTGTTCAGGACTTCGTCCAAATTCATGAGCTCATTCGCCACCATCGTGTAAGCCGCGAGTTTCGGCGCGTCCAGTTTCGCGTCCGGCTTGGAGTCGCCGACTGTCAACAATTGTTCCGCCGCCTTCGGGTCGGCCTGGTAATGGGCCAGCAAATCGGCGGCGCTCGCCTGGACGATTGTTTTTTCCTTCGCCGTCAGCGGCCGTGCCAGCAGCCGTTCGGCCATGAAATCGAACGCGTCTTTTTTTCCTTCCAGACTTTCCTGCGCCAGATGCCGGGCGGCTTCGACGAACTGCGGATCGTTCAGTGTCACCAGCGCCTGCAGGGGCGTGTCGGTGCGTTCGCGCCGCACGGTGCAGACCTCGCGCGAGGGCGCGTTGAAAATTTCCAGCGAGGCCGGTGCGGCCTGCCGTTTCCAAAAGGTATAGACGCTGCGGCGATACAGATTGTCGCCCGTGTCCTGCACGTATTTGCGCGTGTCGCCATCGGGCATCCCGACTGTGTCCCAGATGCCGGGAGGCTGATAGGGCCGGACGCTCGGGCCGCCGATTCTTTCGACGAGCAGGCCGCTTGCCGAAAGCGCGTAGTCGCGGATCATTTCCGCGTCCATGCGGAAACGCGGTCCGCGCGCCAGCAGGCGGTTCTCCGGATCGCGCTCGATTTTTTCCGGCGTGAGCACCGCCGATTGGCGATAGGTTGCTGACAGGGCCATCAATTTGAACATGCGCTTCACGTCCCAGCCGTGCTCGCGGAAATCCACCGCCAGCCAGTCGAGCAATTCCTGATGCGGCGGTGGCTCGCCCGCGATGCCGAAATCGCCGGCCGTTTTCACCAGGCCCGTGCCGAACAGTTCCTGCCAGAAGCGGTTGACCGTCACGCGCGCCGGCAGCGGATTTTCCGGGCGCAGCAGCCATTGCGCGAAACCCAGCCGGTTGCGTGGCGCCTCGGCAGGCATCGGCGGCAGGAAACCGGGCGTGGCGGCCGCCACCTTGTCGCGGCGCTGATCATAAGCGCCCCGGAACAGGACGTAGGCCTCCGGCGCGTTCGTGCGCTCGTTCATCACATACGCCACCGTGCCGCGCTTGCGGATGTTCGCGTCCTCTTGTTTCAAACCGTCGCGCGCCGCGGCCAAATCGTGATACACCCTGTCGGCATGGTTCAGCCAGAGCGAAAAGAGTTCCTCGGTCTCGTCCTCCGTGCGCTGCGGCTTGCGCGCGAGCCATTCCAAACGCGGCGCGTTCATCAACTCCAGGATTTCTTCGCGCTTGAGCTCGCGCGCAAAAATTTTCAAATCCTGCAAGCCCGCGTGCGCCAGCGGCGAACCCGTTTCCCGCTGGCCGAGCTTGAGCGGAACGTCCGTGCGCACCGAAGCGCTCAACGAGTTGTTCGGCACCTCCAGCTCCTGCATCTCGCCGTTGACATAGATTTTCACGCCCTTGGCCTTCGAGGAGCCGTTGTAAGTCACCGCGACATGCGTCCAGCGGTCTTTGGGCATTTCTTTTTTGGCGGAAACCTTCAGCGCGTTGGTGGGATAATCATTGAGCAAATGAAACGCCGGCTTGCCGTTGTCCAGGAACAAATCCCAGCCGCGATATTTTCCGCCCCGGTCATCCATGCGCGCCAACAACGCGCCGCCCGTGTCCATCCCCAAGCGGACCCAGACCGCGTAGCTGAAGGCGTTAGTGCGCTCAAAGTTCCCCGCGTCCGCGAACGCCGGCGCGTCGCTGCCGCCGGTGGTGTAGGCGTGTTCCGCAATCGCACCGGGTTGCCGGTTGGTGCGGGCGCCAAACGCGACCACTTGATTGGTGCCGGCGGATTCGAAACGGATTTCCGCGCCCGCGCCTTCGTCCAGCGGCGCGCGAAAAACGAGGTTCTCCGCCGGCGCCTTCCCCTGAACCAGGCTGAAATCCGGTCGGGCAAGCCAGTTGGTGAAATCGCCGCGGGCCGAATTTTTCCGTGCGGCGACTTTTTGTTCGGCCGCGGGGATTTCCTCCGGAAGTTTTTGCCAGCGCGCGTCATCCTCCGATTTCGGCACCACGATCACCGGCGGCGTATCCTTGATGTTGCCATCCATTGCCTTCTGCGTGGTGTTGTTGAAAAACGCGGACAGCGAGTAAAAATCCTTCTGCGTGAGCGGGTCGTATTTGTGGTCGTGGCAGACCGCACAGCCGGCGGTCAGGCCGAGCCACGTCTGCGCCGTCGTCTCCGTGCGGTCGCGGGTGTAAGTCACCAGCACCTCTTCGTCAATCGAGCCGCCTTCATTTGAGGTGACGTGGCAGCGGTTGAAGCCGCTGCCGATTTTCTGGTCGCGCGTCGCATTGGGCAGCAGATCCCCCGCGAGATTTTCCAGTGTGAATTCATCGAACGGCATGTTCCGGTTGAACGCGTTGATGACCCATTCGCGATACGTCCACATCTCGCGGTAGTTGTCGTAGTGGACGCCGTGCGTGTCACCGTAGCGTGCGGCGTCCAGCCAGTAGCGGGCGCGGTGCTCACCCCATTCGGGCGACGCCAGCAGCCGGTCAACCAGTTTTTCGTAGGCGTCGGGCGACCGGTCTTTCACGAACGCCGCGACCGCCTCGGGCGACGGCGGCAAGCCGGTCAAATCCAAACTGACGCGCCGAATCAAAGTGCGTTTGTCCGCCTCGGCGTTCGGTTTTAACTTCTCCTGCTCCAGCCGCGCGAGAATGAAATCATCAATCGGATTGCGCACCCACCTCTGATTTTTCACGGCGGGCAGCGGCGCCTTCACCGGGGCGATGAATGACCAGTGCGGTTGGTATTTCGCGCCGGCCGCAACCCAGCGCCGCAGCAAATCCTTCTGCGCCGGCGTGAGCGTCTTGTGGATTTTTTCCGGCGGCATGTGGTCATCGCCGTCGTCGAAGATGCGGCGGATGGCTTCGCTCTGCTCCGGGTGGTTGGGCACGAGCGCTGGCGGCGAATCCTCGTGTTTGACGGTGGCTTCCTCAAACCGGTCGAGCCGCAGCTTCGCCTTGCGGGCCGCCGAGTCCGGGCCATGACACGGGAAACAATTTTCCGAAAGGATCGGGCGCACTTCGCGGTTGTATTCCGGCGCGGCCAACTGGGCCGCGTGAGTGCCGGAACCCCTCGTGCCGGCCAGCACGGCGATCGCCATAATCATTCCGTTGAAACGGTTCATGTAGGAACCTAATCCTACCACAGGCTGCTGAACCATTTCCAGTGAAATTTCAGCGGGTGAGACATTTTTCAAGCCGTCATTATCCCCGGGGTAGCCTTCTTGCCGGTTTTCAATTGCAGTTGCCCCCCCGAGGGGATTGTAGCAGCATGGGCGACGCATTGAAGAGTTGAACTGATTTTCTGAAACCATGGCCCAGCCGAAATCCAAAGAGACAAGACCGGTCAAAGCACCGGTCAAAGTGCCGGTCAAAACGCGCGTCCTGCTGGTGGACGATCACGCGGTGGTGCGTTTCGGCGTGGCGCAACTCATCAACCGGGAGGCGGACCTTACGGTGTGCGGCGAGGAGGAGGACGCGTCGCGCGCCCTGAGCGCCATCGAGACGCTCAAGCCGGACTTGGTGGTGGCGGACATTTCGCTCAAGGACAGCAGCGGGCTGGAGCTGATGCGGAACATCAAGGCGCAATTCCCCAAGTTGCCGGTGCTGATGGTCAGCACGCACGACGAATCGGTGTACGCGGAAATCGTGTTTCGCGCCGGCGCGCTGGGTTACTTGATGAAGAAAGAGGCGCTGGAGCAAATCATCCCGGCGATCCGCCGCGTTTTGAGCGGTTCCATTTACGTCAGCGACGCGCAGGCGGCACGGATGCTGGAGCAGCAGGTGCGCGGGCGGACGGATGTGCAGGAGTCACCCATAAAGGGTTTGAGCGACCGCGAACTGGAGGTTTTCCAAATGATCGGGCAATGGAAAAAAACGGCTGACATCGCGGCGGAGCTGCATCTGAGCGTGAAGACCATCGAGTATTACCGTGAACAGATCAAGCGGAAGCTGAATTTGAAAAGCGGGGCGGAGCTTGCGCAGCATGCGACGTCCTGGGTCGCGCGCGAATCCGCCAAATAAGGCGGGCGGGGTTTCCGCAATCTCCGGGGGGCGAGCCTGACTCCGCTTCGGTCCAACAGGTTTCAAGGTCGTTCGAACTTCCCTGGCGCACTGGGAAAACTCCCGATGGTCTTTCCCCCACGCTCGAAAAGCGTTGCAGCTAGCTTTGCCGAAACCCGGGCCGAGCTGGATGCGTCTGCTGGATGGCCGATGCGGCAGTTGTGAAGTCCAGGGGATTCCCCGGCACCGCTTTCCGGCGCTTCCCTCGGGTCCGGTTCATGGTTGGCCCGATTGCCGGTTTGTCGCATCCGGCTTATTTAGGAGGCAGTAAAACGCGAGCTGGAAAGCTCCAACAAAATAAAATGATGATCTGGAATCAAATGACTGTGGCGGCCGGCGCGATGCTGGCCGCGGCCTTCCTCCTCCGCCACCTCGCCGCCGCCCAACCCGTCTGCCGGCCGGTGAAAATCCAACGCCGCCGCCGTGGTTCCCGCCACTACTAATCCCAATGCCAGCGTTTATGAAATCCTCGATGCTCCCCCCTTCCGTCCCGCATAATTCCACCCCCGCGCCCGGTTCGCCGGATTTGCCGGTCGGCCTGGCCCAGCAACTCCGGGCCTCGCTGGCCAAGGCTCCCGCGAGCGCCGCCGACACCCGAACGCGCAAACCGGTCCGTTTGCTGCTGGTGGACGATCACCCGGTGGTGCGCAAAGGCATCAGCTTTTGCCTCCAGGGCCGCGGGCATTTGCAGATCGTCGGCGAGGCCGCCAATGGGCAGGAAGCGGTCGTCAAGGCCCGCGAGCTGAAGCCGGACGTGGTGCTGATGGACATTGATTTGCCGCAACTCAACGGCCTGGCGGTGACGGAACTGCTGCGCAAGGAACTGCCCCAGATCCGGGTGCTGATCCTGTCCATTCACACCAACCCGGAATACGTGCTGCGCATCCTGCAGTCCGGCGCGCGGGGCTACGTGCTGAAAGACGCGACGCCCGAGGAACTGGTGCGCGCGATTGATGCGATCAGTTCCGGCGAAACTTTTTTCAGCCCCGAGGCGGCGCGGGCCGCGCTCAACCAATACGTCCGCGGCGGGGTCAGTGGCAACGCGCCGCAACTCACCCAGCGCGAGCGCGAGGTGCTGATTCAGATCGCTGAAGGCCTGAGCAACAAGGAAGTCGCCAGCAAACTGGGCGTCGGCGTCCGCACGGTCGAGACGCACCGCGAGCGCATCATGAAAAAACTGGACATTCACAGCGTCGCCGGCCTGACCAAATACGCCCTTAACAAGGGCCTCATCACCCTCAATTCCAACCAGACCTGACCGAAACAAACCCGCCGTCCAGGCGCAATCGGAACGAGGCCGGCACCCGCCGGCTTCGTTTTCTTTTCAGGTGGCCGTTTTCCGTTTTCCATTCCGTGACGGGGGCGTGCGGCCGGTCAGCAGGCGGTTGCGATCCGCCAGGCCTGGCTCGGAATAATTTTGCTTGTAAAGGCGGACGGTTAGCCGAGAATCTCCAAGAATCATTTGACACTCAATGCTGAGTTGCGGTAAAAGCAGTGCTGACTGGCCGTGGGGATGGTTTTGCGGGTGTGGAACAAACTCAAACTTATTTATGAAAAAATTTGTTGCTTCGGTGGGGGTGGTCGCGCTCGGCGCCGCCGGTGCGGGTGCCGTGGACAGTTCGATTATCAGCCAGGGTTCAGCGAAGCCGTGGAGTGTGTCCGCGGCGCTGCGTGGATTTTATGACGACAACCCCGGGACGTTGAGCGGCGCCGGCAAAACCAGTTCCTTCGGCTACAGCCTCAGTCCGGGCATGAAATACGGCTGGGCAGACGGGCCGACCTCGATCAAATTTGATTACACCTACACGTACATTTATTTTGACAAGCGGTTTGGGAATCAATTGCAGAAGTACGACCAGGACCACACCTTCAACTTCAACATGGACCACGCGTTCAACGAGCGGTATCAGTTGAATGTTACAGACTCGTTCGTCGTGGGCCAGGAACCTGACACCCTGAGCACCGGAGTCATCGGTGCGCCCCAGCGCCTGCCTGGCGACAACATTCGCAACACGGGTGCGATCAGTTTCAACGCGCAGATCACCCCGCTCTTTGGCCTGCTTGCTGGTTACCAGAATTCATTTTTCCATTATCACGCTTCCGGGGCGCAGCCGGGCAACGAGGTGCTGGTGTTTGGCACGAACAGTTACCCGGTGTCCACCGTTACCCCTAGTGCGGCTGGTCGATTGAACCGGTTCGAACACACGCTGCATCTGGACGCGCGCTGGCAGGCGTTGCCGGAGACCGTCGGTGTGTTGGGTTATCAGTTTGGCCTGACCGATTTTACGGCGAATGAAGCGATCGGTGTGCTCTATCCCAATGGTATAATAAACGGTGCCCCGATCACCCTGATGAGCAGTTCCCGCAACAGCCGCACGCATTCCGGCTACGCAGGCTTGGATCATCGGTTCACGCCCGATCTGCAGGCCCAAGTGCGTGTCGGGGTCCAGGATACGGATTATTACAACGATCCCAGCCAATCGAGCGCTCTCAGCCCGTACGTGAACGCGACGCTCAGTTACAACTATGGGCCGGAGAATTCGTTGCAGTTGGGATTCAGCTACAACCGGAGCGCCTCAGACCAAGTTTCGCCCTCCTTGTTCGGGAGCACCAAGAACACGTACACCACTGGCCAGGAATCCGCCAACCTCTTCGGCACCTTGCACCACCGGATCCTCAGTCACCTTTACGGCAGCCTGACCGGGCAGTTTCAGGACTCTTCGTTCGTTGGTGGCGCGGTGGATGGCCAGACCGAGAAGGTCTATTTGTTTGGGCTGGAAATGGAATATCGTTTCAACCCGAATTTTGCTGCGACCTTCAGCTACGATTATGACAAGGTGCAGACGGGTGTGGCGGGCCTGAGTTACGACCGCAACCGCATCTTCCTCGGTGTCACGGCCAGTTACTAAGCGATGTTGATTTTGCGCAGGGGCTGGTTTAGCCAAGACTGGCCCTCTTTTTTTAAGCTATGGATCCATTAAAAACATCGCCCGCCCAGGAATCCAAGTTGCACTTCCTGGATTACTGGCGAATTATCCGCATTCGGAAGACGGTCATTTTGGCGGTCTTCCTGCTGGTCGTCATCACCGCCACGCTGGTCACCTTCATCCTACCGGAATCTTTTGCCGCCGCCGCCCGCATCAAAATCGAGCGCGACGTGCCTGACATCAGCGGCCCCGGGGGCTCCTCCTACATCGCGGGCGGGCCGTACGATCCGTATTTCATCCAGACGGAATTCGAAGTCATCCAGTCCGAACGGGTGCTGAGCAAGGTGATCGAGCAGTTGAACCTGAACCAGATTTGGGGCGTCAAATACCAGGGTGGCCAGCGGCTCAAGACCTCCGAAACCATTGACCTGCTCAAACACTCCATTGACCTCAGCCCCGTCCGCAACACCAGCCTCATCCAAATCCGTGTCTTCAGCGACCACCCGGAGGACAATCCCAGCCGGCCGAACGACGGTCCGTGCGCGGCCACGATCGCCAACACCATCGCCGAGGCGTACAAAACGGACCGCCTTGATCAATACTTGGAACGCACCCGGCGAGGGGTCAAAGCCCTCGAGGAAAGCATGGGTGAGCTGCAGACGAACATCACGGTGGCCCAGAAAAAAGTGGACGACCTCCGCACCGAACTGAAAATCAACGATGCGGATCCGATGAGTCTTTCCCCCACACCGATGCTGTCCTCGGACACCGTGAAGCAGCTCAATGGCAGCCTGATGTTCTTGGAAACCGAGCAGGCCAAGATGGAAACCCAGTTGAACAAACTGCTCGAACTCAAACTCGACGAGCAGCGCGCCGCCATCCAGACGGCCATCGGCGGCGACTCCGAACTGGGCACCCTGTTGAACGAGTTGGACTTGGCGCAGCAGCGCGTGCTGGCGTTGGAGAAGGACTATCTCGGCACGGAGAATCCCGCCTTCCTCAACGCCAAGAAAATGGTGGTTGAATTGGATAAAAAGGTGGATGTTCGCGTCAACGGAATTCTCCTCGGACTCAAGAACAAGGTGGACGCGGGCAATGCGCAAGTGGTCGAACTGCGCCGCAAGCTGGAAGAGGCCAAAAAGAACGACCTCGAACTGGCCGAACGCAGCCGGCCCTACTTCGAGGCCAAGGGCCGTCTCAACGAATTGGTCGCTTACCGCCAGGTGCTCTCCATGAAAATTGCCTCGGATAAAACTGAGTTGACGATTCCTAAGTCCGCCATGGTGGTGATTGAAGATCACGCCGTCCCTAGCCTGAAACCTGTTCGCCCCAACAAGCCCTTGAACATCGCTCTCGGCATCGTCATCGGCCTGGTCGTCGGCGTCGGCTTGGCCTTCTTCATCGAGTACCTCGACACCAGCGTCAAAACCATTGACGACGTGGAGCGCAGCCTGCAGGCACCGGTGCTGGGCGTGGTGCCGCAAAACGTGGGCTTCCTGCTTGACGAGGGGGCGGAAAGCCCCCACGCGGAAGCCTATCGCGTGCTGCGCACCAACCTGCTGTTCTCGCGCAAGGACGACAAGCTCAACACCGTCGCCGTCGTCAGCGCCGGCGCGGGCGAAGGCAAATCCACGACCATCTTCAACCTCGCCGCCGTGTTCGCCCAGAACGGCAGCCGTGTGCTCATGGTGGACTCCGACCTGCGCCGGCCGACGCTGCACAAAATGCTGCGCATTTCCAACAGCCTCGGCCTCACCAACTACCTGCTCAAACAGAACACGCTTGAGGAAGTCATCCAGACCACCAGCCTGCCGACCCTTGATTTTCTGGCCAGCGGCAAGCTGCCCAGCAGTTCACTTGGCATCCTCAGTTCGGGCCAGATGAAGGAACTCATCACCGAGCTCAAGCGCCGCTATGATTTCGTGTTCTTCGACTCCCCGCCGATCATGGGCGTAAGCGACGCTTCGATCCTCGCCAGCGAAGTGGACATGACGATTCAGGTCATCCAATACCGCCGCTATCCCCAGCCGATGAACATCCGCGCCAAGCAGATGATCGAGAAGGTGGGCGGCAACCTCATCGGCATCGTTCTCAACAACATCAATGTTTCCCAGGACGAAAATTATTATTACTACAGCGGCTACTACAACGAGTACTACTCCAAGAGTGAGGAGGCCACGGAAGCCGAGTCTGAAGCCGGGACCGAAGCCGCTGAAAAGCCGGCGGAAAAATCCGGCCCAGACATCAATCCGAAGTATTGAAACGGTTCCATTTTTTTGAGCGACATGAAATCACCACGGAAATTTACGGGAAATGCGTTGTGCCTGGCCCTCCTGCTTGGCGCGGGGTTTTTACTGACCGGCTGCCAGATGGGGTCGAAACCGGTATTTGCCAGCCTTCCTGACACCTCCCCGGATGCCGCCGCGCCGGCGGCCGCGCCGGCCGCGGTCCAGCCGGGAAACAAATTCCAAGTGGGCGACCTGGTGACGGTGAATTTTTCGGGCCTCGAAAACACTATCCCGCCCCATGAGGAGCGCATCAAGGAAGACGGCACGATCACGCTGCCGCTGATCAATCAGGTCAAGGCCGTGAACCAAACTCCCGGCGAACTCCAGCGCGCGATCCATGACTTCTACGTGCCGAAGTATTACCGCAATATCACCATCACCGTACAATCGCAGAACCAGTATTTTTACGTCGGCGGGGAGGTTAAAGGCGCCAACCGTTATCCTTACCTTGGTGAAACCACCGTGCTCAAAGCCGTTCAGGCTGCGGGGGACTTCACCGATTTTGCCAACAAGCGCAAGGTCAGGCTCACCCACGGCAACGGCCAAACCGTCATCGTCAACTGCCTCAAAGCCATCGAAGATACTTCTCTGGATTTGCCAGTTTATCCGGGCGACAAAATCTACGTTCCGCGCCGGCTTTGGTGATGATCCAACTGCAGATTCTCTCCGGCAAACAGGCGGGCACCCAATGGGTAGCCCGCCGTTTTCCTGTCCGGGTCGGGCGCGCCGCCGGCTGCGAGTTGCAATTGGAGGAGCCCGGGGTGTGGGACGAACATGTTGAAATCCAGCTCGACGCCGGGGGATTTCAACTTGTCGCGCGGCCCGAAGCGTTGCTCGTCCTCAACGGTCAACCCATTCAGCGCGCCGTGCTGGCCAACGGGGATCTTTTGGAATTAGGCGCGCTCAAACTGAAATTCTGGTTGGGCCCGGCGCGGCAGCGCAGCCTGCTGGCGGCCGAAGTGTTCTTCTGGGCGTTGTTGGCCGCGGTTTGCATGGGCCAGCTCGCGTTGGTGTTCTGGCTGCCGCACTAGGGGCAAATTCAAGCGGCTTAATGCCGGAAATGCCGCGCGCCGGTGAAGGCCATCGCCAGTCCGCGCGCGTCCGCTGCCGCAATCACTTCCGCGTCGCGCACCGAGCCGCCGGGCTGGATCGCCGCCGTCGCCCCCGCTTCCGCCGCCGCGATAAGTCCGTCCGGGAACGGGAAAAATGCGTCGCTGCACACCACGCTGCCCGCCAGCGGGAGCTTCGCCTCGCCCGCCTTCCAGACGGCGATCCGGCTGGCATCCACGCGGCTCATCTGTCCCGCGCCCACGCCCAGGGTGCGGTCCGCGCCGGCATAAACAATCGCGTTGGATTTCACGTGCTTAACCACGCGCCAACCGAAGAGCATCGCCTTCAACTCTGCCTCGGTCGGCGGGCGCTTCGTCACGATCTGCAAGTCGGCCGCCGTCGTGGTTTTCAAATCGCGCTGCTGCAGCAAAAAGGAATCCGCACCCACGCCGCGCAAGTCCCACGCCGCGCCGCGCGTTGGCGACTGCAGAATTTTCAGCAGCCGCAGATTTTTCTTTTTCTGCAGAATTTCCAGCGCATCGGCGCTGAAATCCGGCGCCACGATGACTTCGCTGAAAATTTCCGCAATCGCCGCCGCGCACTCCCCGTCGAGGGTTTGGTTGACGGCGATGATGCCGCCGAACGGCGCTTGTTTGTCCGTGGCGAACGCCTTGTCCCATGCCGCGCGCAGGTTCGCGCCCTGGCCCATGCCGCACGGATTCGTGTGCTTGAGAATCGCCAGCGTCGGCGCGTCCGCTTCAAATTCCGCGATCAAATTCGCCGCCGCCGTCAGGTCCAGAATGTTGTTGTAGGACAGTTCCTTGCCGTGGAGCTGCTTGAAAAATTCGTGGAACTTGCCATAGAGCCCGGCGGTCTGGTGCGGATTTTCGCCGTAGCGCAACGGCTGCGCCAGCGGCGCGGAGATTGTCAGCACCGGCGGCAGTGAATTCTTGTCCGCGGCAAACTCCTTTTGCAGATGCGCTGCAATCGCTGCATCGTACGCCGCCGTGCGCGCAAAAACTTTCGCCGCCAGCGTCCGGCGCAATTCCAGAGTCGTGTTGCCGGTTTCGGCAATGCTTTTGGCCACCTCTGGGTAGTCAAACGGGTCCACCACGACCGTGACGCTGTCGTGATTTTTCGCCGCGCTGCGCAGCATCGAAGGTCCGCCGATGTCGATGTTCTCGATGGCGTCGTGCAGCGCGACGCCGGGTTTGGCGACGGTCTGCTCGAACGGATAAAGGTTCACCACCACCAGGTCAATCGGCGTGATGCCATGGGCCCGCGCCGCCGCCTCGTGCGCGGCGTTGCCGCGGATGAACAGCAGGCCGCCGTGGACTTTTGGGTGCAGCGTCTTGACTCGGCCGTCGAGCATCTCGGGAAAGCCGGTGTGTTCGCTGATGTCCTTGACCGCCAGCCCGGCGTCGCGCAACGCCTTGGCCGTACCGCCGGTGGAAAGCAACTCGACGCCCGTTGTGGCGAGTGCCTGGGCGAAGGGGACCAGGCCGGTTTTGTCGGAAACCGAAAGCAGCGCGCGTTGTATTTTTGACATGCGCCGTTAAAAATCCTTCAGCCGCGCCACCCGGTCAATCTGCAAATGGCTGCCGGACCGGCAACTGGAGAGTCGGGTGGGTGACCGGCTTGACTTCCAATTCTGCATGTCCAACATCACGGCCATGCCGTCGAAATCAACCAACGATGCCCAGGAAATCCAAGAGATCCGGGCCTTGACTGGAATTCGTGGGTTTGCGGCGGCCTTGGTGGTTCTGGGCCACTATCAAGGTGCTTGGAGCACGCTTGTGCCCTTCCTTCACCGCTTGGATGCACTTGCCTCGCATGGCGGGCAGGGGGTGGACCTGTTCTTCATACTGAGCGGCTTCATTTTGAGTTACGTTTACAAGGGCGCGCAACGAACCAGTTTTGGCGTCTCGCAGTACGGCCGGTTTGTCTGCTTGCGGTTTGCGCGCCTCTGGCCCAACCACATTGCCACCTTGATTTTTCTGGCGTTACTGGTCTTCGTGGCCAAGCATCGCGGAACAACGTTGGGTGGCGCGTATCCGCTGGCGGGACTGCCTTTTCAAATCACGATGACCCATGCGTGGCCTCTGATCCCGGAAGGGCCTTGGGGTTGGAACTATCCCTCCTGGTCCATTTCCACCGAATGGTTCGCCTACTTGTTTCTTTTCCCCGCCGTCTGGCGCGCGCTGGATTTCAAGCTCAAGCCTCCGCTCTGGTTTGGGTTGTGTTACGTTTTCCTAGCCATCTGGCTGTTTGTCCTGTTTCCGACCAAAATTGAATGGTGTGATCTTATCGGGCGGGTCACTTGTGAATTCCTTGCCGGGGCGATGCTGTTCAACACTTATCGAAAATCCGAAACCATCACGCGTTTCTGTCAGAGATCGGTTTTTTTCGTTTGGTTGGCCTTGCTGGCTGGGTTGTGCTTCCTTCCCAGCCGCATACCGTTAGCCCTCCCCGCAATTGCCCTTTTGTTTCCGATCCTGTTGCTGGGTTTGACTGAGGAAACATCCGCGACGGCCCGGTTTTTTGCCTCACCGCCGATACTGTGGTCGGGGCGAGTATCCTATGCGCTGTACATGAGCCACGGGGTCGTTCAGAAAGTTCTCAAAGTCCTCCTGCCGTTGGAACATTACCAGTACTCCAGCCTCACGATTCGCCTCCTGCTTTTGCTGGCCTATTTTCTCATCCTGATCCTGGCGGCCGCATTGCTTTACTATGCCGTGGAGATTCCCGCCCGGCATTTTCTGAGGCAATTCGCGGCACGGTGGCGTAACAAAACCAGCGTGGCTAAAGTATTTCCTTGATCCCGACGGGCTGAACCGGTGGTATTTCCGTCTGGTCTGGCCTGGCGTCGGTTTTCAGCTGGGCTGAGGTAATTGTTTTCCCTCGTAAACCTGCCGCCGGCGTGTGAGACGTGCGGTATGCAAAAGAATATGGGCCAGACCTTAATTTCCAACTCGAAAAGCTCACAACCTGAAAGTCGTTGCCAGCCGGAGGTGATTCTCCCCAGAATACGCCCGTGAATTCTCGCGCCGTTGACGACAATTTCCGCCCGGCCCGCCGAATGAGCGCATGAAAATTCTGGTCATCGCGCTGGCGGGCATTGGCGACACGCTTCTGGCGACCCCGCTCATCCACGAGTTGCGCGCCAACTTTCCCGCGGCGCAAATTGACGCGCTGGTGCTCTGGGCCGGCTCGCGCGATTTGCTTGAGGGCAATCCGCATCTCAACCGGGTTTTCCAGAAGAATCTCTTGAAGGATGACCGCCTCGCCTCGCTCCGCTTTCTCCATTCCCTGCGCCGCGAACGGTACGATGTCTCCCTCAACGCGCATCCGCAAAGCCGGATTCATTACCGGCTCATCGCCCGGCTGGTGGCCGCACGCCGCCGGATGAGCCATCTCTACGAATGTTCGGGCCGGCTGGACCGATTGTTGGTGAATCAAACGCTCACGCAGGATTACGCCCGGCACACGATTGAGCACAATCTGGACTTCCTGCCGCTGCTTGGCGCGAAGCCAACCTTGCCGCGCCATGAAATGGAAATATTCCTCACCCCCGCCGAAAACGCCTGGGCGGAGGCATTCGTGGCCGAGCAGCAATTGGCCGGGAAAGAAACCCTGGGCGTGCATGTCGGTTCCGGCGGAACCAAAAACCTGCGGTTCAAACGCTGGCCGCTCGATCATTACCTCGCCTTGTTCCAGGAATTAAAGGCCGCCCGGCCCGGGCTGCGGGTCGTGCTGTTCGGCGGTCCCGAGGAGGAGGCGGATCTGCAACGCATCCTGCGTGAAACCGGCGCCCCATTCGCCCGGCGTGCCACCACGAAAAATCTGCGGCAGGCCGCCGCCTTGATGCGCCGCTGCGACGCGTTCCTGAGCGTGGACACGGCGCTGATGCACTTGGCGGCGGCGGTGAAGGTGCCGCGGCAGATCGTGATCGAGGCGCCGACTCTCAACCGCACCAACGAGCCGCGCGGCAATCCGTTCCGCTTGGTGCCCAACCCGGCGGTCGCGGGCCGCAACCTGGAATTTTACCGTTATGACGGCCGCGGCATCCAAGGCAGCGACGCGGAGTTGATCCGTTGTATGTCCTCGATCACGGTGGCGGCGGTGCGTGCCGCGGTGTTGGACGCGCTGGTCGGTGGCTGAAAAAAATCAGCGCCCGCAGCGGGAGGCCGGGGCGCTGAAATCAAATCAAATTTTGAAGTGGTTACTTCGCACCTTGATCAATCCAGGCGCGGACCAAGCCAACCTGCTCGGCCGTGAGCGGTTTGGGTGGCTGGAACGGCGGCACTCCGCCCGGTCCGCCCGGTCCGCCGCCCGGACCACCAAGGCCACCCATGCCGTGCTCACCGCCCTCGCCGGGTCCGTCGTGATGATGTTCTTGCGGCCCGCCAGCGGGCGCATTGGTGCCGCCGGGTGCGCCTCGCCGACCTGTACGCCGTTTCGGCGGCATGGCCGATTCGGGATCCAGTTGCGAAATCGCGATCACAATCTGGCTTTTGGCGCTGTCGCCGGGAGTGATGATTTTTCCTTCCTTGCCGCCGGCGAGCGCGCCCTCACGCGTGGTCAGGCGGATGCCGCCTTTGTGTTCCTTGTCGCCGTGGCAGCGCGTGCATGAGGCGTCCATCAGCGGTTTGATGTCCTTGGCAAACGTGACGCCGGTTTGGGTTGAAGCCGGTGGCAGCTTGCTCAGATCCAAGTTGGCGGCAGTGGCCAGGTTGCCAGCCAATCCGGTTAAAATAATTGTCGAAATAAGTTTCATGCGTGGGCGCATGTAGCCAAAAACTGGAGCCTGCTGCAAGCGAATTCCCGGGGGGATTTGCGATCCGCTCCGGCCCGCAAACATCTTGTGTCTCCCTGCAAAGCTCTGAATGATATCGCCATCACCTGAATTTAAAAGAAAACGCAACGCTGCAACCTCATCAGCTTCCTGCTGCTGACGCTCGCCGCGACCGGGGCGCGGGCCGACGCCGGCTGGCAGGAAGAACTCTTCAACGGGACCCATCTCGACGGCTGCGCCGAACACAGCGGCCGGGCCAACTACGCGGTTGCGGCCGGGGTGCTCACCAGCGAATCGGTTTCCGGCGCCGGCAACAGTTTTCTCTGCACAACGCAGACGTTTGGAAATTTTGAACTGGAACTCGAATTACAATGCGACGCGGTGCCGACATCATGGACAGCCTGACGCCGCGCGGGGGGATCGGACTGCAAGTCCACGGTGTCGGCCGCGCCGCCGAACAATTCGGGCTGAAAGTTTCCTTCCGCCACCTCCGCATTCGTGAACTAAAACCGGATGCCACCGCTGCCGGGTCCTCGGGCAAATGACATCAAAACCGGGGCGCGGCGTGTGTGAGAAGACTTTTTTCCAATCTTGTTTCGTAACCGTCTTGGGTCATACTGCGTCTAATGCGCAATCAAATGAAAGCATCAAAAATCTACTCGTTCGTCTCCTTGCTCGCCATTCTCTTCCTCACGGCCACGGCCACCGCCGCGCCCAAAAAGATTCTGTTCTTTACCAAATCCAGCGGCTTCGAGCATTCCGTCATCTCGTGGAAGAACGGCCAGCCCAGTTGGGCCGAAAGAATATTGCTGGATCTGGGCCGGCAGAATGGCTGGGAATTCACTTTTTCCAAGGACGGCTCGAAATTCAATCCGGAATATCTTGCGCAGTTTGACGCCGTGTTTTTTTACACCACCGGCGATTTGTGCAGCGAAGGCACCGACAAGCAGCCGCCGATGACGCCCGCCGGCAAGCAGGCGCTGTTCGATTACGTGCGCGGCGGCAAAGGGTTCATCGGCACGCACGCGGCCGACGACACTTTCCACACGGCCAACGAATCCAAGAAAGGCCCGGAACGCTATGCAAACCACGGCAAGGACGCCGATCCGTATGTGTGTTTCATCGGCGGCGAGTTCATCATTCACGGCGCGCAGCAGGTCGCGACGAACAAGGTGATTGATCCGAAATTTCCCGGCTTTGAAAAAGTGGGCGACAGCTTCGCGTTCCATGAGGAATGGTATTCGCTCAAGGATTTCGCGCCGGACGACCATGTGCTGACGGTGATGGACGCGCCGCACATGAAAGGCTCGATGTATGACCGTCCGCCGTATCCAAACACCTGGGCACGCAAGGAGGGCAAAGGCCGCGTGTGGTATACCTCGATGGGCCACCGTGAGGATGTCTGGACGAATCCGACCTTCCAGCAAATCCTTATCGGCGGCATCAAGTGGGCGCTCGGCGACGTGCCCGGGGACGTGACGCCGAACATCCAGACCGCCGCGCCCGGCGCTTACACCAACCCGCGTTATCCCGAACCCAAACCCGCCGCAGCAAAAAGCAATAATTCCGCCGCGCTGAACACCTTGACCGCGCAGGAAAAGGCGGACGGCTGGCAATTGCTTTGGGACGGCAAGACTTCCGAAGGCTGGCGCAGCGCGAAGTCGGAAAATTTTCCGACGCACGGCTGGTTCATCAAAAACGGCGTGCTGACCGTGCATGAAAACGGCGGCGAGGAATCCGCCGGCGGCGGCGACATCATCACCCGCAAACGTTACGCGAATTTCGAGCTGGAGGCGGATTTCAAATGCACCCCCGGCTGCAACAGCGGCATCAAGATCTTTGTGCAGCCCAACATTTCGCCGATTGACAAAAAGACCGGCAAGCCCACCGGCGTCGGCTCGGCCATCGGCATGGAATTTCAGATTCTCGACGACGCCAAGCATCCCGACGCCAAGCTCGGCCGCGACGGCGACCGCACCATCGGCTCGCTTTACGATTTGATTCCCGCCGCGAAGGACAAAAAAGTCATGCCCATCGGCGAATGGAATCAAGCGCGGATTTTGTCACAGGGCAAGCACGTCGAATTCTGGCTGAACGGCGAAAAGACACTGGAATGCGACCGCGGCTCGGCGGCATTCCGCGACGCGGTGGCCAAGAGCAAATTCAAAAACATTCCCGATTTCGGTGAATGGCCGGATGGCCATATTTTGTTGCAGGAACACGGCAGCGAAGTTTCGTTCCGCAATGTGAAGCTCCGCGAATTGCCGGCAAATTGATCTGCAAAAAATGATCTGTGATCCACATGGTCTCATTAACACCCGGCTTCAGTCGGGTGTGGAAAGCCCGATCGGCTTCCAGCCGTCTCACCGGCTTCCCGGCACGGGAAAACCGTTGAAACGGTTTTGTTCATTCGCCTCCGCCAAGCACCGGGCTGAAGCTCGGTGCTAATAAAATCGAACTTTCACACATCTGTCATTGAACAAATTCACCATCACGCCTATGAAATCAAATCAACGGAAAAAATCTTACCAACTACAAATCCACCGTCGTTCATTTCTGAAAGGCATTCTCGCCACCGGCACCGCATCTTTTTTTGCGCCGCGCCTGTTGCTGGCGGCGAATTCCGCCGGCAAGGTCAATGTCGCCTGCATCGGCATCGGCAACCGCGGCCTGGATGACGTCAAGGAAATTCACAAGACCGGCCTCGCGAACATCGTGGCGCTGTGCGACACCGACATGGGCGCGCCGCACACGCTGGAAGCCATCAAGATGTTTCCCGATGTGCCGCGCTTCCAGGATTTTCGGCAGATGTTCGACAAGATGGGCAAGGACATTGACGCCGTGACCGTGGGCATTCCTGATTTTTCGCATTTCGGCGTCGCGATGCTGGCGATGTCGCTCGGCAAACACGTTTATTGCGAAAAGCCGATGGGCCACAGCTTCCGGCAAATCGAATTGATGATGGCTGCGGAGAAAAAATACAAAGTCGCCGCGCAGATGGGCAATCAGGGACATTCGGAAGCGAACTATTTTCAGTTCAAGGCGTGGACCGAGGCCGGCATCATCAAGAACGTCACCAAGATCACGGCTTACATGAACAGCTCGCGCCGCTGGCACGACACACCGAAATTCGCCTTCAGCAAACTCGCCAGCTATCTCCCCGAAGAACCCATCCCCGGTTCGCTAGACTGGGACGTCTGGCAGATGACCGCGCAGCCGCACAAATACAACAAAGGCTACGTCAACGGCGACTGGCGCTCGTGGTATGATTTCGGCAACGGCGCGCTCGGCGACTGGGGCGCGCATATTTTCGACACCGCGCACGAATTTCTGCAGCTCGGCCTGCCGACCGAAGTCGAGGCGGTAAAGCTCGACGGCTGGAATCCGTTTATTTTTCCGCAAGCCTCGACCTTGGCGTTTCGCTTTCCCGCGCGCGGCACGCAGCCGCCGTGTGAATTGACTTGGTATGACGGTGTGAACAATCTGCCGCCGCTGCCGAGCGATCTCGGTGCCGCCGTGGTGGACGCGAATATTCCGCCGCCGACCTCCGGTTCGATTGACACCAAGAAGATGCCGCCGGGAAAAGTGATTTACGGCGAGGGTCTGACGTTCAAAGGCGGCTCGCACGCCACGACGCTGAAAATTATTCCCGAAGCGAAGGCAAAAGAAATGGCGTCCAAGCTGCCGCCGGTGCCTAAAAGTCCGTCGAATCACTGGGCGAATTTTCTCAAGGCGGTCAAAGGGGAGGAAAAATGCCGCTCGTCATTTGCCGTGGCCGGGCCGCTGTGCCAGGCGATGGCGCTGGGCGTGATTGCACAGCGCGTGAATGCGAAACTCGTGTTCGATCCCGCGACGAAACAAATCACCAACCACAATGTCGCCAACCAACTGCTCGCCGGTGTGCCGCCGCGCAAGGACTGGGAACAGTATTACAAACTGTGACAAGATGGCGGCGACATCCGAAAGCCCGTAGCCGAATCGTCAAACCTCAATTTGATGTCCACCGCGAAAACCAAAAAGCTTTCGCCCGGCCAGATCGAGGCCGTCGCCCGGCTTTTTGATGTCCTGTCCGAACCCAGCCGGCTGCAGCTCCTCCAGGCGCTGCGTGACGGCGCGCTGGCTGTCGGCGAACTGGTCAAGGTTTCCGGCATGAAACAGGCTAACGTCTCCAAGCAACTCGCGGTGTTGCACGCGCAGCGGTTGGTCAAGCGCGAGCGGGACGGCAGTTCCATCCGCTACCAGATCGCCGATCCGCTGGTATTCTCCTTGTGCAACCTGGTCTGCGGAAAAATCCAGAAGGACGCGCGCCAGGCCGCCGCCTTGTTTCACCCGGAAATCTGAAAAACCTCAGTGCGTGGCGGCAGACCGTTCGCGGCGCTGGTTCGCCATGAAATACAGCACCGGCACCGCCATGCGGCTGATGAGCAGCGACGCAATCTCGCCCGCCATGAGCGAAATCGCCAGCCCCTGAAAAATCGGATCGGCCAGGATCACCGCCGCGCCTACCACCACCGCCAGCGCTGTCAGCAGCATCGGCCGGAACCGCACCGCGCCGGCGTCCACCACCGCCTCGGCCAGTGGCATGCCTTCGGCCAGGCGCTGTTCGATGAAATCCACGAGGATGATCGAGTTGCGCACCACGATGCCCGCGCCGGCCATGAAACCGATCATCGAGGTGGCTGTGAAAAACGCGCCGAGCAAACCGTGCGCCGGAAGGATGCCGACCAGCGAAAACGGAATGGCGATCATCACCACCAGCGGCGTCAGGAACGAGCGGAACCAGCCGACCATCAAAATGAAAATCAACACCAGCACGGCGGCGAACGCGGTGCCCAGATCACGGAAGACTTCCAAAGTGATGTGCCATTCGCCATCCCATTTCAGCGCCGGTTGGTCGTCGCTGAGCGGCTGGACGGCATTCCAGATCTTCAGCTGGGCGCCGTTACCGCCGAATTTGCGGGTGTCGAGCGCTTGCAGGGCCCGGTTCATTTTGAAAATGGCGTAGCCCGGACTTTCCACCACGCCCGCCACGTCGCCGATGACGTAGGTCACCGGCAGCAGATTTTTGTGGTAGATGCTTTGATCCACCGTCGTCGTCTCCACCGTCACCAGTTCGCGCAATGGCACGAGCGGCGAGCCGGGCTGGGCCGCCGAGCGCACGCGCAGCGCGAGCAGCGCCTCCGGCGTCGCGCGTCCGGCGCGCGGCAACTGCACCACGATGTTCACGTCCTCCTTTTCGCGCGGCAGGTGCAGGATGTCCACCGACTCGCCGTCCACGGCGATGCGCAACGTCTCGGCGAGCGTCTCCGCGCTGATGCCGTGGAGCGCGGCCTTTTCCTTGTCCACCACGAACCGAGCGCGGGGCTGGCCGGCTTCGAGGTACCAGTCTGTGTCCACCACGCCGGGCGTGCGGTGGAAAATGCCGATGACTTCGTACGCCAGCGCGAGCCGGCTCGCCTCGTCCGGCCCGTAAATTTCCGCCACCAGCGTCTGCAACACCGGCGGTCCCGGCGGCACTTCCGCCATCGCGACCCGCGCGCCGTATTTCGCCGCGATTTTCGCCACGCGCGGCCGCACCCGCCGGGCGATTTCGTGGCTCTGCGCCCGGCGCTCGTCCTTCGGGAGCAGATTGATTTGCAGGTCCGCCACGTTCGCGCCGCGCCGCAGAAAATAGTGGCGCACCAGGCCGTTGAAATTAAACGGCGACGCCACGCCCGCGTAAATCTGGTAGTCCGTGACCTCCGGCTCGACCCGCACGGCGGCGGCGATTTCGCGCGCGGCCTGCGCGGTGCGTTCCAACGCGCTGCCTTCGGGCATGTTCAGGATGATCTGAAATTCGCTTTTGTTGTCGAACGGCAGCATTTTCACCTTCACCCAGCCGAGGCCCATCAACGCCATCGCGGCCAGCAGCAGCCCGACGATGCTCGCCAGGAAAATCCAGCGCCATTTCGCCTTGGTGATGAGCGGGTTCATCACGCGGCGGTACAGTTTCGTGAAAAAATCCTCCGGATGCCCCGAATGCAAATGCGTTGCGGCGCAAGCCGCTGGGTCCGATTGATCGTGTGAACGATTTAACGCTTCAACCGCCGGCGGCGCCGCGCATTTCTTTCCCCGGTGCAAAATGCGGAGGCTCGCCCACGGCGTGACGATGAACGCGATGGCCAGCGAAAAAAACATCGCCGCGCTCGCGCCGACGGGGATGGGCCGCATGTACGGCCCCATTAAACCGCCGACAAACGCCATCGGCAGCACCGCCGCGATCACCGCGAACGTCGCCAGAATCGTCGGGTTCCCCACTTCGTTGACCGCCTCCACGGCGGCGGCGACGCGGTTGCGACTCAGGTTGTGCGGCAGATGAAAGTGGCGCACGATGTTCTCAACCACCACGATCGCGTCGTCCACCAAAATGCCGATGGAAAAAATCAGCGCGAACAGCGTGATGCGGTTGAGCGTGTATCCGTAGAGATAAAACACCAGCAACGTCAGCGCCAGCGTGGACGGGATGGCGATGGCGACGATGCCCGATTCGCGCCAGCCGAGCGTGAGCAGGATCAGCACCGACACGCCGAGGACCGCGAGGCCCATGTGCAACAACAGTTCGTTCGATTTCTCCGCCGCCGTCCGGCCGTAGTTGCGCGTGATCGAAACGGCAACGTCGTTCGGAATCACGCGGCCCTGGAGCGTGGCGATTTTTTCAAGCACCTGGTTCGCGACGGAAATGGCGTTCGCGCCCGGTCGTTTGGCGATGGACAGCGTGACAGCGGGTTCTTCGGAGAAACATTGTCCTGATGCGTTCGCCGCGCCGCATCCAAAAAAAACGTATTGTCCCGGCTCTTCCGCGCCGTCCACAATCTCCGCCACCTCGCGCAGATAAACCGGTTTGCCGCCGAACACGCCCACGACCACGTTGGCCGCGTCGCGCGCGTCGGTGAGAAACCCGCCGGTTTCGACGAGCACTTCGCGGTTGCCACTCGTGAGCGCACCGGCGGCGGACTGTCGGTTGGCCTGTACGAGTCGCGGGACGATTTCGGTCGCGCTCAAGTTGCGCGAGGCCAGTCGCGCCGGGTCGAGCAGCACGCGCAATTGCCGGCGCGCGCCGCCGATGAGCGTGGTTTCCGCCACGAGCGGCACCTGTTTGACGGCGTCGTCCACCTGGGCCGCCAGCCGGCGCAGCGTCAAGTGGTCGTAACGCGCGCTGTGAAACGTCAGCGCCAGGATCGGCACGTCGTCAATCGAGCGGGACTTGATCAGCGGAAAGGAAACGCCGTGCGGGATGCGGTCGAAATTGGACTGCAATTTCTGGTTGAGCCGGACCAGGCTTTTTTCCAGATTTTCCCCGACCTTGAACCGCACGATGGCGAGGCTCTCGCCGGCCTTGGACGTGGAATAAATGTATTCCACTCCCGGAATTTCCCAGAGCAGTTTTTCCATCGGCCGCGTCGCGCGCTCCTCGACCTCCTTGGCGGTGAAGCCGGGCATCGCGACGAGCACGTCAATCATCGGCACTTGAATCTGCGGCTCCTCCTCGCGCGGCAGCAGGAAAATCGCCGCCGCTCCCAGCAGCACCGAGGTGACGATGATCAGCGGCGTCAGCTTGGAATCCACGAAGGCGCGGGCCACGCGGCCGGCCAGGCCGGACGGTGGCGGAACAAGGGGTGGGAGCGACGCGTTCACGGGAATTAAAAATTTACAATTCCAGAGCCCGAGTCGGTGGTCAAAACGATAACTCCCGCGATCCTAAATTTCTTCATTCTTGATTTTGAATTGAATTTTGAATTGAAACCGACTGCCCGTCGCTCAACCGGGCCGCGCCGTCCACCACGACGACCTCGCCCGCGTCAAGGCCGGCGAGAATTTCCAACTCGTCGCCGATCCGCCCGCCGGTTCTCACGAGCCGCAACACCGCGCGTTGTTGCGCGACGACAAAAACCATTTCCATCTGACCGCGCCGCACCATGGCGGTGGCGGGCACGCGCAACGCAACGCCTTCGCCCGCCGGCACCAGCAGCCGGGCAAACCGTCCGGAGAGCCGGCCGGGCGTCGGCGGCAAATCAAGTTTGACGCGGAAGGTGCGGCTCGCGGGATCGGCCGCCGGCGCGAGTTCGCTGATGACGCCGGCCCAATCGCCCGTGACCGCCTCTGCGCGCACGGCCAGCCGCGCGCCGAGTTGCAACCGCGCGGCAAGGGACTCCGGCACGTCGGCTTCCAGTTGCAAATCGGCGGGATTTTCCAGCTCGATCAGCGGCTTGCCCGGCGTCGCGAAATCGCCCGCCTCGGCCCATTTGCGCGTAACCACGCCGTCAAACGGCGCGACCACCTCGACGTAACCCAGCATCGTCCGCGCTTCCACCACGGCCGCCTGCGCCACCCGCTGCCGCGCCTGCGCGGTGTCTGCTTCGGCGCGCGAGATGGTTTGTTGGGCGAGCAGCGCCGTGATGCGCGTCCAATCGCGGTTCGCCTGATCCAGCGCGGCTTCGGCCTGATCAAGCCGGGCCTGGATTTCCTTGGCGTCGAGGCGGGCGAGCAAATCCCCGGCGTGGACAGCCTGGCCCAGATGCACCGGCACCTGTTCGAGGCGGCCGCTCAACTTCGCCTCCAGCGTCGCGTGAACTTTGGTCCGCACCGTGCCGGAGACTTCCTCGATGGCGGTCACCAGCTGGTTCGTGACGGTCTGGACGCGGACGGAGACGGCCGGCAGCGCCGCCGGTTCGTGAACCAGCGGCGGCTTGGCGCCGCAACCGGCCACCGCTCCGACCAGCGCCGCCAGAAAAAAATTTCGGCGGCGGTTCATGGTGTGCTCCGGCCAAAGCCGAATTTTCGGAGCGCCAGTTCAAGCGGACAAAAGTTGCTGAACGACGACTGGAGCAGGTTGAAGCCGACAAAGGCGGTGAACCACAGCCAGTGCGGGCTGTGGTAATGCGCCAGCACGAGGCTGGCGAGAATGAACGAGCCGGCGAACCGGCGGATCAGATTTTCCATTTTCATAAAACGCGCGGCCGGCCGCCGCCGACTGGACTGCGGCCAAACCTGTTATATGAACGTATGACTATACAAGAATATGTCAAAGAAAAAACATCCGCGCGCTGTTTCCGTGCGAAGCGGAACCGAACGCCGTCCGGTGTCGCACGCAGGGACAATCGCCGGCCAACCGGCGACCAAGGCGTCGCCGCCACGCGCGGTCAGTTTCGGTGTTGGGATGAATGGCGCGGCGCAAATTTTCCCCGTCACAGCACGCCGCGCGGTTTGGGGCGCACGTGGAGCGAGTAGCGGCCGCCGGATTTTCCGAGGCGCAGCCGGGCGTTGAAGGCGGCGGCCAGCGTTTTTCCATTCAGCCACTTCGATTTTTTTCCGGCGACGAGGATACGGCCGGATTTCAAGAGCAGCACGTGCGAGAACACCGGCATGATTTCCTCGACGTGATGCGTCACCAGGACCAGCGTTGGGGAATTTCGCTTCTGGCCGAGCCGCTGAAGGAATTGCAAAAAATGCTCGCGCGCCGCCGGGTCGAGGCCGGCGCAGGGCTCGTCGAGAATGAGCAGGCGCGGGCGGGCCATCAGCGCGCGGGCGATCAGTACGCGCTGGCGTTCGCCTTGCGAAAGCACTTCCCAGCGGCGATCGGCGAGGTGCAGACATTCGATGCGCCGGAGGATCTTCCGGGCCCGTGCGCGGTCAGCGGCGGCGGGGTGGCCCCAGAAATCAATCATCGCGTATTTGCCGCTGACAACGGAGTCGAGCGCGGGTTCGTCGTTGGCCATCATTTGGCGCACGGACGAGCTGACCAGACCGATGTGCCGGCGCAGGTCGCGCCAGTCGGCGTCGCCAAAATGCTGGCCCAGCAAGGTGATTTCACCAGCCGTCGGTGTGAGGTAGCCGGTCAGCGTGCTGAGGAGGGAGGTTTTGCCGGAACCGTTCGCGCCGAGAATGACCCAATGTTGGCCGCGTCGCACGCGCCAGACGAAGTTGTCCAGAATTAAGGTCTGGCCGCGACGGACGCTCAAGCCGGAAACTTCAAGAATGGTTTTCAAAACGGGCCCGTCAGGCGGGCAAGTTCGGCACGGTATTGGTGGACGGTCCGTTGGCGGGCGCGGCCGGTACCGGCGGTGCAGTGGGACTCGTTTCCGCCGGTAAATTCAATTTTGTTCGCAGCACGGCGCGGGCTTCGGGCGTCAGGCCGCGTTCGGGATCAAGGAGGCGTTCGCGGATTTCCTTGGCGATGGCTGCGATGGGCGGCAGGCCGATGGCCTCTTTCCGATCCTGGGGAATCTGGCGGTCGTAGGCGTCAAGAACTTTCCGGGCCAGCAGCCAGAAGCCGGTGGCGCGGTCGTCCTGATCCATCACCAGGCTGCGGAAATAGTTGACCAGCAGCCCCTCGACTGCGGTTTTGACGCGGTCGTGCGAGGTTTCGTTGATGTCGGTTTGGATGCAGGCGACGGCGTATTGATCGAGGGTAACGGTGGCGGGCAGGGAGTTGGGCAAGTCGTCAATGATGGGTTTGTTGGGATATTTTTCACCCAGATACTTGAACCATTTCGCGGCCTCGGCCAGGCGGTTGTTGACGTAAAGCGAATAAATCGCCTGGCGCAGAAAATTGCGGTGGGCCTTTTCGATATGATCGCGGTTTTTTTCATCCTCGGCCATGTTCGTTTCGTAGATTTCGTTCGCTTTTGGGATGATGTCGAGGTTCGGGCCGAACTCGAAAATTTTCTCGATCGGGTTGACCTCCAACCGGCCGCGCTGGAAACTCAGCAGCATGTCCTGGTAAATCACCCGGCGCAGTTGAATAAGATCGTCGGGCTTGACCTTGGTGGGATTTTCCCGCGCCGCTTTCAACCCCCGGGCGGCCCAATAAATCGCGTGGGCTTCGGGCAGCCGCCATTCCAGCGGGCCGTATTGCTCGTCCACCTCCTGCATGAACTGCGGGTCCATCTTGAATTTTTCGCGCAGGCGCGCGGCGCGGTTGGTTTGGTCGGGCGTTTGCGGATGAACCAGTTTCTCGAAATTCGCACCCTTCATTTTGCCGAAGACCTCGGCCATTTCATTGGCCCACTGCTGCTTGTAATACATGTTGGCGTCGTCGAGGTTCGCGCCCACCTTGTGCTGGAAATCCCACGCCAGTTCGCGGTAGATCAGGACCTCGTTGGGATTGTATTTCAAGCCTTCGTCGCGCAGGAGTTCGATGCCGTTTTGGAGCCAGCGCCAGCGGTCAGGGAAATCCTTGAACTTGACCGAGATGTTGTAGGCCATGTTCCAGGCCTCGAAGACCCAGACCTGGGGGAAATGCGGTTCCAGCTTGGTGATCCAGTCGGCCAGTTGCGCCGCCTCGAAAAACTTGTCGTCCTCCTGCAGATCGGAGGCGCGCATCCAGAGCGCATTGGCGATCAGCCCGCGGAAGCCGCCGAGGGCCACGGTGGTGAAGGCCAGCACCGGCGGCGCGTTTTCCAGCGGTTTGACCAGCGTGATGCCAAGCCGGTCGCGCTCGCGGTTCAGCGCGTTCTGCATTTGCCCGGCGCCAAACAGCAGGGCGACGGCGAGCAGGAGCAGGAGGAATTTTTTCAGGCGGCGGTTCATTGGGTTGCTTGGGCGGTCGCCAATTCCCGCCGATTGAACCCCAGCACGCCAATTGTGCCGATAATGCCGCCCAGCAGTAAAACGATCTGGCTGAAAGCCAGGCCCAGTTCCGTCCAGGTGATGCTGCGACCCGTGCTCAAAGCGTCCACGGGAGAGAAATTTTTGACCAGATTGATCACGCTCAAGGCCGCGCGGAAGAACGGCACCGCCACCGCGTCAATCACCGAATGCCCCACCTTGCCGGTTTCGGAGTTGGACCCCATCACCGTGCCTTCGGAGACGACGTTGGCCAGGGTGCCGCTCGACAAGGCCATCGTCAGCACGCCCAGGGAGAAGAATGCTGCCACCGGAAAGGACAGAAAACTCGCCGCCGCCAGCCCCAGCGCCGCGAGCAACGCCATCCAGCAGAAAATGATGCCCAGACCGCGCGCGAAGTTCAGCCCGAAACCGCCTTCGTGGTAGAGCACCTCCAGGCCCTCATTGAGCGGGAACAGCAGCGCGGTGTCGTTGCGGTTGTCGAAGGTGATCGTGAGCAGACCGTTTTCGTCAAAAAGATTGGGCGGAATGGCGAACTCGTGAAACGTGTCCGGAGCCAGACTCATCGGCTCGCTGCGCCAGAGCCGGGTGTTCTGCTCCACGCCCACCTGCCACAGGCCGAGGAAGGTGCCGGACGGACTTTTGGCCGCCGAATTGAACTTGATGCGCAATTGCAGCGGTTCATCCCGCAACAAATGCTTCACCAGGCCGAGGTCAATTTCCCACTTCTTCTCGTAGTTCGGCGGCACGAGCTGGTAGGCGGCCTTGACCTGTTCGAGGATTTGCTTGCGCACTTCGTTTTTCTCCGCCGGCGCCAAGTCGGCCAGCGTGGGGTTTTGCTTCAGGCGCTCGGCCAAGAGCCGCTCCGCGTCCGATTCGATCTCGGTTTGATAACTGCGTTCCCGCAGGGAGCCGCGCGCCACCAGAATTTCCCGACGTAAAACGGTTTGCTCTTTTGCCGGCAGCCGGGTCGCGCGCCATTGCAGCAGGCCAAAAACGCTCGCGCCGGAGACGGCCAGCAGCACCGCGTTGAGCGAGAGCAGGCCGAGCCATTTGCCCAGCCAGATTTGCCAGCGGGCGACGGGCTTCACCGCCACCACCTGCATCTGACATTCCTCAATGTCGCGCGCCAGCGTGCCGCAGGCCAGCCAAAGCGTGGAAAGACCGAGCAGCGCGGTGATGGTGCTCAGGGTGTAGGTCAGCAAAATCTGCGTGAACCCGCGCGCCGTGCCGTCGTCCTTGATCAAGATCGGCAGGCCCACCACCGCCACCAGCAGCAGGGTGGCGACGACCAGGAACAGCCGGAACCGAAACGCGGCTTTCCAGGTCAATCCGGCGATGGCGAGAATTTTTTGCATTTGAAATGGAATTCGCAACGGGCGCAAATTTTCACTGATTCATTCGACCGCTGAAATTCCCGTTCATTCGAGGACCAATCATTTCTTTCCTCCCAGCAGCGACGACAATTTTTCATCCGCCTTGGATAAATCCACCGTTTTCTCCGCCGGCGCGGGCATTGGTTTGGCCGCAAGTGGCGGTTCCGGCGTTTGGGTCAGTTGCGCCAGTTTCTGTTCGTTGACGGACGGCGCGGCAATCGTCGCTTTTGCGGGCGCGACCGGCGCGGCTTCCGGCAGCGTGAGTTTTTCCAAAACCTTCTCCGCCGTCGGCGGCTCGGGCGCGCCGCCGCGCAGATATTCCGCCACGCGGGCGCCGGATTGCGCGCCGCTGGTTTCCTGGGATGCGCGTTTGGCCTTCTCGACGACTTCCAGAAAATAGCTTTCCAAATTCTGCGTCGGATTATCCACGCGCACCTCGCCGGTGGACACATCCTGGCGGAGAATGGCCAGCACGCGTTCCAGCGTCTCGCGCGGCAGCACTGGCGTGGTGATGCGCAGCGTGTCCGGCTTGGCGAGCAGTTCGTTGAGCGTGCCGAGCGCCTGCACCTTGCCGCCGTAATAAATCACCACGCGGTCGCACACGTCCTCCACGTCCGACAGCAGGTGGCTGCTCAAAATCACCGTCTTGCCGCGCCGCGCCAGCGCGAGAATCAAATCTTTGATCTCGCGGCAGCCGATGGGATCGAGGCCGGAGGTCGGTTCGTCCAGGATGACCAGGTCGGGATCGTTGATCAGCGCCTGGGCCAGGCCGATGCGGCGCTGCATCCCCTTGGAAAATTCGCCCACGGCGCGCGTCCGCGTCTGGCTCAGGCCGACCATTTCGAGCAGTTGTTCCGCGCGGGTGTCGCGCTCGCCCTTGTCCAGGTGAAACAGGTTGCCGAAAAAGTCCAGCGTTTCGCGCGAGTTGAGGTAGCGGTAGAGATACGACTCCTCCGGGAGATAGCCGATGCGCGACTTGGTCTGCACGTGCCGCGGCGAATGGCCGAAGACCTCGATGTGGCCCTTCGTCGGATACAGCAGGCCGAGCAGCAGTTTGACCGTGGTGGATTTGCCGGAGCCGTTCGGTCCGAGCAGTCCGAACACCTCGCCGCGCCGCACGTCAAAATCCACGTTGTCCACCGCGCGAGCCTTGGAGCGCCCCCAAAAATCCTTGAACACCTTCGTCAGTCCGCGCACGGAGACGACGACCTCGGCGGATTTTTGATTTCCGATTTGCGACTGCGGATTTAGTTCGGCAACAGGCATAATATCCAATCTGCGAGTTTCTCAAATTACTCGCGGTTCTGATCAAAAACTTCTGAAGCAATCCGCTTGAATTCGTTAGCTGCTTTTTTAAAAACTGGTTTCACGCCTGCGAGCGATTTCACTCCAAACAAGAATTTCGATTGCGACAAAAAATGCAACCCCATGAAAAAGAATCATTGCCGGCGTGCAATATTGGTTCTGGGGCCAGACTCATTTAAACAATTCACGCCAGCTTCGGCGTCAGTTGGCCCGAGGCTTTGGGTTGCGAGCCGCCACCGACCTTTGATTCCAAAGGCTCCGGATGAAAGTGCTCCAGTTCCTCGCCTTTGCGGACGAGGCGGGCGCTGTTGAAAATCACGATGAACGTGCCGGTCACGTGCAGCATGGACGCCGGGATCGGCGTCAGGTAGCCGAACGCCGCCAGCGTCAGGCCGCCGATGATGAAGAACACGCCGAACAGAAAGTTCTGGTTGATGACGGCGCGAGTGCTGCGCGAGAGTTTCACCAGGAACGGCAGCCGGCGCAGATCGTTGTTCATCAGCGCGATCGTCGCGCTGTGGATCGCCACCTCGCTGCCCGCCGCGCCCATCGCGATGCCGATGTCGCCCGCCGCCAGCGCCGGCGCGTCGTTCACGCCGTCGCCGACGACCGCGACTTTGTAACCTTTCGCCTTCACGGCACGAACAAATTCCACCTTGTTTTGCGGCAGGCAATCGCCCTTCGCCTCCTCGCAACCGATTTCGGCGGCGACGCGCGTGGCGACCACCTGGCGGTCGCCGGAAATCATCGCGATGCGCCGTACGCCGGCTTCCTTGAGTTCGGCGAGCGCGGCCTTGGCCTCGGCGCGGGTTTTGTCCTGCATACCAATCCAGCCGACGCAGTGGCCGTTGCGCGCGACAAAAATCAGGCTCCAGCCTTCAGTTTCGTTCAGGTCCACCGACTTTTCAAAACCCGCATCCACCCGGTTGTCCTTCAACCACTGGGCCCGGCCGACAAGGATGTTCGCGCCATTGACGACCGCCTGAACGCCGCGGCCGGCGGTTTCGGTAAAATCCTTCGGTTCGGCCAGCGGCACGCCGGCTTCGCCCGCCAGTTGCGCGAGCGCCTTGGCGGTCGGATGGTTGCTGTATTTTTCCGCCGACGCGGCCAGCAGCAAGAGTTCGGCGGGCTTGGTTTCGCCGCTGGGCGCGAGGCGGCTGACGGCGAGCTGGCCGGTGGTGAGCGTGCCGGTTTTGTCGAAAATAAACGCGTTGATCTTCGCGGCGAGTTCGATGTCGGCGACGTTCTTGATCAAAATGCCGAGGCGCGCGGCGGCGGACAGCGCGGCGACCATCGCGGTGGGCGTCGCCAGAATGAACGCGCAGGGGCAGGAGACGACGAACACGGAAATGACGCGGCTCAAATCCCGCGTGAACGCCCACACCAGCGCGCCAATGACTAGCACGAGCGGCGTGTAAAAACCCATGTATTGATCCACGATCTTCTGGATCGGCAGCTTGGTTTGCTCCGCCGCCAGAATCAGTTCGCGCACGCGGCCCAGCGTGGTGTCGGTGCCGGCGCGGCTGACTTTGATTTCGAGCACGCCGGTCAGGTTCTGTGTCCCGGCGAAAACTTCGTCGCCCGGTTTTTTATCCGCCGGCAGCGATTCGCCGGTGATGGTCGCCTGGTTGAACGAGCCTTGGCCGCTAATGATCATGCCGTCCGCCGCCACGTTGTCGCCAGGCCGGATGCGGATGAGATCGCCGACGGCTAGCTCGCTGGCGGCGACCTCCTCCTCCGCACCGTCCTTTTTGAGGCGGCGCGCCTTGGTGGGCGTGAGTTTGATGAGGGATTCAATCGAGTTGCGCGCGCCTTCCGCGGTGCGGGTTTCGATCAGTTCGCCCATCAGCATGAAAAACGCGACCACGCCGGCGGTTTTGTAATCGCCGGATGCAAACGCGGCGAGCACGGCGATGGCGACCAGCTCGTTGATGCTCAACCGGCCCTGGCGCAAATCCTTGATGGCGGTGATGACGATGGGCGTGCCGAGCAGGATCGAGCCGAAAAACGCGCTGACGCTGGCGACCGTGCCGCCCTGCTCGAACAGCCAGTCCACGACGAAGGCGTTGAGGACGAGCACCAGGCCCAGCAGCATCCACTTCAAGTCAATGCTGGCGTGCTCATGGTCGTGGCCACAGCCGCAGCCGGGGCCGTGCTCGTGATCGTGCCCGTGTTCGTGGCGGCTGAGGAGGGAGGTGACTTGCATAACAATTCAATTGGCGAAAGCCGGACTAAGGCTGCGGCTGCGGTGGGTTCGACAGTTTCTGTTCACGGTTCAACAGTAGCCGCAGTTCGCGCGGTTTGCCATCGGCGCGCTCGGGCAGGAAAATCTTGTCGGTGACGTTGGTCAGCACGCGGCCCAATGTTTCGGCGAGGCGCTGCTGCCGGAACAAATCCGGATTGGCCTGGTAGTTCGGCAAGATGTCCGTGAAGCGGTCAGCCTGGCCGCTGACGTCGTTGACCAGCCGCACGCGCTCGGACTCGGCCAGGTTGGTGCGGGAGGCGGAGTCCGCGCCGGCTTTGCTCAGGATTTGGTTCTGGTAGCTCCGCGCCTCGTCGAGCAGTTTGCTGCGCGCGACCTGGGCCTGGAGGACGCTCTCAAAGGCTTTCTTCAACTGGCGAGGCGGGATGCTGTCGGTGACCTGGCAGTTCTCCACGAACACGCCCACGTTTTCCTTTTCGAGCAGTTCGCCGACGCGCCGGCGCACGGCGTCCTGAAAACCAAATTTGTCCCGGGTGAGGATGTCGTCCACCTTGAAGTTCGCCGCCGCATACACGATCGCGTTGTTCAGCGCGTTGACCACGACGTTTGACGCGTTCACGAAGCCGAAGATGTAGCGCACCGGATCGTCAATGCGGTAAAGCAACGTGGCGCGGGCGTGAATGATGTTGGCGTCGGCGGTGATGGCGTAACCGTCCACGCCTGGGTTGAGCGAGCCGGTGGGCGGCGGTTCGATGCCGGCCAGTTCCTGCTCCGGCGTGGTGGCGTACCAGGCGACGGTGGAGTTCACCTTCTGGATGCCGGTGATGGAAACCTTGACGAACTCATCAATCGGAAAGGGAAACGACCAGTGCAGTCCCGGGCCGAGCAGCGCTTTCTGGCCTTCGCCGACCGGCTTGCCAAAACGCAGAATGATCGCGCGCTCCGCCGGTCCCACCTGGAAAAAGCCGGAGGCCAGAAACACCACGACCATCAGCACCATCAGCACCTTGACGATGGCGAAACTGCTGTGCAACGCCGCCGCCAGCGCCTGCGAACCGGCGTCCACCGGCGTTTCCGGGGCCGGCGGCTCGGGGGTGG
>Ga0209698_10000190_pt1 | contig 66258 bp, 54 predicted proteins | sample LitLauG_LLR_2012_FD_187203 | JGI IMG/M metagenome (GOLD analysis project Ga0209698, IMG submission 187203) | Freshwater sediment microbial communities from Pennsylvania, USA - Little Laurel Run_MetaG_LLR_2012 (SPAdes) (version 2) | ecosystem: Environmental > Aquatic > Freshwater > Creek >... | reverse complement strand
GATCATGCCCTACGCCGCCTTCGCCCGCGCGGTGGAAACGCGGCGCTATGACGTCGAGGCCCTGGCGCGGCAGTTCGGCGTCAGTTTCGAGCAGGCCGCCCATCGCCTGACCACCCTGCAAAAGCCGGGGCAGGAGCGCGTGCCGTTTTTCTTCATCCGCGTCGACGCCGCCGGCAACGTCTCCAAGCGCCTGGACGGCGCCAACTTCCCCTTCGCCCGCCATGGCGGCGGCTGTCCGCTGTGGTCGGTGCACCAGGCCTTCCGCTCGCCAGGCCAGATCCTCACCCAGTGGCTGGAACTGCCCGACGGCCAGCGCTTTTTCTCGATCGCCCGCGCCGTCACCGCCGGCGGCGGCGCCTTTGGCGCGCCCCGCATCGACCGCGCCGTCGCCCTCGGCTGCGCGGAGGAGCACGCGCATCGGCTGATCTACACCCAGACCCAGCCCGGACTCGGCGTCGACACGGCGACGCCCATCGGCGTCACGTGCCGCCTCTGCCACCGCACCGAATGCGCCGCCCGCTCGGCCCCGCCGATCGGGCGACAGATCCTGGCCGACGACATCCGTCGGCCGAGCGCGCCGTTTGGGTTTTCGGATGGGTAGCGTTTTTGCCGGACGGCGCTTTGACGGTGTGCAAACTATCGGGCGCCCTGGCTCGGATCTCACCTGGGCCCGGACTTTGAGGAGACCCCCCGCTTGCTACTTGATCTCCGCGATCAAGCAGCTCAACGGCGGGCGATCAGAATTTGGCCTCAACGGTCCCCTGCACCTGTCGTCCGACCTGATAGATCGAGTACGCGCCGTCATAGTCGAGGGTCGAGCGGCTGTCCGCGAGGTTGAAGACGGCGACCTTGAGCTTGATGTGGCCCAGGTCATACGACAGCGAGGCGTCGACCGAGGCGTAGGGGCTCAGGCGCGTGCCGGCGCTGCTCAACTGCGGCCCGATGATCTTGTCGGAGAGACTCGCCTGCCAGCGATGGTTGTCATAGATCAGGCCGAAGGCGGCGGTGCTCCTGGGGGCGTTGGTGTAGTCGGCGCCCGCATCCAGTTCGCGGGCGATGTTGCGCGAGCCGTTGGCGAACACCGTGACGCCATAACCGACGTTGAACGCGCCCTGCGCCTCGAAGCCAAAGTAACGCCCCCGGCCAGTGTTCAGAAAGCAGAAGCATCCCGAGTTTTTCGAGGAAATCAGCACGTTGTCGGCTTCGATATAGTAGTAGTCGCCATCCAGCGTCAGGCGACCGTTGGTGTAGACAGAACCTACCTGATAGGTCGTCGTGGTCTGCGGCGCGGTGGGCGCGGTCGTGCCATTCATGGTGGCCAGGGTCTTCACCGGCGGCACGAGGAAGCCGGTCGCCGCCTGGGCATAGACCGACCAGTTGGGCATGATGCGGTAGTTGGCGGTGATGAACCACATGGTCTTGTCGTAGGTGCGGTTGCCGACCGCCGGCAGGCCGTCGCCCTCGACGGTGGCGTTAATGCTGCGGGTGTAGAAGAGTTGTTTGATGCCCGGGGTGATGGTGAGATTGTCCAGCGGCCGCCACTCGAAGTCGGCGAACAGCTGGAATTGGTCCCAGCTTGAGGGTTCATAATACGAAATGTTGGATCCGACCGCCGTGCCATAATTCCCGGTGGTGTCGGGCTGGCCGGTGGTCAGGTCGTAGTTGTAGATGAAGCGCGTGGCGTCTGAATGCTCATAGAGCCCGCCGGCGCGCAGCGTACCAAAGCCAAGATCCTGATTGACGCGCAGGATGTCGCCGTAGGTGTGGTATTTGTTCTGCTTGCGATAGCCGGCGATGTCCGTCGTGACGACCCCGGCGGCGTTAATATAGTAGCTTGTGCCGGCGTTGGGCCCCGTCGTCGGCGGGTTGAGCAGATCGCCGGTGTTCTGAGCCGAGAGGGTCTGGTTGTCGTAGAAATAGTAATAGACCTGATCCTCGATCGAGAGACCGTGACCTGGGGTCCACTTCAGGTCGAGATAGTTGAAGTTGGTGTTCTTGTGAACGTTGTTGTAACCGACGTAATGCTCGTCGGTGGGATCTTTGTTCAGTCCGAAGTTGATCCCATATGCGGCCTGCTGGGCCGCCGTGATACCATACCCCAGGATCGTGCCGGAGGTATTATCGGGCTGGTTATAGCGGATGTGGTTGATCGAGGTGAAGGCGGTCAGTGTCAGGTCGGCGGAGAGCGGCGCCACCAGCTTGGCGAGATAGTTTTCCCCGACGCCGCTGAAGTTGGTGATCTGGCCATCGGACGCGCGCGCGTCGAAGCTGAGCAGCAGCTTGGCCCCGTTCAGCGCCGAGATGGCGCCAGTCTGCAGCGTGGTGACATAGGACTGGGTGTTGAACGACCCGTACGTCACCTTCTGGCTGACGCCGAACTTGTCTTCGACGTGCGGCGAGAAGAGGTGCAGCGCGCCGCCGAAGTTGGCCTGGCCCAGATCGCCCGCCGCGCCGGGACCACGATCGACGACGGCCGTGCCGATCGTCGATCCGGGGAAGAACGCCGCCGGGTGGTGGGTGGTGTCGTTGGCGTCGCCGAACGCGATCTCGTCGAAGGTGACGTTGAACTGGCCATCCTGAAAGCCGCGCATATTGGCGCTGCCGACATCTCCGACGCCGCCGCCGTTGGCGCCAAAGCTGTTGACCGAAGGGGCGATAGCCACCGCCGTGGTGTAGTCGCCGGACTCCGGAGTCGATTGCTCAATGAACTTGTGCGTGATCAGCGATTCGGGCTGGGTCTCGTAGATCGAGGCTTTGGATGGCGCGGCGACGGCGGCCGCATTTCGTTCCGCCGTGACGACGATCTCCGATACGTCGGTGCCTTCAGTGCCTGTGGCGTTCGAAGCGTTCGGCGGCGTGACGGCGTCCGCCGCCGCGAAGGCGGTCGGGGCGGCGGAAAAAGCCAGCGCGGCGCCGCATAACAGGGTCGAAATCGTACGCATGTGTCACCTTTTCTGCGGCCAGGGGGCCTTAGGCGACGAACGTAACAAGTTTGTGACAGCAGGGTCCGCCCGCCCGCCGCGAATCCGGCGCCCGCTAGGGCATTGCGGACCACCGGCCCGCTCTGATCGCACCATCACTGCGAGTGGCGTGAACCTAGGGCTTCAATCCTCGCCCGTCGTCCTGTAAGCCGCGCCCCCTACCGGTTCGCCCCGCGGCCGGACCTTGGATCGATCTCAAGCGAAAGCTCTTCACCCTCATGCAAATTTCCAGCGCTCTCTCCGTTGACGACCGCCTGCACGCCTTTGTCGAGGGCGAATTGCTCGCCGGTCTGAGCGTGACGGCTCCCGCGTTCTGGCGCGCGCTAGAGGAGATTCTCACCGATTTTGGCCCCAGCAACGCCGCGCTTCTCGCTCATCGCGACGAGCTGCAGGCCAGGATCGACGCCTGGTGGCGCAATCATCGCGGCAAGACCGTGAGCGTCGCCGACCAGGCCGCGTTCCTGCGCGAGATCGGTTATCTGGCGCCGGATCCCGCGCCGTTCGCCATCGGCGCGACCCATGTCGATCCCGAGATCGCGAAAACCGCTGGCCCGCAGCTGGTGGTGCCGGTGTCCAATGGCCGCTATGCGCTCAACGCCGCCAACGCCCGCTGGGGCAGCCTCTACGACGCGCTCTACGGCACGGACGCGCTCGAGCCGCCGACCGGCGCCAAGGGCTATGATCCTGCTCGCGGAGCCAAGGTGATCGCCTACGCCCGCGCCTTCCTCGACATGATCGCGCCGCTTAACGCCGGTTCGCACGCCGATGTCGCCGCCTATGCGGTGAAGGACGGCGCCCTGGCGGCGACGCTCAAGGATGGCGCCGAGGCGGGGCTCGCGACGCCCGCCCAGCTCGCCGGCTGGTTGGGCGACGCCGCCGCCCCATGGGGGGTGCTGCTCGCCCACAACGGCCTGCACGTCGAAATCCAGATCGACCGAGCCCACAACGTCGGCAAGGACGATCCCGCCGGCGTTTCCGACCTGCTGGTCGAGGCGGCCCTGACCACCATCCAGGACTGCGAGGATTCGGTCGCCGCCGTCGACGCCGAGGACAAGACCGCCGTCTACCGCAACTGGCTGGGCCTGATGCGCGGCGACCTGACCGCCAGCTTCGACAAGGGTGGGCGCACCGAATTGCGCCGCCTCAACGAGGATCGCCGCTACGCCGCGCCGGGCGGCGGCGAGCTTGTCCTGCGCGGCCGCAGCCTGATGCTGGTGCGCAACGTCGGCCATCATATGCTCACTGACATGGTTACGCTGAACGGCCAGCCGGCTTACGAGACCGTCGTCGACGCGCTGATCACAGTCTGCGCGGCCATGCACGATCTGAACGGCGCGCGGCGCAACAGTCCGGCCGGCTCGGTCTATGTCGTCAAGCCCAAGATGCACGGCCCCGACGAAGTCGCCCTGGCCGTTCGCCTATTCGATCAGGTCGAGGACGCGCTCGGCCTGCCGCGCGACACCGTCAAGATCGGCATCATGGATGAGGAGCGCCGCACCAGCGTCAACCTCAAGGCCTGCATCCACGCCGCCCGCACCCGCGTGGTGTTCATCAACACCGGCTTCCTCGACCGTACGGGCGACGAGATCCACACCGCGATGGAGGCGGGGCCCATGGTCCGCAAGGAAGCCATGCGCGCCGAGGCCTGGTTGGCGGCCTATGAGAAGCGCAACGTCGAGGCGGGCCTCGCCACGGGCTTCCCCGGCCACGCCCAGATCGGCAAGGGCATGTGGGCCGCGCCCGACCAGATGCAGGCCATGCTCGCCGCCAAGGTCGGCCATCCCAAGGCCGGCGCCAACACCGCCTGGGTGCCGTCGCCCACCGCGGCGGCCCTGCACGTGCTGCACTACCACGAAGTCGACGTGCCGGCGTTGCAGGCCGCCATGGGAACCGCCGGCGCCACGGGCCTCGACGATCTGCTCACCGCGCCCCTGGCCCGCTCGAACTGGAATGACGCCGATATCCAGCAGGAGCTCGACAACAACGCCCAGGGCATCCTGGGCTATGTCGTGCGCTGGATCGATCAGGGCGTCGGCTGCTCCAAGGTGCCGGACATCCATAACGTCGGCCTGATGGAAGACCGCGCCACCCTGCGCATCTCCAGCCAGCACATCGCCAACTGGCTGCATCACGGCGTTTGCACCGAGGCCCAGGTGCGCGAGACCTTCGCCCGCATGGCCAACGTCGTCGACACGCAGAATGCTGACGACGCGCTCTATCACCCGATGGCCCCCAACCCGGCGGCCAGCATCGCCTTCCAGGCCGCGCTGGAGCTGGTGTTCCAGGGCCGCGTCCAGCCCAACGGCTACACCGAACACATCCTCACCCGCCGCCGTCGCGAACGGAAGGCGCAGATGGCGGGGGCGTAGCGGCCAGGCTGGGCGCTCAGGCTCCTCAGGAACGCGGGCGCCCTCGCCCGCAACTTAGGCGCATGTGAGAGGCTGGGGCGCTGATCCCCCCGTGTCCTAGGCAATTTGCTGTCGCAGACATTGCGGGCGAGGACGCCCGCGCTCCGTTTCTTCGTCTGACCCTCGCGGCCCGCTAAGCGACCCCTACGCCCCGGTCCAGTTCGGCTTGCGCTTTTCGGCGAAAGCCTTGGCGCCTTCACGGGCGTCGGCGGTGCGGAAAATCGGGGCGGTGAAGGGAGTCTGGCGGTCGAAGGTTTCGGACGCCGGCCAGTCCAGGGATTCGGTGATCACTTTCTTGGTCACCGCCAGTGCGAGCGGTCCATTCTCGGCGATCCGTTCGGCCAGGGCGATGGCGGCCACCAGCGCGCCGCCTTCGGGCGCCAGGCGGTTGACCACGCCGTGCATGTGCAGGGTCTCGGCGTCCATCGGGTCTCCCGTCAGCGCCATTTCCAGGGCGATACGCACGGGCGCCTGACGGGGCAGGTGGACGAGACCGCCGCCCGCCGCCACCAGGCCGCGCTTGACCTCCGGCAGCCCGAATTTGGCGGTGCGCGAGGCGACAATCAGATCGCAGGTCAGCGCCAGCTCGAAGCCGCCGGCGAGGACAAAGCCTTCCACCGCAGCGATCAGCGGCTTGGAAACCTTGGCGTTATCCTTGCCGCCGAAAGGGATGCCCCGCGTGTTGATCGTCTCGCCGGCGACGAAGGCCTTGAGGTCCATCCCCGAACAGAACGTGCCGCCCGCGCCGGTGAGGATGCCGCAGCGAATCTCTGGATTGCGCTCGATTTCGGAAAACCCGGCGCCCAGGCCGTCGGCGACGGCGCCGTTCAGCGCGTTGCGCGCCTCCGGACGATTGATCGTCATGACGGCGATATGGCCCTCGATCCTGAACTCGACAGCGGACATGGCTTTCCTCCTCGTGGCGAGGCGAGTTGATGCTCGCGCCCGCGTGCTGTTTATGGGCGTCCAGATGCGACGGGCGTTAGGCCGCGTCCAGCCTGGAATGAGCGAGGGAGATGGGGATGGTGAAGACCGGCCAAGGGGAGAACCGATGAGCCTGCGCGGCAAAGCCTATCTGGCCGGTGTCTTTGAGCATCCGTTGCGCGACGCGCCGGACAAGACCACCGCCCAGTTGCACGCCGAGTGCGCTCGCGGCGCTCTCGACGACGCCGGCCTCTCGTTCGACGATGTCGACGCCTATTTCTGCGCCGGGGATGCGCCCGGCTTCGGCGGCATGTCGATGATCGATTACATGGGCCTGCGGAACATACGCCACATGGACACCACCGAGACCGGCGGCTCGTCCTATCTGGTTCACCTCAACCACGCCGCCCAGGCGATCGCCACGGGCAAGTGCCAGGTGGCGCTGATCACCCTGGCCGGGCGACCTCGGCAGAATGGCGGGCGCCCGGGCCCGCGGGGCGGCGCCTCGCCGGCGGGCCTGAGCGACGGCGCCCCCGAGGCGGGGTTCGAAAACGTGTACGGAGGATCGACCCAGAATCTCTACGGAATGTGCGCGGCGCGGCACATGTACGAGTATGGCACCACTTCGGAACAGCTTGCCTGGATCAAGGTGGCGGCCTCGCACCACGCCCAGTGGAACGAACATGCGTTCCTGAAGACCGTGGTCACCGTCGAGGACGTGGTCAATTCACGCATGATTTCCGATCCGCTGCATCTGCTCGACTGCTGCGTCATAACCGATGGCGGCGGCGCCGTGGTGGTCACTTCGCCCGAGATCGCCAAAAGCCTCAAGCGGCCGAAGGTGCGGGTGCTCGGCGCGGGCGAGGCGCCGAAGGTGCAGCAGGGCGGCCGCGGCCTCGATCTCACCTCCTCGGGCGCGATGTGGTCGGGGCCGGCGGCGTTCGCCGAAGCGGGGGTCACCCCGGGCGACATCAAGTACGCCTCGATCTACGACAGCTTCACCATCACCGTGCTGATGACCCTGGAGGACCTGGGTTTCTGCAAAAAGGGGGACGGCGGCAGATTCGTCGCCGATGGCCGTCTCATATCCGGCGTCGGCACACTGCCGTTCAACACCGACGGCGGCGGGCTATGCAACAACCACCCCACCAATCGTGGCGGCATCACCAAGATTATTGAAGCGGTGCGTCAGCTGCGCGGCGAAGCGCATCCGAAGGTCCAGGTGGCCAACTGCGACCTCGCCCTGGCGCACGGTACAGGCGGCTCGCTCGGCGTGCGGCATGGTTCGGCGACGGTGATCATGGAACGGGAGGCTTAAGAGATGTCCGACACCTACGACGCCAGCGCGCCCCTCTCGCGCAAGACGCCCGCCCCCGCCGTCACGCTGGAGACCAAGCCGTTCTTCGACGCCGCCGCCGAGGGCCGCTTCCTGATCAAGCGCTGTCAGGCCTGTGGCGAGGCGCACTGGTATCCGCGCGCGATCTGCCCGTTCTGCCATTCCGACCGCACGGTCTGGGAGGAAAGCCCGGGGGAAGGTGTCATCTACACCTACTCGGTGCTGCGCCGATCGCCTTCGGGCCCCTATGCGATCGGCTATGTGACGCTGGACGAGGGCCCCGCGATGCTGACCAACTTCGTCGAGGTCGCCCCCGACGCCCTGCGGATCGGCATGAAGGTCAAGGTCAGGTTCCAACCCACAGACGGCGGCCCGCCAGTCCCGGTGTTCGCGCCGATCTAGCACGGGGGCCGGCCCGCCGCCGTCCCCATTTGCCGAAAGGGTCATAAGCGTCCGCGGCCCGACGCTGTCACAAACCCTTGACAGGACCCCCGCCAGGCGCTGATGTCGACACGCGCCGGTTCGCGGCGTTCTGAAGGGAAAACGCCATGGCTTGGACCAAGCCCGTCATCGTCGAAACGCCGTGCGGCGCCGAGATCAATCTCTACGTCAGCGCCGAGATCTAAGCTCTAACAGTGCGGATCGTGGTGCTGGGGTCGGCCGCGGGCGGCGGATTTCCCCAGTGGAATTCCAACGGCGCGGGTTGCCGCAGGGCCCGGACAGGCGATTCAGCCGCCGTTCCGCGTACGCAAACCGGGCTCGCGGTCAGTCATGACGGCGAGCGCTGGTTCCTGATCAATGCCTCGCCCGATCTGCGTGAGCAGATGGGGCGCTCGCCGTTCCTGCACCCTCAAATCAAGACCCCGAACGACGGCCCTCGCCATTCTCCCGTCGCTGGGGTCGTTCTGACCGGCGGTGACGTCGACGTGATCGCGGGCCTCCTGACTCTGCGCGAGCGCCACCCTTTCACGCTCCACGCCACCCAGCGCATCCTCGATGTGCTGGACGACAATCCCATCTTCGAAGTCCTCAATCGTCAGCTTGTCGACCGACGGCCGGTCGCCTTGGGCGAGCCCGTCCAGCTCGACAGCGACCTGTCGGTCGAGCTTTTCGCCGTTCCAGGCAAGACGCCGCTCTATCTCGAAGCCGACGACAATCCGGCGATCACGATCGACGGCGTCACGGTCGGCGCGGCTCTTTGCGACGGGCGGGCGACCGCCCTCTTCATTCCGGGCTGCGCCGCCATGACCGCGGATCTGGCCGAACGGGTCCGCCAGGCCCAGGTGGTGTTCTTTGACGGCACGCTCTGGCGCGACGACGAAATGATCCTGCAAGGCGCCGGGCCAAAGACCGGTCGGCGCATGGGCCACATGAGCCTCAGCGGCCCGGAGGGGACGATCGCCGCGTTCGCCGCCCTCGACGGGCCGAGGAAAATCCTGATCCATATCAACAACACCAATCCAGTGCTGCTGGACGATTCCCCCGAACGCGCCGAGGTTGAGCGCGCGGGCTGGACGGTGGCCCACGACGGGATGGAGATCGTGATATGAGCGCCGAGGTACTCTCGCCGGATGGTCTGGAGGCGGCGCTGCGCGACATCGGCGCGCGCCGCTATCACAATCTTCACCCCTTTCATAAGCGCCTGCACGCCGGCCAGCTTAGCCGTGGACAGGTGCAGGCCTGGGCCCTCAACCGCTACTATTATCAATGCCAGATTCCGATCAAAGACGCGGTGATGATCTCACGTTTGCCCACGCCCGAGCTGCGGCGGGAATGGCGGCGGCGTCTGATCGATCATGACGGAACGGCGGAGACCGGCGGCGGCGTCGAGCGGTGGCTGAAGCTGGCGGAAGGGGTCGGGCTGGACCGCGACTATGTGGCCAGCGCCGAAGGCATCCTCCCCGCGACGCGCTTTGCGGTCGACGCCTACGTCCATTGGGTGCGGGACCGCTCACTGCTGGAGGCGGTCGCCTCGTCCCTGACCGAACTCTTCTCGCCCAAGATTATCGCCGAGCGGGTTTCGGGGATGCTGGCCAACTATGACTGGATCACGCCGGAGACCCTGGCCTATTTCACCCCGCGTCTGACCCAGGCGCCCGACGACAGCGCCTTCGCGCTTGCCTATGTGAAGACTCACGCGGTGACGGCGGAGCAGCAGCGCGAGGTGCTGGGCGCGCTGCTCTTCAAGTGCGACGTGCTCTGGACACAACTGGACGCGCTTTACCTGGCCTATGTTGACCCGCGGCTGCCGCCGCCCGGCGCCTTCGCTCCCGTTGACCTCGCCCCATGAGCGGCGAGCTGGCGACGCCGAAGTTTCGCCGGGGCGTGCGCTTGCGCTTCGACGAGGCGCGCCAAGCCTGGGTCCTGCTGGCCCCGGAAAAGATGTTCACGCCGCAGGGCACGGCGATCGAGGTGCTTAAGCGCGTCGACGGGGTGCGAAACCTCGCCGCCATAATCGACGACCTGGCGACCACCTTTCAGGCGCCGCGCGATGTCATCGCCGCCGACGTCGCGGAAATGTTGCGAGACTTGAGCGCCAAGGGCGTTGTCAGCTTGTGACCCGGCCCGTCGCCGCGCTGGAACCCCCGGTGGCCTTGATCGCGGAGCTCACGCACCGCTGCCCACTGAGCTGCGCCTATTGCTCCAACCCGTTGGAGCTGGAGCGGTCCAGCGCCGAGCTGGCGACCGCGGACTGGCTGAGGGTGATCGAAGAGGCGGCGGCGCTGGGCGTGCTGCACCTCCATTTCACCGGCGGGGAGCCGCTGGCGCGGCGGGATTTGTCCCGACTGGTACGGCGCGCGGCGGAGCTGCAGCTCTACACCAATCTGATCACCTCGGCGGTTCAGCTGGACGATCGGGCGATGGCCGAGCTGGCCGAGGCCGGTATCGACCATATCCAGATCAGTTTTCAGGACGCTGTCGCGGACCTCGCCGACGCCTCGGGCGGTTTGAAGGGCGGCCATGTCCGCAAGCTGGCCGCCGCCGCACGGGTCGTCGCCGCGGAGGTCCCGCTCACGCTGAACTTCGTCGTTCACAAGGGCAATATCGAGCGGCTCGAGGCGATGCTGGTTCTGGGCGAACAGCTGGGGGCAGGGCGCATCGAGGTCGCCCATGTGCAGTACTACGGCTGGGCGCTGCGCAATCGCGCCGGGCTGCTGCCCAGCCGCGAACAGTTGGATGCGGCGACGGCGACGGTCGCGGCCGCGCGCCGCCGCCTCGCTGGACGTGTCACCATCGACTATGTGTTGCCGGACTATCACGCGACCCGGCCCAAGGCCTGCATGGGGGGCTGGGGTCGGCGGGCGCTGAACATTTCCCCTTCGGGCAAGGCGCTGCCGTGCCACGCGGCCCAGACCTTGCCGGGTTTCGATTTTCCGTCGGTGCGCGACAGCTCGCTCGCCGACATCTGGGCGAAGTCAGAGGCGTTCGCGCGGTTTCGCGGAACCGATTGGGCGCCCGAACCCTGCCGGAGCTGTGAGCATCTCGAAGCCGACCTGGGCGGCTGCCGTTGCCAGGCCTTCGCCCTGACCGGCGACGCCGGCCGCACCGATCCCGCCTGCGCGCTCGCGCCTGATCACGACATCATCGCCCGAGCGATCGCGGAGGCTGAAACCGGCGCCGCGCTGGTTCCCCGTCGGATTGGCGGCAGGCGGGCCTCGGTCTAGGGCCGTCCCGGCATCATGGCCGAAGGGTTTACTCCGCGGCGATCGCCATTGGCGACATCGCCGAGCGCTCCACCATCCGCCCCGGCAGAGCCCCGGTCGGCTCGCCCTCGCGCATGATCACCTCGCCGCTGACGATGGTCGCCACGTAGCCGCTGGCGTCCTGCATCAGCCGCCGGCCATCCGAGGGCAGATCGTTCACGATCCTGGGCGGATGCAGGCTGAGCCGCTCGAGATCGATCACGTTCAGGTCGGCCTTCATTCCTACCGCGAGCATGCCGCGATCGTGAATGCCGAGCATGGCCGCCGGGCGCGAGGTCAGGGCCCGCACCACCTCTGGCAGGGCGAGCCGCTCGCCCTGCCGGTCGCGCGCCCAGTGCGTGAGCATGAAGGTGGTGTAGGTGGAATCACAGATCATGCCGTAGTGCGCGCCGCCATCGCCCAGCGCCGCCACCGCGTTCGGATGCCGCAGCATCGTCAACACGTCGTCAAGGGATTGGTTCTCATAGTTGGCCGCCGTGACGAGCAGCAGGGCGTGGCCCTCGTTCTCGAGCAGCATGTCATAGGCGATCTCTTCGGGCGTGAACCCTTGCTTCGACTTGGCGATCGCCGCCACGCTGGTCGAAGGGTCGGGCTCGTAGTTCGGCGGATCGCCCAGGGCGTAGATCTTGTCGAAAGCCCTGGCCACGGCGAAGAAGATCATGCCGCGCTCGTCCGGCTTGTCGGCCAGAATCTCGGCCCGCACCTCGGGCTTGCGCATCTCCGCCACGCGCTCGGCCAGAGGCAGATCGGCGATCTTCACATAGGAGGGATAGGCCGAGAACGGATGGTAGGAGGCGTTGAGGCCAAGCAACACGCCGACGGGGCGCGGGAACACCTGCGCCGTTGTGCGCGGGCCGTTCTGATTGGCCGCCTCGGTGATTTCCAGCAGCCGCCGCCAGGTCTCGCGGTTCTCCCCGCCCACCTGCACCAGCGTGTACGAGAGCGGACTGTCGGTCTCATGCGAGACACGGTGAAACATCTCCAGGTCCGGCGCGGATTGTTCGAGGTTGAGGATCGCCTGCATAACGCCGCCGCCGGCGTCGCGCATGCCCTCGGCGATCGCCAGGATCTCCGCTTCCGGCGTATTGGCGGTGGGGATCACCACCCCGTCCAGCGTGGTGTGGAAGATGTTGCGCGAGGTGCCGACGCCGAAAGCGCCCGCGGCGATCGCCTCGCCGGACAGCCGGCGCATTTCCGCCAGATCGGCGTCGGTCGCGACGCCGCGATCCACCGCGCGATCGCCCATGACGTACATGCGCAGCGCCGAATGGGGCAGCTGGACGGCGAAATCGATGTCGTGCGGCCGGCGCTTCAGCGCATCGACGAACTCCGGGAAGGTCTCCCAGTCCCAGGTCAGGCCATCGGCCAGCACAACCTCGGGCATGTCCTCCACGCCTTCGAGCAGCTTGATCAGCTTGGTCCGGTCCTCGGGCCGGCATGGCGCGAAGCCGACACCGCAATTGCCCGTCACCACGGTGGTGACCCCATGCGAGGATGACGGCGTCATGCGCGTGGCCCAGATCAGTTGTCCGTCATAGTGGGTGTGGACATCGATGAAGCCGGGCGTGACGATCTTGCCCGTGGCGTCGATCTCCTCGGTCCCGCGCGCGGTGACATGGCCGATCTCGACGATCTTGTCGCCGGCGATGGCGATATCCGCCGTATACGGGGCGCCGCCGGCGCCATCGTGGATCGTGCCGCCACGGATCACCAGATCAACCTTGGCGCTCATGTCGAACCTCCCATCACCGCCGCTCGCGGGCGACCTCGCGCGATAGACTGTCATGTTTGAGGTGTTCGTCAACGCCCGATTGGGGATTGACGCGCTTTGGTCGGCTGAAACCCTGCAATTCCACTGCAAACGCGTCAAGGAGAGGAAGAAAACAGTCTATGGGCGGGGGATGACCACGACCCTCCGCGGGCTTCCCGCGCCGGTGTCACCTGCGGATCACACTCGCCGCCCCTTTTCGATCGCGCGGAGTCCAGGCAAGGTGAAATCAGGTCAAATGGCCACACTCAGAGGGAACGCCTGGTGATCAAGCTCGTCTATGTCATCACACGCCGCGCCGATCTTTCGCCGGCGCAGTTTTACGATCATTGGCTGAACAGCCACGCCCCGCTGGTGGCCGCTCAGGCGGGCCCGCTGCGCCTGCGCAAATATGTTCAGAGCCACCTCTTCGACGACCCGGCCAACGAGGGCATGCGCGCGGCGCGCGGCATGCTGCCGCCGGTCGATGGCGTCACCGAGGTCTGGTGGGACTCTTTCGCCGACATGCAGGCGGCGTACGCCACGCCGGAAGGCGCCGCCTCCGGGCGAATCCTCTCGGAGGACGAGGCGCGATTCATCGATTTCTCGAAATCGCAGGTTTTCCTCACTCAGGAGCACACGATCTTCGATCATACGGGCGGCAAGGGCCCCGGACCCGACGCGCTGAAAGTCACCTACCTGCTAACGCGCCGGAACGGCATGTCGCAGGCCGATTGCCACAAGACCTGGCTTAACGATCATGGCCCACTGGTGGCGAGTTTCGCCGGACCGCTGCACATGGCGCAATATGTGCAAAGCCACGCCATCGAGGCCGACTGGAACGCCGGGGTCGTGGCCGCCGGGTTTGCGCCGCCCCTGGACGGCATCACCGAGGTCTGGATCGGCTCCCATGAAGAGCTCGGTCGTGGCGGCCAGACCGAGGCCGGCCGCAAGGGCTCGGCGGCCCTGGTCGAGGACGAGCGCCGCTTTGTCGAGATGGGCGCCTCACGATGCTTCCTGACCAAGGAGCACCTGATTTTTTAAGCCAATTCCGCGCTGGCCGGCCTTCCGCGGCCGCCACCCTCAGAGTCGCGCCGCCAAGGCAGGCGCCCAACCGAAAGGTTCATCATGCTCAACACCGAGACGATCAAGCGGTTCCACGAGGACGGCGCCGTCCTCCTGCCCGGCGCGCTCTCCGCGCGGCAACTGGCCGTGGTGGAGGCTGCATACGCCCACCGCCTGGAACACCTCAGCGACAATGTCCTCGACCTCTATAAGGGCTCGGGCGCAACATTCATCACCGACACCACGAACCTGGCCGCCTGGCCCGCGCCGCAGTTCCAGTCCCTGTTGCACGAGACGCCCCTGGCCGACATCGCCGGCGAGGTGTTCTCGACCAGGGACGTCTGGTTTTTCTACGAGCAGATCTTCCTGAAGCAGGGTGGCTCGGCGCGCCGCACCCCCTGGCATCAGGATTCCAGCTATATTCCTGGGCGCGGGCCGGATTTCTGCCGGATGTGGATCAATCTTGATCCCGTGCGCAAGGCGGACTCCCTGGAGTTCATCCGCGGCTCGCACCTGGGCCCGACCTACAACGGCTCGATCTTCGACCCCGATGACGACACCGCCCCGCTCTATGCCGAAGACGCCCTGCCGCGCCTGCCCGATGTCGAGAAGGATCGCGGCGCGTGGGATATCCTGTCGTGGGACATCACACCGGGCGATATCGTCCTGTTCCATCCCGCCACCCTGCACGGGGGCGCGGGAACCGTGCCCGGCGTGCGTCGGCGGACGCTGTCGATGGTCTATTTCGGCGCCGACGCCTGGTACGAACCCCGCCCCGCGGTGCAGACGGGCGGTGGGGAACTGGCGGGCGACAAGCTCGACGCTGTAAACGGCGCCGACCCCTTCATGGGCCAGAAGGACGGCGACCCGTTCCGCCCTTCCTACGCCGTCAAGCTCAGATCCGAACGTGAAGGCGCGCTGGCCAGCGCCTGAGGAGAAACAACCAAATGGACGACGTCAGCGCCATCGACTTCGACCCTAACGCCCTGCGCGAGAAATATCGCCAGGAGCGCGACAAGCGCATCCGCAAGGACGGCGACAGCCAATACCTGGAGATGGCCGGCGATTTCGCGCGCTACAATGAGGAGGACCCTTACGTCGAGCCGGGTTTTGCGCGCGCGCCGCTGACCGACGAAGTTCAGGTCGCGATCATCGGCGGCGGCTTTTCGGGCATGCTGGCGGCGGCTAGGCTGCGCGAAGCCGGCGTCACCGACATCCGCATCATTGAGGCGGGCGGCGATTTCGGCGGCACCTGGTATTGGAACCGCTATCCTGGGGCGCAGTGCGACATCGAAAGCTACTGCTACCTGCCGCTCCTGGAAGAGCTCGGCTATATTCCCAAAGAGAAGTACTCCTACGTCACGGAGATCTTCGAGCATTCGCGGCGGATCGGCCACGAATACAGCCTCTACGATATCACCTGCTTCCAGACGCGCGTGAAGGCGCTGGCCTGGGATGAGGAGATCCAGCGCTGGCGCATTTCGACCAACCGCGACGATGACATGAAGGCTCGCTTCGTGATCATGGCGCTGGGCACGGCCAGTCGCGCCAAGCTGCCGGGCGTCCCGGGCATCGATACTTTCGAGGGCCACAGCTTCCACACCAGCCGCTGGGATTACGGCTACACCGGTGGCGACACGCGGGGCGAACTGACCAAGCTGGCCGACAAGCGGGTGGCGATCATCGGCACCGGCGCGACGGCGATCCAGTGCGTGCCCTACGTCGGCAGGCACGCCAAACAGACCTACGTCTTTCAGCGCACCCCTTCGAGCGTGGATCTGCGCGGCAACAAGCCGACCGATCCGGAGTGGGCCAAGAGTCTCAAGCCCGGCTGGCAAAAGGCGCGGCGCGAGAACTTCGCCGACATCGTCGTCGGCCGCCCGTTCGAGGAGGATATGGTCAACGATGGCTGGACGAGTGTCTTCCGCAGCCTCGCCGCCGCGCCCGTCGACAAGGACGGCACGCCGCTCACACCGCAGCAGATGGCCGAGCGCGCCGAACTGGCCGACATGGTCAAGATGAACCAGATCCGAGACCGCGTGGAGACCATCGTCCAGGACAAGACGACCGCGGAATCGCTGAAACCCTGGTATCGTCAGTTCTGCAAGCGGCCGACCTTCAACGACGAATTCCTGCCGACCTTCAACCTGCCCAAAGTCGAACTTGTCGACGTTTCCGAAGCCAAGGGCGTCGAGCGCATCACCAAAACGGGCGTGGTGGCGAATGGCAGGGAATACGAGGTCGACTGCATCATCTATGCTTCGGGCTTTGAAATCTCAGCCGACTTCAAGCGCCGGATCGGTTTCGAGATCCAGGGGAGGGGCGGGCTGTCGATCTACGACTATTGGAAGAACGGCTTCCGCACCCTGCACGGCTTTACGGCCCACAACTTCCCCAACTGGTTCTACATCGGCATCTCGCAGAACGGTCTCTCGGTAAACATGACCTCCATGTTCGATGACCAGGCCCGTCACATCGCCTATTTGATCCAGCAGACCCAGGCGCGCCAGGCCAGGACGATCGAACCGACGACCGAGGCCGAGAACGAATGGGTGGCGACCATTCGCAAGCTCGCGCTCGACACCCGCGCCTATTTCGAGGCCTGCACGCCCGGCTACTACAACAACGAGGGCGAAGTGACCGGCGGGCTGAATGCGGAAGTCTATGCCCCGGGCATCAATGCCTTCAACGCCCTGCTCGAGGATTGGCGTCGGGCCGGCGACCTCAAGGGGATGACTCTCGGAGCCTAGGCGGGCCTCGGGGTCGCAGGGCGCCGAATGGGCTACCGTTCGCGCCGCCTCGTTAGGGCGGGCGTAATGGATTCAGTCCTCCAGCCTACGACGCATCTTGCGCGCGCCTGCCCTCAATTCAAGGCCGCCTTCCAGGCCTTCAGGAGGTCCTCGGCTCCGCCTGTTCCGAACACGTACCGATCGGGCCGAACCAGCACCGCGGCGGCGTTACGATTGTCCAGCCACGACGCAATTGAGGCCGCAAAAGGCGCGAGCTTCGGATCTGCGAGATCGAACACCGAAACGCCGCTCGCCGGGGCGATGGCTTCGCGAGTGATCAACCATGCGCCGTCTCCGGCGACATCATCCCAGCGCGCGGTATCGGTCCAGGGTTGGATGAACAGCTCACCCGCCCCGGCGGTTCCGGCAAGTATGCAATCGCCTGTCAGGGGCGGGAAGCCGAAGCCTTGCCCCGCTTCGTCGGGCGGCGCCGCGGCGCGCTGGGCGAGCATGGATGCGTTCCGCTGCTCCGCCGCCTCGGGGTCAAGGATGCAGACGGTGCGGCCCATCATCAGGGCCAATTCGATGATCGACTTCACGTGCGGTCGGCGTTCGACCTGATAGGTGTCGAGCAGCCCATCGCCAGCTTCGCCCTTGATGACGGCGGCGAGCTTCCAGGCGAGGTTGGCCGCATCGCGAACCCCGGCGCAAAGGCCTTGCCCCGCGAAAGGCGGGGTCTGGTGCGCCGCGTCCCCGGCCAGAAACACCGGGCCGAAGCGCCATTGCTCGGCGATGACCGCGTGGAAGCGGTAGACGGCCTTGCGCTCCAGGGTCACCGCCCCGTCGACGTCCCAGGGCTCTAGGCATTGGGCGATGAAGCGGTCGTCGAGCGCCTGCTCCGGCGTCTCGTCGGCCTTCAGCATGAATTCCCAGCGGTGGCGGCCTGAGCCCATCAGGACGCAGGTCGTCGGCCGCGCCGGGTCGCAGATTTGCAGGTTGATGTCCGGCAGCCGCGAATAATCGTGGACGATCGCGTCGACCACGAGCCAAGGCTCGTCGAATTGCAGGTCTTCGATCGTCGCGCCGCAAAGCGCGCGCACCCGCGACGAGGCCCCGTCGCAGCCAACCAGATATCGGCCCTGCACTGTCCGTTCGCCGTCGGACGTCTGGAAGCGGGCGGAAACACCGTCCCGGTCCGGCCGATAGTCCAGCAACTCCCATCCAACCTGCAGATCGACTGCGCCAAGCTTGACGATCTGGTTCCGTAGCGCCTCTTCGACCGAGGGTTGGTGAATCATGTTCGCCGCCGGCCAGCCCGAGGGCGAGCCCTTTGTCAGAAATCGCATCAGCACTTGCCGATCGGCGGTGAGAAAATCGTATTGCTCGGCCGGGCGGCAGACCGCCATCACCTCGTCGGCGGCGCCGGCTTGTTGAAACACCCGGACGATTTCGTGGTCGACATGGGCTGCGCGGGGCAGGGGGAAGATCGTTGGCGATTTGTCGGCCAGAAGGGTCTTGATCCCCGCCTTGCCAAGCAGCGCGGCCAGGGTGTCGCCGGTGGGACCGGCGCCGACGATGATTGCGTCGAACCTATCAGCCATGACTTACGCCTCCGCCTCGAAGCGGTTTTCGATGTGTCCCAGGCTGTCGATCTCGCAGCGCGTCACATCGCCCGGTTTCAGAAACTGGCGTGGGTCCATGGCGGCTCCGACACCGCCTGGGGTGCCGGTGAAAATCACGTCCCCGGGTTCCAGGGTCATGGCCTGCGACAAGTGCTCGATCTGCTGAAACACGTTGAACACCAGGTGACGGGTGTTTGAGTTTTGCCGAAGGTCGCCGTTCACCAGGCAGCGAATGCCCAGGTCATGCACGTCGGCCACGGCATCGGCCGTTGTAATCCAGGGCCCGAAAGGCGCGTGCGTGTCGAAGGACTTGCCCAGAGACCATTGCGGCGTCCGATGCTGCCAGACCCGCTCGGTGACATCATTGCCCACGCAATAGCCAAAGATGTGTTCCGCCGCCGCGCCGGCCGCGATATTTTTGCCGCCTTTGCCGATGACCGCGACCAACTCGACCTCATAGTCGACGAATGGGCCATTCCTGGCGATCGTCACCGGATGATAGGGGCCGTTCACCGACGTCACCCCCTTTGTAAACCAGACCTGGTGCTCCGGCGTCGCCACCTTGCTCTCCTCGATATGGTCGGCGTAGTTCAGGCCGATGGCGAAGATCTTGCCCGGCCGAAGTATCGGCGCCAGCAGGCGGACCTGCGCAAGCGGCGTGCCGGTTCCGGCGGCGACCGCTTGGTCGACGCCTCGGCGTGCGGCCGGCCAGTCGCGGATCAGATCGGTCATCGCGCCGTCGTATCCGGCGTCGAAACAAAGTCCGTCGGCGATCACGCCAACGCGGGGCCCATCGGCCCTTTGATAGGTGCAAAGCTGCATGTGGTGGGTCCTGGATTCAGAGTGTCATGGGATGGCGAGGACCCCACTGGACGGCCAGCAGGTCCTGGAGGGTCGCGGTGTGGGAGCCGTCGGCGGCGGTGAACAGATCCCCATCGGTCCAGTGTTCCAGCTCGTTGCCGAATGGGTCTTTCCAATAGTCGAAGATCTGGCTGCCCAGGATGTGGCGCCCGATGCCCCAGGCGGGGGTGCGACCGTCGGTCTTCAGGTGTTCATGGCCCAGCATCAGATCGTCGAAGTGAACCACCTCGAAGGCCGCATGGTTCAACGCCGGCGCGCGCGGCGACTGCAGCAGGAACAGGGTGTGGTGATCGGTCGGCGTATCGCCCCGGTCGCACCGCAGGAAGGCGCCGATGGCCATGTCCGGCGCTGCCTGGATCTCGTCGGAGGTGATGAAACCGAAGCGCTCTTTGTACCAGGCTTCGGACCTGCGAAAGTCGGAGACCTCCAGGACGGCGTGGCCCAGGCGAACGACTGTCGAGGGGCCGGCGGTGAGACGCACCGGCGTCCTCGAACGCGCATGGCCGCGGGCCGTATTGCGCACGGGCTCCACCGGTAGCGGCAGGGGTTCGACGGGGGTTTGGCCGGCCACCACCTCGACGGTATGTCCGTCGGGATCGGTCAGGGACACCATGCATCCGCCGCCCGGCCAGTCCAGGTCGGCGACCTGCGCGCCTTCCGCTTCGGCCAGTCGCTCCAGGTCGGCCAGGCTTTCGGCCCTGAAGCCGATCGCAACGAAACGGGCTTCACCTTTTTCCGTTACGTGCAGCGCCGGCGAAGGCCCGGCGCCGCGACAGAACAGCATCGTCGGCGTCCTGTGGTTGGGTGTCAGGCCGAAAGCTCCGGCGAAACGCGCCATCTCGTCCAGGTCCGGCGCCGCAAAACGCACGTGGGCGATATCTTCGATTTTCAAAAGGCTCACCGGCGTCTCCTTATTTGACTATTTAGTCAAATAAGCGTCGATTGATCCCGGGTCAAGGGGCTGCCGTCTGAAAAGGAGCGCGTCCCGGAGTGTCAGCCGCGCAGGATTTCGCCAGCCTCGACGTCCAGCAGCGCCTCCGCTTCGGCGACGGCAAGGCCCAAGCCGCGAAAGGCGAAGGCGAGGGTCGATCTGAACAACGACCGGGTGTCCGCGACCGACAAATGCTCGAAAAGAACCTTACTGATCAGCAGGTTGGTCACCCCGATCAGGTTCAGCATCGCCGCATCCCTCTGCGGGCAATCGAAACGTCCAGCCGAGAGGCCAAGGTCGATGTCGGCGCGCAGCCCAGCGTTCAGGGAGTAGGCTGGGTCCACCGAGCGCCAATCGGCGGTGATGATCATCGCCGCCTTGTCGGGAGACCTCAGCGCGAAATTGACGAACTGCCCGATCCCGCGCGCCACACGTCGGGCAGGGTCTTCGATTCCCAGATTGACCAGGGCGATCGTCGATTCAATCTCCGCGCGAACGCTGGCGGCGATCTCCCGCGCGAAGCTCTGCTTGTCGGTGAAATGGTAGAAGAAACTTCCCTTGGCCACACCCGCGGCGGCGACAATTTCGTCGATGGAGAGGCTGTCCACCGGTCGCTCGGCAAGGAGTTTCAACCCCGCCTCCAACAGCGCCGGCTTCGTCTTCGCCCGCCGCCGCGTCGGGCTCCGTTCGGAGGAAGGCGGGTCGAAGGGCTTCATGTCATCATCCATTTGGGGGATTGCCGCCTCCGCAGCCAACACACGAACGTCATAGGTGGAAACAGCGTCAAGGCGCTTCCCATGGGGCGTGGCTCAATAGAACCTGTTCGCGAATCGACAAAGTGTCGGTCTTGTCGCCGGACCTACGCTACGTCTCGGGACACGTCCCCGCCGCTAGGAGAAACGCTCCCAAGCCGTTTGCCGCGAGACGCCTAGTCGTCCTGCTATGACGGACCAGCTAACCTTGTGCGACCTGAGCATTTCGACGATCGTTTGAAGGTGCTCCCTATGAGCATCGGCGGTGGCGTTGACGGGCGCCAATAACCCAAGCAATCGCTCCTTTGGCCAATTCTTCACGTCGAACGCCTGTGGCGGGCCGTCGCCTTCGCCATGCATGATGATTTGGCACACGGCCACGCACTCGTCACAGATGTGAATTCCGCCCGGGCCGGCGGCGAGCTTCTGCACCTCATCTTCCGACTTGCCACAGAACGAGCAGTGGAGTTTCCCAATCATGCGACACCCGTCAGGTTTGGCCTGACTGTCAGGTAAAACCTGACATCCAAGGTGTCAACGTTCGGCATAGACTCAGAAGCCCATCGCCAGCGGTTCGACCGGGTCGACGCCGAAAATGCGTATGCTCCGGCTTCAGAAGAGCGCGGCGGAGTGCGGCGAGGTGAGCCGTCTCCCGGTAACCTTTCGGGCCGTGACCGATACCCAAACGTTGTGGACCCCTTCGGCCCATGGCTGGGGTAACCTCTTGCCCATGCTCCGCAAGACCGCCGGCACGCTCTCCATATCCAACTCGTGACCGGTCCCTCGTACGAGGACGCTCCATCCGACGCCCGTCGCGGGCTCAAGATGATCCACCTCGAACGCCACTTGCGCCTTGAGCGCCTCCTGCAGGTGCGAACCCTGTTCGAGACGAAATATGATCCGCTCGCCGGCGAGGCCGTAGTTCACCGGGACCGCGCCCGGCCCGTCAGCGTCTTGGAAAACAAATCGCCCGACCCCTCCGTCCCGGATGAGGTCAAAGCACTGCGATTCAGACAGTGTTTCCAGAGTTCTCTGGGTCATCGGCAATGTGTCCATCTTGGAGGACGGTGAGCGAGGAACAGAATAAAGGCGCCATGTCTCGGGCGATGCTTTGTCATTCGGCTTGCGGCCGTCGCCGAACGGCTAGGCAATCAGGTAGATTGCCGGTCAGGGTGAGCCTTGATGCAGGTCAATTCGCAAGTGACCCAAGTTTCCTCAGCCGTGCGCGCGGTCTTGGCGGTTGCAAGCAGGCCTGGCGGGGAGCTGTTTGGAATGGACGGTCCCCACGCACGCGCCATGTCCAAGAACCGTGCTAATTTCCGCCCGTTGGCGGTGCGATAGATTCGCGCGCGCCTCGGCGCGCAAGTCTGGCGAGACCCAATTATTGGCTGACACCTCTCATCGACCGGTGGTTTTGCGATCCTGGCGGGTCGGCGTCGGTCTGACGATCGGCGCCCTGGCCGCTGGCTTCTTGGGCCTATGGGTCGAGCGCGGCCGCATAGCCGCAAGCATGGCGCGCGACTACCTGCGATCCCAGGGGGTTGCTGCCCGCGTGGTCATCGACGAAATCGGCCTGGACGGAGTTGTTGGCCGGGTCGAGGCGGGCGCCCCCGCTGATCCGGACCTGGTGATCGATCACCTCGACGTTCGCTTCGGCGCGCGCGCTGGGGAGGTGAAATCCATAAGCCTTACCGGGCTCACGCTTCGCGGTCGCTACGATGGCGCGCGCGTGACGTTCGGGACCTTGCAACCCTATTTGGACAAGCTGCTGGCCGGCAAGGGTCCGACGCCGAGCCTGGACGTGACGGTCACACGCGGTCGGCTAACCCTGCTCGTGCCCGGCGGGCGGACAATCGTCGATTTCTCCGGGAGGGTGCGCGAGAGCCGACTTCAGGACGGGATCGCCGTGGTTCGTCCGTTCGGTTTCGCGGCCAAGGGCGTCGACGCGGCCGTCGGTGGCGGGAAGATTTCGGTCGCGACCGAAGGCGAGGCGTCTCGGATCGTCGGTGAGTTGGCCTTGCCCCGAGTCCAAGCCGGCGGGGTCACGCTCCTCGGCGGGCGTCTGAGTTTCGACGCCCACTCGTCGATACTGCGTCGTCCGGACTGGCTGGGGCCACAGTCGGTTTCAACCCGTCTGGATGCCGACAGCATCGCGTCCGGGCGCGGACTCGCCAAGGGTGTCCGCATTCGCGGGGCCTTCAAGGGGGTGGGAAAGGGCGATCTATCTTCGCCGGAGTTCGCTGGCGCCATCGACTCCAGCGCGACCGTGCAACAGGTCCTCGCAGGTGGCGTTCTCGCCAACGACATAACAGCAAGCCTGGGCGCCGCGAACGCGACTCTGGGCGTGCGGAGTGGATCCCTTAGCGCAGCGGCGGCGCCGAAGGCGCGGCTCGCCGCGGCGCGCGCGGTCGTGTCCGGAGCCGTCATCACCGATGTCACAGCGGCCTTAGACGGCTCCGCGAACTACGACGCCGGCGGCCCACGGGCGAACGGTCACGCCGCATTGAATGGACGCCTTTCGCTTGCCGCGGCGCCTCCACGGCTTCGGGAGGTTCGAGTGAGCGCCGCCGATCTGGGCGTGGCCCTCGCGGGCAGCATGATCGACGTCGAGGCGAAAGCGCCGATCTACGTCGCTGCGCCAGGCGGGACAGCCCGTGTGTCACGGGTCGCGGGTGCGCCGCTTTATCGAAGCGGGGTCGGTTTGGGCCGTGGCGGCGTGTTGGTCGACCTGGCCGGGCCCGACGCGCCTTCCGCGCACCTGACGGCGAATTATCATCTCGCCGCGCAAGGCCTTGCCGCCGGCTGGACGCTTCAGGCAGGCTGGTCGCACGGCGACCTCCATGACCTCAAGGCCGACCTCGCCGGGGACCTAGTCCAGACCGCATCGGCAATCCAGCTGACCTTGAGCCGCTGCGGCGTGGTGTCGTTGCGTGAGGCGGGCTCCGGGGCCGCCGCTTCGCTCGCGGATGCCTCCGCGCGGCTTTGCCCGATCAGCGCGACCATACCCGCGGTGTCGGAGATAGCGGGGAGGTGGGTCGCACGTGCCCGCCTCCTCGACGGAGCTGGACGATCGCCGATGGCCCAGATGACCCTTGGTGGCGTACGCGCCGACCTGGAGGCGACTGGCGCGTCGGCTCTGGAAGCCAGCGCGAGCTTCGTCGGCGTCCACCTGCGCGACGACGCCAAGCCGGGGCGGTTCGGCGACCTGTCCGTGTCGGGAACCGCCGGCATGCGAGATGGACGCGTGCAGGCCCATCTCATCGTCGCGAAGACGCGCGACCCGGCCGCCAAGGCCTCGATCGACGTCACCCACCGATTGGACAGCGGAGTCGGTGAGGCGACAATCGCCGCGCCGGCCATACGCTTCGCCGTTCCCGGGCTTCAGCCTTCCGATCTCTCCCCGATCCTGAAGGCCTATGCTAACCGGGTGTCGGGCGGCGCGGCGTTTGATGGTCGTTTGGGCTGGACGCCGCAGGCGATGACCAGCGCCGGCCGCCTCGATCTCAATCACCTCGACTTCAACAGCGCCTACGGCAAGGTGCACGATCTGAACGGCCACCTTGATCTCACAAGCCTCGCGCCGCCTGTCAGCGCGCCAAATCAGGCGTTTACCGTCGCGTCTATAGACGCGGCGACGCCTCTGACCGATCTTTCGGCGAGCTTCCAACTGACCGGTTCGTCACTGAAGCTTGGCGGCCTCCGCGCCCATGTCTCCAAGGGTGTCGTCAGCCTGGACCCGATGATCATTGGCTTTGCGCAGGACGCCCAGGCTCGCGGCGTGCTGCGGCTGGCCAATATCGACCTTGGCGAGATCATCGCCAAATCCAGCCTGGCTGAGAATGTGACCATGAACGCCCGGGTGTCGGGCGCGACGCCGTTCGTCTTCGGCGCGTCCGGGCTCCGTCTCGCGGAGGGCAAGTTGGCGGCCGACGGACCGGGCCGCCTGGAAATCAACCGCAAGGCGTTGCAAGGCGCTGGCGTGGTCGAAGCCCCCAACATGGCGCAGTATTTCGCCTATCAGGCGATGGAACACCTGGCGTTCGACGAAATGACCGCCGCCCTCGACAGCCGGGCCGGTGGTCGTCTGGGAGTGGTCTTCCACATTCGCGGTCGCAGCGACCCGGCCATTGACGCCAAGGCTACGCTCGGCCTGTTCACGCTGGCCCAGGGCCGGATCCCGGACAAACCCATCCCGCTCCCCAAGGGCACCGAGGTCAACCTCACCCTGGACACGTCGATCAATTTCGACGACTTGGTGAACGCCTATTTAGCGGCTGGCCAGCCGAGTCGTTCATCCACGGTTCAGCCATAATGGCCCTAGATGGCCGCGAGATTTTGGAGACGCAGCATGATACGTCCGCTCAGGTTGGCCGGGCTCGCCATCGCCATCATGGCGCCCCTCGGCGCTTGCACGCCTACCGTGCGGCTGCAGGTTGCGCCGATCAACATCTACGCCAAGATTGACGCCAACGTGAAAATCCAGCTCGACAAGGAAGTTCAAGCCTTGATCGAGAAACGCCAAGATCTGTTCTAGGAGAACGGCGATATGATCTTCCGAAAAGCAAGCCCCATCGCCGCCCTCGCCGCCGCGCTGGCCATAGGGTCCGGCGGCGCCATCGCCGTGGTCGTCACGGCCTCCCCGGCCATCGCACAAAGCGCCGCCAAGGCTCTCGTCGACAAGGCCAAGGCTGCCGGTCAGGTGGGCGAACAGGGCGACGGCTACCTGGGCCTCGTGACGGGTCAGGCTGATGCCGGCGTTTCGGCGGCGGTTGATGAGATCAATTCCGGCCGGCGTGCGGTCTATCAGGAAACCGCGGCCAAGACCGGGGTGACCCCCGAGGTCGCCGGTCAGGCCACCGCGGCCCAACTCTACGCGCGGATGCCGGCGGGCCAGTTCTATCGTCCGATCGGCGGGGGATGGACTCAAAAGTAGCCGAGGCGCGCCCGTGGCGCCCGTGGTAGGCCGGCGCTCCGCCATCCAGTTCCCATGCGCTCCTCTCGCCGCTCGCCGCGGCGTGATGATCTGAGCGACCTTGGCCGCCATCCTCCGCGCACGATCCATCGCTAGCGCCTAAACAATGTCCGGACGGGCAGACTCGGACCGCGGCGAAGATCCCCACGCTGGGCTTACGGTGAGAGACCTATTCGACGCCGACGGCAAACTGTAGGGCGCGGCACAGGGCGGCCGGGATCACCGTGGCGTGGCCCTCGCCGCTGAAGACCACCGTGGAGACGACGCAGCCGGGAACTGTCGACAGCCGCGCGCCCAGGTCCACTACATTGCCGACCATGCGCGATCGAGCCAAAGAGGCCTCGGCTTCCTCGCGGGTCGCAAAGTGCGCAAGGGCCGCGCGATCGGGGAAGGCTTCACGTTCGCCGACGGCCAGCAACACACGGGGCTTGGCCCCGGCGGCCGTCAATCGCCCCCCGAGCGCCGCCTCCTCGCCGAGCACCGCCGCCTCGGCCCACCAGATCGAGGGGCTGGACGCGATGAAGGCCCGGTAGGATCCCGGCGCCGTGAACAGGGCGCGCAGCACCGCATGTCCGGCCAGGGAATGGCCGAACAGCGCCTGATCCGTGGGATCGACCTTGGCGAGATCGGCGACGGCCGGCCGGATCTCGCGCTCCATCACGCTGAGGAAGGCGTCGACGCCGCCGGTGTTGTCGACGGTCATCCCCGGCGCGGTCCAGCCGAGCCCCGCTATCCAGGCCTCGCTGGCGGGCAGGGAGAGGTCCTTGAACCGCGAGGTCATGGCGCCCACCGGGTCGTCCCCCGGATAGCCGATACCGATGACGACGGCGGGCTTTGTCTCGCCGGCGATGGCGAAGCCTCGCGCCATGCCGACAAACGGCGTGAAATGGAGGTTGCCGTCCAGAAGATAGACGACCGGAAAACCCCCGGCAGGCGGCTCGCCCCCGGGGACGTCGACGAACACGCGATAGTCGCGGCCGGTGATAGATGAGGTGAAATCGTAGGCGTGGCCCATCGTCTGTTTGACGGGTTCGACGTGGCTGAATGTCGGCTGCGCGGTGGGCGCGGTCATGGTCTAGGTTCCCGGCCGGCCTTGGCCGAAGCGATTGTGGCGATGCGCGCGGCTGGCATCAAGCGGGTGAGACGTCACGCGATCGCCACATCCGATAGGGGAAATCGCGCAAGTTCGGGGCTGTCCACCTGCCAAAGTGGGCTTCAAGCTTACAAACCCTGTCGTTACCCCGCCATCCAGTTACCATGCGCCCCGTACGGCACCCGCCGCGGCATGATAATCTCCGCCTGAGGCGCCCCCTCGAAGTCGTCGGCGTTGAGGATGACCAGTCGCGACTCATCCTTGGACTCATCATGGCGAAACGCCAGGATCCACCCATCGTCTTCGGCCTGGGCGCCGGGGCGGGGGATGAAGATCGGCTCGCCCAGATGGTTCGCCGCGCCGAAATCGTGCGTTGAGCGGCGGCCGCTCGTCAGATCGTACTTGTGCAGATACCGGCCGAGGGTGAGCGAGGCCGCGCGATCGTCAAGGCTGGCGGTGTACCCCCACCGCGCCTTGAGCCCCACGCGCCGATCATCGACCCTGGGGAAATCGCAGGCGGCGTCGTCCAGCTGCGTCTCCGTCACGGTTCCCGCGCCCAGGTCGATCGTCCATTGCCAAAGCCGGCCGATCGAGTCCGCGCCGCCATAGAGCTGGTCGAAGCCGCCGGCCATGGCGCTGTTCTGCCGGCAGACGTGCAGGACGATGCGCCCGACTTCCTCGTAGGCGTTCACCGGATGGAAGACGTAACACGGGTCGATCTCGAACCAGCGCACCGCGCCGCCGGCGCCGTTGCGTTTCATCACCCCAAGACGAGCGCCGGCGTCGGGCTTGAAGCACAGCGGAGGCTCGCCCCGCATCGCCGCGCTCAGGTCGAAGACGACCGGCAGGTCCATGAACACCACATGGTTTCGCGTGATGTTCCAGTCATGCATCATCACCGGCCGGGGGATGTCGATGGGTTCGGCTTCGACCAGCGTGCCCTGGGCGTCGGCGCGGTAATAGGTGAGGAAAGGCGCCGTCGCGAGCTGGTAGCCGAAGAAAAGCAGCTCGCCGGTCTCCGGGCACACCCGCGAGTGGGCCGTCACGGCGCTGTTGATCCGCCCGCCGAAGGTATGCGCCTCGATCGTGTTGAGGTCGCGGTCCACCGACCAGGGCAGGTGGGCTTCTTCCAGGGCCAGCCATTTGCCCGCGTGCTGGATGATGTTGGTGTTCGCGGGCGAGGCGGCCGGGTCGAACATCCCGCCCATCATGTCCAGGTCTTTTTCGTAATAGGGCGTGCGGACGTACCGGTTTCGGTAGTGCGCCCGGCCTTCATCCAGCTGGACGGAGTGCAGCATGCCCGAGCCGGCGAACCAATGCTCGCTGCGCCCCGACCGGGGGTTCATGCCCGCGCGCACATACCGGCCGCTCAGCGCCTTGGGCAGCTCGCCGACGATGGTCAGGGGGCCGTCATCCCGCTCGTCCATGACCGGGGCCCAGTTGCCCTGCAGGTGCCAGGGCAGGGTCTCGGACGCCTTGACCGGTGCGTTCATCGCTGTTTGTTCCTCTTGCCGAGCGCGGGTGACATCGCGTGGGGCGAAGCTGGCACATTCGCGCCCGGACGTAAACGCGCAGGGCAGCCGCCGCCCCCTCGGCGAACCTGCTTCGCCCGAACGGCCTGAAACATTTCGGAAATCGGCCAAGGAATATCGTCCGGCCCAGGTGTTGCGGCTTGGCGCGACGCCGCCGGATGGTCTACCTGCCGCACTCAACGAAGAAGGAGGAGCCGTCCATGTCGGGAACCGTAGTCGAAGGGCGCGCCGAGGAAATCGCCGCGCGGGTCGAGGCCTTCGTGCGCAATGTGGTCGCCCCCTACGAAAAGGATCCCCGCTGCGGCGATCACGGGCCGTCCGAGGATCTGGTCCGCGAACTCCGCGACCTGGCCCGCGCAGCCGGGGTGATGACGCCGCACATCCTGGCCGACGGCAGCCACCTGACACAGCGCGAGACCGCGATCGTGCTCAAGCCATCCGGGCTCTCCCCGCTCGGGCCGCTCGCGGTCAATACCGCGGCGCCCGACGAGGGCAACATGTACCTGATCGGCCGGGTCGGCTCGCCGGAATTGAAGGCGCGTTTTCTGGCGCCCCTCGTCAGTGGCGAGGCCCGCTCATCCTTCTTCATGACCGAGCCCGCGGCGGACGGCGGCGCGGGGTCCGATCCGTCGATGATGCAGACCACAGCGGTGCAGGACGGCAATCACTGGGTCGTCAATGGCCGCAAGACCTTCATCACCGGCGTCGAGGGCGCCAAGGTCGGGATCATCATGGCCAAATCGGCCGAGGGCGCGTCCATGTTCCTGGTCGACCTGCCCGATCCGGCGATCCGCACCGAACGGGTGCTGGAGACCATCGACAGCTCCTTTCCCGGCGGCCACGCGGTCGTCTCCATCGAGAACCTCCGTATCCCCGCCGACCAGATGCTGGGCGCCCCCGGCGACGGGTTCAAGTACGCCCAGATCCGGCTTTCGCCGGCGCGCCTGTCCCACTGCATGCGCTGGCACGGCGCGGCGACACGCGCCCACGAGATCGCCGTCGCCTATGCCTGCAAGCGCCACGCTTTCGGCAAGCCCCTGATCGACCACGAGGGGGTGGGCTTCCCGCTGGCCGACAACCTGATCGATCTGCAGGCCGCGTCCTTGATGATCGACTGGTGCGCCGGTGTGCTCGACACCGGCTCATTGGGCACGGCGGAAAGCTCGATGGCCAAGGTGTTTGTCTCCGAGGCGCTGTTCCGCGTCGCCGACCGCTGCGTTCAGGTCATGGGCGCCACCGGCCTCAGCCGCGACACCATCGTCGAGCAGGTCTTCCGCGAAATCCGGGCGTTCCGGGTCTACGACGGCCCGACCGAGGTCCACAAATGGTCCCTCGCCAAGAAGATCAAGCGCGACTTCGCCCACGGCGGCTGAGGCCATGCCGCCGGGGCGCCGCCCTCAGCCGTAACGGAACTCTTCCCCGTCCAGGTCGATCGCCGGGAAAACGTCCTTCTCCCACCAGTAGTCCTGGGTGTGCTGCCACTCCGGCTTGTCGCCGCGTCGAGGTAGCAGAGGCAGTCCTCGCACCACATAGCCGGCGTTGAAGTTGTCGGTGTCGAAGAATGGCAGGTGGGGCATGTTGTGGTCCTCGCGGCGCAGGACCACCTCCACGCGCTTCGATCCCTTGTCCTTCATATGCCGCAGAAGGCGGCAGACGAAATCGGCGATCAGCTCGGTGCGCAGGGTCCAGCTGTTGCGGAAATAGCCGAACACCCAGGCCATGTTGGGCACGCCGGTGAACATCGTGCCGCGGTAGGTCACCGTCTCGTTGAACGCCAGCGGCTCGCCATCGACGCTGAAGGCAATGTCGCCAAGTACGCTCAGGTTGAAGCCCGTCGCCGTGGCGATGATGTCGGCCTCGACGACCTGACCGGATTTGAGGAGGATCCCCTCGGGCACGAAACGGTCGATATGGTCGGTGACCATGCTCACCCGGTTCTTCTTGATCTCTTCCATCATATCGCCGTCGGGCAGGATGGCGATGCGCTGGCGCCAGGGACGATAGGTGGGGGTGAAATGCTTCTTCACCTCGTCGGGGCCGATGAAGGCCTCCACGCCCGCCAGGAGCTCGGCGATTACCGCATCGGTGTCCTCGAAACAGCGTCGGGTCAGCTCGTCGAAATCCACCACCACCTTGCGCCGAACGATCTCGTGCACCAGGTGCTCGTCGAGCCCGAGGGGTTTGAGAAGCTCCATGAACTCGTTCTGGTTCGGCTGGGCGATGAAGTAGGTCGGCGAGCGCTGCAGAACGGTGACGTGCGCCGCCTTGTCGGCCATGGCCGGCGCCATGGTGGCCGCCGTGGCGCCCGAGCCGATGATGACGACGCGTTTACCGGTATAATCGAGATCGCTAGGCCATTTCTCGGGGTGGGCGATCACCCCCTTGAACGTCTCCATCCCGTCCCACTCGGGGGTGTAGCCTTCCTGGTGCCGGTAATACCCCTGGCACATCCAGAGGAACCCGGCCGTGAAGCGCGCTTCGCGCCCGCCCGGCCCTTCGGCGACAATGGTCCAGAGGTTGTCGGCGCTTGACCAGGAGGCCGAGCGCACCTTGTGCCCATAGCGGATGTGCCGGCCCAGGTCGTTCTCGGCGATCACCTCGCCCATGTACTTGCGGATTTCCTCGGCCATGGCGATCGGCGGGCCGACCCAGGGTTTGAAGCGATAGCCGAAGGTATAGAGGTCGCTGTCGGAGCGGATGCCGGGATAGCGGTGGCTGAGCCAGGTGCCGCCGAACGACTCGAGGGCCTCAAGGACGACGAAGCGCGTGCCGGGGTTCTGGCTTTGCAGATGATAGGCCCCGCCGACGCCGGAGATCCCCGCCCCGACGATCAGCACGTCGAAATGCTCGGTTCCGTTCTCGGCCGTCGACGCCAGCGTGGGGTCTTCCGTCACCAGGTCCATGGGCGCTCCTCCGGTTCCGTCGCCTATCGACGGTGGACAGCTACTATCCCAAGCCGACCTCTCATTGAAAATCAACCATCGGCCTTCGCGGTTCGGACAGAGTTCGCTGGAATGGGGCCGCCGAACGACCGCCTGGCGGCTAGCTGGTCCAACCGCCACCCAGGGCTCTGAACACGGATACAGCCGCCCGGCTGGCTGACACCTCAGCGACGATGCGCTGGTCACGCTGCTCCAGCACTCGCGCATTGGCTTCAAGCACTTCGGCCATGCTCGCGCGACCGGCGTCGCGTGAGGCCTGAACGGCGTCCCTGGCCCTGCACAGGGCGGTTTCGCTCGCGGTGAGGGCGAGGGCCTGGTCTTGGTTGTGCGCCAAGGCGGCGAGCGCGGTTTCCACATCGCCGGTCGCTTTGAGTACGCTTAGTCGATACGCAGCGAGCGCCTCGGCCCGCGCACCCCTGGCCGCGGCCACCTCGGCGTCAACTCTGCCGAAATCGAACAGACGCCAGCGTACGCCGACGATGCCCTGGGGTTGAAACGTGGCCGGGCCGGCCAATTGGCCGATGTCGCTGGCCTCATACCCTAGCACCCCGGACAGTGTGACCTTCGGGTAGTAATCGGCAATGGCCGCGCCGATCCTTGCATTCGACGCGGCCAAGGTCCGCTCGGCAGCAATCAGATCTGGGCGACGCCGGAGAAGCGAGGCCGGTCCGCCAATCGCCTCGAGGCGAGGCGCGCGCGGGATGCCGCTGGGCTGTGCGAGCTCAGCGTGCAGCGAACCCGGAGTGGCGCCTGTCAGCACTTCAAGCGCGACAGTGGCCGCTTCCAGGCCAGATCGGAGTGCGAGGATCGGCGCCTTGGCGGCTTCACGCGCCGCTTCGCTCTGGTCGAATTGCGATCGCGCCACGATGCCATGCTCGTACTGCAGGCGTGTCAGGGCGGTCAGTCGGTCCTGGATGGTCGCCGCCTCAAGAGTTGTCGCCAGCTGGGCTTGAAGGGCCCGGACCTGGAGGTATTGGTCGGCAGTTTCGGCCACAACGGCGATGCGGGCCGCCGCGTGCGCCGCTTCACTGGCCTCATATTGCGCACGGGCGGCCTGCGCGGCGCGTCGGAGACCGCCGAAGAGATCGGGCTCCCAGCTGGCCCCGATCCCCACGTCATAGAGCTTCTGATACCGACGGAAACCCGGAAAGGCCTCTTCAGTGCGGGCTGAAGGCGACTCCAATGACTGGCTCTCGTACTCGGCTTGCCCGTTCAATTGTCCCGCCGGCGCGAGCGCCGCGCCGGCCGCCTTGGCTTGGGCTCTGGCTTGGGTCAGGCGCGCATCGGCCTGCGCGAGGTCCAGGTTCTGAGTCAGCGCGCGATGAATGAGCGAGGTCAGTTCGGCGTCATTGAATGCGACCCACCAGCTATCGAGAGCCGGATTCGGGTCTTCAACCGTTCTCGCCGGCAAAAGCTGGGCGTTCACGAATGCGTGGGCTTGCGGCGGCGTCGGCGGCGTATAGTGAGGACCTACGGCGCAGGCGCTCAGCATCGCGAGGCCCGTCAGGGCCGCGGGTCGCAGGCCGGACCGGAGCAACATGTGAGCCTCCAGTGTTGTGATTGGTAACGTAAACCGTTATTCATTACTTTCTGTCAAGGGCCATGGCAATGGATCTGGGTGAGAGCGACGCGGACGGCGCCCGTCAGGGCGAGCGTGGACCACTGGACCACCCCACCCGCGTGCAGTTGCTCGAGGCCGCCGACGAGCACTTCCGTCGCTACGGCTACGCCAAGACGACCGTGGCTGACTTGGCTCGCGCGATCGATGTCTCGCCGGCTTATGTCTATCGCTTTTTCGAGTCCAAACAGGCTATCGGCGAGGCGGTCTGCGCCATGACCCTTGGCCGCATCTGCGCAGCGTTACAGGCCGTCGAGGCGGAGCCTCGGTCGGCGTCGGAACGACTCAGGCGTTGCTATAGAACGTTGGTTGATAAGGGTTTTGAGCTTTATTTCAACGAGCGGAAGTTACACGAGACTGTCATCGCGGCGGTAGAGGGGCGGTGGTCTTCGATAGCCCATTATCGACAGAACCTCGCCGACCTCGTCAGGCGTCTCGTTGTCGCGGGCCGGGAGGCCGGTGAGTTCGAGCGCAAGACCCCCATCGATGACCTCTGCGTTGCGATAAACTCGACCATGACGCCTTTCTGTCACCCCATCTTGCTCGAGCAGACCGGCCAGGCTGATCTTCGAGCCAATGCCGAACAGGTTGCGGGTTTGGTGCTGCGATCTCTCGCGCCGTAGGTTCACAAGTAACGTATTGACATATTCGTCACATGCCCGGATGCTCGGATTGTAAGTATCCGGGAGCGGACGATGCGTCAGAATGTCCCCATGCTCATGGCGGCGCCGTTGGCGCTGGTCGCCTGCGGCCGACCGGCTCAGGATCCGCGGACCCTCCCGCCTTTGGTGGGCGTCGCGGTCGCGCGCGCGGACGGCGAGTCGTCCCAGGATTTCGCCGGCGTGGTGCGGGCGCGCATAGAAAGTGATCTGGGCTTCCGCGTCGGCGGCAAGATCGCGGAGCGGTTCGTGGACGTCGGCCAATCGGTGCGTAAAGGCCAACCTATTCTCAGACTGGACACATCGGACCTATCGCTGGAGTCCGCGGCCCAGGTTTCGACCGAGCTCGCCGCCCGCGCGCGTTCGGCGCAGGCTGATGCCGACCTCGGGCGGCTGAAGGGTCTGGTCGAGCAAGGGGCCGTTTCCCCTCAGACCTATGATGAAGCCAAGGCGCTCGCGGACTCCGCGCGAGCCCAGCTTGCGGCGGCCCACGCGCAGTCGAGGCTGGCGGCCAACGCGCGCGGATACTCCACTCTGGCGGCCGACAGCGATGGCGTGGTCGAGGCGCTTCTCGCGGAGCCTGGGCAGGTCGTCGCACCAGGGCAGATTGTGGTCAGACTTGCACGAGCCGGGCCGCGCGAGGCCGCGGTCGACCTCCCGGAGACCGTGCGACCGGCATTGGGATCCAACGCAATCGCCACGCTTTACGGGGACGGCACGGCGCCCATCTCCGCCAGCCTGCGTCAACTCTCTCAGAACGCCGACCCGTCCACCCGCACCTATGAGGCGCGGTATGTGCTGGAAGGAGCGGCCGCGAATGCGCCGCTCGGCGCGACGGTCACCGTTACCCTGCTCGGAAAGGGTGCGAGGGCCGGAGTAAGAGCGCCTCTGGGCGCCATCTACGATCCCGGAACAGGCCCAGGTGTCTGGCTCCTCCGGGGCGATAAGGTCGCGTTCCTTCCGGTCCGCATTGCCGGCATGAACGCCGATAGCGCCGTGGTCGAGGGCGTGGAGGTAGGCTCTCGTATTGTAGGGATTGGCGCCGATCGACTGCGCGAAGGCCAGCAGGTGCGTCCAGTTGCGATGCCCGGGTCGTCGGCGACTCGGGGCCCTGCCCAATGAACGGGTTCAACCTTTCGGCCCTGGCGGTACGGGAAAAGGCGGTAACGTTATTCCTGCTACTGGCCGTCGCCGCGGCCGGTCTCTTCGCCTATTTCCAGCTCGGCCGCGCGGAGGACCCTAGCTATACTGTCAAGGTTCTTACCGTCAGTGCTTTGTGGCCGGGCGCAACCGCGCGTGAGATGCAGGACCTCCTGGCCGATCCCCTTGAGAAACGGCTGCAGGAGCTGGAGCACTATGACCACGTCGATACGTTCACGCGTCCCGGAGCGGCCTATCTGACGATCGTCTTCAAAGACGACACGCCGCCGTCAAAGGTGCCGGAACTCTTTTATCAGACACGCAAGAAGATGGCCGACGAGGCGCACAACCTTCCCGCGGGCGCCATCGGACCGTTTGTGAACGACGAATACTCCGACATCGATTTTGCCCTCTATGCGCTGAAAGCCAAGGGCCTCGCCCCGCATCTCCTTGCCCGTGAGGCGGAGGCGCTGCGTCAGAGGTTGATTCATGTGCCCGGTGTTCAGAAGGTCAACATCATCGGCGAGCAGCCGGAGCACATTTTCCTCCGCTTCGACTATGCGCGCCTGGCCAATCTAGGCCTCTCCGTGCAGGCGGTGTTTGACGCTTTGCAGCGCCAGAACCTGGTGGCGCCGGCTGGCCAGATTCAGACGACCGGTCCGGAGGTGTTCGTGCGCCTGGACCGTGGCTTTGGGGATGTTCGGGCGGTCAGAGATACGCCGATCGCGGTGGGCGGGCGCGTCCTGACGGTACGGGATCTCGCCACGGTCGAGCGCGGCTATGAGGACCCCCCGAACTTCCTGGCCCGCAGCGGCGGAGAACCCGCGCTGGTCCTCGGCGTGGTCATACGCAAGGGTTGGAACGGTCTCGATCTCGGCAAGGCGTTGGATCGCGAAGAACAAGCCATTGCGCGCACTTTGCCGCTCGGCGTGAGCTTCGAGAAGATTTCCGATCAGGCGCGTTACATCAAGGAGGCCGTGGGTGAATTCAGTCTGAAGTTCGTGGTCGCGCTTGTGGTGGTCATGGCCGTCAGCTTGGCCACGCTCGGATTGCGAGTTGGCGTGGTCGTCGCGGCCGCGGTCCCGCTCACCCTGTCCGCCGTGTTCGTCGTCATGCTGATGACGGGCCGGGTATTCGATCGGATCACGCTAGGCGCGTTGATACTGAGCCTGGGCCTGCTGGTCGACGACGCCATCATCGCGATCGAAATGATGGTGGTGAAAATGCAGGAAGGGCTGCCGCGCGAGGATGCCGCGGCATTCGCCTGGACGGTAACCGCCGCACCTATGCTCGCCGGCACCTTGGTCACGATCATCGGGCTGATGCCCGTCGGGTTCGCGCAATCCTCGGCGGGTGAGTATGCCGGAAACATCTTCTGGATGGTGGCTTTCGCCCTACTGGCCTCCTGGGTGGTCGCGGTGGTCTTCACGCCCTACCTTGGCGTTCAGCTCTTGCCGTCCATTAAGGCCGTGCATGGAGGCCATGAGGCGCTCTACGCCACGCCCGCTTATCGACGGCTTCGCGCGCTGGTCGTCTGGTGTGTGGACCACCGGATCCTGGTCGCTGCGTCTGTGACGGCGCTGTTCTTCGTCAGCGCGCTCGGACTTGTCGCGATCAAGAAGCAGTTCTTTCCCGCGTCCGACCGCCCTGAACTCATCGTTGAGGTTTACCGGGCCCACGGGACCGGTATCGCCGCGACCGCCCAGACGGCCCAGAAAGTCGAACGATGGCTGAAGGGACGTTCGGAGGCGAAGGTGGTGAGCGCCTATATCGGCCAGGGATCCCCTCGGTTCTTCCTGTCACTCAATCCTGAACTCCCCGATCCATCTTTCGCCAAGGTGATCATTCTCACAACTGGCCCTGAGGCGCGCGAGCAATTGAAGGCCGCATTGCGCGCCGCTATCGCCAACGGTCTCGCGCCGGAGGCGAGGTTGCGGGTGACCCAACTGCTCTTCGGTCCGCCCGTTCCCTACCCCGTTGCCTTCAGAGTCGTTGGCCCAGACTTGGATGTGCTGCGCGGGATAGCCCTGAAGGTTCGCGACGCCCTGGCCGCGGACGCCGCCATGCGCGAGGTCAATCTCGATTGGGGGGAACGCACCCCCAGCTTCCGAGTCGTGCTCGACCAGGCGCGGCTTCGGCTGATTGGCTTGACCCCGAAAGACGCCGCTGATCAGCTCCAGTTCCTGCTATCGGGCGCTCCAATCACCCAGGCCCGGGAAGATGTCCGGACGGTTGAGCTGACCGCGCGCGCCATCGACGGCGAACGCCTGGATCCGGCCCACGTTGGAAGCCTCATCCTGACCACTCGAGATGGGCGCAGCGTACCGCTGAGCCAGATTGGGCGTGTTGTGATTGAAGACGAAGATCAGATCCTCAAGCGTCGCGACCGCGAGCCCGCGATCACCGTGCGAGGCGATATTGACGAAGCTTTGCAACCCCCCGACGTCACCGCGCGGGTGTTGCCCAGGCTCGCGGCGATTAAGGCATCCCTGCCGGAAGGGTATCGCATCGACACCGCCGGCGCGGTCGAGGAATCGGGCAAGGCTAACGCGGCGCTTGCCAAGGTCTTTCCCGTGATGATCCTGCTGATGCTGGCCACCATCATGATTCAGGTTCGCAATTTCCGAGGCCTGCTCATGGTGTTCATGACCGCCCCGCTCGGCCTCATTGGCGCGTCTCCGACGCTGCTGCTGTTTGGTCAGCCGTTCGGATTCAATGCCATATTGGGACTGATCGGTCTTGCGGGGATCTTGATGCGCAACACGCTGATCCTGATCGGTCAGATAGACGCCGACCTCAAAGCGGGCATGAACCCGAGAGATGCGGTGATCGAGGCCACCGTGCGGCGCTCGCGTCCCGTTGTTCTCACGGCCGCCGCGGCGCTTCTGGCCTTCATCCCGTTGACCTTGTCGAGCTTCTGGGGGCCGTTGGCTTTCACCCTTATCGGCGGGGTTGGCGTTGGCACGGTGCTGACCTTGTTGTTCCTGCCTGCGCTGTATGCTCTGTTTTTCTCGGTGCCCCGCGGAACCAGAGCTTCGCAGACTTCGGGTCTGGCCAGCGGGCCGATGCCGAGTCCGGCCTAGGTGATGTCCAATGCATTGAGGGCCGGGAGTTGCGAACCGCGGGGTGGAAAGGCTGAAAGGTCGTCAATCCGCCGAGAAGATGGCCATGCCTCGCTGCACCCCTGGTCGTTCGGCCACGCGTAGGCGCCAGGCTTGTAGCCTGGGAAGCGCTGGCCAGTTCATCCCGTCCAAGGCGGAAAGGATCGGGAACGCGACAACGTCAGCGACGCCGAACTCAGCGCCGCTGAAGTATTCAGATTCTGTCAGCGCACGGTCCGCGAAGCTGAGAACGTCCAGCGCCCGGTCCCGAAGCACCTTCGATGCGTGTGCGGCTGCCTCGCCCATGCGCATGCGGAGGATGAAATCGGACATGCTCGGCGCGATGACATCGGTCGTGAAAAACATCATCCATTCCAGAGCGCGGGCCTGCTGTCGTTCGTCATCCGGCAAAAGCCGCCCCGATCTTCGGGCGACGTAAAGAATGATCGCCGTCGATTGAGTCAGGACCAGCGCCGTCGGTCCGGCGTCATGGTCCACGATCGTAGGTATTCGGCCCATGGGATTGAGAGCGAGATAGGCGGCCTCCCTCGGCGCCCGCAGGTTGACCGGGATAGCTTGATACGGGAGGCCGCTTTCCTCAAGCGCGATGGCGGCGCGAAAACCGTTGCCGGTCCTCGCGGCGTAAAGATCAATCATCTGGGGCCGCGCTCCATCGCTTCGCTCATCGCGGACTCGACGGCGACCAACCGTGCCTCGATCTGGCGCACCCGCTCGAACAGCAGTCTTTGTGGGTCGTAATCCGCGGCGTCTTCCAACGCGCGAAGCCAGCTAGCTATGGTCCTGAGCCACTTCGTCATGTGACGCTCCTTCTGATCTGCAGGCGACAAGCACGGACTGCGCCGTCTGGGGATCGCTGGCGCGGGCGATCATCACGGCGCCCGCCATCATGGCCAACTGGCGGATGGCGTGTTCGCGCCGACGCGCTTCGGCGCCCGGCATGCCCATGGCCATCCTTGCCACCAGACGCTCGACGCCTTTGCCGAACACCTGCTTGAGCGCCATAGTACCGCGCGCGACTTCCCCTGCGATCGCCGCGATCGGGCAGCCGAGGCCCGGGTGACCCACATGGGCTTCGGAAAGATAGAGGTCCTTGAACCCGGCGAGGGCACCGGGCGGCGTATCGCTCTTGAGCCGAGCGTCCAGCGCGCCCAGAATCTGTTCGAAGGCCGCGTCCAGCGCGGCCTCCGTGAGGGCGTCCTTGTTCCCGAAGTGACGGTAGAAGCCGCCATGCGTTAGCCCGGCCCCGGTCATGACGTCGGCCACGCTCGTGGTCTCCGGCCCGCGTTCCCGGATCAGCCGAGCGGCGGTTTGCACGATACGGGCGTGGCTCTTGTCCTTTTCCGCCTGTGAGACCCGCATCTGCAATCGCCTTCAATTCACCCTTGACACCTTAGATGATATACAACATCTAATAAGAGGTCAATCGTCATCTAAATGGATCGTTTGTCGGTCGCGAGACGTTTTTCAAAGGAGCTAGGGATATGTCGAAGGCGAAGATTTTGGTCACGGGCGCCACTGGGGGCACCGGCGCAGCGCTGGTGTCGGAACTTCTCGCCCGTGACCTTCCGGTGCGAGCGGTCGTTCACCGTCGCGACGCTCGCAGCGAGGCGCTGGACCGCCTCGGGGTCGAGACCGTGGTCGCCGATCTTTATGATCCTGACCAGATGTTTGACGTCGCCCGAGGCGTACAACGGGCATATTTCCTGCCTGTTATCAGGCCTTACATGATCCAAAGCGCCGTGGCGTTCGCCTTGGCGGCGCGGGAAGCGCGGCTCGAACACGTCGTTCAAATGAGCCAGTGGACGTCGAGCAGGGCGCATCCCGCGACGATGACCCGGCAGACATGGCTGGTCGATCAGCTCTTCGCCGCCATCCCCGGCCTTGGACATACAATTCTGAATCCGGGAATGTTCGCGCACAATTTCCTGCGCACCATAGATCTCGCCGCGTTGCTCGGAGTGTACCCGGTGCTTTCGGGGGCGGGGCGCGCCGCGCCGGTCTCCAATGAGGATATCGCTCGCGTGGCCGCGGTGTTGTTGGCCGAGGGACCGTCAAAACACGCCGGAGGCAGCTACCGTCCGACCGGGCCCCGGCTGCTCGACGGTCGCGAGATGGCGGCAATCGTCGAAAAGGCGGTTGGTCACAAGGTGAGGACGATCGATCTCCCGATCTGGATGCTGGGCAAGGTAGCTCAGCAGCAGCGGATCGATCCCTTCGAGATCTCGAGTCTTCGCCATTACATGGACGACATGAAGGGAGGCGCCTTCGCCTTCGAGGGCGGAGTCACCGACGTTGTCGAGGCGCTCACGGGCGTTCCCGCTGAAAGCTTCGAGACTACGGCGCGGCGCTACGCGGCCCTCCCAATGGCGCGCCAGACCGCGGGCAATCGCCTCAAGGCCGTCGTCAACTTCGCCCTCACGCCGCTTTTCCCCGGCTACAACTTCGACAACTGGGATCGCCAGATGGGCTTTCCGCCCGCGCCGACGCCAACGCTTTCGATCGATGATGAGCGTTGGCGCGCGGAACACGCCGCTCAGATGGCCGGTCATGCGGCCCCGCCAGCGCTGAAACTGGCGAGAGCGGTCTGACGCTCTCCAAGTCGCCTGGCCGCCCAATCGGCCCCGACGCAATCCTCAATAACGACTCGATTTCGAACGATCGCAGCGAAAGGCTCAACCCTATGAAACTCTACAGCGCGCCCCTGTCGCCCTTTGCCGCTCGCGTGCGGCTCTCGATTTACCGGAAAGGTCTGGATATCGACATCGTCCCGCCGCCCGGTGATGGACTGAAGTCGGAAACCTTTCTGTCCCTCAATCCGATGGGGCAGGTCCCGACCCTCCTGCTCGACGACGGCAAGGCGATTCCGGAATCGGCGACGATCGTCGAATACCTCGAAGACGCCTTCCCCACCCCGTCCCTGCGGCCTGCCGACCCGGCGGACCTGGCTCGGGCGAGGCTGTTCTTCCGATTGCCCGATATCTACGCCGAAAACGCTCCCCGGATCCTGCTCGGCATGCGCGATCCGGCCAGACGAGATCCGGCCGTCGTTGAGAAATCTATGGCGGCCCTGCACCGGGCCTTGTCCTACATCGACCATTTCATTGACCCTGGCCCTTGGGCCGTGGGCGACGCGCCTTCGATCGCCGACAGTGCGCTGGTGCCCGTGCTGAATGCGGTCGGCCTAGTGGGCATGGTCTATGGGCAGCCAAATCTGATCGATGGCTACAAGCGTCTTAGCGCCTATTGGGCGGTCGCCAAGACCGATCCTGTCCACGCCCGGGTAATCGGCGAACAGCTCGCGGCGATCCCGCCGATGTAGCGCCGTGAAGGAGCGTAACCCAACACTAACAAGGAGCCCTGGCATGACCTTGCCGGATAACGCCGACCAGATCCGGCGCCACTATGAGTCGGTCGGGGAGGCGGGCGAGGTGGTCGCCCGAATTGTGGCCTCGCTCGATGAAATGGATGGGCCAATGACGAGCGAACGCCTCGCTGGCTTTGATCACTTTCACGTTCGAGGGCTCGCCGCGACGATCGAACTTATAGACCTGCTGGAGATTTCGCCCAATGCGCAGGTGCTCGATGCGGGCTCCGGCCTAGGCGGCCCCTCGCGATATGTCGCAGAGACCCGCGGCTGCTCGGTGACCGGCGTCGATTTGGCGCCCAGCTATGTCGCCATCTCCCGCCTGCTCGCCGATCGCGCGGGTCTCAGCGCATGGCTCGACTATCAGGTCGGCAACCTGTTGGAGTTACCCTTCGACGACGCCACATTTGATATCGTTTTCACCCAGCATGTCGTAATGAACATCGCCGACCGAGTGGGCGCCTACCGCGAGATCCGTCGGGTGTTGAAGCCCGGCGGCCGGTTTGGATTCTACGATGTGCTCGCGGTGGATGGCGGGCCGGCGGCTATCTATCCGACCCCTTGGTCCGACACCGCCGAGCGGAGCACGGTGCTGACCCCAGCGCAGACCCGCGCGGCCTATGCCGCCGCCAACCTCCGGCTGGAGGTTTGGCGGGACCCGACAGCGGATGCGGTCGCCTGGTTCGATACGCCGCGCCCGACGGGCGCGGCGGGGCTCAGTCTGGTCTCCGTGCTGGGGCCGCGGTTTCCCGCAATGGCGATGACCCTGGCGCGGAACTTGCGAGAAGGCCGATTACAGCTAGCGATGGGCGTCTGCCGCGCCGTGTAGGCGCGGCCCCGGCCTTAAGCAGGTTCTTCGATGTGCGCCGTCTGCAGCGCCAGGCGCTTGGCTTCCTCGACGTCGTAGCGGCTGGCGGTGACGATGCGCTGAGCATAGAGACCGCCGCCGGACTGCAGGTTGGCGATCATGGCCCAGGTGCCGCCCGCGCCGCCGGTATAGTCGTAGATGGCGTGGAAGAGCTTCGTGCGATAGGCGCCGTCCACGGACTGTTTGGTGCCCATGTATTTGCGGATCAAGTGTCCCACCTCCTCGTTCTCGAGGTCGGAGATCGACGGCGCCGTCTGAATGGATCCGCCGGAGATGTCGTGCAGGTCGCGCACCATGTTCGGATAGTTGGCCGCGCCGTAATACTTGCCGGCGTTCGTGTAGAGCTCGTGCGGCACCGCCTGGCCGTCGGCGGTGTAGTTGCACTGGTCGATCGCCGCATCGAGGCACGCGCGCACCATGGTGGCGTTGATCATCATGCCGCTGATCTTTTCTTTGATGTGCGGCACCTTTTCCAGGCCGTTGGCCTCGGCGATCAGCTGGGCGAAGCCGACCAGGCGGTCGAAGGTGTTGGCCATGCCAGCGAGGCCCCCGAGACGCTCCCACAGGCCCAGGGAGTGGGCGAACGTCGCCGCCAACTCAGGGTGCCCGTCCAGGAACACGCGCTCGTTCGGCACGAACACATTGTCGAAGATCACGAAGCTGTCGGGGGTGTGCTTGCGGCTGGAGATCGGGAACCGCCGCTGATCCTTGTGGCGGGGCGCGTAGTCCACGTCGACGATCTTCACGCCGGGCGCGTTGAGCGGAACGACGCAGGCGATGGAATAGTCGTCTTCGCCGGCCTTCATCGCCTTGGTCGGGATGGTCATCAGCTCATGCGCCAGAGAGGCGGCGGTGATGTGCAGCTTGGCGCCGCGGATGACGACGCCGTCGGCTCGGCGCTCGACAACGCGCACATAGGCGTCGGCGTCTTCCTGCTGGCTCGGGCGCTTTGAGCGGTCGCCCTTGGCGTCGGTGATGCACTGGACGATGCGAATGTCGCGCGCCTGCGCGTCCTTGACCCAGGCGCGGATGCGCGCGGCGTTGTCGGGCAGCTTGGCCTCGATCCGGTCTGCGGCCGTCAGCAGGGTCATCATCGAGGCGCTGGTGACGCCCAGCAGCATGTCGTGCTCGTCGCCGCCGCTGGCGTGATGGCGCAGATCCTCGGGCGTCTTCATCGTGCGCATGGTGTCGCGCACCGCGCCGGGCGTCGGGTCATAGCCGCGGTCGTACAGCTTGGCCGAGGCGTCCACAGGGACCTTGAACACCGGGTGGTTGGGCATATCCTCGATGAGGTCGCCCTCAAGAAACACGCGTCTGCCGTCGCGCAACGACTGCTTGTACTGCTCGCCCGTCATCATGGCCGTCTGCTCCTGGAGTTCCGATTTTTGGTTTGACGGAAGCTTAGGGCAAAGGCGACAGGCAGTTCAACCGCGACGCGGCGTCAAGCCGGGACGTTAAAGTTGAAATCGTCGCCACTGACTTTGCTTTCAGCGTCTGCTCACGACGGCGGCTTATCGTTCGGCCGCGTTGTGCGGATCAGCATCCAATCGTCGTCGCTCCGTTCGGTCCACTGCTCGACTATCCTCCACTCGCCACGCGCAAGCTGCGCTTCGATCAGCTCGTCGAGCGGTCGCTGGGCCAGGGGATGGCCACCATTGTAGAGGAGCTCGCTCAGACGCAGATATTTGATCTGCCGCTGATAGACGATCCAGGTCGGCGGCTGGGTCTTCAGCTCGCCGATCAGTCGCATGACGACATCGGGACTGGTGGTGTCGAAAAACGTCTGCACCTCGCCGCGCCAGGGCTCCAGTCCGCAAAAGTAGTTCGCGTATGAGTAGGGCATGGAGAGGAGCGTGCGTGGCTCCGGCGCCGCGTGGATGTCGTCGCAGACGCGAGCGAAAAAACGGGCTGCGTGATTCTCGATATAGACTTCGCCGAGGCCCGGCGCCTGGACCCAGGTCCGCCGCGTAAACATCGGCGGCGCCTGATAGTTCTCCCAGTTGAGCGGCTTTTCCGCCCTGCCATTGAGGATCCCCGCGCTCGCCAGGGCGATCAGTCCCACGACATAGAGCCTCCAGGTCGCCAGACGCGGCGAACCCTCGAAGACGATCGGCAGCAGCGCCGTCAGGAGCGCGACTGGCGTGAACATACCCGTATGGGTCCCGCTGGAAGACATTGCGCCGGCCGCCACGGCGCCCAGGGGTATCGCCATGAGAACGACCCGCGAATTCAGCTTCCTCAACAAGCCCACCGACCGCAACAGGCCCGCGACCCCCAGGGGATAGATGGCGAGCAGGGCGAATGCGCAGAAGAGGTTCGCCAGGGCGTCCGACGCCAGATGATCGAACAGCCGGATCGTCCACGCGTATGCCGACAGCGTTGCCAGCCCGGCGACCAGGATCAGCCACCCCCGGTTTCGGGCTCCCACCCGCTCCACCAGTCGCGCGCTCAGAAAGGGAACCGCGGCGCACAGACCAAGAACCATCCCGAGCAAGAGGATCACGGGATAGCTGATGTAGTGAAGGATCTCGCCAATGAGGGCGAATGGCGTGGCGACCAGATGGGCCGAGCCGCCCTTCAGGCCATGGCTGGCGAGCAACGTATCCCGGGCCCAGGCCGCCAGGCTGTCGCCGGTGAGATAGACGACGATCAGGACCGCCGCGACCGATCCGGCAAGGTGGGTGAGCAGGGCGATCCATCGCCGGGCGGCGTACCGGTGAAACACCACGACCGCCGCGCCCAGGTACAGAAACAGGCCATCGTTGGGTCGGGTCGTGAACGCTATTCCACAGAGCGCCCCGGCGGCGATCAGGCGCCACCTCGTGTTCGACGCCTTGGGGGCGACGGGTCCCGTCCAGGCAAGAAGCGCGATCACCAAGAGCCCGCAGGTGTCCGAGATCGCGCGGTAGTCGTCAAAGCGATAGGACGCCCACCCCACGCCGATCACGGCGGAGCAGAAGAAAACCAGAATGCTTTCGATCGGAGACCAGGCATATTTCCGGTAGATCAGGAAAAAGCCGAGGATGTACAACAGCATATGCAAAGTCGTCGGGATCACCGACATCAACCAGGCGTCGCCAAGGATCGACCCCCAGAACGCCGTCTCCAGGATGTAGAAGGGTTGTTGGGGCAGGTGCAGGTCGGAATATAGCTTGACGTTTTGGTCCAGCATCTTGGCGTAGAGCGGCCATGTTCCGTCCGAGTTCGCCCGGGCGTTCAGGGTGAGGCAGGTCCCCAGCGCCGCGAGCGCGCCGAAAGCCACGGCCGCCCACAGGTTTCGCGCCCCGGCGGAAGCGGACGGGAATCTGGCGCTGGCGGTTTCGGTGGCCATTCAGGTCCTCGCGGTCGCCGGGGGGCGCCGCGCCCCCCATGTGCCTGGAGGTAACCGGGCGGCCTTGCCTGGCTGCCCGCCTCTGGGCCCGACCGCCGCGCCTCCAAATGCGGCTTGAGGCCTAGTGAGAGTCCCGCCAAAGGTCCAATCTGGATCGCCGCATGGGGAGTAACCGGGATGTCCACGCTGAACGGCAAGGTCGCGATCGTCACCGGCGCGGGCTCGGGGGTCGGTCGGGCCACCGCCCTGAGGCTGGCCGGCCACGGCGCCAAGGTTGTCGCCGTGGGCCGCACGGGCGCCAAGGTCGAGGAAACGGCCGCGATGGCCGCGCACGCTGGCGGCGAATGTCTGGCCCTGGCGCTGGATGTCGCGGAGACCGGCGCGGGCGAGCAGGCGGTCGCCCGCGCGCTCGCCCGCTTCGGCCGGCTGGATATCCTGATCAACAACGCCGCGATCGGACGCGCCTATGAAAACGTCAAACCGGGCGTCATGAGTCCCCTCACCGAAACCACCGAGGATCTCTGGCGCGAGGTGATCGAGGTCGACCTGAACGGCGCGGCCTTCATGACCCGCGCCGCCCTTCCGGCCCTGATAGACTGCGGCGCCGGGGCGATCGTCAACGTCACCAGCGTGTTCGGCATCCGCGGGACCAACCAGGACCACGCCTACAGCGCCGCCAAGGCGGGCCTGACCAACCTGACCCGCTCGCTCGCCGTCACCTACGCCAGGCACAATGTGCGCGCGAACTGCGTCGCACCTGGCCTTATCGACACCGAGATGGCCGCGGACATCATCGGCACGGGCTTTCTCGAAGACCCCCGCAAGCGCTTCACCGCCTCGCCGCTAGGGCGCGCGGCGCAGCCGGAGGAGATTGCCGCGGTCATCGTGTTCCTCGCCTCCGCCGACGCCTCCTTCGTCAACGGCGCCGTGATTCCCGTCGATGGCGGCCTGACGGCGCGGGGATTTTGAGGAGGCTTTCTCAGTAAAGCCCGGCCCGCGCCTACGCCCAGGCGATGGCCTTGGACGACCAGACCATCACCACGCTGCGAGCGGGGCCAATTTGCTTGCGATGGGGTCGGCGCAGCTGGAACGCCGAGGCGACTCTTGGGGAAGCCAGGATCAACGATCGACCGAACGCTCTGCCCAAAGTGAGACGATGGTGCTAGCGTTTCCGCGGCGGTCCTGCCACGGGAGAGGCAATTTCTATGAAGGTGATCCTCGCCCAGCCTCGCGGCTTTTGCGCCGGTGTTGTCAGGGCGATCGAGATCGTCGAACGGTCTCTCGAGAAATTTCGGGAGCCGGTCTATGTGCGGCATGAGATCGTCCACAACCATCACGTGGTCGAGCGATTGCGCGCCAAGGGCGCCGTGTTTGTCGAAAACATCGACCAGGCCCCGACCGGGGCTCACGTCGTCTTCAGCGCTCACGGCGTGGCTCGCGCGGTGGTCGACCAGGCCCGGGCACGGGGCTTGCCGGTGCTTGACGCCACCTGTCCACTCGTTTCCAAGGTCCATGCCCAGGCGAGGCGATATGTCGGTCGGGGGCGCTCTCTGGTGTTGATAGGCCATGCGGGTCACCCCGAGGTCGAAGGAACGATTGGTCAAATCGACGCACCGGTGCACCTGATATCCACGGTGGAGGATGTGGCCGCGCTTGATATCCCGGCGGATCAGCCTCTGGCCTATGTCACGCAAACGACTCTGAGCGTGGACGACACGGTCACGGTTATCGCCGCGCTCCAGGCGCGGTTCAGCGACATCATTGGACCCGATACGAGCGATATTTGCTATGCGACCCAGCATCGCCAGACGGCTGTGCGCGAGCTGTGCAAACACGTCGAGGTTATTCTGGTCGTCGGTGCGCAAAACAGCTCCAACTCGAAACGTTTATGCGAAATTGGACGGGAAGCCGGGCTCCCCAGCCACCTCATCGCCGACGCCTCCGCCATCGACCCCGCGTGGCTGGAAGGCAAATCGACGGTGGGCCTCACCGCTGGCGCGTCCGCGCCGGAAGATCTCGTTGTTGAGGTCATTGCCGCGCTGCGCGCCCTGGGGCCCCTGGAGACGGAGACCATGGATGGCGTCGAGGAAAACATCGAGTTCCGTCTGCCGGCGGAGCTGAGAGACACGCGGGTCAAGGTCACTTGAGCGCCGGGTCCTACCAGCCTAGCAATGGGGGCAACGAATTGGACACGGCGAGGGGGTCGCTAGGTGCCGGATAGACCGATCAGGGTCGCGGTGATTGGCGGCGGCTGCGCTTCGATGGCGGCGGTATGGGAGCTTTCTCGCCCCGAGCACGCCGGACGCTATGAAATTACAGTGTTCCAGGAAGGCTGGCGGCTTGGCGGCAAGGGCGCGTCCGGGCGTGGCCCGTCCGGTCGGATAGAGGAGCACGGCCTGCATATCTGGCTAGGCTTTTACGACAACGCGTTTCGGATGATGCGGGAATGCTACGCCGAGCTTGAGGCCACGGGCGAGACCATATTCGGCGGTTGGCGCGACGCCTGGGCCACGGAAGACGACATTGCCTTGTTTTCCCCCGCCGAGCACGGCGGCTGGCAAAAGTGGTTGACCCACATGCCGTCCCGGCCGGGATTGCCGGGCGATCCCTTGCCAGCCCATGAGGTGTTCTCGCTTAGATACTATCTGTCGCGTGCGTTCGATCTGCTGCGCACATTCCTGCTTGATACGACGGTGAATGGGCAAGGCCTTAGCGCCTTTGGCGCCGAGGGTGGCCCGACCGAGCCGGTCGCGGCGCTTGCTTATTTGGCAAGGCTGGGAGCATTCGCCACCGTCGCCTCCGTCGCCGAGTCCCTGGCGATGTTGGGTGTCTTGGTTCAGATGACGCCAGCCTCGGTCGCTGACGGCTGGGCTCCCATTGAAACCGTCTGCGCTCGGCTTCGTGATTGGCTTGAGCAGCATTGGCTGGCCAACAGCGAGACCCGCTATATGTGGGAAATCGCCGATATCGCCCTCGCCACCGCCGTCGGCCTGGTTCGAGGCGGCCTGTTGACCGATCCGCGCGGCCTGGACGCATTGGAAGATTTCGAGGTTCGAGATTGGTTGATGGCCAACGGCGCATCGGCGCGATCTGTGCGTTCGGCGTTCATCCGGGGTCTTTATGATCTGTCCATGGGCTACGAAGACGGTGACCTGAACAAGCCAAACCTTTCGGCGGGGCAAGGCGTGAGGGGGCTCTTGCGAACGTTCTTTGGTTATCGTGGAGCGTTTATGTGGCGGATGCGCGCCGGCATGGGCGATGTCGTGTTCGCGCCACTGTATGAAGCCGCGCGGCGTCGTGGCGTTCAGTTCAAATTCTTCCATCGCCTGACGAATGTCGGCGTTTCCAGTGAAGGTTCGCCGGATTTCGATGGGTCGAACCACGTCGCTTCCCTGACCTTCGATGTGCAGGCGCAGACCCTTTCCGATGACGAGTACGAGCCGCTCGTGCTGGTCGCGGGCAAGCCCTGCTGGCCGTCCGATCCCGACTTCAGCCAGCTTCGGGACGGCGAGCGAATGGCCGCGGAAGGTTGGAATTTTGAATCGCATTGGGACCGGAGACGCGCCGAAGAACGGACGCTACAGGTCAGTCGGGACTTCGACATGGTGGTCCTTGGCGTTGGCCTGGGCGCCATACCGCATGTGTGCTCCGAGATCGTCGCGCGAAATGAGCGCTGGCGACGTATGACCACGGAAGTCAAAACCGTGGAGACTCAAGCCTTTCAGGTGTGGATGCGCGAGGACTTGTCGACCCTTGGGTGGTCCGGTCCCGCCTATATCACTGGCGCCTTCGCCAAGCCGTTCGACACCTGGTGCGACATGGCCCACGTCGTGCCGGATGAAGCGTGGAATGTGCGGCCCCGGACGGCGGTCTATTTCTGCGCGGCGTTGCCAGATCCTCCCACACCCCCGAGGATCGACGACATAGGCTACCCCGCACGGCGAGCCGAGACGGTCAGAAGAAGCGCCGAAGCGTTTCTTCAGGGACCGGTGCGCGCCGTGTGGCCGGGGGCGTTCAATCTGGACGGCTCCTTCCGGTGGGACCTTCTTGTCGATCCGGTCGAGGACGGCGGGGGGGGTGGCAAGGTCGGGGTCGAACGATTCGCCAGCCAATATTGGCGCGCCAACGTCAATCCATCCGACCGCTACGTTATCCATACGCCGGGCAGCTATCGCTATCGCATCTCGCCATTGGACATGACGTATGACAATCTCACGATCGCCGGTGACTGGACCGACAGCGGCTTCCATTCTGGATGTGTGGAAGGCGCGGTGATGTCTGGGCTTTTAGCCGCTCACGCGATTTGTGGGGCGCCCCTGCTTGAGGACATTATAGCCTATGACCACCCCTAAATCCCATACCTCCGCGGTTCAGGCCGAACCTGAGGTGGCTGACCGTGTCAAGCGGCGCCCGCCTTTGAGAGCGGCGGCGAATCGCACGCCCGAGGATCCGGGGGCAGCGCGCCATACCGGGGCGGGTGGAGCGAACGAGTCCGTCAGCGAGTCCGTCGCTGACATCGTGCGCATGGGCTACGATGTCGTTGCCGAGAATATCCGGCAAGGCCGCACCGCGGCAGAGCGTTTTCGGCAGGGTGAATACAACATCAGGGACGTCCCCGCCGACGTCGAGACTCTCGTCAAACGTATGATTGATCTCGCGCGCGATCTGTCGACGGTCTCGTTTGATATAGCCGAGCGGGTTCTGCGCGAAACCGCCCCGTCAGGTCGCCACAGCAAGGCTCCGGTATTTTATCCCGCTCCGGGGGAGCATTCCCACCGGGCGGCGCACGCAGCTCAGCGGCCCTCCGAAACGCAGGCGCTGATGCACGTAACCTGCGCGTTTTCTGGCGAGAGGCGCGCCGTTTTACGGTCGGCGGCGCTGACTCGACCCACTGAGCCGACCTTCGCGCATGAGCATATCTCGTTTGAGGCCCTGCAATCGACAGTCGGATGGAGACCTATCACGGGCGTCACTTGCCGCGCCCACCCGATGACGGGGGGGCTGCAGATCTCGGTCTCGATCCCGGACGATCAGCCGGCCGGTGTTTATTCGGGCGTCGTCCATGGACCCCATCAGGCTTGGCCGCTCGGCGTTCTCGCCATCGAAGTTCTGCCGTGAGCGCCAGCCGGCTTGATCTCAACGCGTTCGAACCGGCGAGCGCCCCTGAAATGGCGAGCGCGCTTGAATTCTACGGCGCTGCGACTCGGAAGGCGGTGGACGCCTACCTGGCCAACGACGCGCCCGCGCCCTACCTTGATGAGTTGTTGCAGGATTATCCTTCCCGAGGCGGCAAGATGATGCGCCCCTCGATCTGTATAGCCAACGCGCGGGCGTTCGGCGGACGACTTGAGGACGCGATTACCTGCGCCGCGGCCGTGGAAATCCTCCACAACGCCCTGTTGATCCACGACGACATCCAAGACGGCAGCGAGATGCGCCGCGGCCGACCGACCCTCCATGCCTTGCATGGCGTTCCCTTGGCGATCAACGCCGGTGACACGCTGATGTTCACCGCCTTACGCCCCCTGATTGACAGCCTGCGTCACCTGGCCCCGGAAGTCGCCGCTCAAGTGCTGGAAGTCTCCATGACCATGGCGCGTGAAACCGCGGAGGGCCAGGCGCTGGAATTGGGGTGGCGCGATCTCAATCACATCGACCTCGGCGACGCCGACTATTTTCGTCTCGCTCTGAAAAAGACCGCCTGGCTGGGGCTGATCTGGCCTGCTCAGCTGGGACTCCTCATTGGCTCGCGTGGCAAGGCCGATCCGCACAGCGTCGTGCGCTTCGGCTTTTTTGTCGGTACGGCGTTTCAAATCGAGGATGATTTACGGAATCTGTCGGTCGATCCTGGCTACGGCAAGGAAATGAACGGGGATCTCTACGAAGCTAAGCGCACGTTGATGTTGATTCACGTGCGCAGGACCTGCGCCGCGGCGGACCGTCTGCGCCTGGACGCCTTCTTGAGTCTTAGCCGGGAGGAACGGACGGCCGAGGATGTATTGTGGCTCGCGGATTTGATGCGGACGCACGGGTCGATCGAACATGCGCGGCATGTCGCCAGCTCGCTCGCGGGCGCCGCGGCCCATGAGTTTGAACGGGTGTATGGTCACCTGCCGCCGTCAAGGGATCGTGCATTTGTCGCAGGCCTCATCCCATGGGTCTTCGAGCGCCCATGAGCGGCAAGGTCCTCCTTTACGGGGCCACGGGCTATACAGGTCGCCTGATCGCGGCGCGCCTGGCGCGCCAAGGTGTCAAGGTGGTGGTAGCCGGGCGCGATCCTGAAAGAGTCCGGGCCATGGCTCGGTCTCTTGCTGTCGAGGGCCGTGCCTTCAGTTTGGATTTACCCAGGCATATCGACGCGGCTCTTGCCGACGTCGACCTGGTCCTGCACGCCGCCGGACCCTTTCTTGAGACGGCGCCAGCCATGATGAGCGCATGTTTGCGCGCGGGCGCGCACTATCTCGACCTGGCCGGTGAATGGCCGGTATTCGCTCAGGCGATGGACCTGGACGCCGCCGCTGTCGCGGCCGGCGTCATGGTGATGCCGGGCGTGGGTTTGACGATCGCCGTGACCGATTGTCTGCTCGCGCTGGCGCATCGATCACAACCCGACGCGGTTGCACTGCGAGTCGCCATGTCTTGGCCGCAAGTCCTGTCGCGAGGATCGGTATTGACCGCGGCGCAGATATTCGGGCCCCACGCCTTGGTGCGCCGTGATGGGCGTCTGCACGCCGTCGCTGGCGGCAGAGTGACACGCGCCTTTGATTTCGGCCACGGTCTGCGCGACGCGACGGCGTTCAGTGGCCCCGAGGTGGTGGCCGGTCAGCACACGACCGGCGTCCCCAATATTGAAATCTACGCCGAAGTCGACTGGGCCAAGAGGGTATCCTATCGCGGCGCGACCATGGCGATGGCCTTGACCGGGTCCGAGCCTTGGACGCTCGCCAGCGCGGCCATTGGGGCGATTTGGCCCAAAGCGCCGTCCGCCGAAGCTCGCCATCGAGCCGGTTACGTCATGGTCGCCGAGGCGATAGACCCGTGGCGCCGCGTAAGCTCGCTGCGAATACGCACGTTCGATGGGTACACGGCGAGCGTCTTGACCGCTGTCGGGGCTGTCGAGCGGGTCCTGGGTGGAACCTGGGCGCGCGGGTTCCAGACGCCGGCCCTCATCTTCGGCCCTGACTTCATCTTTGAAGTGGGTTGTGCAAGCGTTGACGGACCTTCGCGACAGATGACGGGAGAGGCGGCTTGATACCTTACATTCAATCCTTGACATGCCAGCAAGTGCCGCCGCCCTATCATTTCCCCGGCGTAACGGCGAATGCTTTCATCCTTGAGACATCTATTCCGCACATCCAAAGATATTGTGACCGGTATTTCAACATCGGTGAAGCCGCTGAACGAGGGTTTGAATATAAACCTATCGCGTCTTGGCCGTACGCAGCGCTTATGGTCATCGACTATCCGGTGATGATCTGCGCGGACGATCGCCCTCTGGGGCCGAACGGCCAGTCCTACGCCGATGGCGGGTACGTCAAGCAACAGGAAGTGTTCGTGACGATCCCGATCATCCGTCGGGGCATTAATCCCGCGACGGCGATCTTCAAGACCGCGGTGGACTGGATGCTGCCATTCATCGTCGTGGGAAACGCCGTGTCAGCTTCGTGCGGTCGGGAGATGTTGGGCCTGGAGAAGCTCTTGGCGGAGATCAAAATAGGCGATGGCGGCTATCCTGACGCCTTCAGCGCCAATCTGTCTCTGCCCGGTTGGGCTTCCCTGCGTCCCACCGAGTGGCAGCAGATGCTGCCGTTTCTCGATATCGTCACCGGACCCGCCGCCCCCACGTTCAAGGGATCGCCCGCCGTCGACTCGCTCTGGACACTGTTCAGCGGCGGCCCCGGCGGGCAGTTGATGGCTGCGGCTGGCGCCGCCAGCAACTTTGTTGACGCGATGTCGCTTGGTTTGATCCCGACGACACAACATACGATTTCGTTGAAGCAGATCCGCGACGCGGAAGATCCACAAAGGGCGGTGTATCAATCAATCGTGAGCTGCCGTTCAAAATATACATGTATGGAGAATTTCAGATTCTATAATGAAAATGATGTAACAATTACGATTCATGATCATGGGAGTTTCAGCGAGGTATTTCGCGCGATGTTTGATCCCCCTGACGCGCCAGATCCCTATGATCCCAGGGACCGCCCTCTGAAATACAAGCCGAAGGCGGCATTCAGATTCAACTCAACGATCGATTTCGATGAAATGCGCACATTGCATGAGTTTCCGGTGGATCGGGGACACGGGTTGCCGCCCACAAAGGCAAGAGATGACACCATGTCCCCGTGGATGAGGCCCCTGCGTGGATTTTTTGGACCCCGCCAGTCATGACCAAATTCCGCGAATCCTTCGCCACCCAACAGTTTTTGCCCCCTTGGAAAGCGGAAAAAGTACAGACATCGTGCTTTCTGTTCCGGCTCAAACCGAAGGCGATCCAGTCCTATTTGGATAGGCACTTCAACTTTACCCACATGGATCGCGCACCCTATCATTTTAGTGCAAGGGCAGATTCCCAATTCGGGGTTATAACGATTTCCTACTATCCATGTATTTTCAGCACTAATAATTCACATTTTGGTGCTGACAATCTCGCCCACACGCAATGGGATCATCTGTCTTATACCCAATTTCACGTAGCTATTCCCGTTCTCCGGCACAGAATAACACGTGACAACTTGCTGGTCGAGGGCAAGACGGTGTGGATTCAACCCGTCATTATCTGCGACAACAGCTCGGTGGTGTTTGGGTCGCGGGAAATTATTGGTCTGGACATGATCCATGGCTCCATTGAACGTAAGGCCGGTAACGACCCTGGCAGTCTGCACGTCGATGTGTTTTTTCCCGGTTTCAAGACGTTCGAGCCGACCACTCAGGAGAGCCCGTCGCTGCCTCTGATGCATCTTGAGACGGGGCCATCGATTGGCGCGACTCTCCCCCAGGCGATGCAGGACGAGAACAGCGAATTCATCGAAGGCTTGGCGGAGGCTTCGGGGGGTGGCAAAGGACTGGATCGCTTCTTGCCGACTGTGAATGAAATCGTCACGCTCAAGCAGTTCAGGGACGCCTTCAATTTGTTGGCGGCCACCTACCAGGCCATCGTCAGCGCGACCAATTCCTTTATAAATGTAGAGAATTTGCAGTTCTATGACGCCAATAAAGTAGAGTTGGAGTTTATGTGGTCCGCTTCGGCGACCGAGATGCTCAGCAATTTTCTGGATTTAGGCGCCCCCGGGGTGGGCCGTGCTCCACCACCCCACAAAGGAGAAAGCTGGGATCTGGTGGGCCGCATGGTAAAACCGCGTGTCGCTTTCGGATTTACCTCGGATATAGAGTTCAATCAGATCAAAACGCTACACACGTTCGGCGGGGGCGCACAATCATCATTTAACCGAGGACTCGCCGGCGCGATTCAGCCTTGAGATCGTAAGGCAACCATTCGGCGCAGTCCGGCCAATGTTCGGTTTCAACCCAGTACCGACAGAGCCCGACACGGTCGAAGATGTCGACGAAACGCGGCTCTCGGTTCAGACTAAACCATGAGCCGAAAATGACGCCTGGGTATTGGCCCGCCGGCATGGGTCCGTCTGGATCAAACATGTGGTCGAAGGAACTCTCTTCGGCGAGCGCCATGGCTTCCTCTGGGAAGCCAAACCAGTTCAGTTCGACGATCCAGTTCAAGGGAAGGTACCCATCGCTCGCCGCGTGCCGGCGGGCGTAGTCGAGAATCCCCTGCCGAGGCTCTTGGACGCCGGTTCGCAGAATTTCGCCTAGGCCAACGTCGCGCCGCAGCTGCTTTTGTTGCCAGCCGCTGAAGCGGGCGATGCCAGGCACGGCGTCGTCAAAGGCGTCCCAGAATCCGAGGTGGGCGGAGAAGGAGACCAGCGAGATCAAGACCGAATAGTTGTCCGGCCACTGCCGGTGCAGTTCACTCAGCATGCGGATCGACGCCGCCTCATTGCCGACATAGGTGTGCATCTGGGCGACGGTCAGTCTGGCGTCCGGAAACAGCGGGTTGAGTTCACAAGCGCTCTCGGCGAGCCGCAACGCCTCGCGCACACGTCCCACGCCCCAACAGAATGTGCTCATCGCGCCAAGCACGCTTGGATCATTCGGTCGGACGCGCAGAGCCTGTTCCAGCAACGCTTCGCGCGTGCCATAGGCGCCCCAGGGTTCCAGCATCGCCATGGCTTCCAGGGCGCCAGAACAGCTCGGATCGAGTCCGAGCGCGGTTTCGGCGGCTTTCAGGACGCCGGCTCGGCCCAGCTGATAGTCTCCCGTCCGACGCCCCGAGCGCAGGGTCCAGGCTCGGCACTGCGCCAACAGTTCCCAGGCGCGGGCGTGGTCTGGCGCCTCCCGCACGACCTCTTCGAGCAGCGGCGTGGCGGCGGCCCCGGAATCATCGAACAGCTTCGTGCCATTGCTGACGATGGATTGCGCCTTGAGGAACAGCTCATAGGTTGGGATCGACATTTCGATCCTGCCCCTGGGCGGCGAAAACACAATGGCGAGGGCCTTCGCAACCGCCTCGGCGATTTCGTCCTGAAGGGCGAAGATGTCGTCGAGTTTGCGGTTAAAGCTATCCGCCCAAAGCGTGACCCCACTGGCGCAGTCGACGCATTGAGCGTTGATGCGCACGCGCTCGCCCGCCCGGCGTACCGACCCGTCCAGCAGGTGAGTGGCGTTCAGTTGGTCGGCCACGTTGCGGACAGCCTTCTGAGCGCCTCGGAACTGGAAGGTCGATGACCTGGCGAGCACCTTCACGCCCGGCGAGCGAGCCAGAGTTTGCTGAATCTCATCTGCGACGCCATCGGAGAAAAATCCCATCTCAGGGTCGGATGACAGGTTGTCGAATGCGAGAACCGCCAATAGGCGCTCGGTGGACGTCGATTGTCGCCTCGCAATGGCGCCGGACGGCGTCGGCCCCGGCGATTGAGCGGTTACAAGCGTGGCGACGCTTTCGACAACCTTGCCCCACGCGGCAAACGATGGGTCACCGGACCACCCCCGCAGATCCGTGCATTGGATCTGATCGAACGGTAACGGCAGCGGCGAGCCATCCACACAGATTTGCACCAGCTTGCGCGCTTCACGGCCGCGGTTGGCTTCCGCTCTCACCCATTCCGAGGCGGCGGCGTCCGAAGACCAGATCGCCAACACCGCCTTAGCCCGGTTGAGTTCACGTTCGATCGCATCGGTGAAGGAACCGTGACCTTGCAGATCTCGGTCCAGCCACACGTCGAAACCTCGCGCCTGCAGGGCGGTCGCCGCTGTCTGGGCGATGGCGCCATCCCGGCGAGAATAGGAAATGAATACGTCTGGCATCTGCGTTTCAGATAGGCATGTTACCCGGAGGCGCGCCAGAACTATGCGTCATTTGCGCCCATCGGCCGCGGCGACCCGTCGGCGCGACTCGGCCTTGAGATCGTAAGGCAACCAGTCGGCGCAGTCCGGCCAGCGATTGCTCTGGCTCCAATAGGCGCACAAACCGATGCGATCGCAGAGGTCGATGAACCTGGGATTGCGATTCATCGTGCACCATGGACCAAAGATCGTGCCCGGAAAGTACTGGCTGGGCAGCGGCCCGTCGGCGTCAAAGATGTGATCGAATGATGCTTCTTCACCCAGATCCAGCGCCTCGTTTGGCATGCCATAGTGGCAAAGCGCGGCGAGCCAATTCAATCGCACGGTGCCTGTTCTGGCCAACGAGGTCCGGAATTGGTCGAGGACCTTGTGGCCAGCGGTCGGATCGTCGGACGCCAGAGTGTTGGCGTGCCCGACCTGTATCCGCAGCCTGTCGGCCTGCCAGCCGCTAAAGTTTTCGACGTGCGCCAACCCTTCCTCATAGGCGTCCCAAAAGCCGAGGCTTGAGGCGTTGGCGAGCAGCGCGGCGAGGATCGTCACATTCTCCGGCCATTTGCGATGGAGGTCGGCAAGCATTCTGACGGCGGTTTCGTAGTTGCCCACATAGGCTTGCATCTCCGCGACGGCGAGGCGAGCGGCGGGCAGAAGTGGGTTTAGCTCGCAGGCGCGTTCGGCGAAACTCAGCGCGTCCCGCATTCGGCCCACGCCCCAACAAAAGGTGCTCATGGCGCTCAATAAACGAGGCTCATGCGGCCTCATGCGCAAAGCGCGTTCGAGCTGTCGTTCGCGAGCGGCGTAAGCGCCCCAAGGCTCCAGGAAGGCGAGCGCCTCAAGCGCGCCGGCGCAATCGGGATCCAGTCGCAGCGCGGTTTCCGCGGCGAAGACCACCCCTTCACGACCGACTTGATAGGACCCTTTGCGGCGGCTTGATCTTAGCGTCCAGGCTCTGCACGCGGCTAGGAGCTCCCAGGCCCGCGCATGATCTGGCGCGTCGCGCACGACACGCTCCAACAAAGGCGCGGCCCTGGCGCCGGAGTCGTCGAACAGACCCGTGCCTTCGCTGATGATCGCTTGGGCCTGCAGGAAGACCTCGTAGGTCGCCAGCGGCATTTCGGTGATCGTTTTGGCGGGCAAAAACATGACCGCCAGCGCCTTGGCCACGGACTCGGCGATCTCATCCTGCAATGCGAAGATATCGTCGAGATCGCGATCGAAGCTATGGCTCCACAGACCCTCCCCGGTGGCGCAGGCTGTCAGCTGTGCGTTAATGCGAACCCGTTGACCGTTTCGACGAACCGAGCCGTCCAGGACGTGCGTAACGCCCAACGCCTGCGCGATATTCGCCGCGCTTTTGTCGATCCCACGAAACTGAAAACTGGAGGAACGCCCCACAACCCTGAGGGTGGTCGTCCGGGACACCGTCAGGAGAATCTCCTCCGCGACGCCATCGGAGAAATAGTGAAAATCCGGGTCACCGGAAAGATTGTCGAAGGCCAGGACCGCCAGAAGGGGGGAGGGTGGCGGCGTCACCGCCTGAGCGCTTCCGGTGTCTTCCGCCGTTCGCTCAATCAGATCTGAGACCGGTTCGTTGCGGGGCGCCTTCAGTCTGTAGCCGACCTTGGTGATCGTTTCGAGTTGGACTTGGCCATCGCCAAGATCCGCCAACAGTCTGCGCAATTGGCCGATAGCGCGATCAATCGCGTCTTCGCCGACGACCACCCCATTCCAGCACCGCGCCAGGAGATCGTCGCGTGACAGGATCGCGCCGGGGGATGCGGCCAGCGCGACCAGCACCTGCATGATGCGAGGTTGGAGGAACCGCTCCCGGCCGTCTGATCGCGCGACGCGGCGGAGCGAGGGTTCGATGGTCAGGGCGCCAAGCATGAAAAGGCCTTGCCGCGCGAGATTGATCGGCGCGGATGTCTCCGGAACGCTCCCGTCATCCTCCATGGCCATTCTAGCTGAGACGGTTTGCCTCCATTCACTCATGCGATGCCGACAGGCTGATCGTCTGTAGTGCTTGAGCAATCCTATAGATGCACGGGCGGAGGCTCGCCAATCCACTCGCGCCGCGACGCCTTGCCACGCCTTGTGGCGCGGCGATCTTACACACCATGAACCTGTCCCCGCCCGTCAAACCCAACTCGCCGCGACCTACGGCCCGCGCCTTCCGCGCGCCCCTGCCCTTAGATTGCCCGCATAACCGGGTTTCGCGGCAAGCGCGAGCATAGGATTGTCGAACGTGGCGCAATACCTCGGCGGCGATGAACCTACCGCTGAAACGCGGGTCGACAGTGCGAGACTCTCCGAGAGACGCCGCGGGCCCGGGGGCCGACGCACGGCGATAACGCCGAGGTCATCGTGTTTCTCGACCCCGTCGACGCATCGTTCGTCAACAGCGCCGTCATTACCGTCGACGGCGGCCTGACTGCGCGGAGGCATTGACCCACTGGGCGGCGCTTATTTTCGGGCGCTGCTCTTTTTCAGAAACGCGATGACGTCCGCCCGCTGCTGCGGATCGGAAAGGCGAAATCCCATGCGGGCGCCGGGGATGAAGGCCTGGGGGTTGATCAGCCACTGATTGAGGGTGTCTTCCCGCCAGATCACCTTCGAGGCCCTGACCCCGGGCGAATAGTCGAAGCCGGGCGCCGATCCGGCCTTGCGGCCGTAGACGCCTCTGTGCGCCGGACCCACGCGGTTCGCATCCAGCGAATGGCAGGCGCCGCACTTGTCGTCATAAAGGCCCGCGCCGCGCGCGGCGTCGCCCGCCAGCGGCGCCGCCGAAACCTGACCGGAACACAAGATCTGGCCCGCGGCCAGGGCCGCTAACCATGGACGCATAGGTCTCTCCAGGCATGTCTAAGGGCGGCGCGCCGGCGGTCGCCGCCCAAGGCGATCTGGTCCTAGCCGAAGATGAACGGCGCGGACGGATAGGAATCGCCGAGCGCGTTCGACAGCAGGGCCCAATGGGTCGCTTCGTCCGCGGCCAGCTTGCCGCAAACCTGGGCGAAATCCTTGTTGGAGAACGAAGGCATGACACCGATGTAGGCGTTGGCCGCGCCCTTCTCGAGTTTCTGGGCGAGGCGCAGGATGTCGGTCTGCGACTTGATCGAGGCCGCGTTGATGGCGGTCGCGTAGTCGGCGCGTGATTTGGCCTCGACCGGCGTTCCGCCAAGGTTCTTGATGGCGCCGATCAGGGCGTCTCGGTGACCTTTATGATGGCCCTGGAAGGTGACGGCCACATCGAGCACCGGCTTGGCCAGAAGACCGCTCTCCGCGCCGATCTGATAGGCCTCGATGGCCTCGTGTTCTAGGCCCAGCGCGACATTGAGAATGTCGACATCGCCCTGGCTGGCGCCGCCCTCCGCGGCCATCGCCGGCGAGCCGGCCAGAATGCCGATGGCGGTCGCGGAAAGCAGGCCGACTCCCGTGAGACCAAGAAGATTGCGACGCGATGACGACAGCGTGTCCAGCATGGTATCTCTCCTGAGGAAGGGTGAAGCTCTGTTCGAGCGAAACGTTAACAAGGTCTTGTTACGGCTTCGAGACAGCCACGGATCACGCGGGAGCGGGCCCCAAGTGTCTCTTCGAAAGCGTCCGCCACGACGGGCTCACGCCGCCGGCGGATAGTTCCACAGCCCTCGGAACCCCGAGCGGTATCGCCAAGCCAGCAAGACCAGAGGGGCCGCATGAGCGAACGCCCACAAGTAGACGGTGTCGAGCAACGTGTCAGCGAGCACGATGTTGACCATCACCGGCGCGAGCAGCGCTACGCCTAACGGCGCCGTTCTGCGGAACACCAAGGCCACGCCCGAAGCGGTCCAGACGACCGCGATCAACGGGATGAGGAAACCGGTTTTCAGCATTGCATCCAGAAACGCCGCGGATGGCGGGCTCATGGTGTTGTCCCAATGAGGCTCGGGCAATAGACCGACCATCTGCAGCAAGGTCGCCGCGCCCAGGAGGATGAAATAGCCGCCATAGAGCCAACGCAGCAGTCGCCAGCCGATCGATTCCTTCATGACGCCTCCTTCCAACTTCCACTGGCTTCGCACGCGTCCAGCCATACCGTGGCGCGCCGAGCCAGGCGAGGAATTGACCCACCGTCTTGCCCCTTTTCGCATTGTCAGGCGCCCAAGGTGTGCGAAAACGCCGGGGGGCGCCTATGGGTTCGAGGTCAGCATGACAAAGACGATCCTGATCACGGGCTGCAGCACCGGCATCGGTCTAGGTGCGGCTTCGGCCTTCGCCAAGCGGGGCTACAACGTGGTCGCCACCGTGCGTTCCGACGCCGACGCCATGCGGCTGCAGGCAAGCGGCGCGGGCCGCATTCACCCGGTCAAATGCGACGTCACCAAATCCGATGACGTGGCGGGCTTGCCCGACGCCGTGCGATCGGTCTCGGAAAACGGGCTATTGGATGGGCTGATCAACAACGCCGGGATCATGATCGCCCCCGGGCCGGTCGAATTTCAACGATTGGACGATATCCGCGCACAGTTCGAGGTCAATGTCCTTGGCATGGTCGCCACCACCATCTCATTGCTGCCCCTCCTCGGTACGGCGCGGGAGACGCCCGGCCATGCCGGCCGGATCATCAACATGAGTTCCATCGAGGGCAAGCTGGCGAGCCCCTTCCTTTCGGCCTATTCGGCAAGCAAAGGCGCCATAGAAGCCTTCTCCCACAGCCTGCGGCGTGAGTTGCGTCTCTTCGGCATCGAGGTGGTCATCGTTGGCCCCGGCGGCGTCAAGACCGAGATGTGGCGCAAGACTCCCCTAGAGGTCGGCCCCCTCGTCGGCACCGCTTACGAGTCTTCCTTTCGTCGGATGAGCGAGCTCACGGGAAAGATGGAAGACGACGCGGCGACTTCGGATCAGGTCGGCGAATGGCTCGCGCGCATCTTCGAGACGCCACGTCCGAGGGCGCGCTACGCCTACGCGCGCAAACCGCTGGTGGACGGAACGTGGCCGGCCATGTTTCCGGCGATCTGGTACGATGAGGTTCTGGGTGTGCTTCTGGGTCTGAACAAACCCAGACTCGCCCGGTCCTGAACCAGAGTTGTGACGACAAAGCCGGGAGGCGAATTGATCCGACGGCTCCTGCCCGCCGAAATCGCCGTCGTTGAGGGGCCCTTCGCCGATCCCGCCGAACCTCTTGCGCCTGAGGAAGCTGCAGCGATCGCGCGCGCCGTGCCTGCGCGATATCGGGAGTTCTCCGCGGGCCGCGCCTTCGCCCGCGCGGCCTTGGCGAGGTTGGGGGCGCCGCCGGGACCGCTGCCGGTCGGGGCGAACCGCGCGCCGATCTGGCCGAGCGGCTTCGTTGGCTCGATTACCCACGCAGCCGGCTACGCCGCCGTGGCCATCGGCCGTACGAGCGCGCTGCTCGCCGTTGGTATCGACATCGAGGACAGCGGTCGTTTCAATTCCGCCCTGGTCGAAAGGATCTTCTCGCCCGCCGAACTGAGTCGGCATCTGCCGACGGCCAGCCCGCGCGAATTGCGCCGCGTCGGCGCAGCCACCTTCAGCGCGAAGGAAGCGGTCTACAAGGCGCTCAGCACGCTCGGAGAGGTGCGCCTGGCGTTTGCCGATTGTACGATCGCCTTGGACGAAGACGCCGGAAGCTTCTCGGTCAAGCTGCCAGCGGGACGGAGCGTTCCTGAGTTTGACGGAGTCATGGCTGGCCGTTTCGCCTGGGTCGGCGATCTGGTCGGCACAGCCGTCACGATTGGGCTAGACCGTCGAGGTGTGCGCGGATCACGGCCAATAACGCCGGCCGGGCTTCATTGATGTAGAAATGCCCGCCTGGCAGCCGTTGGAGGTCGAATCTCGCCGTGGTCTCCAATGACCATGCCTCCAGCTGCGACTTGCCAATCAGCGGGTCCTCGAGCCCGCCGAGCGCGATGATCGGGCAGCTCAACGGGCCCTGCGCGCGGTATCGGTAGTCCTCCACCAGGGTGAAGTCGCCGCGTAGGCGCCGCAGCAAAATGTCCATCATTTCCGGTTGCCGAAGCAACGGCTCCGGGATGGCTTGGTAGCGCTCGCGCACGGCGGTCAGAAACTCGGGGTTCGGAAGGTCGAAGATCGGACGACCGGGATAGGGCAGGCGCGGGCCGCGCTGGGCGGAGGCGAACAGGAGCGAGGGCGCTGCTCCCGCCGCCGCAAGAGCCTGCGCCAGGTCGAAGGCGATGAAGGCGCCCATGCTGTGGCCGAACAGGGCGTATGGCCGGTCGGTGAGCGGTCGAAGTCCTTCGGCCAGCTCTGTCGCCAGGACGACCATGTCGGTTGCGGGCGGTTCGTCTTGCCGAGCGTCACGGCCGGGCAGGCACGGTATGCACAGCTCGACATCACTCGGTAGGTCATCCGCCCACTGTCGGAAAACCGCCGCACCCGCCCCCGCGTAGGGAAAACAGAACAGTCTTGCGCGCACCGGAGCGTCCCGCTTCACGGTCGTTATCCGCCCGCGGAGTTGGCGGACGGGCAGGTTCACTTCGCCATGGCAAGTTCGGGTTGGACGCTCAGGGCCGGTTCGGCCCCTCGGCGCAAGGCGGCGCGCACGGCCCGCAGCGCCGAAATCGCCTGGTCGATCTCCGCCTCGGTATTGGCCGAGGTTATCGAGAAGCGGACCAGATTGCGCGTGGCCGCCACCGCGGGGAAGGTCGCCGGGGTGATCAGGATGTCGTGGTCCCACAGGATGCCGCAGGCGGTCACCATCTCCTCCCAACCGCCGATCACGACGCCCACGATCGGGAAGTCCGAGTCATTGTCGACTTCGAACCCCATGGCCCTGGCCTCGCGCACCAGCCGCGTCGTCAGGGCGTGAATACGCCGCCGCCGGCTGTCGCCGTCCTTCCGGTTCAGGCGCAGGCCGGCCAGGCCGGTCGCCAGGCAGGCCACCGCCGTCGGGCCCGAAAACACATAGGGCCCGGAAGTCTGCAGCATTTCCTTCATGGATTGGGTCTGGCAGGTCACGAACGCGGCATAGCTCGAATAGGCCTTGGACATGCCCGCCACATAGACGATGCGGTCGCGCTCGTAGTCGAGGCCCAGGTGGCGTACGATGCCCACGCCGCCATAGCCGTAGGGCAGGTCGTCGTCGGGGTCGGCGCCGATGACGCCGAAACCGTGAGCGTCGTCGACATAGAGCGTGGCGTTGTACTCCCGCGCCAGCTGGGCGTAGTGCGCCAGCGGCGGGTTGGGGCTTCCCATGGAATAGACGCCGTCGGTGACGATGATCTTGGTCTTGGCGCGCGGATAGCGGGCCAGTTTCGCCGTCAGGTCGTCGACGTCGTTGTGCCGGAACTCGACCCACTCGGTCCCGTCGAACCGCGCGCGCATGCAGGCTTCGGCGATCGAGTAGTGCGCGGATTCGTCGGTCAAAATCACGCCGCCCATGCCGGCCAGGGCCGGCAGTACGCCAAGATGCAGCAGGGAGATCGAGGGGAAGACGAGTGTCTCCGGCGCGCCGACGGTGTCGGCCAGTTCGCGCTCAAGCTCGCCATAAAGAGACGGCGAGGCGACCGCCCGGGTCCAGCTGGGATGGGTCCCCCAAGCTTCCACCGCCCCGGTGATGGCGGACTGGATCTCGGGCTCAAGATCCAGCCCCAGATAGTTGCAGGACGCCAGATCGCAACGCCAGCGGCCGTCGATCAACACCTGACGGCCCTGCTGCGCCTCGACGGCGGCGTAGCACTGCGGAAGCGCCTTCAGCTCCTCGCGGACCTCGTAGCGAACGGAATCGATATCCGAAGTCTCCGGCGCCGCGCGGTCAGGGGTTTCCTCCAGAACGGAGGCGAGTCGGTCGAGCACGAACTCTGCGACGGAATTGACGCTCACGTCTCGCATCAGCAGCTCAAGGGGGAAGGTCATCTTCAGCGAGCCTTCGAGCCTGTTCTTGATCTCGACCATCATCAGGGAGTCGACACCCAGGTCAGTCCAGGCGTCCCCGTTGCGGATCTCGTAGTCCGCGGCCAGGCCCAGAACCTGGCGCACGGCCTCGTGAATGTGCGCCTCCAGCAGTCCCCGCCAGTCGTCTCGCGGGGCGGCGCGCAGCCGTTTGAGAACGTCGTCCCGTTCCTCCGCGGCGCCGTCTCTGCGCGCCGTGAGTTCGCTCAGGTAGCTCTGCTCTTCGGGCGCCGGCCAGCGTTTGGCGTAGGTGTCCCAGCGCACCTTCATCACCCCCACATCGCCGCGGATCCCACGCCCGGGGCGCAGCAGCAGCTTCAGAGCGTGCAGGCCCTCGTCGACCGACAACTTCTCGATCCCGCCGCCGAATTCCAGGCCCGCCGCCATGCCGACTTCCGCCCAGGGGCCGAAGGCGAGGCTCGTGCCGGCCAGACCCTCGGCGCGGCGGGCCGTGGCGAGGGCGTCGAGGAACGCGTTGGCTGCGGCGTAGTTGGTCTGGCCGGGCGAACCGGTGACCGACGCCATCGAAGAAAAGCTGACGAAGAAGTCGAGCGGCAGGTCGCGCGTAAGTCGGTGCAGCTCCCAGCCGCCTCCGGCCTTGGGCGCCATCGCGGCCGCGAAGCTTTCCGCCGTCTGATTGCGCGCCAGGGCTTCCACCAACACACCGGCGGCGTGGATGACGCCGCGCAACGGCGCCGCGGCTTCACAGAGGGCGACCATGGCCGCCGCGTCCTCGGGCTGGGAGACATCGGCGCACAGGATATCGACCCGCGCGCCGGCCTCTCGCATCGCCGCCACCGCGGTCTCCGCAGCCTCGTCGGCGCCGCGTCGCCCGGCCAGAACCAGGTTGCGCGCGCCGGCCGCCACCAGGCTCTGGGCGACCTTCAGGCCCAGCCCTCCCAGCCCGCCCGTCACCAGATAGCTGGCGTCGGCGCGGACGGTGCTGTCTTCGAGCGTCATGACGCATTTGCCGATGTGCCGGGTTTGCTGCATGTACCGGTAGGCCTCGGCGGCGCGGTCGATCGAAAACACGGTCAGGGGCGGGGGTTGCGCCGCCCCCGTCTCGAACATCGCGCAGATGTCTTTGCCGGTCTGGATGCTGGCGGCCATGTCGCGGGCGATCACCGCGCCCAGCTCGAACGTAAAATAGGCGACATCGGGCCGCAGCGCCGCTTCCGGCGGCACGCCGCCCTCCAGCCGGCCGATCTCCACGAACCGGCCACCGTCGCGAAGC